>JAEEGH010002922.1_pt1 | contig 45497 bp, 22 predicted proteins | sample 9134181 | NCBI WGS metagenome assembly JAEEGH01 (sample SAMN16246544, study PRJNA631951) | gut metagenome | biome: gut microbiome; feature: rumen; material: DP-attached | host: Bos | place: Iran: Karaj | collected 2018-10
CAAATCCCTATCTTTTGCCGAACGGAAACCTGTCTTTTGCCCATCGGAAGCCTAAAAGGCGATGAGAAGGCACAAATCCCGCGCTACTTTCCTTCGGATTATTGCAGGTAATTTGTCGTGGATTTTGATTACACTTCTCACTATCTTAATACCGACAAGTAGAAAAAAACGCAAAATGTGGGCGAAAAACTTGCAAGGTTGATTTTTTTTGCTTACTTTTGCAACCGCTTAGGCATCAATGGGGGATTAGCTCAGTTGGCTAGAGCGCTTGCATGGCATGCAAGAGGTCATCGGTTCGACCCCGATATTCTCCACAAACAAAAGGCTGCACAACGGTGCAGCCTTCTGTTATTTTAATAAGGTGTATCCTCCCTTTCCTTTGATAAACTCGATGAGCTGTCGGAACAGTGGGTTCAGGCGGAGCAGGGCTTCGTTGCCGGTGATGAAGAGACGGCAGCGGGCACGGGTGAGCGCCACGTTCAGTTTGCGGTCGATGACGTGTCCGTCTTCCACGAAGCAGGTGGCGCTGAGGAAGTCCAACTGCCACGGGCACTGCGCAGTGAACGAATAGATGATGATGTCGCGCTGTGAGCCCTGATAGCGTTCCACGGTGTCGATGGTGATGTCGGCAAGCGGAGGAATGCCGAGGGCTTCTGCCTCTTGGCGTATGGCAGCTATCTGGTTGCGGTAAGGTACGATGACGCCTACCGTCTTCGCGGCATCGAAATGGTCGGCATGTTCGCGGTAGATGTCGTGGAGCAGCCGGGCCACGATGCGGGCCTCGCTGATATTCACCTTGTCGGAAACACCTGCCTGGCGGCAAGGCTCGGAGGGGATGAATATGACCCGGGGAGTCGTGGGGGCCTCCAACTGGTGGGGAAGGGGGACGATGTCTAGCTGATTATTGTAGAACATGCGGTTGGGGAACTCGGCGATGTCGGGGTGCATACGTCCCTGTTTGCGAAGCATGCCAGTGAACTGGCGGCGGCCGGCTTTGCGCTCGGTCCGTATAAGGCGTTCGAAAAGACTGTGGCGGCAGTCGTCCAGCTGGATGGCGTTCAGCATGGGGTCGTCAACACGGCTTTCTTTCTCGTTTTGCTGCACCACGGCGGGCAGTTGTTTATGGTCGCCGATAAGGATGAAGCGGGCGATAGTCTTACGAGAAAGGAGTCCGACGAGCTGCGGTTCAAGTATCTGACTGGCTTCGTCGATGACAGCCAGCGAGAACTGCTTGATGCCGAAGATGTGGGGTCGCGCCTGCAACATGCTGGTGGTGCCGACGACGATACGCGTCTGCTGAAGTTGCTGGCGGATGTCGCTCAGTTGCGGCCGGTCGCCAAGGGCTTCTTCGAGCAGATGAGAACGGTAGGCAGGTTCGCACGAGGCACGGTTGCCAATGCGCAAGAACGGGAGTGAGGCCTTCTGGAGCATGGAGCAGATTTCATCAACGGCGCGGTTGGTGTAGCTCATCAGCAGCAAGGTGCCGCCACGGGCAAGCTCTTCTTCGACAATAAAATGCAGGGCCATGCTGGTCTTGCCCGTTCCGGGAGGGCCTATCAGCAGGAAATAGTCGCGAGCCTGCATGGCACGGAGCAGCACTTCGTCGTAGTCGGGATGCCAGGAACGGGAGAGGCTGACCGAAGGATCGCATGCAGGTTCCCGCTGACCAAGTAGCAGCGCCTTACGCCCAGGGTCGGCCTGAATGAACTGGAACAGCGAACGGATGGATGCCGATGAGGAACTGTCGGCCGAGGCGTGCTCGATGGCAAAGGTGTCGTCGGCAGACAAACGCTGCGGTTCGTTGAGCTCCACCACCAAGTAGTCGGTGTGTATCTCGTTGAGGTTTCCTTTGTGGAGGATGCTGTGCCGCACGTCGGGTTCCTGGTCTTCGCGGTAGGTATAGAGGTAGATGAAGTCGCCACGGCGGAAATTGGGAGAAGACCCATCCCAGTCCTCCAGACTCTCCCCCTGCCCCTCCCTGTGAGGGAGGGGAGTATTGTGTGTGAGGGTGAAGGTATAAACTTTCTGGGATTGCTGGTTCTCTTTCTGTATGCTGAGGTGGGCCCCCATAATTATGCTTCCCGTTTCGATTTTCTCTTGCAGCGGCATGTTCCAGAGGTCGCTGGTGCTGTGGGTGATGCCCTCCTGCGAACCGAGCAGGGCGACGCGCTGCTCTTGATATACAAAGGTGAGCATACGGCAGAAATAGGCGCGCTCTAATGGTGAGAGCCGGTGGAGCGGGTCGCAGACGGCCTTTAGTTCCGGAAGTTTCCAGCGGGTGAAGAAGGTGGAGTTGTCGTTGCGCTCGTTGACGGTGGCGGGCGTGATGAGGTCGATGATGCTCTCGAAACCATGGTTGGCAATATGAAGGTCCCATGCCACGATGAGGTTGCGGACGCGGATGGCCTCTCGGAACAACTGTTGCAGGTAGTTCACCACGATGAGTCCGTTCTTGGCTGGATACTTGGAATAGAGAAGCCGGAGGCTGACGCGGTCGAAGCCGAGGTTGAAATTGTAGCGCAGTATGCCATAGTAGAGCAGCAGCTGCACATAGTGTTCCTCCTGCATCATGCTGCCGTGCTCGCCTGGCCGCTGTATCTGGATGTTGTAGTTTTTGCCAGATTTCTGCTCTATCAGCAGACGGAAGTCGGAGGTGAGCAGGTCGAAGCGTCCTGAGATGCCAAGGCGTTCGCAGACAAACGAGGGCTCAAGGATGGCCTTGTCGAGACTGAACTCACCAGCCAGGGTACTGACGGCGTCCTGGATGTTCTGGGCCTGGGTGTAGGCGTCGGCGATGAAACTGTCGCGGTTGAAGTTCTGACAGGTGCAGAACTCGATGGCTTTGTCGCGGAAATGGTTGCGGATGGTCTCGCGCACGTCGTAGTTTCCCTGTGAGTGGATGACATCGTCGAGCACACTGCCGGCAAGGTTTCCCAACAGGATGGGCTGCGAGACGGCACTGGGCGATAACCGGTTGATGGTGTAGATGAGCGGATGGCGGCCGTACTGCTGGAAGGTGCGCGAGATGGGACTGATGTCTACGAGGAAATCAGGCTCGAGAATAATGAGGGAAGGGGAGTAGGTGACGGATGACGGATGTCGGGTGCTGGCGGATGCCGCGGGCTGGGTGGCACAGTCGATAAGGTTCAGCTGAGTCCCTTTGCCCACGATATCCTTGATGTAGCTGAGATGGGGAGCGGCAATGGAAACGGTCAGCGTTTCGGCTTGTTCTGTGGCCATGCCCTGCTCGGGAATCACGGTCAGCGTGTCGCCCTCGACGCTTTCCACGATGCAGCGGATGCAGCTGAAGTCGGTGTGGGCTGCTCGCTCGAACGGCCGGTTCTCCTTGGGTATTACCCGCAATAGCGACGAGGGGATGCCCGTGGAGAAGACGGCAGAGATGAACAGGCAGAGCGCGCGGACATCGTAGAGCCGGTCTTCGCGTGAGAGCGGTTCGCTGGAGTTGCTGTGGCGGCGCATGGTCTGGATGGCAATGGTGTCGGCAACGGACACCCGACAATGCTTGCACAGATAGTCAACCTGTGCGAAAAGATTGCCGAAAGCCTGGTTGGTATCCTTGATGGCTTCGTGGCATGCCAGCACCAGCGTCTCGTGCATCATCCGGTTCAGTCCCGGTGTCTGGTCGTCGGCCGTTGCAATGGCCAAGGCCTGAGTGAACAAGTCGTCAGCCGTCATATCCAGTTATTGTCCTCCCAGCCGGGAGAAATATTCGATGATGTCTTCCCATGTCTTGAACGTGTCGCTGCCAAACTGCAGATGGGTACTCATGAAGTCGGACTTCTCGTCGAGGTCGATAAGGTAGTCGCCATAGAGCAGCGAGGTACGGTTGGTGTACACCAAATGACCGAAAGCCGGAACGGCCACCACGTCTTTCACCCAGTCCTGTACTTCTTTGACATAGGTGGAGTCGTAGTCGGGCGAGGGCGCCACGATGAAGATGTTGTAGGATTCGAGCAGCAGGCGGAATGCCTTCATGGCCGATGAGCGCTGCTGACCGCGCTGGTCGCGAAGCGCATCGATGTGGATATATACGATGGGGCGCTCGGTGCCGTTCTGCCGGTCGTCGATCCAGCGGATGACGGGAATCACGGCCTCGATGAACACGCGGTCGTTCATGCGGTGCTCGCCGTGGAACCAGATGCCTTGGCGGTAGTGCTGCATGAAGAGCGGCTGGGTGTGTACCAGCGGATCTTCGTCGCCGAAGAGTCCCCAGACTCTCTCTTGTTCGTCCTTGTCGGGTTCAGGACAAAAGCATTGTTCCTGAACGGCGCGGTATTCCTTCACCATGGCCTTGGTCACGATGAATTCCTGCACACCGTCTTCGCGCGGGTTGAGGAAAGTCTGCTTGCCTATCATTCCGTGGGCTCCCATCGTGTCGGCAATCTGGAAGGCGGGATTCACCAGAATGCGGTCGGTGCCGCGCAGCTGCTCGGCATACATGCCTCCCATGGAAGTGCCCACGATGAGGTCGGGCTGTTCCTCCTCTTGTTTGTGGTGCAGCAAGGCGATGGCCTCGTGCGGGTCTACGGGCAGGTCGAAGGCCACCACGTTGGCATTGGGCAGCATCTCGCGCAGACGGCCTACCGTGCCGCTTCGTGCCGAGGAGGCGAAACCGTGAACGTACATGATTTTCTTCCCCTCCATGAGATGGGGAAACTGTTTGATGTATTGATTTTCCATATCAGTTGCAAAGATACGGTTTAGCGAGAACAAATGCAAATAAAACTTGTTTTAATTTGCTTTGTCGAGCGTAAGTATTTTATGTAAAGATACGGTTTAGCGAGAACAAATGCAAATTTTGGAGCAGCGAAAACAGAAAAACTTGTTTTACTCTGTTGAGTCGTGACAAAATTCGATAGATAGTCAAATAAAACTCGAAAAAATGCGGAGAGATTTTCTCTCGAGAATCTCTCCGCTGCAAACTTAAACAACCAATAAAAGAAATGGATTGCTTAAATGTCTGAATGTTTTTTATCTGATGAACAGCAATTCGCGATACTTGGGCAGTGTCCAGAGTTCGTCGGCCACCGTCAGTTCGAGTTTGTCGATGTGGTAGCGAATCTGGTCCATCTTGGGCTCCACGGTGTCGTGGTAGGCGATGGCCTTCTCGCGCTCGGAGGTAATCTTGTTGGCCACCTTGCGGGCGTTCACCAGTTCCTCTACCATGGTCTCGATGGTCTGCGTGCGGTCGGCAATCTCCTTGATGATCTTGATGTTGCGGGTGCAGAGCGCCTTGCCCTCTTCGGTGCCGTAAACTTCAATCATGGCAGCAACGTTCTTGGCCAGACGGGTCTGGTAGTGGGTGGCCACCGGGATGATGTGGTTCATAGAAAGGTCGCCGAGCACACGGGCCTCAATCTGAATCTTCTTCGTGTAGGTCTCCCATTTCACTTCGTTGCGGGCCTCGAGTTCCTTGCGGTTCATGATGTTGAGGCTCTCGAACATCTTGACGCTCTCGGCATCGAGATAGCGGTCGAAGATGATGGGGCACGACTTCTCCACGTCGAGTCCGCGGCGGGTGGCTTCCTCTACCCATTCGTCGCTGTAGCCGTTGCCGTCGAAATGAATAGGTGCGCACTCCTTGATATCTTCGCGGATAATATCGATGATGGCACTGGTCTGATCCTGTCCTTTGGCAATCAGTGCATCTACGCGGTTCTTGAAGTTCATCAGGGCTTCGGCCACGGCTGCATTCAGGGCAATCATCGCACTGGCGCAGTTGGCCTCGCTGCCCACGGCACGGAACTCGAAGCGGTTACCGGTGAAGGCGAAGGGTGAGGTACGGTTGCGGTCGGTGTTGTCGATGAGCAATTCGGGAATCTCGGGGATGTCGAGTTTCATGCCCTGCTTGCCGGCCATCGTGAACAGGTCTTCCTTGTCGGCCTTCTCGATATGCTCCAGCAGTTCGCTGACCTGCTTGCCCAGGAAGCTGGAGATAATGGCGGGAGGAGCCTCGTTGGCACCCAGACGATGAGCGTTGGTGGCACTCATAATAGAGGCTTTCAGCAGTCCGTTGTGCTTATACACACCCATCAGGGTTTCCACCACGAAGGTGACGAAGCGGAGGTTCTGTTCGGCATTCTTGCCGGGAGCATGGAGCAGGATACCGGTATCGGTAGAGAGGCTCCAGTTGTTGTGCTTACCCGAACCGTTGATACCGTCGAAGGGCTTCTCGTGGAGCAGCACGCGGAAACCGTGTTTGCGGGCCACCTTCTTCATCAGCGACATCAGCAGCATGTTGTGGTCGATGGCCAGGTTGGTGTCTTCGAAGATAGGAGCTACCTCAAACTGGTTGGGTGCCACCTCGTTATGGCGGGTCTTGCAGGGGATGGCCAGCTGCAGGGCCTGTATCTCAAGGTCTTTCATAAAGGCCTGCACACGGTCGGGGATGGTGCCGAAGTAGTGGTCGTCCATCTGCTGGTTCTTGGCCGAGTCGTGTCCCATCAGGGTGCGTCCGGTGAGCATCAGGTCGGGGCGTGCCGAATAGAGTCCTTCGTCCACGAGGAAATACTCCTGTTCCCATCCCAGGTTGCTGGTCACTTTCTTCACGTTGGGGTCGAAATAGCGGGCCACGGCACTGGCAGCCTCGTCGACGGCACGGAGTGCGCGCTTCAGCGGAGCCTTGTAGTCGAGGGATTCACCCGTATACGAGATGAAGATGGTGGGGATACAGAGGGTGTCGTCGATGATGAACACTGGTGAGGTGGGATCCCATGCAGAATAGCCGCGGGCCTCGAAGGTGGCGCGAATGCCGCCGCTGGGGAAGCTCGAGGCATCGGGCTCCTGCTGCATCAGCAGTTTTCCGCTGAACTCCTCAATCATACCGCCCTTGCCGTCGTGCTCGATGAAGGCATCGTGCTTCTCGGCCGTACCCTCGGTCAATGGCTGGAACCAGTGCGTATAGTGGGTCACTCCGTTCTCGTCGGCCCATTGCTTCATGCCTTTTGCCACGGCATCGGCAATGCTGCGGTCGAGGTCGGCACCATTATCGATAACATCGATGAGTTTTTCGTAAACGTCTTTTTGGAGATACTTGTACATTTTCTCGCGGTTGAACACATACTTTCCAAAATACTCGGAAGGGCGTTCCACGGGTGCAATCACTTCGAGAGGCTTTTTCTTAAATGCCTCTTCGACAACCTGAAATCTTAAGTTTGACATACGCTTGTCCTTTTTTTATTGTTTTAAGTTTGCCGTGCAAAGGTACTGCAAATGAGTGGAAAAACAAAACATTCATTTGATTTTTACCAAATGCAGCCTAACTTCATGAAGCGGAGCGTCATAAAAGTTTGCGATTACTATCTTCGCAACGGCTTTATTTAATGGATTATCTATCCTAGTATCCAGCGACTTATTCTATGCAGCGCTTCTTCGCAGTCGGCGCGGTCGCCGAAACTGGTCAGACGGATGAATCCCTCGCCCGATGGACCGAAGCCCACTCCCGGCGTGCACACCACTTGTGCGCCGTAGAGCATCTGCTCGAAGAATTTCCATGAGGGCGTCCCGTCGGGTGTCTTTACCCAGAGATAGGGTGCGTTCACGCCGCCGTAGACTTTCAGTCCGAGCATGCTGAGCGTCTTGTGCATCATCCGGGCATTGGTCATATAGTAGTCGATGGTCTCTTTCACCTGCTGCTTGCCCTCGGGCGTGTAGATGGCCTCGGCGGCTCGCTGCGAGATGTAGCTGGTGCCATTGAACTTGGTACACTGGCGGCGGTCCCACAGGGGATTCAGCGGGTGGCGCTCTGTACCGTCCAGGGTGACGGCGGTCAGTTCCTTGGGAACTACGGTGTAGCCGCAGCGCAGTCCGGTGAAACCGGCGGTCTTCGAATAGCTGTGGAACTCGATGGCGCATCGGCGTGCCCCTTTTATCTCGTAGATGGAGTGGGGGATGTTCTCGTCCTGGATGTAAGCATGATAGGCAGCATCGTAGAAGATGATGGCATCGTTCTTCAGGGCGAAGTTCACCCATTTGCGCAGTTCCTCTTTCGTGATGACCGTTCCCGTGGGGTTGTTGGGATAGCACAGGTAGATCATGTCCACACGGTGGTCGGGAATCTGCGGCACGAAGTGGTTCTGTTCGTTGCAGGGCATATAGGTCACGTTGCTCCATTCGCCCCGTTCGTTCACCGTGCCTGCACGTCCGTTCATCACGTTCGAGTCGATATAGACGGGATAGATGGGGTCGGTCACGGCCATGGAATTGTCCCAGCGCACCAGTTCGCCGATGTTACCTGTATCACTCTTGGCGCCGTCGTTGACGAATATCTCTGAAGGGTCAAGTCGAACGCCCCGTGGCAGGAAGTCGTTTTTCACGATGGCCTCGCGCAACCATAAGTATCCCTGTTCCGGACCATAGCCGTGGAAGCGTTCTTTCGTGGCCATGTCGTCGACGGCTTTGTGCATGGCCTCGATTACTGCCGGCGCCAGTGGCTGGGTGACGTCGCCGATGCCCAGACTGATTACCCGTTGCCTCGGATGACTCACCTTGAAGGCATTCACCTTTTTGGCAATGTCGGCGAAGAGGTAGTTCTTCGAGAGCTTCAGGAAATGTTCGTTTATCAGTGCCATATTTGATTTCTTTTTTTTCAATTTTTTGGAGTTCTTCGAGATGTCGGTATGACGTCATGTCGGTATGACGTCATTACGTCATCTCAGGGCCACTCTTCTTCCACGATTTCGCCTTCAAAGACAAATTCTGCAGGACCTGAGAGCAGTACGTGGTTGTCTGAGCGCCATTCAACGTCGAGCTGTCCGCCATCCATCACGATGGAACTCTTGCGCCCGCAGCGTCCGGTCTGTGCAGCAGCCACGGCGGTGGCGCAGGCTCCTGTCCCGCAGGCCATGGTGATGCCGCTGCCCCGTTCCCACACGCGGGTACGTATTACCCCGGGTGCTGTCAGTTGGGCAAACTCTATGTTGCAGCGCTGCGGAAAAGCCTCGTGGAATTCCAGCTGCCGGCCTTCTTCGGCCACGTCGATGCTGTTGATGTCGTCCACGAAGATCACATAGTGAGGGTTGCCCATAGAAACAAAACAGGCAGAACAATCACCAAGCAGCCCCTCCGGACCCACCCCAGCCCTCCCTATGAGGGAGGGAGCAATTTGTTCTTGCGCGATGTTTGGGTTGAAGAGGGCTTCGTCTTCAAAGACGGGTTCGCCCATATCTACGGTTACGTTTTCGACCTTCCCGTCAACAATCTGAAGGATAAGCGTCTTAATACCCGAAAGCGTGAGCAGGCGTATGCTGGTCTCTTGGTAACCATTCCCTTCCCTCATAGGGAGGGGCCAGGGGAGGGTCTTCTCATACAGATACTTTCCGATGCATCGCGATGCATTGCCGCACATCAGGGCTTCCGAACCGTCGGCGTTGAAGATGCGCATGGTATAGTCGGCCTCGGGCATTTCCGACCGGCCAATCAACACCAGTCCGTCGGAGCCGATGCCCTTGTGGCGGTCGCTCCATGCAATGGCCGCTGCGCTGGGGTCGCTTATATTATATAAGGTAGCGTCTACGTAGATGTAGTCGTTGCCGGCCCCGTGCATCTTTGTAAAGTGAATTGTTCTTGCCATTTTTGACTGGTTGTTTCTTTATTATATTACTGTTTGCATCTTTTCGGGTGCAAAATTACAACATTTTGTAAGAAAATGAAACAATAGTGATGCTTTTTTACGTATTTTTCCGCAGAAAGTATCAATTTGTAAGATTGCGAAGCGATATTCTTACAAATTGAAAGTTATCTTTAGTTTGTTCTTTCAAAACGAAAGAAAGAATCTTTTTCTTTAATCAAAATGTTTTTAATTTCTTTATTTTATTATCAGAATGTACTACTTTTGCACTTGAAAGCTGACAGATTGTTACGTCAGACTTGAAATCATGATGCATCGTAAGCAACCAAAAAGAAATGGAAAAAGAAAGTAAAACAAAGTACATCTTTGTGACGGGCGGCGTGGTTTCGTCGTTGGGCAAGGGTATCATCTCTGCATCTATCGGTAAGTTGCTGCAGGCACGCGGCTACAATATCACGATACAGAAATTCGATCCCTACATCAATATCGACCCGGGCACGCTCAACCCCTACGAGCACGGAGAGTGCTACGTCACGGCCGACGGGATGGAGACCGACCTCGACCTGGGCCACTACGAGCGGTTCACCGGCATACAGACCACCCGGGCCAACTCGATGACCACCGGACGAATCTACAAGACGGTCATCGACAAAGAGCGGCGCGGCGACTATCTGGGCAAGACCATTCAGGTGGTGCCGCACATCACCGACGAAATCAAGCGTCGCATCCAGTTTCTCTCGCACCCGCAGGTGTCAGAGGGCGCTTTGCATAGCGGCCGCAGACCGGCTGTTCCCGATTTCATCATTACCGAAATCGGGGGCACCATCGGCGACATTGAGAGTGCCCCCTACTTGGAAGCCATCCGTCAGATGAAGTGGGAACTGGGGCGCGATGCCGTTTGCGTGCATCTCACCTATGTACCTTATCTGAAAGCCGCAGGTGAATTGAAGACCAAACCCACGCAGCATTCGGTGAAGGAACTGCAAAGCAACGGCATACAGCCCGACATCCTTATCCTCAGGACCGAGCGGCATCTCGACGACCACCTCCGGATGAAAGTGGCAGGTTTCTGCAACGTTGATCTGGAGTGCGTCATACAGAGCGAAGACCTGCCCAGCATCTACGAGGTGCCGGTGAACATGCAGCGGCAGGGACTCGATGCCGCCATCTTGCGCAAGATGGGTGTTCCTGTGGGCGAGACACCGCGGCTGGGACCTTGGAACCGCTTCCTCGAACTGCGTAATACGGCAACCGACGAGGTTCACATCGGCTTGGTGGGCAAGTACGACCTGCAGGATGCCTACAAGAGCATCAGCGAGAGTCTGTCGCATGCCGCTACCTATCATCACCGCAAGATTGTGCTCACGTTCGTCAATTCTGAACTGCTGGAACAGTCGCCCGAGACTGCCGGCTATGCCGAGGCGTGGGAAATGCTCAAAGCACAGGATGGTCTGGTGATTTGTCCGGGCTTCGGACAGCGCGGTACCGAGGGAAAAATGCTGGCCGCCCGCTATGCCCGCGAGCACGACGTGCCCTGTTTCGGCATCTGTCTGGGCATGCAGATGATGGTCATCGAGTTTGCCCGTCATGTGCTGGGACTGGCCGGGGCATGCAGTCGCGAGGCTGTGGAGGCATCGTTCCAGGGCGGAGGCGCCGACGAGCCGGATTTCGTCATCGACCTGATGGACGGGCAGAAAGGCGTCTCGCAGAAGGGCGGTACCATGCGTTTGGGCGCCTACGACTGTCAGCTGGAGCCCGATTCCAGGGCCGCCGCCATCTACGGTCGGTCGCTGGTCAGCGAGCGTCACCGTCACCGCTACGAGTTCAACAACCGCTATCTGGCCGAATTCGAGAGCCACGGCATGAAATGCTCAGGGCGAAATCCGGCTGCCGGACTGGTAGAAATCGTCGAGATACCCGCATTGCGGTGGTATTTAGGTACCCAGTTCCATCCCGAATACCAAAGCACCGTGCTGCGCCCGCATCCGCTTTTCATGGATTTTGTGGAGCATTGCATTGCCTCAAACTAAGATAAAAGAAAGAGACCCCACTAACCCATCAATGGGAAGGAGACCCACCCCCGGCCCCTCCCTATATGGAGGGGAGTAGATAGCAATGGGGGCGCTACGGGGCTCCCCTCCCATCGTAGGGGAGGGGCAGGGGTGGGGTCAGTATTCAAAAATATAGGCTGATATCTGAGAATTATTGAATTTACATTTAAACAAAATAGACTATGTGTGGAATAGTTGGTATTTTCAACATCCAGGAGCAGACTCCTGATTTGAGAAAGAAAGCATTGGGAATGAGTCAGAAAATCCGTCATCGCGGACCCGACTGGAGTGGCATCTACTGTGGCGGCTCGGCTATTCTTGCTCACGAGCGCCTCTCCATCGTCGACCCTGAGAGCGGACAGCAGCCGCTGTACGCACCCGACGGTCGTCAGGTGCTGGCCGTGAACGGAGAAATCTACAACCATCGGGACATCCGACGGCGCCACGCCGCAACGTATCAGTTCCAGACGGGTTCCGACTGCGAGGTCATCCTCTCGCTCTATCGTGAGTGGAGAGCATCTGCCGACAGCCAGCATCAGCCCTCTGTGGCCCCAATGCTCGAGCAGCTCAGCGGTATCTTTGCCTTTGCACTCTACGACGAAGAGCGCGACGAGTTCCTCATCGCCCGCGACCCCATCGGCGTGATTCCCCTCTATATAGGCTACGATGCCGACGGACGTGTCTATGTGGCCAGCGAACTGAAGGCGCTCGAAGGACAGTGCGACCGCTACGAACCCTTCCTGCCGGGCTGCTACTATTGGAGTCGTGAGGGCAGCGTGCGCCGCTATTACGTGCGCGACTGGATGAACTACGACAATGTGGCGGCACCCGAAACCTCCATTGCCTCGCGCGAGGAGGCCGCCGCTGCAGTACGCGAGTCACTCGAGTCGGCGGTCCGTCGCCAGCTGATGAGCGACGTGCCCTATGGCGTGCTGCTTTCCGGCGGTCTCGACTCTTCGGTCATCTCGGCCATCGCCCAGCGCTTTGCTCCCCATCGTATCGAGGACAATTCCCAGAGTGCTGCCTACTGGCCGCGGCTCCATTCGTTTGCCGTGGGACTGAAGGGTGCGCCCGATTTGGCGAAGGCCAAGCTGGTGGCCGACTATATCGGCACCGTGCACCACGAAATCAACTATACCATTCAGGAAGGACTCGATGCCATTCGCGACGTCATCTATTTCATCGAGACCTACGACGTGACCACGGTGCGCGCCTCTACGCCCATGTATCTGCTGGCACGTGTCATCAAGTCGATGGGCATCAAGATGGTACTTTCGGGCGAAGGCGCCGACGAAATCTTCGGCGGCTATCTCTATTTCCACAAGGCGCCCAATGCCGAGGAATTCCACAACGAGACCGTTCGCAAACTTGGCAAACTGCACATGTACGACTGTCTGCGCGCCAACAAGAGTCTGTCGGCGTGGGGTGTTGAGGGGCGCGTGCCTTTCCTCGACAAAGAGTTCCTGGATGTTGCCATGCGACTGAACCCCCAACTGAAGATGTGCCCCGGAAAAACCATCGAAAAAGGCATTGTGCGCGAGGCTTTCCAGGACATGCTTCCCGAGGCGGTTGCATGGCGGCAGAAGGAACAGTTCTCCGACGGCGTGGGCTACTCATGGATAGACACGCTGAAGGAAATCACCTCCAGTCAGGTCACCGACGAGCAGATGGCACATGCCGCCGAGCGGTTCCCCATCAACCCGCCGCTGAACAAAGAAGAATACTACTACCGCAGCATCTTCGCCGAGCATTTCCCATCGGAGAGTGCCGCCCGTTCGGTGCCGCAGGAGGCCAGCGTGGCCTGTTCCACGGCTATCGCCCTGCAGTGGGACGAGGCTTTCCAGAAACTCAACGATCCCAGCGGGCGTGCCGTCAGTGGAGTCCACGAACAGGCATACGCCTAAACGGTAGAATGCGGAAGGACACTATCTTACGGGCAAGTGGTGAGCGGATTGGAGCAGATTCTGTCGTTGTGAATCCATCCCGTGATGGTGTTCTTCCCGCTCTTGGCTGTAAACTTTAGCCATTGGCCTTTCTTGGCGACAGGCACGAAAGTCATCTCGAAGATGTCGCCAGATAATTTCACCAGCTTCGACTTTTCCGAGGGAGCCACATGCACCGCATTGTCCTGTTCTCCGGAAATGCCGAAGTCCAGCACAGATTGGTGAATCCAGTAGCCGGTCTTTGAACCCTTCAGGGGAATGGTCTTCTCGTCGTCGCCCCATTCTTCCACTTCCGGGGAAATTCTCCACCATCCGTTTTTCACGCTGATCAGGTCGACGGTGTACGACCCTAACGGATCCAGTTGGCAAACCACCTTGCCGTTAGGGGCATTGCGGATGTTGGTCGGAGTTCCAGACGCGTCGGCCACGATAACGGTCACGTATTCCTGCGAGTAAGCAGCCAATGCTGCTATCGCGAAGAGAGTCATCATCAGAATCTTTTTCATAAGTCAGGTGTTTTTTTCATTAATCGCTACAAAGATATAGGAAAAAATCATACGCACAAACAAATTAGCCTCTTTTTTTATTCCTACAATCAGTATCACAGTTTCACTTTGGCGTAAACGGCACTACGACAGTAAGATGCAAGTGAAACTGCACAATCACTTCAGTTTCACTTCCTTCATCATGAATAATTCTTTCTTCTATTAATTGTTTTCGGTTTCACCGGTTTCATTTGGCGTATCTGATTGGCTCCCGATAAATTACGGGTGAAACCGCGGTTTCACTTCGGTTTCATCTATGATTCCCTCCCTAAGGGAGGGCTTTGGGTGGGTATTTGATAGGCTTTTGCGGAGTGATTAGGCCCTAATCACTCCGCAAATAAAGGGTTTTTGCCCAGCAAACAAAGGGCTTTTGCAGATGAACTAAAGGAAGCATGCCGGTGAAACCAGGGTGAAACCGCGGTTTCATCGCGAAGACATTGAAATCCTGACATTTATGCGAAGTGAAACCGGTGAAACCGATTCCTTGTTTTTTATTGTGTGAAGAAAGTGATACTGAAATGAAAGTGCAGTATCATCGGCAAACGTCTGATGCTCAGTAAGTTGAAGAAAGTGAAACTGGTGATACTGAAACAGCTCATTTCTTTCCAAAAAAAAACCACCAGAGCAAATAAACCAAAAAGCGTTGGTACACAAACTTGTGGACCACAAGTTTGTGTACCAACTGGTTGTTTAATTTTTTTTCTTGAGATAAAGGTCCACCTGAGCAGCGGTTTTGATACCGCTGGCCATGGCCCTGACTACGAGCGAGGCACCGCTGGCGGCATCACCGCAGACAAACACATTGTCGGGATAGTCGGGATGCTGAGGCTTTAGGAAACCCATGGCGAGCAGGGCCATTTCGCACTTGATGACTTCGGGCTTGCCTTTCTCCACCATCAGCGGACGACCGCCGTCGGGGTTGGGCTTCCACTCTATTTCCTGCACTTTCACGCCCGTCAGCTTTCCGTCCTTGCCGATGAACTCCAGAGAATTGATGTTCCAGCGGCGGGTGCAGCCTTCCTGATGGCTCGAGGTTGTCTTCAGCGTTCGTGGGAAGTTGGGCCAAGGGTTGGCGGGGTCTTCGGGACCCACGGGCGGTTGGGGCATGATTTCTATCTGGGTGACGCTGCGGCATCCCTGACGATGGGCCGTGCCGATGCAGTCGGAACCCGTGTCGCCGCCACCGATGACAAGCACGTCTTTACCTTTGGCTGTGATTCGCTCGTCGCGCGAGAATTCAGCACCTGCCAGCACTCGGTTCTGCTGGGCAAGCAGTTCGAGGGCGAAGTACACTCCCTTCAATGAGCGGCCTGGGATGCTGAGGTCGCGGGCCGTGGGGGTGCCTGTGGCTATGACGACAGCGTTGAATTTTTCAAGTGAAGAATGAAGAGTGGAGAGTGAAGAATTAGCTGCCGCCTCGCCATCAGCATTCGATTCTTCATTCTTCACTCTTAATTCTTCATTATAATGGAACTCGATGCCTTCCTGTTCGAGCAGGCGCAGGCGTCGGTCGATGACGTTCTTGTTAAGTTTGAAGTTGGGGATTCCGTAACGGAGGAGTCCGCCGGCAGCCTCGTTTTTCTCGAACACCGTCACGTGATAGCCCATCTGGTTGAGGGCATTGGCGGCGGCCAGTCCTGCAGGACCCGCACCGACGACGGCTACCGACATGCCGTTGCGCTCGGGGATATGCGGCTCGATAAATCCTTCCTGGAAGGCATGCTCGACAATGGAACACTCGTCTTCGCGGTTGGTGGTGGGTTCGTGTTCCATGAGATTGAGCACGCAGGCCTTTTCGCAGAGGGCAGGACAGATGCGGCCTGTGAATTCGGGGAAGGGGTTGGTGGCGCTGAGCAGCCGGTAGGCCATCTCCCAGTCGCCTTTATAGAGTGCAGCGTTCCATTCGGGTGCCTTGTTGCCCAGCGGACAGGCCCAGTGGCAGAAGGGCACGCCGCAGTTCATGCAGCGCGAAGCCTGTTCGCGGCGGTCTTTTTCGTTGAGCGTCTGTTCAACTTCGCCGAAGTCGTGGATTCGGTCGTTGAGTGGGCGGTATCCCGCTTCCTTGCGGTGAACGGTCAGAAATGCAGTATTCTCTTTCATGTTAATTCGCTTTTTAATGTCTTTTTAATAGTCACGCTGCATGTCGGCAATCTTCTGCTGCAGCTTCTTCACCTGTTCTTCCTGGAGCACGCGTTTGTACTCGATGGGGACTATCTGGATGAAGTCCTCGACGTAGCGGTTCCAGTCGTCGAGCATGGTGCGGGCCAGTTTGCTTCCCGTGTAGAGATAGTGCTGGCGGATGAGCTCATGGAGTTCCTTGCGATAGGAGTTTTCTTCGACGAGGTTGATTTCCACCATGTCCATGTTGCAGAAATAGTCGAAGTTGTGGTTCTTGTCCCAGACGTAGGCCACGCCACCCGACATACCGGCGGCGAAGTTACGTCCGGTCTCGCCGAGCACCACCACGCGTCCGCCTGTCATGTATTCGCAGCAATGGTCGCCGGCACCCTCGATGACGGCAATGGCACCAGAGTTGCGTACGCCGAAACGTTCGCCCACCTTGCCGTTGACGTAGAGTTCGCCAGAGGTGGCACCGTAGAGTCCGGTGTTACCGGCAATGATGTTGTCCTCGGCGTTGAAGTTGGAGCGCACGGGCGGCAGGATAGCGATGCGTCCGCCGGAGAGTCCCTTGGCGAAATAGTCGTTGCATTCGCCCTCGAGCTTGAAACTGACGCCGTTGACGAGGAAGGCACCGAACGACTGGCCGGCAGCACCCTTGAACTTCACGTTGATGGTGTTCTCGGGGAGTCCGGCGGCACCGTATTTCTCGGCAATTCGTCCGCTGAGCATCACGCCCGCGGCGCGGTCGGTGTTGCGGATGGTGAAGTCGAGGTTGACTTCCTCCTGTGCGTCGATGGCGCGCCGGGAAGCTTGGATGAGACGGGTGTCGATGACATCGCTGAGAAGCGTGTCGGACATAGCCGACGAGTGGTCTTGCCTGGCAGAGAGGGCAGCGTTGCCGTCGCCTTCCTTGAAAAGCAGTCGTTTCAGGTCTAACGTGCTGAACTTCTTGTTGCCAGTGGCGGCGTAGTTTTCGGTGAGCAGCTCGGTATGGCCGATGATGTCGGTCAGACGGGTGAATCCCATCTCGGCAAGATACTCGCGCACTTCCTGGGCAAGGAAGGTGAAATAGTTGACCAGGTATTCGTAGCGGCCGATGAAATGGCGGCGCAGTTCGGGGTTCTGAGTGGCAACGCCCATGGGGCAGGTGTTCTGGTTGCACTTACGCATCATGACGCAGCCCAGCACAATCAGTGCCAGTGTGCCTACGGAGAACTCGTCGGCGCCGAGCAGGGCCATCACGATGACGTCGTGTCCGGTCTTCAGCTGACCATCGGTCTGCAGGCGCACCTGACCGCGGAGTCCGTTCCTGACCAGTGTTTGCTGAGCCTCGGCCAGTCCGATTTCGGGCGATATGCCGGCAAAGCGCATGCTGCTGGCGGGAGAGGCTCCCGTGCCGCCCTCGGAACCGCTGATGACGATGAGGTCGGCCTTGGCCTTGGCCACACCGGCGGCAATAGTGCCCACGCCGCTCTCGGCTACAAGTTTCACGCTGATGGCAGCCTTGGGGTTGACGTTCTTCAGGTCGAAGATGAGCTGTGCAAGGTCTTCGATGGAGTAGATGTCGTGGTGGGGTGGCGGCGAGATGAGCGAGATGCCGGGAATGCTATGGCGTGTCTTGGCAATCACTTCGTTCACCTTGAAGCCCGGCAGCTGTCCGCCCTCGCCGGGCTTGGCGCCTTGAGCCACCTTGATTTGTATCTCCTCTGCATTCACCAGGTATTCGGTGGTCACGCCGAAGCGTCCCGATGCCACCTGCTTGGTCTTACTGGAGAGCGATATGCCGTCGACGGTGGCGTGGAAGCGCTCGCTGTCTTCGCCGCCCTCACCGGTGTTGCTACGGGTGCCCAGTTTGTTCATGGCCAGGCAGATGGCCTCGTGGGCCTCTTTGGAAAGGGCGCCGAAGCTCATGGCACCCACCACGAAGTGTTTCACGATGCTTTCCACGGGTTCCACCTCCGAGATGTCGATGGGATTGCGCTTGAAGTCGAAGAAGTCGCGGATGAAGATGGGCGCGTCTTTCTGGTCGGCCAGTCGGGTGAACTCTTTGTATTTCTGGTAGTTGCCGGTGCGGGTGGCCAGCTGCAGGGTGGCGATGGTCTCGGGGTTCCAGGCGTGGCGGATGCCGTCTTTACGCCAGTGGAACTGTCCGAGGTCGGGCAGGAACGAAGCGGCGTTGCTGCCGGCCTGACGACGGTATTCGGCTGCCTTTTCCTGGAAGGCCAGGGCATCGCGGGCAATGGTTTCAAGTCCGATGCCGCCGATGGTGCTGACGCTGGTGCCGAAATAGGTTTTCAGCAGACTCTCGGAAAGTCCGATGCTCTCGAAAATCTTGGCACCGCGGTAGCTGCGGATGGTGGAGATGCCCATCTTGGCCATGATCTTCAGCAGTGCTTTCTTCATGGCTTTGATGTAGTTGGCCTCGGCAGTCTCGTAGTTCTCCTGCACCTTGCCGCGGCTGACCAGGTCGTCGAGCACGGCAAACGTCATGTAGGGACAGAGGGCGCTGGCACCGTAGCCCAGCAGCAGGGCGGCATGCATGGTCTCGCGGATTTCGCCGCTTTCCACGATGAGTGCCGTCTGCACGCGCTTGCCCACGGAGATGAGGTAGTGGTGGACGGCGCTCACGGCCAGCAGCGAGGGGATATAGCCGCCTGCTACCTCTCCCGAAGGCAGGTCGCACTTGTCGGTCAGGATGATGTAGTTGTAACCATCGTCGACGGCTTTCTCGGCATCCTTGCAGAGTTTGTCGAGGGCCACGCGGAGGTCTTCGCCGGCCTGAGGATACTCCGATTCACCTGCCTGCGGATGAGTCTCGAAGATCATCGGCAGCTTAATGGTGTTGAAACCCTTGTACCGGATGTTACAGAGAATGTCGAGCTGGGTGTTGTTCAGGATGGGATGGGGCAGTCGCACCATCTTGCAGTTGGTCTCGTCGGGGTTCAGGATGCCAGTGCCCACGCGTCCGATATACTCGGTGAGCGACATCACGAGGTTTTCGCGGATGGAGTCGATGGCAGGGTTGGTGACCTGGGCGAACTGCTGACGGAAATAGTTGAAGAACACCTGTGGCTTGTCGGAGAGCACGGCGAGCGGCGTGTCGTTGCCCATGGCTGCCGTGGGTTCCTGTCCGTTGACGCACATCGGAACGATGGTGTCGTCGATGTCTTCGCGACCGTAGCCGAACATGATTTCCTTTTCCAGCAGACGGTCGACGCTGTTGGGTACGTGGCGGCCGCTCTTCAGTTTCTCGAGCTGTATGCGATTGGTGCTAAGCCACTGGCGGTAGGGATGCTCGTGGGCGAGCTGTTCCTTGATTTCTCCGTCGTAGTAGATGCGTCCCTCCTGGGTGTCTACGAGCAGAATCTTGCCCGGCTGCAGGCGTCCTTTCTCAGCTATCTGTGAGGGGTCGAAATCCATCACGCCCACCTCTGAGGCCACCACCATCATGTCGTTGGTGGTGATGGTGTAGCGTGCAGGGCGCAGACCGTTACGATCGAGCATGCCACCGGCAAAGCGTCCGTCGCTGAAGAGCAGTGCGGCAGGTCCGTCCCAGGGTTCCATCAGGATGGAATGGTACTCGTAGAAGGCTTTGAGGTCTTCGGAGATGGGGTTCTTGTCGTTGAAGCTCTCAGGCACCATGACCGCCATGGCATGGGGCAGCGACAGTCCACTCATGACAAAGAACTCGAACACGTTGTCGAGCGAGGCAGAGTCGCTCATGTCGGGCTGTATGATGGGCGAGATGTCGCGGATGTCGCCCAGCTGCTCGGAGTTGAGCACGCTCTCGCGGGCCTGCATCCATCCGCGGTTGCCACGGATGGTGTTGATCTCGCCGTTGTGGGCGAGCAGACGGAAGGGCTGGGCCAGCGACCACGTAGGAAATGTGTTTGTGCTGAATCGTGAATGCACCAGCGCCAGCCCTGAAGTGAAGTAACTGTTGGTGAGGTCGAGGAAATACTGGCGCACCTGAAGCGACGATAGCATGCCTTTGTAGACGATGTTCTTGCTCGACAGGGAGCACACATAGAAGTCTTTGTCGTCGATGCGCCGTTCGATCTTCTTCCTTATTATATAAAGGATACGGTCGAACTCGGGCACTCGGTCGTCGCTGATGCCCGTGACGAAAAGCTGCTTGATGTCGGGCTCGCTGGCCAGTGCCGTCTCTCCCAGACAGTCGGGGTTGGTGGGCACGTTGCGCAGATGCATCAGCGAAAGTCCTTCGCGCTCAATCTCCTCGATCATCACCGAGAGTATCTGCTGCTGGCGGACCGGGTCTTTGGGCAGGAAGACAAGTCCCGTGCCATACTTTCCCTTTTCGGGGACGGGGATGCCTTGCAGCAGAATGAACTCGTGGGGAATCTGCAGGAGAATGCCCGCACCGTCGCCAGTCTTGTTGTCGGCACCTTCTGCTCCGCGATGCCGCATGTTCTCGAGCACCTTCAGTGCGTTGTCTACCAGTTCGTGGCTCTTGTTACCGTGGATGTTTACCACCATGCCCACACCACACGCGTCGTGTTCGTATTGGGCATCATACAATCCTTTATACATCATAAATCTGACTATTTGATTGCTAATATTGGTTGTTTGCTTGTCAATTTGACTGCAAAATTACGGATTATCTTTCTTTTTGCAAACTAAACCACGGTTTTTACTGACATTATTTTGTTCTGCAATCCTAGTTTCTAACAATTTATCGGATAACGGCTACTTTTTGTTTTCAAACTGAAAGCAGAACAACCCCGTATGCTTACAATTTGTAAATTTCGGCGCAAAAGAAGGTGCGGAATACTGAAAATAATCAAAAGTTGTATAAAATCATAAAAAAATCATGTCTTGGGATACAACTTTCAGAATTTTTTCTTATATTTGCGGTGAACAATAACCTTATATAATTAACCGATTAAAATTTCAGGGAGGACGGAACTATGAAACCAAAACCAAAGATGCACAACCAGGAAGAATACGAACTGGACAACATCTACAACGATGAAGGTCTGCGTTACGACGTATCGAGCAATACCACGATATGGTATAGCTGACGGCTGTCAATAAAACATCACCACATCCGCCTGCAAAAAGGCGGATGTTTTTTCCAGACAGTCAATATTCATCAACAATCAATCTTAAAGAAAATGATGCAGGCAGGAGAAAAGGCACCGGAATTGCTGGGACGCGATGAGAACGGAAAGGAAATCAGACTCAGCGATTTCAGCGGCCGCAGTTTGATACTCTATTTCTATCCAAAGGATTCCACCAGCGGCTGCACGGCGGAAGCCTGTTCGCTGCGCGACAACTATTCGGCGCTGACGCGACTGGGGTATGCCGTGGTGGGCGTGAGCGTTCAGGACGAAAAGTCGCACCGCAAGTTTATAGATAAAAACCAGCTGCCCTTCCCGCTGATTGCCGATACCGAAAACCGGCTGGTGGAGCAGATGGGCGTGTGGGGAGAGAAGTCGATGTACGGGCGGAAATACATGGGAACCTTCCGCACCACTTTCATCATCAACGGGGAAGGGGTGATAGAGAAGGTGTTCCAGCCCAAGGAGATCAAGACCAAGACGCACGCAGAACAGATACTGGATTTCATTAACGGACAAAATTGAATATAATGACTTTAGACGAAGTCGTCATGCGGCGCCAGAGTATCCGGAAATATGATGGGTCGGCAGTGACAAGAGAAGAGATTGAGCAGATGGTGGCATGCGCACAGCTGGCTCCTTCGTGGAAGAACTCGCAGACGAGCCGCTTCCATGTGGTGCTGACTGCCGACAAGCTGCTTGAGGCACGGCAGAAAGGTATGCTTGGACGCAATTTCGAGAAGACCGAAGGCGTTGGCGCCCTCATCGTCCAGACCTTTGTGGGCAATGTGGCAGGACACGACCTGCACGGCAATCCCGACAATGAGTTAGGCAACGGATGGGGATGCTATGATGCCGGTGCAAGCGGAATGTTGCTGCAGCTGAAGGCCACCGAACTGGGATTCGACACGCTTGTCATTGGCATCCGCGATGCTGAGGCGTTACGCACGGTGCTTGGGATTCCCGACGAGGAAATCGTTACCGCAGCCATTGCTGTCGGAAAGAGAAAGGAAGATGCCAACCGTCCGCCGCGGAAACCGCTCGACGAAATCGTAAGATTCTACTGATTCCGAAAGGCATTGGTCACTTAACAAAAAATGGGGAGAAGCCTGTCAATAGGCTTCTCCCCAATAGTCGCATAGGCGGCGCGCTTCCGCCTCGCTGAGCTGGACCACGGCCCCGTGTTTGGGAGATGTGAAGTTTTCGGTCTTCATGGTGGCTTCCTTTTGCCCTTTCTTCTTAGCGTTGAATTGGCCGAGAGGGGTAAAGGTCTTGAAATCGGTGGTCTCCACAAAACCGAAATTGTGTGTCTTCTGACCGTAGCAGTCGTACATCAGCACCCATTTTTCCTCGCCGATGCGTTTCCATACGTTTGGCGCCTCACAGGCTGTGGGCTCAGGATCGACAAATGCTTCCTGATAGGTCCACGGTCCGGTGATGTTGTCGCTATAGGCCTGTTTAATACCGGGCGTCTCCTCGTGACTGACGTAGGAGAGATAATAGCGGTTGCCCACCTTGACGATATCGCCATCGATGGCCGAGACGCCTTCCTTGGGATGCTCGAAGAGTATCTTCGGAGTGGTGGTCAGCGAGTCGTAGCGTTCGTTCACGTAGGCATAGTAGAGTTTGTTCTGCCCGTTCTGGTGGCGCATGGTGAAGTAGACCATCAGCTGTCCGGTCTTGTCGTCGAAGGTCGTCTCAGGAGCCCACGCGCAGCCAATCTCGGGATCAATCTTGTCCATGCGCAGCAAGGAATGCTGCCAGTGAATAAGGTCGCGGCTCTTCATCAGCACAAGGTTCTTGTTGTTGCCCCATCCGTAGGTCTTCCCGTCGCGTTCCCATTCGGTGGCGCGCTTGCCCTCACGCTGGGCATAGATGTGGAGGTCGGTCATGGCCAGATAGAACAGCCCGTCGGGACCGCGGAAGATGTGCGGATCGCGCACGCCGCGCTGTTCAGCAATGGTGTCGCCGTTGATGACGGGCTTGTCCTTGTTGAGGGCATGGAAGGTGTAGCCGTCTTTCGAAATGGCCATGTGGATGGAGTGGGTGTTGTCCTTGTGATAGACCAGCAGGTAGCACCCGTCGCTCTGTCCGCTCATGGGGAGCGGACAGAACAGACAGATGAGTGCTATTAAGTTTATTACCAGTTTCCTCATTATTTCACGATAAATTTCCTGCCGTTACGGATGTAGATACCCGACTTCAGCGGACCATTCAGTTTTCTTCCCTGCAGGTCGTAGACGCTGCCGTCTTCAATAGTTGACTGTCTTACGGCTTCAATACCAGTGATTGACTCATTGTTACACTCAGCCTGATAGAGCGCCTTGACGTCGTCGGCTGTTAGTACGCGGTTGTAGATGCACAAATCGTCGTAGTCGGCATTGAGCGAGCCCCAGAAGGAACCATAGCCGAAGTAGAAGTCGCTGCTGGCTGTCAGGTGGCTGACGATCTGACTGTAGCTGAAAGCATTAGGAGAAGTGACGGCAGTTCCGCCCATCTCGCCGTTGCATTTCTGGAACGAAATCAGGTTGCCGTTCACATAGACCTTTATTCCGTCTTTACGTGAAATGGTAACGGTGACGTGGTTCCACTCGCCGAAGGTGATGAAGCCAGAGGCATAGCCATCTGGGTGGTTCAGGTCTATCCATGTACCCTTCATATCGTTGTAGCCCACGTATGTGTTAGGCGTCAGATAGAGACGGGCAGTGGTCTGTGGGTTGTAGAACGCAAAGGCAGCGTCCCAATAGTTTTGGTCAAGAGCGTTCAGCCAGAATGCCACGGTGGCTCCCTCACTCAGTGTAGCTCCGGCCAGCGGGTTGGCGAATTTCACGTTGCTGGTGTTGTCGGCTGCACCAAAGTTGGTATGTATCACCTGACCGCTGCGCGAACCGTCGGTCTTCAGCGATGGCAGGTTGTTGCTGCCCTCTTTCTGAAGGGTGGCCGTCTGGGTGGTGTTCAGCTGATTCGTAATGGGTGAAGCATCGAAGTTGTAGTAGGCCACCAGACCAGTTTTGTAGTCACCGTCGACGGGAGTCACGGGGTCGGTGGTCGACTCACCGTACTTATAGCCCCATACCGTCACGCCGGTTGTCGAGGCAAGTGCGGTGAAGGCAGGTGCCTTGGTGTCGTAGGGTTCCAGCGTCTGCTCTACCATGACGCCATAGTAGGTTGTTCCGCCTATCTTAAGCGTGATGTACGAGGTGCCTTCGTCGATACTCCATGTTCCCGTTGAGGCTCCGGTGATGGTGCCGTCAGACAAGAGTTCGATGTCGGTGGGCTCAGCGGCCTCTTTCTTACGATGGTCCAACTTGTATCTGTGGGTAAGCAGTTTGTACTTGCCCGCAATGTTCTCTGTGGGAATCTGCTGGGTGGAAGCTATGTCGGCACTGGTCACCGTCTCACCGGTGTACTCGAAGGGAGCAGCCACGAGCCAGCCGTTCTGGTTTTGGAACACCTGGTGTACACGTACCTGATGCCCCTCTCCCAGGTTCTGGAAACGGGTATGATATACCAAATAGGTGCGGCCGTCTTCTGCGGCAATGATGGAGTTATGGCCCTGAGAACGCTCGCCATAGTTGCCTTTGGCCTGGTTACCCCAGTTTGTGTAGGCTCCGAAGATGTTGACACCACGGTTGCCGTCGTTTTCGCTCGGGCCGAAGTTCAGCAGATAGCTGCCGTATAAGGCTGTGCTGCTCTTGCTGTCCATGTATGGCCCATCGGGATTTTGTGAACGGAAGACACGCATCTGGTAGCCGCCATTGTTGTAGTCGTTGGCATTACCACCGGCAGCCAGACCGCCATTGGTGACGAACAGGTAGTAATAGCCACCTATGTACTCAATATAAGAGGCTTCGCCCGATGAATAATAGCCGCCTGCTATCTTCTTGCCGAAATAGGGATCAACGGTAATTCCGTCGCCACTGCCTTTCAGCTCGTAGGTCACATCGTAGTCGCGAAGACCGGTTGCCTCGTCAAGCTCAAGCATATAGATGCCGCCGCTCCATGAGCCGTATGACATCCAGAGTTTGCCCTGCTCGTCGTAGAACACGCAAGGGTCGATACAGTTGGGATAGCGGCGCCCCCAATTGTTGCCCACGGCATAGCGGCTGGGCAGCGCCGCCTGTGTGCCCAGGACAATTTCCAGGTCGGTGTCCTTGTAACTGGTTCCCGAATGGAATCCACTCATGACTACTGGAGCCTGATAACGGTAGGGTCCTTCAATATTATCTGACGTAAGCAGGATGATGCTTGAGTACCAGTTGTCGCCATTGACGCTCAGGTACATGCACCACTTGTTCATCGCCTTGTTGTAGATAACGTCGGGTGCCCACATCATGCCATCCACGCTGTAGTTGCTGTTGCCTCGCTTCGACCAATTAAAAGCATTGAAGTTGAAGTCGTACTCTACTCCCCCCTTCTTTACCTTTGTTACCTGCGGTGTGGTGAAGGCAGCAGAGTTGGCGGCATTATTACTGGCGGCCGTCTGCCAGGGAACGGTAATCTTGGTCCATTTCATCATGTCGGTCGTCTTGGCATGGTCCCGGTGGGAACCGAAGATATAATATGTCCGTGAATTCGGATCCCAAACGATGCTGGGGTCATGCACAGAGACGCGCCCCAGAGTATAACTGGCAGCCAAGACAGCCAAAGGCAGTAGTGCCGACAAAATGGTAAGAAGTGTTTTCTTCATCTGTTGTTTCATTTGGTTATTAAATGAGAAAGAAGTGCCCTCCCTCCTTGGCAGGGCACTTCTTTATGAATCTCAGCAACTACTCGAAAATCAAGTGGCTGCCATCCACCGTGAAGCGGAAGTAGACATCGTTGCCGTCGGTAGGACTGATACCGATGTAATCCTGATTATAGGTGTTGCCGTCGTTGCCCACCATAATGCACTTAACATCGACAGATCCGCCATTGTTGGTTACAGAGACGGTAACCATGGCCTCGTCCATAGCCTTCAGCCATGCACCCCAGTCAGCCTGTCCGCCGCTTGGTGCGCAAGCTCCATAGCTGTCGCCCCAACCGTAGTTGTCGGCACGTACCACAGCATATTCCGTATTGTCCTGACGTGTCAGCACCACGCAGAAGTTGTTCCAGTTGCTGGCTCCGTTAGTGAAGTTCTTGATGCGTGTGGAGAATGTCTTTCCAACGGGAACGTTGATCATTTCGGAATGAGCTCCCCAGAAGGCTGTAGAGTTGTCGTCAGCGCCGATGACGTTGTCGAACTCGATGTGGCTGCCATCCACCGTGAAGCGGAAGTAGAAGTCGTTCGGGTCAACAGTGTTGATGCCGTTATACTCCTGAACATAGGTGTTACCGTCGGTGCCCAGCATGACTGCCTTGACGTCAGCCGTACCGTCGCCGTTGTTGGTAACGTAGGTTGTCACCTTGGCACCGTCCATAGCTTTCAGCCATGCACCCCAGTCAGCCTGTCCGCCGCTCGGTGAGCATGCTCCGTAGCCGTCGCCCCAACCATAGTTGTCGGCACGTACCACTGCATACTCAGTATTGTCGGCCTTGCAGAGCACTACGCAGAAGTTGTTCCAGTTGCTGACCCCGTTGGTGTAGTTGGTGAAGTTAGAGACGAAGGTCTCGCCCGGAGCCACCTTGATATTCTCAGAATGAGCACCCCAGAACGGTGTAGAGTTATCAGTAGCACCGATAGAAGTGTACATCTTATCTACCACATCGAAGGTTACATAAGCGATGACAGGTTTAGCAGCGCCCTCACCCTTGTATGTCTTGCTATAGGCAGCTACAAGTGTCTTCGTTCCAAGACCATTCATATCAGGAATAGTCTCGAGTTTCAGATCCTCACTCTTGACAGTTACAGGAGAAGGAAGTCCCTCGAATGTAACCTCTGCAGTCACATTAGCAATCAAAGTCTCAAAATCAGTGCCTTGAAGAACCTTTGCGGGAACACCCTTCAGCACCATCGACACAGGTTCCTTGTCGCCAGCCTCTGTGCATCCGCCGATAGGCTCAATGTTGGTTGAGAGCCAGTTGATGTAGCTACCCTCGGGAACGAGGAATGCGCGGATGTTCGTGTTAGACGCATCTGCATTCAGGTTTGCAAGTGCAGAAGTCTGCTTGTAGATCTTCGTTACAGTGCCATTGTCAATCTTTACGATAAGTCCACCTTCTGTACGGTCGATGGTCAGTGTCACCTTTCCACCAAGTTTCTGCACACCTTCGTCTGTGTCGGTTGAAAAAGTAAGTGTACTTTCTACCAGGCTGCGGTCGATATAGTTACCCCACTCTGAGTTACCCGGTTCGGGCTGGTGGTCAAAGCGGATGGCACCATATTCCTGATAGCCGGTGGCACCACGGTCTTCGTCGTTGGTGATGATAAGCGCAAAGTTCTTATAGGTGTTGGGGGCACTGGGATTGATGTTCAGATTGAACTGGGCAGCCCATTTCGTGGCCTCAGGAATGACATAGTACTTAGAAAATGTAGTCCACCAGCCTGTGGAATAGTCGGTTGCACCCACGGTATAGACGTCTTCCATCATGCCTGTCAACTCCTCCTCGCCAGATTCCTCGCCAGATTCCTTTCCTGCCATCTCGGAGAGCCAGTCGGGAGCATTCACATTGAAGAGGTCACCACCTTCACAACTCGTCAGCGTCAGCATGCCAAGGGCTGCTGCAAAGAAGATGGACGCTAATTTATTTAGGTATTTCATAACTTTTTCTGTTTTTTGTTATTTAAAACTCATCTTCATTATTTCACAACAGGATGAACAGTCCATCCCTTCTGGGTAAAGTAAACTGAATTATCCGAATTGCTGTTTGCAGAGTTTCCGACAAGGTTTGCGTTGTCGTTCAGATAGTTCTGGAAAATGGGGAAGTACTCATGACCTTTTTCGTATTTGTCGTAAGTGCTCTCCACGCCTGCATCACCATAGGTGATTACGTCCTTGATACCAGCACCGAGTTTGTAGGCTCCATGCTCCTTCAGCTGCTGCAGACGGCCATTGTCATAGAAGAATCCCCAGCGGATGAGGTCGAAACCACGGCCTGTCTCACATCCGAACTCCTTCGGACGCTCCACGTTGGCAATCTGCTCGAAGAGTTTGTCCTTGGTGTCGAAGTCGGCAAGTTGCAGATCCTTCAGGTTGGCACGGCGGCGTACCTGGTTGATCCAGTCGATAGCCTGCTGGGTGGGACCGCTCACTTCGTTCTCGCACTCTGCAGCACGAAGCAGCACGTCAGAGTAACGCATGATGCGCAGGTTGATACCGCACTTCAGACCAGTAACGACAGAGCTGTAGAGACCTGTGCGGAAGTTGGTCCACTTGGCGATAGGCAGTCCACCGTTATTGCCGTTGGTAACCACGGTGCCATCGTCTTTCATCGGTTCCTGGTAGCATACGTTACCATTTTCAAAACCTTCCCATTCAGGCTCGTAGGTGCCAATGGTCCAGTAGAGACGCGGGTCGAGAGAACCGTTGGTGGTGCGTTCAGCCTTGAAAAGCTGATAGAGCCAGGGAGCTGCCGACAAGTCTTGCCAGCTACCTACATGTGCAGGAGCATAGTTGCTCTCAACAGCATGGCCTTGCGAAGCATTCTTGGTGACGTTGACAGGAGTCCACTCGTCGTCAGGACCTTGAGAACCGTAATCCAGGAACTGCACTTCGTAGAGGCTCTCGGCATTGTTCTCGTAGGCAGGACCTTCACGGAAGTTGTCGCCATAGTTGGCCATCAACTCATAGTGACCGTAGGTGCCACCGATGATGGCTTTCAGCACGGTCAGAGCCTCGCTGTACTTATGACGCTGCATCAGTGCGCGGGCATAGAAGCCAGCGGCAGCACCATTCGTATAACGTCCTTTTGCCCACTCGCCGCCAGCGTCGCGGGAAGGAAGCAATGACATGGCTTCGGCGAAGTCGGCCTCCACCTGATCCATCACGCGGTCGTACTGGGCAAGTCCGTCAGCATCACCCTCCTCTTTGTTTGATGCATAAAGACCATCGAGCGTGGAATAATCCTTGTAGTCAAGAATCAAAGCAGGGTTCTGGAATTGATTGGCCAGGTTATAATAGGCCAGCGCACGGGTGAAGAGAGCCTGTCCCTTGATGCGTTTCAGGGCATCACTGGTATTTCCTTCTTTCTCATTGCATTTAGTAATGACAAAGTTGCTGATGTTGATCGCATAATACCAGTCGCGCCAAATCCATGCCACCTCACCATTAGTGACAGGAACGTTCAGATTGTCAGCAACGATGTGGTTCCATGACTGTGCCACATTCCACACCTCGTCGCCACGGCAAGCGTCAAGCGTGTAGCCGACACGGGCGTAGGTTCCCTCCATACGCGTATGGTGGTAACAGGCTATAACGGCATCCTCCAGATCCTTAATGGAACTACCGAAGGTTTCTGTTGTCGGCTGGTTGGGGTTGCTCAGCTCCAACTTGTCGCTGCAAGAAGTCAGCGTGCCGATGCCCAGCAAAAGGGCAAATGAAATTTTATATAGTTTCATAATGATTTTCAATATTCAATTATCAATTACCAATTCATTAGAATGAGAAGAGGACACCAGCCATGAAACTGCGTGCGCTGGGATAAGAACACCAGTTGAAGCCCGGGGTGAAGGTGCCGCCGGCATAGTCCACATTGTATCCCTTATACTTTGTAAGAGTATAGAGGTTCTGAGCCGATACGTAGATGCGGGCTCCGGAAATAGCGCCTTTGAACCATTTGTCGGGGAAGTTGTAGCCGAGCTCAATGTTAGCCAGTTTCCAGTAGGCTGCATTCTGGATCTTACGATCGCTGAAGTAGTCGTTCCAGCCCTCACCGTTAGCCACGATATAGGTACGGGGAACGCTTGAGATATAGGTCAGACCGTCTTCTGAATAGCGGTTGGCATCACCGATCTCCACATCCTTGTTGGCCCAGCCGTAGCAGGAGTTCAGACTGTTGTAGATACCATCGCTGACATGATAGTTGAGTGCACCGAAGGTGGAAATGCTCAGGTCGAAGTTCTTGTACTCCAGGTGAGCACTCAGACCGAAGTTGATCTTTGGCAGACCACTGCCCAGCACGACGCGGTCGTTAGCGTCAATCTTACCGTCGGGCTCACCATTCGGGCCGCTCACGTCCTTATAGAGGCAGTCACCAATCTGTGCACCTGTCTGAGTGGCATGGTCGTCGAGGTCGGCCTGTGTGCGGGCAATACCTTCATAGATCCATCCATAGAACTGTCCGACTTCCTGTCCGACGAAGGTTGCATAGTCGCCAGTGATGTACGACTGATTACCGAAACCAAGAGAGGTAACCTTGTTCTTCAGCGTGCTCAGGTTGGCACTGATCTGGTGCTTCAGCGGGTGGTCGTTGTTGCGATAGGTCAGAGAGAACTCAAAACCGCTGTTCTCCATCTCGGCAGCATTCATCGTCACGGTCTCATTTCTAACACCAGCATTGGCAGGAACGGGTACGTTGTAGAGCAGGTCGGTTGACTTGTTCTTGTACCACTCAGCCGTGAACTCGATGCGGTTGTTGAACAATGCGACATCAAGACCTACGTTGGTTGTCTTCTTCTTTTCCCATGCGAGGTTTCCGTTAACGAAGTCTTCGATAGAAGTACCATATACTACGTTGTTGTTGAAGCTGTACGACATGTAGCCTGCTCTGTAGGTTGCAAGATAAGCATATTCACCGATGTTCTCATTACCGAGTTCACCGTAGCTCGCACGGATCTTGAACATGTTGATGATGTTGGCATTCACGGGGAAGAACTTCTCCCTGTCAAGACGCCATCCCACAGATACTGAGGGGAATGTGCCCCAGCGGATGTCCTTGGTCAGGCGTGAGCTGCCGTCACGACGGAGAATGACGGAAAGCAGATACTTGCTGTCGTAGTCGTAAATCAGACGGCCGATGAATGAAGTCAGGGCGTGCTTGTATTCTTCAGAGCTTGCGTCGCGGTCGGAGCCGTTGCCAACCTGCAGATAGTAAGGCTCGGGATAGTTCTTGCCCCAGGCGTTCAGCAGGTGGGTGTTCTCTTCCTCATACGTGATACCACCGAGCAGATTGAAGTGGTGAAGACCGAGGGTAGCATCGTAGGTCAGTGTGTTCTCAACCAGGAAGTCTGAATACGTGCGCTTGTTTTCGGTCAGCGTCTCGTTGGTTTTGTCAAGATATACACGGTTGCTCTGTATCCATGCGCCAATCCATGTCTTATCCTTGGCGTGAGTCTTGCTGTAAGAGAGGTTCAGCTTATAGTTCAGCTTGTGGTTCTTGCTATCGATGCCAATCATCTTCAGCAGGTTCACATCGGCAGAACCTGTACCAACCACGCGGTCAACAATCGTGTTACGTGTCAGTTTGTTGTTAACCAGCAGGGGGTTGGATGCGGAAATGTCACCGTGAATGTCGTTATAGTAAACGCCATAGCCGTAAGCATCGTAGCTGTAGTTGCGGGCAGCAGGCACTTTCTCGTCGAGATACCATGTGCTCTCGTCGTAGGCCTTGATGGTGGGCTGCATCAGCAGCGTACCGCGCAACACGTTGGTCACGTCGCCGTAAAGACCCTGCACATATTCATTGGCATTCGACAGACCCATACCGTCCTGATTGGAGTGAGAGTAAACCAGGCTGGTGCGGAACTGGATGAACTTGGTGTCCATCGTGTTGTTCACGCGGGCAGTGAAACGCTGGTAGTTAGGACCTGCGCCCTCCAGTGTACCCTTCTGCTGGAAATAGTCAAGACCTACGTTGTAGGTGTTGTTAGCACCACCACCGCTCAGGTTGATGTTGTGGTTCTGACGAGTTCCTGTCTTGAACACTTCCTTGAACCAGTCGGTATTGGTGGCATCCATGAACTGATACTTGCCAGTCTCTGGATTCAGCGAATAACCGCTGGGCAGCGGTGTGTTGGAGTTGGCTGCAGCCTGGCCCAGATAGTTGCTGTACTGGTTGGCATCCATGATGTCGTAAGTGCTGCTTGGAATCACGTCGATACCAAAGTAGCCTTTATAGTCCACCTTCACGGGCTGATCCTTCTTACCGTTCTTAGTGGTGATAATCACCACACCGTTAGCGGCACGAGAACCGTAGATGGCACCGGCAGAAGCGTCCTTCAGCACCTGGATGGTCTCGATGTCGTTCGGAGAGAAGTCGCGGATGGTGGTTCCCATGGGCACACCGTCGACCACATACAGTGGGGCAGTGCTGCCGAACGAACCGATACCACGGATACGCACTGACGGGTCGGCACCGGGCTGACCGTCGGAGGTGATCTGCACACCAGCCACCTTACCTTCGAGCATCGTGGAAATGTTGGAGTTCGACACGCGCTTCATTTCCTCGGCGTTCACAATAGACACAGATCCAGTCAGGTCGGCCTTCTTCTGAGTACCATAACCCACAACGACCACCTGGTCGAGCACCTGTGAGTCTGACTCTAACTGAATCTTTTCGATGACGGCACGGCCACGGACTGCAATCTCGCTGTCCTTGTAGCCCACATAGCTCACCACGAGTGTTGCATTGGCAGGAGCATCAAGCTGGAAGTTTCCGTCCAAGTCGGTCACACTTCCGGTCTGAGCACCCTTCACTCTGACCGTTGCACCAATCAGAGGTTCTCCGTCCTGGTCAACTACCTGACCGCTGACCTTAATGGTCTGTGCTTGTTCCACCGAAGCCATAGCAGGAACTGTGCTGACAGCAAGTCCTCCCACGACGCTCAATGTAAGCATCACTGAGAATAGTTGTTTCCTCATTTTACATAGTTTTTTAGTTATTATTAAATTAGGTATATAGAATTTTCTTGTACAGAAAAGTAGTTCGTTGCTCAAATTAGGTATGTTTCGGCAGTAATCTTGTGCAAAATTAGTTATTAAATGTGTTTGTGTGGTGGACAAAACGAAATATAAGGTGGACAAAACGTGATTAAAGTGTAATAGCGCCACTTTAGTCAAATATTCATGCTGGCTGTGTGCGTGAACGCTACTGAATGGCGCTAGGACTTGTACCGTAGAGTTTTGTAAAACAGCGGGTAAAGTATTTCGGGTCGTTGAAGCCTACGCTATAGGCTATTTCCGTGATGTTTCGTCCACCTGACTCTTGCAGCAGCTGCCGGGCAATGTTCAGCCGGTAGTTCCTGATGAATTGCGTGGTGGGCAGTCCGGCTTCTTCGTTCAGGTGCTTCGAAAGCAGCGGACGGCTCATGTTCATGGCCTCGCACAGTTCCTGCACGCCGAATTCCGAATTGCTGTAGTTTTGCTCCAGGACACGGATCACCTTCTCCATGAACGGTTTGTTCTTCTTTTTCGTATCCTCTTTGTTTTCCTCAGCACTCTTGCTGTAGCTGTCTTCGTATTGTTTCTGTATGTGGAGGATGCTTTCGATGCGTTGCTGCAGTTGTTTGGGATCTTTCGATTCGTTCAAGGCCTTCACGATGGGTGCCATTGCCTTCTCGGCCTCCTGTTCGCGGGTTTTCCTCCTCACTTGCTCCATCCGTTTGCGGTAGAGCCAGGCTCCTGCAACGGTCATTAGTAAGAAGACCCCGCTGATGAACCACCAGCGTTTCCAGAAGTAGGGTATTACTTCTATGTCGAGTTGGATGACTTCCTCGCTGCTTGACAGGGCTGAGGCATATTTCACTTCAAGCGTGTAAGTGCCGCCGGGCAGCGATGTGTAGCGTATGGAGTGCTGTCCCATGGGAAGTTTTATCCATTCGTCTTCGAATCCCTTCATCCGGTAGCTGTAGATGCCGTTGCGCTCATTGCCGTAGTTCAGTGCCGAAAAACTGATGTTCAGTGCCTTGTCGCTTTCGTGCAGGGTGAGTTTCCTCGCCTGCGAGATGTCTTCGTTCAGGTAGTGTCCGTCGGCTGTGATGTCGTGGTTATCGATATTCAGCTGGGTGAAGCGCAGATGTCCCTTGTAGGTATTCTCGCTGTCAATGCCATAGAGGGCGCTCAGTCCGCTGTTGGTTCCCAGATAGATGGTGCCCTGACTGCTGATGATGGCCGAGTTCCAGTAGAATTGAGAATTGGGCAGTCCGTCGTCTTCGGTATAGTTGTTGAACACACCAGTCTGGGGATTGAATTGCGAAAGACCGTTCCTTGTCGTAATCCAGAGAATGCCGCTCTTGTCTTCCACGATTCCCTTCACGCCATTGTTGGCCAGTCCGTGCAGTATGTTGAAGTTCTGGTAGCGGGTGTTTCCGTTTTTGTCCTTTATGCGCCGGTAGAGTCCGTATTCGTTGCTGCCTATCCACAGACTGCCGTCGCGGGTTTCATAGAAACAGCACATCTTCTCGATAATCTGTGACTCAGGATTGTCGAGCTTGTATTTCAGTAGTTCGTACTTGAACTCGTTACCGTCCGTTCCCCGGCTACGGCTTTTTAAATCTATGCGAATTCCGCCTTCCAGATGTCCCATCCATAGCCATCCCTCCCTGTCTATGATGCTTCCAATGCATCCTCTGATGGCGTTGCATCCCTGGAAAGGGTCTTGAATCTGTCCTGTCTCGTAGTCGTAATAGTAGAGTCCGTCGTTGGTGCCAATCCACATCAGGTCGTTGATGGCGTCGTACTGCAGAGCTCCGATGAAGGTGAACAGCTGGGCATGTTTTTCGTCTATTGCCAGCGGAACAATCTGCTGGGGTTTGTCCAGACTGGTCGTGCAGAGTCCGCCGCCCCATGTTCCAATCCATAGCTGGCGCCGGTTGTCGGCCTTCAGCGTGGAAACGGCATTGTGGGGCAGGGCAGAGTTGCTTTTGGTGAAATGTTCGAAAGTCTCCTTTCCCGGTTCTTTCCGGTTCAGTCCGCCTTCCACCGTTCCCACCCATAGTGTGCCGTCTTCCTCGGCAAACATGGCGTTAACGGCATTGGGCGACAGACTGGCAGGGTCGTCCGTATGGATGTAGTTGGTGAGCTGCAGTTCGCGCGGCGATAGTTTCATCACGCCTCCCGTCTCAGTTCCAATCCACAGCAGTCCCTGGAGGTATTTTATGCAACTGATGAAATCACTGCTCAGCGGCATCTTTTCACTCTTCGTGGTCCATTCCACGAAACTGTCTTTGGCAGGGTCGTAGATGTTGATGCCACCCAGGGTTCCGGCAATCAGCACGCCGCCGGGACCGGTGGCCAGACGGGTAACTAGGTTGTGCAGCAATCCCTTGCCGTCGCCCTTCTGATAATTGCCGAGCAACCGGTACGACTTGTCGAAGCGGAACAGTCCCCTGTCGGTCGAAATCCACAGTTCGTTGTCCTTCCACATGAAATCGCCGATGTCGGCAAAGTGGATGTCAGTGATGGACTGTGCGATAGGTTCTCTGACAATCTTGTCGTTCTTTACTCGCAGACGGTAGAGTCCACCCTCGATGCTTGCCCACACCGAGCCGTCGTGCTCCATATCGCTGATGCAGATGTTAAGTCGGTTACTTGAATATCGGTAGGGAATCACCTTCCTGATGCCTCCCTTGTCGTCAAGCGCTATATAATAAATATAGGTACGCGCGACGAGCCAGATACAGTCTTTCGAATCCCGATAGACCGTCAGGGCACCTTGCGACAGAGCCTTGTTTATCAGACTGTCGCCCTGCGGTTCCCATTTGTGCATCGAGTGCAGGTCGATGATGTCGGTTCCTTCCTCGTAGGTCACCCACAAGCGGTGGAACTTGTCCTCCGCAATGTTGCGGCACGAGTTGCTCCTCGGGGTGAACCCCATGTCGTTGCTGGTGGGGGAATAATAGTTGTAGCCGTCGTATTTCACCAGTCCGCTGCCGCTGGTGGCAATCCAGATGAAACCGTAGCTGTCGAGATGAATGTCCATGACATAGTTGCCGGGCAGCCCGTTCCTCATGTCCAGATAGGTCATGTTGTAGTGCTTGTCCGTGAAAGGCGCGCAAATAGCCGTTACGGCGAAAATGCATGCCAGAATAGATAGCCACAGTCTTTTCATTCTTTATTAATTGCACCAAGGCCATCCGTAGTCGGTCCAGCGGATTTCCTTCTGAATCAGCACGGAAGCCCCTTTCAGCTCGACGCTGTAGCCATGACACAGGAACAGGTCTTGACCGTTGAAGTTGTAGGCCGAGCAGTGGCCCATGGCTTCGAAGGTCTGGTGGTCGCCCTCAGCGAAAAGCGTTCCTCCGCCCAAGCGCATGTCCTTGCCCTCGCGGTCGGTGTAGGGACCTTCCACGTTACGGCTTCTTCCCACGGCCACCCGGTAGTTGCTCTTCTCTCCTCGGCAGCAGTAGTCCCACGATACGAACAGGTAGTACCATCCGTCGTGCTTCATGATGAACGGTGCCTCGATGGCGTTTGTGCCGGCAAATTTCGAAGTGGGGTTGGGTTCTGCATCCTTGCATCCCGGAGCATGGCGCCGGGCTATGGTCACGGGTTTCGAGGCCAGATGCATGTTGGAATCGAGGCGGGCCATCTGGATGCCGTCCCAGAAGGAACCCCATACCACCCATGGGTGGTCGTTGTCGTCAATCACGATGTTCGGGTCAATGGCGTTCCAGTTGTCGCGGTTTTCTTTCGAAACCACCACGGCGCCGCAGTCTTCCCACCGGTAGTCGGGCGATGCGGGATTCAGCGTCTTGTTGGTGAGCAGACCGATGGCCGAACCGTTCTTCCCGAAGGTCGAACAGCTGTACATCATCCACCATTTCCCGTGCCATCGGATGATGTCGGGAGCCCAGATATGGCGTTTGAAACCCGACACTGAATCCTGCGTCCATGCCGGTATTTGGTCTTTCAGCACGCCCTCGGGCATCACTGTCCACGTCTTGCGGTCGGTGGAGGTGGCCATGCCGATACCCATACCGGTGGAATAGATATAATAGGTGCCGTCTTCAAAGGCCATCACGGGATCGTGCACCATCAGCGTGTCCGTCTTGAAGGGCTCGCGTGGCCATTCACGCCGCTGCTGTGCATCGGCTTGCGCCGTACACAGCAGAGCGAGTATTCCGCAGAAGATGAGTTTTTTCATAATTCGTTTTGTTTTTTTTTCTAGAATTTCTAGGCAATCCTAGGCAATCCTAGGAAAACCTAGGCCTGCCTAGCATTAACTAGAAGCGATACACCGCAAATGTCTTGGCGGGAACGCTCACCTTCAGCACATTGCCCTCAGCCTTCACGCTGCCCGTCTTCGGAGCCACCACATTCTTGTTTTCCAGTGTGTTGATGGCATTGGGGTTGTCGTGGTGAAGCGTAGTCACTTTGCCTTCAGGCAGGCTCTTGATGCCCTTGAAGGTCACGGTGATGTCTTTTGCCTCGGCGTTGGTGTTGGCAATCTTCAGGATATACTGGCGGGTGTTCTTGTCGTAGCAGGCAGTGGCATACATGCCGTCCTGTCCCTTGATGGCATCCTTGCCCTCGGTCATCTTCAGCACGTTGGTGCCAGCGTTCTCGCCGTACATCTGCTGTACCCAGTAGGTGGGCGTGCGCATGGTGCTCAGGTTGTCCATCCAAATCTCATCGGGACGCCACTGCCAGCCGTCAACATGGGCAAACAGCGGGGCGGGAGTAGCCATCCACACGATGTCGGCATTGCGCTCCAGACCCGTCATGAAGGCAGCCTCGCAAAGGGCAGCCTCGAAGGTGTTCTTACCCGTTGGCACGTCGATGGGCACGTTCTGGTCGCCGCCCTTGATATGGCAGGCATATTCTCCGGCAAACACCTTCGGACCCTTGCGGCTGTAGCTGTCGTAGCGTCCTGCCTGTGAGAGGAACCAGTCCTGGTCGCGGTAGAAGTGTTCGTCCACGAGGTCAGCCTTCAGGCGTGTCATCTCCTTCCATCCGTAAGTGAATTCCTTGCCGTCCTTGTCGTCTGGCGACGGACCGCTGGTACCCACAATCTGAATATTGGGATATTTGGCGCGGATGGCCTTGACGAATTTCTCCAGACGAACGGGATAGAGCGGTCCCCACTGCTCGTTGCCCACACCGATGTGCTTCAGGTTGAAGGGAGCTGGATGGCCCATGTCGGCGCGCAGCTTACCCCACTTGGTGTCGGTTCCGCCGTTGGCAAACTCAATCAGGTCGAGTGCGTCGTCGATATATGGCTGCAGGTCATCAACGGCCACATGGAATTGCTCGCCGTTGTTTTGGAACTGACAGGCCAGACCCACGCTGACCACGGGCAGCGGAGCGGCGCCGATTTCCTCAGAAAGCAGGAAGAACTCATAGAATCCCAGTCCGTAGCTCTGGAAATAGTTGGGATACATACGGTGGGGGAAGGTGTAGTTCCAGCGGTTCTCGTTCAGCGGACGGTTCTCCACGGGACCTACCGAATTCTTCCACTGATAGCGGCTGTCAAGGTCGGTTCCCTCCACGATGCAACCGCCGGGGAAGCGGAACACGCCGGGCTTCAGGTCCTTCAGGTCTTTCACAAGGTCAGCGCGGAGCAAACCCTTCCAGGCATCGCCGGGGAAGAGCGACAGATGGTCCATGTCCAGCCCGTCCTTGCTCTCCAGGAAGATGCGCAGCAGTCCGTGGGCGTCGGTCTTCGTCGGCTTCAGTTCGATGGTATATTTCTTCCAGTCTTTTCCGCTCACTTCCAGGCCCTTCTTGGCAATCACCTCGTTGTGCGAGCTGACCAGTTCCACGCGAATCTTGGCCTTGCCTTTCGAGCGTGCATAGACGCCGAACTTATAGTCAAGCCCTTTCTTGAATCCCATGCCGAAGTAGCCGCGGTTCTCTATTCCCGTCCATTTGTCGGTATGTCCGTCGTCCTTCAGACGGATATAGTGAGGGTTGCGCTCGAAGGCGGGGTCGTCGTCCTCCACCTCAGCGTTACCGAATATCTGCCATCCCATCAGTCTTTGCGGGAATTCGAACGAACGGTTCTCCACCAGGTCGGCATAGAGTCCGCCGTCGGCACCGTAGTTGATGTCTTCGAAGAACACGCCGTACATGGTCGGCTGGATGGTGGCACCCGGCTTGTTGGCCAGCACGGTGTACTGATGACTACTCTGGGCAACAGCCACCTGTCCGACAGCTGCCAATGCGCCCACTAAAAGCGAGAAAATAATTGTTTTGTTCATAAAGTTAAAAAGAAGTTTGTTTATTTGTCAGCAAAGATATGAAAAATAATTGTGTAACGTACAATTATCAGTATTAAAATAATATAAAAGTATGTCCGTATATGTTTTTTTCACTATTTTTGCCCCTGAAATACTGATGGCCGATGAAAAATATTAATTCCATAATCCGATGGCGCCTGTGGGTACTCCTTCTTTCGGGACTGCTCATGACGGGGTGCAAGCAGACTGCCGATCCCTTTGAACTTTCCAACTACAGGCCGGTCGATGATTTCGTGCCTGCCTACGAAGCGCTGACCAGTCAGCAGCTGGCCCAAGGCGATTACGACCTGGAAAAGACCGTGCGCGTGATGAATGCCCTGGAACTGGCGCAGGCCAACTCGGAGAATTTCGACGAGTTCCTCAAGGTGATGGCCCGGCAGGACTACGAGGGCGTGGCCCCCGACGTGCTCGAGGCGAAGCAGAAACTGATGCCCGTATTGCAATACATGTATCAGCTGAGGGCACTCGACGCGGAACTCAGCGATGCCTGGATACTGGCGCGAAGCGCTGCCACAGGCGGCATGAAGATGGTCGGGGATGTGGATATCATGGACGTGGTCAACACCGTCATGGGCAATCCCATCGTGCTGCTCGACATCTTCCACAAAGAAGATGCCTCGAAAGTCACCGACACGGCTTTCTCTAATTACAAGAAGGACAAAGAGTTGCGGCAGAACGTGCGCAACGATATTGCCAAGCTGGAGGCTTCTTATCTGAAATACCTCTCCGACTACGCACCCATCTATCATAAATACATGAAGGAGTACGACGCGCTCTGCGTGGAGAAGGACAAGGTGTACCTGGAACTCTATGCCGGACAGGCAAAGAATGCCCTGCAAGGAGCTGAGAACATCCTGAAGAAATATCCCGGCAACGCCGAGGTACAGCTGCTGAAAGCACAGGCGGAGATAATCCTAACCCCCGGCCAACTCCCCCGACGGGGAGAGAAAATCCCCCAAAATTCCCTCGAAGGAGGAAAGGAAGGTCCCCTAAAACTCCCCCAAATGGGAGATAAATCCGCTTCAGAAAGCCTCCCCTCGGGGAGGTCGGAGGGGGTTGAAATGTCGGAAGGGGTTCTTTCCACCCTTGACAATTATATTGAGCAGAACCCCGACAAGACGGCGCCCGCCTTGCTCCTGCGCGGCGTGTACTATAAGCGCATGGGATATGCCGACGAGGCCCTGAGCTGTTTCCATCAGGCTTCCATCGAATATCCGCGGCAGGCCGCCCAGCTTACCGACATGCTCGACTCCTACTGCATGCGTAACTATCTGAACAAGACCTCCGAGGGTCTCTATCTGCTGCAGCTCTATCGCTCCATGATGGAAGGCTACGGCTTGTTCAGTCCTAATCTGATGAAGGCCAAATTCTATGCCGACAACGGTAAGCAGGAGGAGAGCAAGAACGAGATTTACAACCATTTCTTCCGCCGCGGCAACCAGAAATACTACGATGGTCTGCTCTCCGACATGCAGTTCTGCGAGCAGAATCTGCCGGCGAGTTTCAAGCAGTTGCTCATCGACCGTAAGTTTCTGGACGTGAAGGTGGAACCCGATTCCAAATGGCTTGTACTCAACGACGACGAGGAGATGCAGGTGACCATCCAGAACAAGTCGGGCAAGCGGCTCGAGAACGTGCGCCTTTTCCTTTGTATCCATTATACTGACATGCACAAGGACGAGTACTATGTGGTGAAGGTGCCGCAGACCGTGAGCATCATCGAGCCCGACGGAGAGGTTGAGATTGAGGACGTTCCCCTTGGCTATCGCGACAAGAAATATAGCGATATCACCCGCATCCGCGCCATTGCCATGACCGACGACCGCCTCTGCTGGGTAGACGACATCCAGTTCAGCCAAGACCGCTCGTTCTTTAAATCCATCGTTGATTTATTCTGAACAATCGTTAACCCTGTCGGGATTATCTCAGCATGGTAACGCTCAGAAATGCAGTCATTATCTCACCCTTCACAGACCTCATTTGAAGAGGGCTGCGAAGGGTGATGATTTATTGTGCCACCAATTTCGTGGTGTACTCCAGCTTCACCGTGCCGTCGCCGATGATTTGCTGCGTGGTGATGTCAGAGGGCGAAACAGGTTGGTCTTCAGGTGGGTAGGCAGTACCAAGAATGCCATCCCAGTGGGCCTCGGCCACCAAACCGCTAATGATTTGTATGGCTTCTGCCTCGAAGTGATAAGTGCCCGTGCCGCTGTAGCTGACGGTGTACTCCCGGGAAGTCACGTTGCTGCGATTAATTGTGAATTGGCCGTTGATTTTATGGCTTATGGTGCCGTTCAGCATCGGATGTATATGCCATAAACTACTCCAATGAGCGGCAAAGTCCTCAATGGTGCGGACTACAAAAGGATAGGAGGTCTCGATGGTGAAGGTGCCTGTTCCTTCCAGCCCGTTTTCGCCCATCTGTCCCACAATATCGTTGCCGATGCGGATGTTGCCCTGGTTGTCTACACTGATGTTGTCGTGCTCCTTGAAGAACTTCTCCACTTCTGCTTGGGTGCGAAGATTGTCATACAGGTAGCCATCGACGAAAATCAGAAGGTAACTGTCTGAATCACGTTCAGGATCGAAATCGGGGTCAGTAGGCAAAATACCGGTTTGCCAGGGTTGAGGTCCCCAACCCCAATCACACACGCCTACCAGCTTTCTCCAACACGGAAGAGACACTGGGTCGTAGGTCAGAATCAGGTTGTCCAGTTCAGGATTTTCCACCTCCGTACCGCCATCGTTCAGGTCGATGTTGCAGAACAGTTTGCCAGTGCCCCTTGGGATGGTAAAGTCGTAGGTTTTGTACTCCACTTCGCCCGGGCTGAAGAGCGAGAGTTTACAAGGTATCTTGTTACGGATGAGGGCATACTCTGAGAAGAAACCGATGTCGCCTTCGCCGCGTTCATTGAGCGTGCACTGCCAGAAATTCTTGTCTATCACCGAGTCGGGCACATGACTGAAGCGCACAGTCCAGCCTGCATATTGCGATTTTTCACCCTCCTTGCAGCCAGAGTCCTTCAGGCGAACAGAAACCTTGGTGTTCACCTGTGTGGCTAATTGGCGCGCTGCCCGCTGGAAGTTCTTGGCTGCCTTTGCCTCCAGGTCGTCCTTGATGGCTTGGAACACGTCAGGAATGACCTTGCTGCACAGTTCGGCATAGTACTCCTCGCTTATCGCTTTCTGCGTGTTTTCGTCGGGATACAAATACGAGGTCATGCTGGTCACGTCTTTCTCGGCCATGCAGATGTCGTAGATAGTCTTGTTGTCCATCCAGAACCAATCACTGTAGTTGCGCAGCACCTGCTCGATGTAGATCATAAGCCGCTCATGAGTCCAGCCCTTGTCGAAGGCGGGGCGGAACACCTCATACCAATCCTTCTCCGAGCGATATGGTTTCTTGCCGTTGTTGAACTTAGTCTGTGCACCGCTGCCTATCACGTTGCAATCCTCGCTGTAGTAGTAGCGGTAGGCCTTGCGGAACAGACTTACCTTGGCCGTCTGCACCTTGGTGCCGAGCTTCTCCAATGCTACGCCGACAAAGGCCGCCAAACCCATGGATGCAGACATGATATTGGTGCCGATGGCGGAAGCCATCTTACCGACTGTGGCGGCCATGATCACCTTCAGCGTGTTGGCTGCCACCATTACATCATCATCGTTGACGGCTGCACCTACAACGTCGAGACAGGTGACAGCAGTTCCGAGATTGCCCATGATGTTGAACATGTCACCCAAAACCTCCGACTCAAAGCCGAGGGCCGTGAGCAGGGTATAGCCGCCGTCTATACCCACGGTCTGCCAGAAACTAACATCGTCTTTCCAAGCACGGATGGCTTGCGCCTCGGGATCGTCTGACGAGGCGATATAAATCATTTTCTCAAGAGCCGTGTTGAGGTCCTGATAAGAAATGGGTCCGTCGAAGTCTGTCCTAAGGAGTGCGGCATGGGTCTTGTCGTTGACTACGCTGAACACCTCGAACATCGACAGGTGGTCGGTCATGATGACGGCTTCCTGCCGTTCCTCGTCGTAACGAAAATAGACGGGTTCCCACTCGCCGTTCTCGTTCAGGTAGGCAGCCCTGATGGTCTCGCCCTCACGCCGCTCTATGGGGATGGTGATGCGGGCCACGCCGCACAGTTCATGCTCGCCGGTGGAGAGGCTCAGGTCGATGGCCTGTCCGCGCACGAAGTTCTCCATAGGCTGCGGCGTGAGCACGCTGTTGCGGATGCACAGCTGCACGTTGCCGGCGATGGCTGTCGGTGAGAACTCCACAGTGCACTTTTGTCCTTCGGCGGTCAGCGTGGAGTCGTTCAGGTCGATAATCTCGGCGTTCTCATAGACAAAGCCCGGCACAAAGGTGATGCTGTCCACAAAAACGACGTTGGTGCTCAGGTCGCTCTTGCCTTTCGGAGAAACGACAATGTTATCGCCGTCAGTGTGTAGGTCTTTGACGGTGCTCACGTTCATCGCTATATCCTGTAGGCCCGAGGCACTGCGGTGCATCACCATTCGGTATTCTCGTTCCTGTGGGGGCAGGGGTTCGTAGGCCTGGTCGCCACGAATGCCACCAGCACGCCTAAAACGTCGCCAACCAGGAGCATTGCGATAGAGTTCTTCTGTGCCTTTAGGTACGTGGAGGGTTGGTTCTAAATAATAATTGTCTTCAAAAATTTTGTCATTGAATGTGGAGTCGCTGATGACGGGTGGTACTACTGAGAGGCAAGTCAGGCTGTTGAGACGTTCGCAATTGGTGAAAGCACCCTCCATCTCCACCACGGTATTGGGAATCGTCACCTGAAATTCGTTTTGTTGGACACTGTGGATGCTGCCTGGAGCCAGTTTGATCAGGTTTTCTGTAAACTCTTCGCCAGTTCCCATCCTGTAATCACCCAAATACACACCAGACCAGGTGACGCCAGTCGGGTAATCACGGGTGTAATGTTGCGAAAGTGTAGCCACCACGCAGGAGCCATCTTTGTTAAGCAATACTTTGCTATATGGGCGAACAGGATGATGAATGCTGAAATAGGGGTTACCCTCGTCAACAACAAAGCCTTGAGCAGTAACTATTCCGTTAAAAGACGTGGGCGATATTCTCTTGAGACTCGATGGAATATGAATGACGCTAACGGTCCAATAATAGGTTTTGCCATTCACCGTATAAGGAAAATCTTCCTTAGGGAAGATACATCCATAAAAAGCTTCGGAACCGATCTCTTGCAGTTTGGCAAAACGGGGAGTTCCATGAAATTCCCTCCCTTGTCCGCAAAAACTCCGATAACCCAGTTTGGTGATACAATCAAGCCATGCCACATCTCCTCCATAAGTACCAGTTCCTGCCCCCATAAGGAATGCTTCATCGTCCACCTCAAAGGCTGGACTGCGGCTGATGACGGTCGACAGACCACACATCTGGAACGCCTTTTTGCCAATGCGCTTGATAGAAGCTCCGATGGTGAGGTGCATAATACGTGTTAACTGAAAGGCTTCGTCGGGCACCTCCTCCATCTTGTCGCCAATGACAAGTGTGTCAATCGTACTATATATAAAAGTATAGGGGTCGATAGTCTTGACGTTGCCGCCTATGGTAATCTTGCTGAAACTGCCTTTGCTGTAGAAGGCATTCCGTCTGATGCGAGTCACCACATAGCTGTTGCCCTCTTCGTCGGTTACCGTTTCAGGAATATTTACCACAGCACCGTCCACGCCTCTCTTTGTATATTGCACGATTTGCGCCTCGCCATTCTTGAGCAAGGCATATTCGATGTCGTTGATGACTGCGTTCTTGGCATCTAATGGCTGAACGCCCGTGAAGATGATGCTGTTTTTTCTGAACGATTTGATGAGAGCATTCTTGTAATAGCCGTCGCAACTTCCGCCCCAGCCATAGTTGAAGTGGAAATAGTTGTTGCTGGTATAGCCGTCGCACACCAGTGCGTGAGGGTCACCATTGCCATAGGGGGAACCACTATAGAGCACAGGGCGTAGTTGGTCCAATTCTACTTTTAACTGGCTTTGCAACTCTGATGCAATATCCGCTTTCAATTCCTTGATATCGGGATTATAGTTAAAGTTGTTCACCAACGGTTCATAAACAAAGGGTGTCGGACTGCCATCTGGTTTG
>JAEEGH010002923.1_pt1 | contig 45496 bp, 43 predicted proteins | sample 9134181 | NCBI WGS metagenome assembly JAEEGH01 (sample SAMN16246544, study PRJNA631951) | gut metagenome | biome: gut microbiome; feature: rumen; material: DP-attached | host: Bos | place: Iran: Karaj | collected 2018-10
CACACTCTGCGGAATATCATCATCGCGGAGGTAGAGCACCTCCAGCGGGAAGTTTGACGACTGTACCAGCAGCGTCCTTTTCGAGGCGCTCACCTTGATATCGGCCTCCGACAACAGGTTCATCGTGTCGTCGAACAGCCGTCCTTTTGATTGTACTGCAATACGTAACATAACTGTTAAAGTCTATAATTCGGCTGCAAAGGTACACTTTTTTCCCGAATTGTCGCCATAATATCCATAAAATATTGCAAATTTCCCCCTTTGTGATTCATTATCCGGGTCACTTCTTCATCCTATGGAACGACAGGCCCATGGCCGAGAAAGCAGCCGTTATCAGCAGGTTAGTGCTTTTGGTCAGTTCTGTGAAGTCCATCATCGCAGCGATACCAGTAACCAATACGGAGAGTGCGATGGCAACGACAGCCAAGATGATCAGCAGTCTGCGCGAGACGTTGATTTTTCCTTTTTGATGAAATGAGCCTAACAGAAGTACGGCAATGGCGATGAATGTCGCCAGAATATTGACAACCTGCAGCAGACCCAGCCAACCTGTACTGTTTGCGATCGTCATGACCAATAAAAACAACATAAAACAGGCCGAAAGACCATAAAAGACTATAACCCATTTCTTGTCAGACACACGAGGCTTGCCCGTGACGGAGTCGAGCACCTGGCCTTTGTATTTGTACGTCGTCTCCTTCTTGCGGCGGACGGTAAGAATTGCCATAAGAGCGAGGAATAGGATCATGAATATCATAAACTCAAACCCCTCCTTGCCTGCGAATATCTGCAAGAAAAACGCCATCAGAAAAACGACTGTCACGATACCACCCCACTTGATATCTCTGGTGTAACGCGACTCTTTCTCTACGAGGGTCTTCAGATCGTAGCCACCATAATCCTCCTTCTTCGTTCGCCTTAAGACGACGAATCTGTAAACCAGCGAAGCCACCCAATACACGCCCAACAATACAATACCCAGGATCGTCAGGTCATTATTAGCCCAGGCCCACCATGCCAATATGGGCACAAAGATCACATTAGCCCAGATCAATCCCTCCTTGGCGTCCTGACGCATATCGGCAAATTTGCGACACATGGCCTCACGGAGTTGTTCGTCTGACACTATCTTCTGTTCGTCCAACCTTAAATCCATCAGGTTGTAGGCGGCTTTAAGTTCATCCAGCTCATGGAGCTCATTCATATTCTCTGACATAGCTTTTACGGTTTTAATTGTTGTTTGACATTGATTTGAGTTGTTCCTTGATACGGAACAGTCTACTTGTGACAGCGGCGGTAGAGAGACCCACTATCGCGGCAATCTCGTCGTACCTCATGCTCTCCAGCCAAAGAAGAATGATAGCACGGTCGAACAGCTCAAGGCGGTTGATACGCTCATATAGCATCTTAATCTGCCGACCACCTTCATCGGAATCACTAACCACATCCTTGTCGATTACCAACGGAACGGTTGGTACATTCCGTTTCTTGCCTCGTTCGATGTTACAGCAGGTGTTCAGGCTGACGCGCCAGATCCACGTTTTGGGATTGCTTTCACCACGAAACTTGGCATAGCCTTTCCAGAGGTTGACCAACACTTCCTGGAAAAGGTCATCAACATCGGTTGGATTGTCTGAGAAAAAGTAACATACCGTATATATTGTCTTACGGTATTCTCTGACCAGTTTTGTGAATTCTAATTCTAATTCATTCATCTTTTGGGGAGTTTATTCAAACAATTAGTACCCAAAGTTGCAGAGTCCTTTCTTAAAAAGATGTTAAATATTCGATTATATATTTAGTTTTCGGCCACAAAGTTATCTATTTATTTCCAAACAACCAAAGAAAATCACAAATTGTCATACGCTCTGCTATAAGTTCGGCATGTAATACCAGAATGGAGAGGAATTCAGAACACATCGTTCTTCGACTAACGAAGCGGCAGAGCCGAGCACCTGACCCCGCGTGTTCGCTGCGCCCGAACTTCCGCCCGATGAAGGTAGACGAACATTTCAGCATCGAGCGCTTTGCCGTCGGCGTAGCCAACGAACTGATGCTGGCCCTCGAATGCCTGATAGAGAAGTGAATAGTGAAAAGGTGGCCATCTGTCACAAAAGGCTATTATTACGGTTTGCAGTTTACGGTTTACAGAAGAAGGGGGAGGCACTTGAGTGTAAGTGCGCTCCTTAAGAACGAGAAATCTGCTTTCTCTACGCCGTCGCCGTAAAAACGAAAATAAAACTCAAATAAATTTGGTTTTTAGCGCGGTTATTCGTATCTTTGTACGCGAAATACTAAAAACTTATGAGTATGGAGAAATTTCAATTGATGGCGCTGCCGTATGCGCCGGAGGCGTTGGAGCCAGTGATTAGTAAGGAGACCATAGGTTTCCATCACGGAAAGCATCTGGCCGGGTATGTGAATAATCTGAATGGACTGTTGGAGGGTAGTCCTTTGGCCGGATTGCCATTGGAGGAGATTGTGCTGAAGGCTGAGGGTGGTATCTTGAACAATGCCGGACAGATACTGAACCACAATCTGTACTTCGGGCAATTCTGTGCGCCCAAAGCCGAAAATCGTCCTATAGGCAAACTCGCTGAGGCTATCGATAAGCAGTTCGGATCGTTCGAAGCCTTCAAGGACGAGTTCCAAAAGAAGGGTGCCACGCTGTTTGGCTCAGGTTGGGTATGGCTATCGGCTGATGCTGACGGTAAGCTCGTCATCACACAGGAACCGAATGCCGCCAACCCCCTGCAGAAGGGGTTGACGCCACTGTTGACTTTCGATGTATGGGAGCACGCCTACTATCTGGACTATCAGAACCGTCGTCCTGACCACCTTGCTGCCCTTTGGCAGATCATCGACTGGGAGGTGATAGAGAAGCGCTATATGCAGTAATTATATCTGCGACATTATATGACTACGGCTGTGCCACTGGTGGCTACCATGAGCATAGAGCCATTGCCGCCGATGGTCTCGTAGTCGATGTCAATGCCTACTATCGCATTGGCTCCTAGGGCCTGTGCGCGCTGCATCATCTCCTGTATGGAGGTGTCCTTGGCTTCGATAAGCACTTTCTCATAACTGCCAGAGCGTCCGCCAACGATATCCCGGATGCCTGCTAAGAAGTCCTTGAATACGTTTGCTCCGATAATTGTTTCACCTGTCACCACTCCCTTGTACTCGCGGATGGGATGACCTTCAATCTGTGGGGTTGTTGTAAGTATCATAATCGTAATCTTTTATAGGTTTACATCTAATAGACGTATTTAAGTGGAAAATATTACACCTTATCTGATAAAAATTAATAGTATATTGGTGGATTATGGAAAAATATATGTAATTTTGCAGACGTGTACAGTTAAGAAAGATCATGAGATATAACGCAGATTATAAGCAGGAGGGTGACTACACCCATTATACCGTTGAAGAACCGATGCCGCTGCTGGAGTGGCTGCTGAAGAACGTGAAGCAGACGCGCACTAAGATCAAGGCGACGTTGCAGGGTAGGGGCGTCAAGGTGAACGGCAAGACCGTATCGCAGTTTGACTTCCCACTGGAGCGGGGTATGAAGGTGTCTGTCAGCAATACCAAGCGCAACCAGAAGGGCTTCAAAAGCCGGTATGTGAAGATCGTGTATGAGGATAAGTGGCTCATCGTGATTGAGAAGATGCCGGGCATACTCTCGATGGCGGCAGGACACTCCAGCCTGAATGTGAAATCTGTGCTCGACGATTATTTCAAGAAGTCGGGACAGAAATGCCGCGCACATGTGGTGCACCGACTGGACCGCGACACTAGCGGACTGATGGTCTATGCCAAGGATATGGACACGGAACAGACGCTGGAGAAGAATTGGCACCAGATCGTGTACGACCGCAGATATGTGGCCGTGTGCTCGGGTGAGATTGTAGAGAACGAGGGGACGATAGCCAACTGGCTGAAGGACAACAAGGCCTACGTGACCTACTCGTCGCCTGTGGACAACGGCGGTAAGTATGCTGTGACCCACTGGTATGTGATGGACCGCACGACGGAGCACTCGCTGGTGGAGTTCAAGCTGGAGACGGGACGGAAGAACCAGATTCGTGTGCACTCGGCCGACATGGGGCATCCTGTCTGCGGTGACCCGAAATACGGCAATGGCGACGACCCGCTGCACCGTCTGTGTCTGCATGCCTGGCTGCTGTGTTTCCATCATCCGGTGACGGGAGAGCCGATGGAGTTTGAGACGGCGGTGCCGGTAGAGTTTAGGAGAATGTTTAAGTAAGTTTACGGTTTACAGTTTATAGTTTACGATATTGGAGAATATAGGTTATTATGCGGCGATGCTGGCGGCGATTATTATCGCATTCCTGATCATTAAGCGCGTGGTGTCGTGTATGGTCAGGACGGTAGTGACGCTGGTGCTCATCGCTATCCTCGCGTACATATATTATTATTATCTCAGGTAGGGGATTCCTCGGAGAATATTCGGTCGAACTGCTTGCGGAGCTCTTGTGGCTGGGCTATAAGGTTGCGCAGGTCGTTGAGTCGCCGGGCATTGGGCGAGTTGGGAATCCAGAGGCGTATGTAGCCGTCTTTCGAGTATTTGTTCTGCATGTGTTCCATGAAGCGTTTCCAGTGGCCTTCATGGTCGAGTTGCGGGTAGTTGGCTAAGCCGTACTGGATGGTGCGACGGATGACGGTGTCGGTCTCAATGTCGCGGTCGGCCTCAGCAACAATCTTACCGTAGATGCTGCGGGGTGCGTGGGAGGCGGAGGCTCGGTGGTCTTCGACGGCCTCTCGCATGATTTTGATCTGTTCGGGTGTGAACCACTTGCGCAGACGGGCGTCGGCAGCGAGGATCTTACCTCCGGTGACGTGGTGGATGGCACGGGGACCGCTCATGCCGAGGTCGTGGTAGGCGGCGATGACATAGGCCATGTTGATGTCGGCACCAGTGACTTTCACCAGTTCCAGTGAATGGCGGATGACGCGGGTGACGTGCTCCATGTTGTGGGCTGCGTCGAAGGCGGCGTATTGGGGGAGAATCTTCGTCTCAATGAACTCCACTAAATCAAGGCTTGGTGCGTTTTGGATCATACGTTGTTGGTTTTATCGATGCAAAGATAGTAAATTAACCGCAGATTACACAGATTATACAAAATTTTTTTTTATTTTATTTGCAAAATCTGTGGTTGATAATAGATTTTTTTTGTACTTTTGCAAGTGATAACCTAAAAAAACAGATGATGGAAGAGGCAAGAATCAAGACTAATTCTGTGAAGGCGTGGCTGCTGGCGGCTCGCCCGAAGACGCTGTCGGGTGCTGCTGTGCCGGTGATGATCGGTGTGGCGTTGGCGTATTCCGACGCATGCTTATACGAGGGTGACGTGTTCAACTGGACGGCAGCGGTGCTCTGCCTGCTGTTCTCGTTCACCATGCAGATAGATGCGAACTTCATCAACGACTTCTTTGACTTCTTGAACGGTTTCGACGATACGGAGACGCGATTAGGGCCGAGAAGGGCCTGTGCACAGGGATGGGTGACGCTCGACGCCATGAAGAAGGCCATAGCCCTGACCACCTGCCTGGCAAGTGTCATCGGACTGCCGCTGGCCTGGTATGGCGGTATGGAGATGATCCTCGTCGGGGCGCTTTGCGTGGTGTTCGCGTTCCTTTATACTACTTTTTTCTCGTATGAGGGTCTCGGCGACCTGCTGGTGCTGGTGTTCTTCGGCCTCGTGCCCGTGTGCTGCACGTATTATGTTCAGCTGCATACCATTACATGGGAGGTGTTTCTGGCATCACTGGCCTGTGGTATGGTGATTGACGCGCTGTTGATCGTGAACAACTTCCGCGACCGCGACAACGACCGCCTGGCGGGTAAGAAGACGCTAATCGTGCGCATGGGGCCGGAGGCAGGACTGCAGCTGTATCTGGGTGTCGGCGTGGGGGCTGTGATCCTTGGTGGCACGTTCTGGATGAACGGTCATTTGCTGGCAACGGTGTTCCAGATGCTCTATTTTGTGCTGCATCTGTTCACGTGGTTGCGCATCAAGCGTATTTGGCAGGGAAAGGCGTTGAACCTCTGTCTGGGCGAGACAGCAAGAAATATCTTCATCTATGGGCTGTGCATCAGCCTGGGGATATTACTTTAATTGTAGAAGTTCCAGGAGACTCCGAAGTGGATGACGGAGTTGTTAGTGGGGTAGTGGGGCGTGAGGAACTGCATGTGGGTGCCTGAGCCGGCATTGATATGACTCATCATCACGAAGAAGCGCACACCCTTCAGCACCATGTTTGCATAGACATCAACGAACGGATAGCCGCCCAGTTCTATACGACTGTCGGCATTCTGCTGTATGGCAAACTGGTTGATGGCCGGACAGAAATCGGGAGCATAGTATTTGCTGAACCAGATGGCATCGGCTCCGAGTTCCACACCGAGCACCTTGGCAATCTTGAATTTCAAGAATAGATTTGAGAAGATGTTCCACGTAGGTAGTGGCAGCACTTCCTGGTTGCTGCTGTTCTGATAGGTGACGACGTTCTCCCAGTTCAGTGGACCCAAACGGAAGTTCTGGTGCAGCTGGGCAGTGAGGATGCTGATGTTGCTGCTGTTCTGCCGGAAGGATGCCGTCATGTTCGTGCGGCCACTATTGGAGAAGTCGTAGCTCATGTCCCAATAGCCATAGTTCTGTATTTCGTCAACGGCTACGCGAAGCAGCGTGTTAGTCTTGGAATAGGAAAAGTCGCCCTCAAGGTGTGTACGCGTCTCCTTCTTCGTGTCGAGGTCCCACCATAGGTGCTTGGAGTGATAGCTGGACTGGAAATAGGCACAGACGAATCTGTGGAAATAGGCTGTTGCCGCCAACTGCACGGTGTCGCCGAAGAGCGGGAAGTTGAGGTCGGTACTGAAGTCGAGGAACAGCTGTCCGGCGTTAGGACCAGCGATATATGTCTCCAGTCCTGCATCGAAGTGCAGCGTTCGCCCTTGTGTCTTACTAATCTTGGCTCCCACGCTGATATCATGTTCCGACTCTTTCCGCTCGTATAAGGTTCCTGTGTCGAGAGAGTCAGGTTGGGTGTAGGTACAGTAGTTGGATGAGATGAATGCCTTCAATCCAGCTTTCATGTATTTATTGAAACCTTCGAGCAGACCGATAGCGAAGGTGTTCTTGAGTTGCATGTGCCTGTTTTGGTCGTAGATGGAGTCATTGCCGTACTCCAAACCCTGTTTGTAGTATGTATTCTTATAGTAGCCGCTGGGGGTGTAATATGACTGGTAGGTCCGGCGGTAGTTGTTCCATTCGAGGGTGTGAATGAAACTGGTGACAGGCACGAATTCGTCTTTCATTGTGGCATCGATGGAGTCTTGTATGGCCTGTATGCGGTTAAGACTGTCGATGGCCGCCTGTCCGTCTACTTTTATACGTGTTGTGTCAACGGCCATTGCCAGCGAATCCTTAAAGGCTTTTGGCTCAGCTCCCATGATCTTCGCCCCATCGGGACGTCCCATAGGAGCAGACTCAGGCCGGACGCTTGGTTTCCGGTCATCCAGACTCCCTTCCTCTGATTTCTGTTCCTTCTCTTTCTTCGACTCCTGTGCGAACTTGCGGGCTTTGATCTCCTCTTCGGTCATTGGTACCTTATGGTAGAAACCGATGTTATACCGATGGGTGAAGAACAGGTGTTGGTGGTCGTTGCGGTTCCAGTTGCTGGAGAGCACGGTGGGGATCTCGTTCTCGGAGAAACTCTGTGAGAAGGACTCGGGATGAGTGATGTAGTTATCATCGACGATACCACCGTTCTCGTTGACCTTCTGGTGACTGTTCGTGAAAAGGAAGTGCATGCTGTATTTGTCGCCGTTGTACGAGGAGAACAGCGAGGCGTTGAAATGCGACTGGTTCTGGTTTTGGAAATAGCCTCTGGAGTAGGCGTATTTAAGGTTAAAGCCGAAATTCAGTCGTTTGCCGGCATTCACTGCGAACTTCGCATCGATATGATCCTCACCGCTGGTCTTGTCTCCGCAGTTATCGTAGAGGATATTGGTAAATGGCGAGAGCGTGTTCATGAAGAGAAACTCGTCAGGCTGTGTCTCGACAAAGCTGTAGGGTTGTGTGAAGGTGAAGTAGTCTGGTTCGGGACGGTTGATGAAGATACGGCTCTGACGGGCCGTGTAGTTGCTGCCTGTGTGGTTGTACTCACCGTACATGCCGCTGTTAAAAGTAGTGTTCATGAACAGGTGGGGAACGGTGTCGGGCTCTGTGGGAATGATGTCGCCGAAGGTGCGGTCTACGGTCCAGGAACGGATGCCCTTGGGAATTTCCTTGTTGCGGGTGGTGTCGTTGTTGTGCTTATTAAAGTTATTGTTGTCGCTGCGCTGGGAGATGTTTCCCATCTCGTCAATCTGGTTGTAAGTGTCTTGGGCGAGAGAAGGGAGAGATGAGAAAAGAAATGTGAGAAGTAGTGGGAGAATCCTCCATCGCATGATTCTCTTATACCTTATGATCCAGATATAGTCACTCATCACTTTTCTCTTTTCAACTCTATTTCATCATCCGTAATGACGATTCGGCAATCTTGAAGCACATCGCAATCAGGATAATGTATGTGCCCACCATCCGGTCCTTCGTCAGATACCAGATGACCCCTATGACGGCTCCGATCATGAAGATGATGTTCAGCACGTTGCGAATTTTGTCCTTATTCGTCATTTTTCGTTCAGCAGGCTGTTGAATTTGTTGAAGATGAAGTCTTTACGGTCGATGGTCTTACGGCGGAACTTCGCTGAAATCGGATAGAGCTTGGTGTGCTTCTTGTTCACGGCATACTTGTCGGTGATCCACTCTTCAGCCTTATAATGGCCGCCTCCGCGCTCGATGTCGTAGTCGTAGCTGATGCGCATCATGCTAACGTCGGCCTTGCCGTCGGCAATAGTAATATAGATCTGGTAGTTGAACTGTGTACGGTCAAGGGACAGGGCACCACTCTTAAACACCAGCCACTCATGGAAAGCAGCTGCCAGTTCATGATTCTCACGATTCTGCAGGGCCACCTGGCTGTTGGCTATCTGATTGGGTTCGGATACCATTTTCGTCAGTTGCTTGAGCAGGATATCGTAGATCTGGTCGGCAGTTTTCCCCTCTGCGGTGATGGTCGTATGGAAGACCACCTTCCCGTCAACCTCAGGCACAGCGTCAGGCAACAGATACTTGGCGTCGGGATTATCCTTTGGCTGTTCTTCCACTTCTATTCGCTCCCATGTGTTGTCCTGAGCCGTTGCAAATAAGGGCATCAGCGTCAAGATAGCTATAAGAAATCTTTTCATATTACCTAATTTATTAAAAACCGATGCAAAAGTACAAAGAAAAAACAATATATGGGCACTGATTACACGGATTAACACGTATTTTGTTATTTTTCACTATTTCAGTTCCAGTTCTTTCTCCAGTCGGAAGATCTCGTCGCGATATTGTGCTGCCTGCAGGAAGTCCAAATTCTTGGCGGCCTCCTTCATCAGTCGTCTGGTGTCGGCAATGCACTTTTCCAGCTGTGGTCTGGTCATACGGGCTACGATGGGATCGGCAGCTGACATAACGCCGCTATCGGCTGCGATTCCGAATTCTCTGCGTAGTTCTTTGACATCGGCACGGTTTTCCTTCTGCAGCACAGGCTGGCTGATGTTCTTGATTATCTGCTTGGGAGTGATGCCGTGGGCCTCATTATAGCGTATCTGTTTCTCACGGCGACGTAGGGTCTCGTCGATAGTAAGTTGCATTGAGGCGGTGATATTGTCGGCATACATGATGACCTTACCGTTCACATTACGTGCTGCACGGCCTGCCGTCTGTGTCAGACTGCGATGACTGCGAAGAAATCCCTCCTTGTCGGCATCGAGGATGGCCACCAGAGATACCTCAGGCAGGTCAAGCCCCTCGCGCAGGAGGTTAACGCCCACCAGCACGTCGTAGTTGCCGAGCCGCAGGTCGTTTAGGATTTTTACACGCTCGAGAGTCTTCACCTCGCTATGGATGTAGTTGGTCTTTACGCCGTGTTTCAGCAGGTAGTCGGCCATTTCCTCGGCCATACGCTTGGTCAGTGTGGTGACGAGTACTCTTTCTCCTCGTTTGCTACGTGTATGGATCTCGTCCATAAGGTCGTCAATCTGGTTCTCGCTGGGTCGTACCTCAATCTCCGGGTCGAGCAGTCCCGTAGGGCGTATCACCTGTTCCACCACCACTCCTTCGGCTTCAGCCAGCTCGTAGTCGGCAGGGGTGGCGCTGACATAGATGACCTGATTCACCTCCTTCTGGAATTCTTCAAAGCGCAGCGGACGGTTGTCGAAGGCTGCAGGCAGACGGAAACCGTACTCTACAAGGTTCTGTTTTCGACTACGGTCACCGCCGTACATGCCGTTTATCTGTGGAACGGAGACATGACTTTCGTCGATAAAGAGAAGATAGTCGTCGGGAAAGAAGTCGAGCAGACAATAAGGTCTCTCACCGGCCTTACGACCGTCGAAGTAACGGCTGTAGTTCTCTATGCCCGAGCAGTGACCCAGTTCCTTGATCATCTCCATGTCGTACTCCACACGTTCCTTTATACGTTGTGCTTTTATCGTGTCGCCTTGTTCCTCAAAGAAAGCAATCTGCTTCACGAGATCGTCTTGGATGTCGTGAATGGCTATAGCGGTTTGCTCTTGTGAGGTCATGAAGAGGTTTGCGGGATAGAGTTTGTAGTCCTTAAAGCTGGCCATACGGTCGAAAGTCACGCCATCAACCTCCTCAATGGCATCGATCTCATCGTCCCAGAAGGTGATGCGCAGAACGGTCTCGGAGTAGGCGAGGGCAATGTCGACGGTGTCGCCCTTCACTCGGAAGTTCCCGCGCTGAAGATCCATGTCATTCCTGACGTAAAGCAGTTGTACTAATTTCCTTAACAGAGCGTTCCTCGATAACTTCTGACCTGTTTGTAATTCTATGACGTTCTCCTGTAGAGCCACAGGACTTCCCATACCGTAGATACATGAAACTGATGATACAACGATTACGTCATTTCTTCCTGATAGTAAGTTAGATACGGCAGATAGTCTCAGACGGTCTATATCATCATTAATGGCCAAGTCCTTTTCGATATACGTGTCGGTAGTAGGCAGATATGCCTCTGGTTGATAATAGTCATAATAGCTTACATAGTACTCCACAGCGTTCTGGGGGAAGAACTCCTTCATCTCCGTGTACAACTGATGTGCAAGTGTCTTGTTATGACTTAGGATAAGGGTAGGGCGGTTCCAGTTTGCGATGACGTTGGCCATCGTGAAGGTCTTGCCGGAACCCGTCACACCCAGTAGCACTTGTGACTTGTCTCCTCGCTCCAGTCCCTCCGTCAGTTGGCGGATGGCTTCGGGCTGGTCACCTGTCGGCTTATAGTCTGATGTAAGTATGAATTTTCCCATAGAGAGTGCAAAGATACGAAAAAATACCACATAATATACCGATTTTATTGAAATTATTGATAAAGAAATAAAAAAAACAGCGATAGTTGTATCTTCTGTGGCTTTTTTTGTGTAACTTTGCACCCCGATATGAAGAAATCAGTCATAATAATGTTTTTCGCGGCCCTGCTATTTAGCAGTTGTGCATCAGAATTCAACCGCATATACAAATATGGCGACGCAGAAGCCAAGTATGAGTATGCCAAGGAGGCTTTTGCACGCGGCAAGTTCGAACAGGCATCTACGCTGCTGCAGGAATTGGTGACGATGAAGAAAGGCAGTGACGAAGCGCAGGAGTGTCTTTACATGCTGGCTATGTCGGAGTACTGCAACCTTGACTATGAGTCAGCCTCGGAGACATTTAAGAAATATACCACGAGTTATCCCCGTGGATATTATGTAGAGCCGGCATATTTCTATGTAGGACAGTCGCTGTATGAGAGTTCTCCTGAACCTCGTCTCGATCAGTCGCCTACGAATGGTGCGATCACTGCATATCAGCAGTTCATGGATCTTTTCCCCGATTCACATTTGCGGGCCAAGGCTCAGGAGCGTCTGTATGAACTGACTGAGAAACTGATCATGAAGGAGTTCCTCTCCGCGCAGCTGTATTATAACCTTGGCGGCTATTTCGGAAATATCAATTCCAACGACGAGAGTAACTATACGGCGAGCATTATCACCGCGCAGAATACTCTGAAGAATTTTCCCTATTGTAGTCTGCGTGAGGACTTTATGCTGCTGATTATGAAGAGCAAGTTCCAGCTCGCTGAGAACAGTTCGGAAGAGAAAAGAATTGAGCGATATCGTGATGCTGAGGACGAATGCTACGGATTCATCAATGAGTTTCCTGACTCCAAGAACGTAACGATTGCGGAAAAATACATTGCTAAATGCAAGAAGGTAATAAAGGATTGAAGATTATTAATAGTAGAAATATCGAATATTGAAAGAATTATGGACTACAAGAAATCAAAAGCACCAGTAAACACAGTATCTCGCAACATCATGGATCTCTGTCGTGAAACAGGCAATATTTATGAGAGTGTTGCAATCATATCCAAACGTGCTAATCAGATCAGTCTCCAGATCAAGGAGGACCTGAGCAAGAAACTGGCAGAGTTCGCTTCTTATAACGACTCGTTGGAGGAGGTTTTTGAGAACCGCGAGCAGATTGAGATTTCACGTTACTACGAGAAACTGCCGAAGCCCTCACTTCTCGCTACTCAGGAGTTTATCGAGAATAAGGTCTACTGGCGTGATCCGTCGCGTGAGAACGCTAATCAGGACAACTAGTACCTCGTTATCATGTGGCAGCGAAAGCAAACTCTATTTCTTGTGGCGGCCATCGTGATGACCGTCATTTGTCTTTGTATGCAGATTGGCTCCTTCAAGGCTGCAGGGCTTCAGGTGGGACGGGTGTATAACCTGTGGTTTACAGACCCCCTGGGACATCGTCATTTCGACACATGGCCACTATTGGCCATATTGCTGCCTACTGCCGCTTTAGGAACTTATACTATCTTCATTTTTCACAATCGGAAGGTGCAGGCTCTGTTCTGTGCTCTCAATGCGTTGCTGATCACAGGATGGTATGTCTGTTTCTTTGTGGTAGCAAAGACCATAGGAGACAAAACGTGGGGGACGGTTGACTTCAAACCGTTGTGGCCAGCTGTTCTGCCGGCCATAGCATTGATCTTTTACCTGATGGCCAGACATGCCATAAAGGCCGACGAGAAACTCGTGCGGTCGATGGACAGGATCAGGTAGTTGACGTTTTACAGTTTACAGAGAGAAGACCAGACAAGCCCAGTCTTGGTCTTCTCTCTGTTTTTGCAGGGTTAGACCGAGTGTCTCAGCCTTGCTGATGAGCATTGTCGTGTCAGATGTGTAGAAACCACTTAGGATGAGCAAGGCCCTATCCGACATCTTCTCACGGAAAGCGGGGAGATCGGAGAGAAGGATGTTGCGGTTGATGTTTGCCAGAACGAGGTCGAATGTCCCGTCTACCTTATTTAATATGGATGCATCACCGAGAAGTGACTGAAAATGGTCGTCTACTTGGTTGATGACAGCATTGTGGCGGGCATTGTCGACAGACCATTCGTCGATGTCGTAGCCTATTGCCTCTGCAGCTCCGAGTTTTAGTGCACAAATGGAAAGAATGCCTGTCCCGGTTCCACAGTCGAGGACACGGGCTCCTGCCAGTTTTTGGTCTTTCAGTTCAAGCAATGTTGAGCAGATCATGCGTGTTGTCTCGTGAGTACCTGTTCCAAAAGCCTGATGGGCATCAATCTCTATGGAAGTGAGATAGGAGTCATCAGGCAAGTGGCGTCCGTCGTGGATGACTAAGGATGGTGGTATGACAATCGGCTCAAAACCCTCCTGTTCCCATTGCTCGTTCCAGTCGCGGTCTTCGGCTTCGTGAATATCGTAGGTGATGTCTACACATTCAATAGGGAAATCAGCGATGCCAAAGTCGAGAAGCATAGGGTTGAAAAGCTGTTGCTGAACATAGCCCTTAAGGCCTGTAGGCGTTACCTCGAATGACTCGAATCCTGCTTCTCCTGCTATGTCTGCAAGGAGATCGATAGCATCGGGAGAATAGGGGGAAATAGTAAAATCTGCCTCGAAATATTTCATTTGGATGTTAATTTTGAGGCAAAATTACAAAAAATAGGGAAAATCCTATCATAAGTTAGGGTTTTTCCGTATATTTGCATTCAAATTCGCTGTATTTTTGCAGCGTGAATCATTAAATATCTGGAAATATGAAGAAACTGTTACTGATTTCATTGTTCGCCGGAGTGCTGCCATTGTCTATGACGGCACAGGATGATGACCTCTATTTCGTTCCAAAGAAAAAGAGTGTGGAGATGGTGACGGACCATTACGGTATGCCTAAGGGTGTGTATTACTCAGGCAGCAACCGCAGTATAGACGAATATAATCGCCGTACGATCAGTCACTATGAACTTATCGGTGCTGACTCTATAATGAACGACACCATTAGCTTCATCGCTGAGAAGGGCGTGTATCCTGACTCTATTGCTTCGGAGGATTTTACATATACGAAGAAGCTGAGTCGTTTTGATGACTACGACATGACTGACAATGCGGCCTTCTGGGCTGGTTATGAGGCAGGACGTTACGACTGGGGATGGCATTCACCTTGGTATTACAGCCGTTTCGGATGGTATGACTACTGGTATGATCCTTGGTATTATAGCTGGTATGATCCGTACTATTATGGTTGGTATGGTGGCTGGTACCGTGGCTGGTATGGCAGTTGGTATAGTCCTTGGTATTATAGCTGGTATGGTCATCCCTGGTACTATAGTTCATACAACTGGGTTGGTACTGGTGGCAGATACCACTACACTCCAACCATCGGTGCAGGCTCTATTCGTCGGGACGGTAGTACCTTTGGCTCACGCAACAGCTCCATCGCCCGCAACAGCAGCCGTATGAACGAATTGCGCAACAGAACAGTCAACGGAAACAGCCGTAATGTAGGCCGCTCACGTAATTCCAACGGTTATAGGAATTCTGGTAATTACAATAATAATTCGTCTTTCAGTGGCTCTCGTAGCAGTAATAGTTCATCCTTCAGCGGTTCTCGCAGTAGTGGTGGCGGCGGTAGCTTTAGTGGCGGTGGCGGCTCCCATAGCAGTGGTGGCGGCAGCCGTATGGGTGGAAGAAGATAATATAGATTGACCATTAAAATGATGTATATGAAAAGATTATATATAGCAGTATTGACTTTGGCAGCTGTTCTGCCGGTAACTGCACAGGATACATATGAGAGTGCCCGTCTTCTGGGTAGCGACCTTAATGGTACGGCCCGTTATGTAGGTATGGGCGGAGCGATGGAGGCTCTTGGAGCTGATATCTCCACCATTTCAACAAATCCTGCGGGCATCGGTCTGTTCCGCCATTCTGTGGCAAGTGTCTCCTTCGGTTTCGTTTCACAGCCCGATGGGGAGAAGTTTGACGATCTTGGCAAGATGAACTTGAGTTTCGATCAGGCAGGATTCGTTTATTCTTCGAAAGTAAGCCGGAGGTCGTTTGTCAATGTAGGCTTCAACTATCACAAAAGTCGTAACTTTGACCAGCTTCTGGCCGCAGCCAACTCCCTGAGACATGCTTCGGTAAACGGTTTGTCATACTATAAATCAGAAAAGGAGAATGTCAGAAAGGGCGGGTTCTATTGGGATGTAAACAATAGCGGTGACGTCATCGGTTATGAGGATGCCAGCAGCCCCAATCGTGCACAGACTTTTAGCCAGATGGACTATATTAATTTCAATGCGCTGAATCCCGACTTTGATGAAGAGCTGAATCTGTGGATGGGCTATAACGAAGCTGACTACTACCTCTTCAATCGGGCTCATCGCGGCTGGATCAGTGACTTCGACGTCAACGTGAGTGGTAACCAGTCTGACCGTTTCTACTGGGGTGTGACCTTAGGTATTCATGATGTGCGATACAAAGGTTATTCTGTCTATACAGAGCGCTTGACAAACATTAACGATAGCAATACGGGATATGATGGGGTAGAGGACTACGTAGATTATATGGATGAACGTAAGATCGAAGGAACGGGTATCGATATCAAGGCAGGTGTGATATTCCGGCCCATAGAGGAATCCGCCTTTAGAGTAGGTCTGTCGGTTTCCACTCCCACATGGTATGAGTTGAAGACTACTAATGATACCTATTTCAATAACGACTCTGAGTATGGTATCGAGGACAATTGGGCTTCAGGTGAGTCATACGACTTCCGCTATTTCACTCCTTGGAAGTTTGGCGCAAGCATCGGACATACCATCGGCAACAATGTTGCCCTCGGATTCAGTTATGAGATAGCGGACTATAGCACCTCTGTGAATCGCATTTTGTCTGGACAGACCAACTCCAACGGATACGAGCGCTCGTATTCTGACCCTGATATGAAGTATAACACCAAGTCTTCACTGAAGACCGTCAGTTTGCTGAAAGCTGGAATAGAGTACAAGCCCGATCCCGCTCTGGCTGTGCGTCTCGGCTATAACTATCAGTCATCGGCATACGAGAAGAATGGATATCGTGACGCTATGCTCGACTCTCCTGGAGTGGCTTATTCTTCAACAACCGACTACGTGAACTGGGGCGATACCCATCGTATCACCTGCGGTCTTGGCTTCAGGGCGGAAGGATGGAACTTCGACTTGGCCTATCAATATAATACCACGAGTGGTGACTTCCACCCCATGCAGGTCTATGATGCCGGACAGGATACCGGTGTGATGAAAGTATACAATAAGCGCCACCAATTGCTGCTTACGCTCGGGTATACTTTCTAGGAGTCAAATGTGAATAGTGACTGTATAAAAATGCGGCTTTATGCAAATAAGGCCGCTTTTTTTTGTTTATTCGGTTGAAAAGTCGTACCTTTGCGCACAATTCAATTGATAATAGTAAATATAATCGTCAATATCCAAATGAAAAAACTTTTATTAGGTGATGAAGCTATTGCCCAGGGTGCGATTGACGCAGGACTGAGTGGCGTATATGCCTATCCCGGTACTCCCTCCACAGAGATAACAGAGTATATCCAGGAGTCACCCATTGCTAAAGAGAGAAATATTCATCGCCGTTGGTCTACGAATGAGAAGACGGCTATGGAGGCAGCGCTTGGCATGTCGTATATGGGCAAACGGGCGCTGGTGTGTATGAAACACGTAGGGTTGAACGTCTGTGCCGATCCTTTTGTTAATTCCGGTATGACTGGTACTAACGGCGGCCTGGTGGTGCTTGTTGCTGACGACCCATCGATGCACTCTTCTCAGGATGAGCAGGATTCCCGTTTCTATGGCAAATTTGCTATGGTTCCGACGTTGGAGCCTAGCAGTCAGCAGGAAGCCTACGACATGATGCAGGAGGCCTTCGACCTTTCGGAGCAGTTGCATCTGCCTATCTTGCTGCGTGTGACCACTCGTATGGCTCACTCGCGTGCCGTTGTAGAGGTAAAGGATGAGCCGCGTGAGCAGAATGCTCTCAATTACAATGCTCAGGCATCCAACTGGGTGCTGCTGCCAGCCTTCGCCCGTAAGCGTAATATTGTGGTCACAGGCCAGCAACCGCTCTTGGAACAGATGTCTGTCGAAAGCAAGTACAACAAGTATATCGAAGGTCAGGATCACAAGTTGGGAATTATCGCCAGTGGTATTGCCTACAACTACCTGATGGAATGCTTCCCCAACGGATGTCCATATCCTGTGCTGAAGATCTCACAATATCCTATACCCAAGAAGCTCATCCGTCGTATGACTGACGACTGTGAGTATGTGCTTGTGGCCGAAGAGGGCCAGCCTTTCATTGAGGATCAGGTGCGTGGCGTGATGCCCGGCAACGCAGTGATTAAGGGACGTCTTACAGGAGAACTGCCTCGTACGGGTGAGTTGAATCCCGATTTACTGAAAAAGGCCTTAGGCATTGAGATCGGTGAGAACTATGCACCGTGTGAGGATGTCACACCGCGTCCGCCTGCACTCTGTCAGGGTTGCGGACATCGTGATGTCTACACCGCCCTCAACGAGGTGCTCCGTGAGTATCCCAATGCCCGCGTGTTTGGTGATATCGGCTGCTACACGCTTGGCTTCCTGCCTCCATACAAGGCTATCCATAGTTGTGTGGATATGGGTGCCTCTATCACGATGGCCAAGGGTGCTGCCGACGCAGGACAGTGGCCTGCTGTGGCTATCATCGGTGACTCAACATTTACTCACTCTGGTATGACGGGACTGCTCGATGCCATCAATGAGAATGCTGACATCACCGTGATTATCTCTGATAACCTGACGACGGCGATGACAGGCGGACAGGACTCTGCTGGCACGAATAAGTTCGAGGCTATCTGTAAGGGTCTTGGCTTAAGTGAGGATCACCTGAAGGTGGTGAACCCGATTCCGAAGAATATGCCTGAGATTACTGCAGCCATACGTGATGAGATAAACTATCATGGTGTGAGTGTGATCATACCACGCCGTGAGTGCATGCAGACTTTACAGCGTCATCTTAAGCAGAAGAAGGCGGCAGAGAAAAAATCGTAAATCGTAAATCCGTAATTCGTAAATTATGAAGACTGATATAATTCTATGTGGTGTAGGAGGACAGGGCATCCTCTCTATTGCAACGATCATTGGCGAGGCTGCCATGAAGGAGAACCTCTATATCAAGCAGGCTGAGGTACATGGAATGTCACAGCGTGGAGGTGATGTGCAGTCAAACCTGCGCCTCTCCAGCAGTCCTATCGCCAGCGACCTGATACCCTTGGGTGGTGCTGACGTCATTATCTCTATGGAACCCATGGAGGCTTTGCGCTATCTGCCATTCTTGTCTAAGGACGGCTGGATTATCACTTCGAGCGCTCCTTTTGTAAATATACCTAACTATCCTGACATTGAGAAGATTAAGAGTGATCTCAATAGTGTAGGAAACGTGATTATACTTGACATTGAACAAGCTGCCAAGGACAATGGAGTACCTCGCTCAGCAAACGTCATTCTTCTGGGTGCCGCTCAAAAGGCTCTGGGCATCGAGTATGACAAGTTGGAGGATGCCATCCGTCGCGTCTTCGGCCGTAAGGGTGAGGCTATCGTTGAGGCGAACATAAAGGCGCTCGCAATTGGTAAAGCAGCTCAAAAATAAAAGAATGGAAACTCCAATTAAGAAAGAAATCGTTGACTCGCTCGTGGCTGACCTTGGCATCAAGGACTTTGCCAAAGCTACGATCCGTGAAGTGAAGCAAGTGGCTGCCAAAGCTGAGAAGGTGAGTGGGGTAGAGTTCATCAAGATGGAGATGGGTATTCCGGGTCTTCCTGCTGCACAGGTGGGTGTCGATGCGCAGATCAAGGCGCTTGAGGATGGTATCGCTCACTCCTATCCCGACATTCAGGGCGCTCCTGTTCTGAAGGAGGCTGCCTCACAGTTTGTGAAGGCTTTCATCGGTATCGACATCAAACCAGAAGGATGCATCCCCGTCAGTGGTTCCATGCAGGGTACGTTCGCTTCATTTCTCACCTGTTCACAGCGCGACAAGAAGAAGGACACCGTACTCTTCATCGATCCCGGGTTCCCTGTGCAGAAGATGCAGCTGCAGGTGATGGGCATCAAGTACGAAACCTTCGACGTATATGACTATCGTGGCGATAAACTCGGTGCCAAGCTGGAGAGCTATCTCTCCAAGGGCAATATCTGTGCCATCGTCTATTCCAATCCCAACAATCCCTCGTGGATCTGTCTGCGGGAGGAGGAGTTGAAGGTGATCGGTACGCTGGCCACGAAGTATGACGTCATCGTGATGGAAGATCTCGCCTATTTCGCTATGGATTTCCGTAAGGATCTCTCTACGCCGTTTGAGGCTCCCTATCAGGCTACGGTGGCCCGCTATACTGACAACTACATGCTGCTCATCAGCGGCTCTAAGGCCTTCAGTTATGCGGGTGAGCGTATCGGTGTGACGTGTATCAGCGACGCTTTGTTCCATCGTCATTTCGATGATCTCTCTGAGCGCTATCAAGGTCTGCCCTTTGGTCCGGTCTTCTCTACCCGTATGCTGTACGCCCTGTCGTCAGGTACCAGTCATAGTGCACAGTATGCTTTGGCTGCCATGCTGAAAGCTGCCTACGAGGGCCGTTACGATTTCCGTAAGGAGATCAGCGTCTATGGTGAGCGTGCCAGGAAGCTGAAGGAGATTTTTTGCCGCCACAATTTCTATGTGGTTTACGACAAAGATCTCGATGAACCTATTGCCGACGGATTCTACTTCACCATCGGCTATCCCGGTATGACCTCCGGGCAATTGGCACTTGAACTGATGTATTATGGTGTCTCGGCCATCTGTCTGATCACCTGTGGGTCCGAGCAGGAAGGCTTGCGAGTCTGCACCTCCTTTATCGAGGACCATCAGTATGATATGCTGGAAGAACGCATGAAAATATTCGAAATAAATAATCCTCGGTAATGCCGAGGATTATTTGTTTGTCGTATCATCGTCCATTCTGATGGAATCGAATTTAAAATCAGACAGAGGGATGAAACGCACGTCATAGATACTGCCCTTCTTATTCTGGGTGTACTTCCGTTTCATCTTGTCATACTTCTTCTCCACCGTCTTACGCTTGACGCTGCAAATGACTATGCAGGTACGCTTCGGTTGGTCAAACTTCTGGGCACAATATTCGCGCAACTGGTTGGAGTAGTTGCTGCGTCCGGCAAGAATGTCATTTTTTTGCATGAACCACACGCTGTCTACCTCCTGAATGTCGGTGAAGTAGACGATGGAGTCGTTGAATGAAGCAGAGAATCCGAACATATATGCCTTCGGTTTGACGAAGTTCTTTGCCCGTAGGGGCGAGTATACTGTTACAAGTACTGCCAAGATGATAGCAGTGATTGTGATTTGTCTGATGGGTTTCATTTATCCTAAATATGTCTTTAATATCTTATTCTTTGTACAGGTGCGCAGCTTGCGGATGGCCTTTTCCTTGATCTGGCGTACGCGTTCACGCGAGAGACCATATTTCGTACCGATCTCCTCGAGTGTCAGTTCCTGACCACCAATGCCGTAGGAGTCTTCTATCACCTTCCGCTCACGGTCGCTGAGGATGTTCAGGGCGTTGCGTATCTCTTTCTTCAGCGACTCCACCACGAGCTCCTTGTCGGTGGTTGGTATGTCCTCGTTCACCAGCACATCAAGCAGGCTGCTGTCTTCTCCTTCGGCAAAGGGTGCGTCTACTGATACATGATGGCTGCTGATGCTCATGGCCTCGTCGATCTTGTCTGTGGGCAGGTCGATGCTTTCAGCTATCTCTTCCAGTGACGGACGGCGCTCGTTGAGTTGCTCAAACTTGCTGATCTCCCTGGTGATCTTATTGTACGACCCCACCTGGTTGAGTGGCAGCCTCACGATACGGCTCTGCTCAGAGATGGCCTGAAGTATGCTCTGGCGAATCCACCACACGGCGTAGGAGATGAACTTGAAGCCCCGGGTCTCGTCGAAGCGCTCGGCTGCTTTCAGCAGTCCCAGGTTGCCCTCGTTAATGAGGTCGGCAAGGCTCATGCCCTGGTTCTGGTACTGCTTGGCCACTGAGACAACGAAGCGCAGGTTAGCCCTTGTCAGCCGCTCAAGTGCTTCCTGGTCACCTTTACGGATGCGCTGTGCGAGCTCTGCCTCTTCCTCGGCGGAGATCATCTCCTCCTTACCTATTTCCTGTAGGTACTTCTCCAGAGAGGCGCTCTCGCGGTTAGTAATCGACTTGATGATTTTCAGTTGTCTCATTGGTCGGGTTTTTGTTGCCAATTTGCAAAGGTAAGGCATTTTCCTGATACAACCAAAAAAAAAGCCACGAATTTTTGTATTCGCGGCTTTTTTCCTGTTTTTTCGCTTAATCGTTCTGCAAAGGAACGGCGAAGTAGCCCTTCTTGCCTGTCGGATAGATACCTTGGATGTAGAGCACAGGCTCCTTGCTCGTCGAGGCTTCCTTCACGACGTTCTGCAGGTCCTCGATGGTCTTGATGCTCTTGTCGTTGGCCTTCTGGATGATGAATCCCTTCGGCATACCGGCATCACTCAGCTTTCCACCGCTGATCTTGATTACCTCAAGGCCGTAGCCGATGTTCAGCTGCTCCTTCTGGGCGTCGGTGATGGCGCGGAAGTTGCCGCCCAGCACGTCGAGGTCGGCATTCTTCACAACCTTGGTGTTACCCTGTTCGTTCTTCAGTGTCAGTGTGGCAGTCTTCTTAGACTTGTTGCGCAGATAGGTGACGGTGATCTTGTCACCGGGACGCTTCTGGGCGATGATATTCTGCAGCTCACCGAACTTCGTCACCTTCTGACCGTCAATGTGGGTGATCACGTCGTCCTTCTTCAGGCCGGCGTCAGCGGCAGCACCGTCATCAACCACCTCTGCGATGTAGATACCCTCCATCGTGCCGAGGTCCACCTCGTTGCCCTTCTCTTTCTCAGCGTCCACATACACGTTCACGTCTGAACCCTTGATGCCGATCATGGCACGCTGTACATTACCGTACTGCTTGATGTCCGACACCACTTTATTCATGATGGTGGTAGGAATGGCGAAGCCGTAGCCGATGTTAGAGCCGGTCTGGGAGTAGATCATGGCGTTGATGCCGATCAGTGCACCGTTGGTGTTCACCAGTGCGCCACCCGAGTTACCCTGGTTGATGGCTGCGTCGGTCTGGATCATCGACGATACGCCTGAACCCATCGAACGGGCCTTGGCCGACACGATGCCGGCGGTGACCGTATTGTTCAGTCCGAGCGGGTTACCGACTGCCAGCACCCATTCACCGATCTTCACGTCGTCAGAGTTGGCAATCTGGATGGCGGGCAGGTTCTTGCCGTCGATCTTGATCAGGGCGAGGTCTGTCGTTGCGTCGGCTCCGATGATGCGTGCGGAGTATTCCTTGTTGTCGTTCAAGGTCACCATCAGCTCGTCGGCGCCGTCCACCACGTGGTTGTTGGTCACGATATAACCGTCCTCAGAGATGATGACACCCGATCCGGCACCCACGCGCTTCGGCGTCTGTATCTGACGCTGGCGACGACCGTTGTTGCCACCCTGTCCGCGGCCGAAGAAACCGCCGAAGGGATCGGAGAAGAAATCCTCGAAGGGATCGCTGTACTCTACCGTCTGTACCTTAGAGTTCTGTGTGTTCTTGATGTACACGACCGATGGCAGAGCCTTCTCAGCTGCGTAGGTAAGGTCTACTGGCTGACCAGCAGGCGCTGATGAGATCACGGGATTGGGAGAAGTGGGGTTGGCAGCGTTACTCTTGTTGATGGCTGCTACCGAGAGAGCCAAGGCAACGAAGCAGATGGCCGGCGTTGCCACATTGATGATTTTTTTCATATTCTTATTCATTTTGTTTATGATTTATAATTCTACATTTGCAGCCTCTTTTGTGACTGCGTTGACACTCACTCAGAGTTTTCGAGTGCAAATATAAGGTCATTTTTCCGTATTGTGACAAAATGTCGTGAATATTTGTCCCAATTTAACAATTCTGTCAAAAGGCTTAACGGCTCTTTGCGATTAACACTTCAAATCTTAAAATTCTGACAAAATTAAGAAAAAGCACTGTTTATACTTGCGTATGTTTAATTATCTGCGTTTATCCTCGAAAACATTTTGTTTATTTGCCCACTTATTTGTATCTTTGCAGCCGAAAGCACTGCCACGGTCTGTCGCTGGTGTCATACGGCACGAGAGGAAAGTCCGGGCAGCACAGGGCGCCCCACTTCTGAAAATGGAAGCTATTGGTGACAGTAGGTTAGGGCAGAAGAAAATGACCGCCGCCCTCCCCGTGAGGGTTGGTAAGGGTGAGAAGGTGGTGTAAGAGACCACCAGCCAATGGGTGATCATTGGGCTGTGTCCACTGGGGGCTGCAAGTTCATGTAAACCGTCCCGAGAGAGGGTTGCCCGCCCGAGTTGACGATGGTCTGAGCAGCAATGCAACACGGCCGGGTCTCATGCGGCGGAGGGTAGAACGCTAAAGCCACGGGGTGACTCGTGGATTAGATAAATGACAGGCACCGCGCAAGCGGTACAGAACCCGGCTTATAGGGGCAGTGCTTTCTTTTTTAACGGAACACTTACACATTATATAATATATATCTATAAATATGGCTACAGTAGACGACAAGAAAGTGATTTTCTCGATGGTGGGCGTCAGTAAGACCATCCAGCAGAACCAGAAACAAGTACTCAAGAACATCTATCTTTCGTTCTTCTATGGAGCGAAGATCGGCATCATCGGTCTTAACGGTGCCGGTAAGTCGACGCTGATGAAGATCATCGCCGGCATCGACCAGCAGTATCAGGGCAACGTCGTTTGGAGCCCGGGCTATTCTGTCGGCTATCTGCCGCAGGATCCGCCACTCAACGAGGCAAAGACGGTGAAGGAGAATGTCATGGAGGGCGTTCAGCATGTCTACGACGCCCTTGCCGAATATGATGAGATCAATGTGAAGTTCGGTCTCCCGGAGTATTATGAGGATGCCGACAAGATGGACAAGCTCATGGCCCGTCAGGCTGAACTGCAGGATATCATCGACTCAACCGATGCCTGGAATATGGACTCGAAGCTCGACCGTGCGATGGCGGCCCTGAATTGTCCGCCGGGCGACTGGAGCGTGACGAACCTCTCCGGTGGTGAGCGCCGTCGTGTGGCACTCTGCCGACTGCTGTTGCAGAAGCCCGACGTGCTGTTGCTCGACGAGCCTACCAACCATCTTGACGCCGAGTCCATCGACTGGCTGGAGCAGCATCTACAACAGTATGAGGGCACCGTCATCGCCGTCACGCACGACCGCTACTTCCTCGACGACGTGGCTGAATGGATCCTCGAACTCGACCGCGGTGAGGGCATCCCCTGGAAGGGTAACTATTCCTCTTGGCTCGAACAGAAGAGCCAGCGCCTGGCTCTTGAAGAGAAGACCGCCTCGAAGCGCCGCAAGACGCTGGAGCGTGAGCTGGAGTGGGTGCGTATGGCACCGAAGGCCCGTCACGCCAAGGGGAAGGCCCGACTCAACTCCTACGACAAGATGCTCAACGAAGAGCAGAAGCAGAAGGAGGAAAAACTCGAAATATATATCCCCAACGGTCCGCGTCTTGGCAATAAGGTCATCGTAGCTGACCACGTCGCCAAGGCATACCCCGAGAAGCCGCTCTTCAACGACCTCTGCTTCAACCTGCCTCCCAACGGCATCGTGGGCGTCATCGGTCCCAACGGCGCAGGCAAGACCACGCTCTTCCGACTCATCATGGGACTCGAACAGCCCGACGCCGGTTCCTTCGATGTAGGCGACACCGTGAAACTCTCCTACGTTGACCAGCAGCATCAGGACATCCTGCCCGAGAAGACCGTCTATCAGGTGGTCAGTGGCGGCAATGAAACCATCCGTATGGGTGGCCGCGACGTGAATGTGCGGGCCTATCTCTCACGTTTCAACTTCATCGGTGCCGATCAGGAGAAGAAGTGCGGCGTACTCTCCGGCGGTGAGCGCAACCGACTCCACCTCGCCATCGCCCTCAAGCAGGAAGGCAATGTCTTGCTGCTCGACGAGCCCACCAACGATATTGACGTGAATACGCTCCGTGCTCTTGAGGAAGGTCTTGAGGCCTTTGCCGGCTGTGCCGTCATCATCAGCCACGACCGCTGGTTCCTCGACCGCATCTGTACCCATATCCTTGCTTTCGAAGGGGAGGGGAGTGTCTTCTATTTCGAGGGCAACTACTCCGAGTACGAGGCTAACAAAGCACAGCGCCTGGGCCTTGACGAACCCAAGCGCACGCGCTATCGTAAACTGATGGACGAGTAATCCCGACATCTCAGGTCATGAGGCTTTTTTGAAACTGTGATCTGTGATCTGTGATATGTAGTTCCTGTACACCCACTGCGAGAGCATGTGGCGACACTTCTTGTCGTCGGTGTCCAGACCCTCCTGCTGACGTACGCGTCGGGCATCGTCTATCGTGAACTCGTCGGGCAGCAGTTCCAGCAGGTTACGCGGACCGTGTTTGCCGAGCCGGCTGTCTTCGCCTCGTTCAGCCCGTTCGATGTCGGCTCCGAAGAACGCCATCTTGCACCACATGTCGTATCGCAGCGACCAGATGATGAAGTCCTCGATCGACCGTTCCCACTGCTGGCCGTTGGCCACGTAGAGCACACAAGCCTTCAGCCACGCGATCACGCAAGCCCTGTGCGAGAGGTTCCAGTAAACCCTGTTCTGTGACAGTCTGGCAAACTCGGCGCACTCCTGCTGCAGGCGCTTGGCCAGTCTGAAGGCCTGCTGACAGTCTATCTGTCCCCTGGCCGAAGTGAGTTTGTCGATGTAGGGCTTCAGCTCCTCCTCGAAGGCCAGGTCGTAGATCCCGTATATCGGCTGGTCGCAACCGATCTCCTCCTCGGGGATGGTACAGAAGTTGATGCGTGAGATGGGACCGTCAGTGAGCACGTTCCTGAAGAACTTGCGGCCTTTCAGGATGGTCGAACAGGCGTTCCAGTTGAACCTGCACTTCGGCCTTGCCGTCACGCTCTGTGTGCCGTAGCGCGTCTGACCGTACTCGGAGTCCGGGTCGAAGGCCAGGCACATCAGCTGGAAGTGCTGCTTGCCCGTCTTACCCTTCAGCTGCTCGAAGAGGTCCAGCTCGTTCAGCTTCACGTAGACGAAGTGCCCCTCTGCCTCGTCCATGCGCGTCACGAGTGCCGGCTTCGTCATGTCCGGGTCGATGATCTGTATCACCAGCCCCTCCGGTCTCAGCATCTTGTCCTTGTTGGCGCCCTTCCGCTCATAGTCCTGCTTCCATTCCTTCTCGCGTTTCTCGTTCTCCTCGTCGCGCTTTTTGATGTCCTTCATGACGAACTCGATCGGTTTGTCTATGCAACCCTTTCCCGCACCGGTCTCGGCCATCAGACAGTTCATCAGCGTCGCCTCGTGAACCACGTTGTCGGTGTATTTGAAGCTCACGCGGCAGAGATGCGCTCCCAGCGCCGGGAACACCGCATTTGCCACAGCCGGCTTATACGCGTCGGGCGTCCGCGAGGTCAGCAGCTTGATCAGCTTCGGCAGCTTCTTGGGCATCTCGGGAGGCCTCTCGCCCAGCATCCCCTGCGGTGCGGAGAGTTCCGAGGCCGACAGCCGGCGGCTCTTCGTGAACAGTTCCTCCTGATACTTCAGCAGACGCTGGCTGGGGTTCGTGTAGTTCTGGTAGAAGTCGTTCACGAGCTGCTGTATGTTCTGGTCGCCCCAGTGCTGAGGCATCAGCTCCTGCAGCACGCCGTTGGTCTCGCCCTTCGACAGCAGCTGTGTCGCACCGCTCAGGAATATCTTCACCGCCGTATGCCTGCCGCCCTCGTCCACGAAGTCGCTGGCGTCGAGGCCCTTCTCCTTCATCACCCCCTCGGCGATAAACCTCGTCCGCTCCGTCACCTCTTCAGTCGTACATGGGGACTGGCTCATCTGTGGTGTCGCTTGCGATGTCACAGAGGTGCCTGTCCCCTGTGTGCAACTTTCGGCACCCTTAGAATTATTATCCTCCCACGGGCGGTAGTGCTTGTTCGCTTTTTTCGCCCCCGCAGGCACCTCCTCCAGCTTCTTCCGCTCGCGTTCCTTCAGCACCTGATACTCCGCCTCGCACTCTTCCCTGCTCATCGGCTCGCCGAACAGTTCGTCATCCAGATACACCAGGTCGTCCTCCGATCCGCTGGTGCTGAACACCACCCGCTGCAGATCCTTCGCGCCCGTGTCCATCTCCAGACGGAGCGTCAGGCTGGTCTTGACGATACACTCCAGGATCGTCTTCCCCCTCTCACGACGACACACGAGGTGCCAGCCGCCGCTGGCCGACCGCTCCAGCATCATCAGCCCGATCTCCTCCTTTTTGCTCAGGATCAGGTTCTTCAACGCGTCGGAATCCTGCCCATACAAGTCCACATCGTAGAAGAAAAAGCTGCCGATGCTCTTGCAGCCAGCCAGCAGCCCGTCCACATAGCCGATGTTATAGGCCAGCTGCAGCAGTTCCGCCTTCTCAGCCTTGTCGCCCAGCTTCGCCTTGGCCAGATGTCCGAGGTTATCCGGCGAGTCCCTCAGCGCCAGCAGCTCCTGCCTGTCTTTCACGAGGCGGGCCACCTTCCGGTTCTGCCCGCTCTCGTCCTTCACATACGTTATCTGATAAATCATCTCTCCTTACTCCTTCTCTCCTTTCCAAAACAACCCACTGACCTTCGCCGCTGCCTCGTTAGCCTGGCGCACCAGCTTCTCCGGCAACTCAGCCAACTGTTCTTTCGGCAACGTGAACACGAAGTAGTACTTGCCGTTCCTGCCCAGCGACAGCGAGCTGTTGTCCTGCCGGAACATCGGTTTGCTCTTGACGCGCTTCTTGTGCTCCTCCATGTAGATGTTGCCGTTGTGCATCCCCTGCACCTTGAAGTTCCCGTTGAACTTCTCCGACTCCACATCCTCGCAGCACTGGAAGTCCAACCTGTGGCGACCGTCCTCCAGCTTCGCGACGCTCATCAGCCCGTCCATCGTCATCTGTTCCTGAATACCCTTCTTTTCTCTAATTTTACTCATAGTCTGCTCTTAATGTCATCATCTGTAAACCGTAAAACAATATGTTCTTTTGTTCTTCTGTCAAATTACTATTAATCTGTTAGTGCGAAGAACCGGTCCGCTTCCCATTCCCTGCGTTTCACCAGTCCCGGCAGCGGCTTGCCCCCGCCGTACACCCACCGCTTGAACTCCTTGCGGATAGCGTTCCTGTTGCCACCCTCGCGGATGGTCTTCAGCAGCGCCGATGTCTTCAGCTTGTAGAACCCCAGGTTGTACGCGAAGCTGACCAGCGCGTCGAACTGTCCCTGCGTCTTCGCCACCCCCAGCTGATCCACAGCCCGCTCCGTGTCAAAGAGGTCCGCCTTCAGCAGATGCTCCGCCCAGTACTTCGAAATCACGTCCCCCGGTCTCACGTCCGGTCCCGTGTGTCCGTACCCGATGGTCAGCACTCCCGCAGCGTCGTAATAGGCCTCCGTCCTGAGTCCCTCGAACTCCTTCAGTTTGTTAATTAAAATGTCACTTGCTCTCATAAATATTAAAAATCATCGGTAAATATAACTCATGTGATTGTCTCTCGTTAAGAAACGCTCCTATTCTCACGAACCAGAGCGGTTTTCGGCAACGCTTTGCCGTACATGTTGAATTTCAAAAAAGAAATCCGTTAGCAACGATCATTTTTATGGTTAACTATATCACTTATTTACGGACTAATTCCTTGAATTCTTCAACGAAATCCGGCAGCAGCAGCTGAAAATACTTGTCCACTTCGAACGCCTTTTCCTCAGCGATAGCCTTCAAGGCGCCATACGCCTTCGCCATAGCATACGTCTCAATCAGCAGACCTTCTGGAGATTCTCCGAAATCCGCCAAATGAATCATCAGGTTCTTCCCGAGTCTCTCACCAACTTTCACAATTTCGAGGCAAAGCTCATTCTTTTCCTCCTCGCTGATAGCACCAGCGTTTAAATTCTTTTTTTTCTTTCCCATAATTTTGAAATAATTTGTTATTAAAAAAATATTTTGATGTTGCAAAATTAGATAGTTATTTTTAATTGATTACTATAAAAAAACGCATGTTCCGTATGTTGTTCAGTCCCTCGGGTCTTTTGTTCAGGATTCTGTTCAACTCTCTCCTTTGGCCGACTTGTTCAGCGCACTTATCAGCTGGCTTACCACATTTTTCCGCCTCAGGATTTCATGCGGGTCATCAGTGTCTACAAATTCCCAATTGGGATAGACCCCATACACTTTTCCGAACCATGTGCTCAGCGTAGTGCGACTTGGCACATGCTCCACACCCAGACTCTTAAGGTAGTCCATAAACCTCTGTGGCGACTTGAAGCCTCCTAATCCTTTCACAGCACCGTCTCCGATTCCCACCATGATCCAAGTGTAATCATACCCATGTCTGATAGCTCCGTTCTGCTTCAGCGTCTTTAATGCCAGAGCCATCCGAAGATTCATATCGTCGAGACCGTATTCGGTAGATTCAATCAGAGAGACCACTTCCATCTCCGGAATGTGCTTAACCCACTCCTCCAACAGCGGCACCATATCATCTGGCACCCGAAAAGTAATGTTCTTCATTGCTTCCAAGTTTTTGTGAGATGTGTGATAGGCGTTGCAACTTTCCCCGGGACCTCACAACAACTCGGATTAAACTGTCATTTTAGCAGGTCAACTCCTCCAACAAGATTGTGCCAAACTCATCAAGGACCGTCATGCTCGACTCCGTGAAGAAGTTGCTGGAGCTGGGATTGCTGAAATCAACCGTCCAAGCGTAATACCTTAACAAATTGATACGATTCTTTAGGAATGCGAGGGTCCCCGCAGTTTCGAGGGCTTCTTTCTCGACATCTTCATAGCCTGGCTCTCTGCATAATTTGCATTGCATATTGTACTCCTTTAGCAGACACTTCTCTTTTCTTGTCAGAAGAAGATCGCCGACAACATCAGCAGCATCGAGACCAAAGGTAACATACACAACCATAGAATCCGCTTCCACGTAGAAATCAATAGCCAATGCCGTCATCCGCTTCCCTTCAAATAGAAAGGTTTTGCGTCCGATGAGCGACCAGATCAGCTGCTTCTTCCCCTCAACGATTTTTTCCTTCATCGTCTTGACGAGGGCCTCGTGCTTCAAGAGCTCAGCCTGCTCGGTTACCAACTTGTGAGCCAGCTGCTCACAAACTTCTTTACTAAAAAAATCCTTTGCCATAACGCTTTAAAAATTTAATTATTAATTATGTTCACGCGAGATTTAAATCCTTTGCGTGGCCCCAGTTTTTATCTGATGGCGGTGCAAAGGTACAATAAACTTATAAAGTGGATTAGCTTATTAAAGGATTGCTAAGATGTTCTAATATGCCAAATTTTAGCAATTCTTTGTCAGCATTTTAACAGCTGATTTTCAGATAATTAGAAAACACTGACAAAAACCATTTAATATTGTCAGCGTTAGTATAAAAGAAGTTTCAGCAGGCAATCGTCAGCTGGTCTTCTTGCTCTTAATGATACTCTCTACTTTACTGTGTTTTTCATCGGAGAAGACCGCTGAACTACCACCATTCTTACCATGATTGCTGATGTAGTCGCGACGGTTCTTTTCTGGAGCCAATACGCTATTAACCTTGCTAACATGATTCTTGAATTTGAAAATTTCCAAGAACATACCTATGACATTGCATATCATCTTTTCATTGAGTTGCCATTCATTGTCTTTTGGATCTATAGATGATAGCAGTTGCATTAACTCTGCATCCAAACATATATCGCCCCAAACGGATTCCCAAGCTTCCCAATCATTTTTGAAATACACTCGCAAACCTCTAGTCAAATCCAGCACTTTATTTTTCATGCTTTCCATTTCTTGCTTAGCTGTTTCATCCATATTCTTAATGATTGATGCCTCATTCATCGGATCGCATGATTTTATAATCACCTTCTTACCATCATTCCCAATTTTTCTGTTGAAGAATGCCTCCATCAAGAATTCATAATAGGAATTATTATGGAGTAGCCGGTCAATGGCTACACACATTGCCTTATTGTCAAAGTCTTCGTCTTCATGACCTTTCTCTACAGCATTCATCAGCGATGTCAACATGACGCACATGATTGTTATAGCAGATTGTTCTGCCTTATTAGGGTGCCGATGGATTGTCTCACCATCCTTTATTATAGCACCGCATTCTTTAATCAGATCACGAAAGATGTATGGTATCTCCTCGTCGCGATAATTAGTGATCTCACGCAGCCTTTCCAGGCATTTTTCCGAAATGAACCATAACGTTACAGGATCTATCTCTTGGGATTTCCTTTCCAACTCGCACAGAATACCGGACCATTGCCGGAATAAGTCGCTGTTCCTATAGCGGTGATGGATTTTTCTCTGATCTTCTTCGGAAAGGATTTTAATCATAACGTCTAATGCTTAGGGGTCTATACCTGTCTTGGTCTTGATTTTTATTTCATCCAGTGCAGCACTTCCAAACAGATCACCCGTCTTTACATCTTCTTCCAGGCGCTTAATGGTACTTTCACTAATGCCAATAGCTGCAAACGAATCCTTACCTACAACAATTGCCCCTCGTTTATTCTGATTTGGATAAAGTCTGATGTTGTTGCTGCCTACGTCCTCCATCATATAAGAAATGAGTGTCTTCTGCCGTTCATCATTCTGGTCAAAATGGATCTGGCCACCTTCGTTAGCCTTAAACGACCAATCTAAATCGCTATTAAAAGATTCACGCGACTGGTTCAGTACACTATCATACACCTTCCTTAATCGCTCAAGGTTTAAATGGGGTAGATGAAAACTGACTCGATAGAAGCCTGTTGGATAAGAACGTCTATCCTCCACATATTGCCAGAACTTTTTCGATTCCTGCAGATGCATCAATTCCAATTTTAAGCTAAAACGCTGAAGAAGTAAATTGAATGTGTAGGCTAAGATATTAGCGACTTGCTTTACATCCTGAAAGGCCCTTTTCTTATTCTCAATCAGAATACGCTGGATGCCTGGTCGGTTGTCAATGATAACGATACAGTTCTGATAGTCCTCAATATGGTCTTCATTAAAATCTTTATTGACATAAGATGCTTTTCTCACATTGGCAACTCGCATCACATAAATATCGTCTGTTGGTGGCATGAGATGGCGATGAATAAACTCCTTGTCGCTTCTTCCGTTTATAAACTTAATTTTGAAGGTTTCCTGCTCTTGGCTATAGTCATCCTCTAGCAACGTTCCAAATATCTGTTGCCTCTGGGGGAAAGACTCTTCCGCATTCATCTCTAACGCATCTTTGCCAAACAGGCGCCCCTCTCTGATGCGCTTAATAATCTTGCCAAATTGATAATTATAAATTGCAAATGAAGCCATATTGTTTATACTTTTATCTTTCTAGTCGTGTGGTTTGTTCTCTATGTGCTATATAATCTTCGTTGTAATTCAAAGTAGTGATTACGCATATCACTGACAGACATATTCAATTTTTCCTTTGCATCACTCATTGAGTTAAACTTAATGGTGATAAAGGTCTTCAGGTTATCTGAACCAAGTTCCTTGAAACCGTTGCTGACGTAGTATTGTAGGATGAGGTTGTCGAATTCGCGCTGCTCCTTGTTTAAGGCATCTACATACTGCTTCTTCACCAGCTCAACTCGCTTTGCCCTCTCTATTGGAGTAGAGTCATAGGCAATATATTCCAGCACATCCAGCAAGTCGCATTTCTGCATTTTCAGCATATTCTTTATGAGTAATAGCTTTTCCTCAGCAAAACCGGCTTCATCCAACGTTCTGAGCAGTTGCTCACGGGTTTCGGGGTTAGCCCATTTTTCTCTGAGATCATCTGCGTCAGAGAAGAAATCAGGAATCCTGCCAAAGAGTTTCTTTACATATTCATCAAGACTGATAAACTCGTCACCAAAGAATATCTTCTGTTCCCATGTTGTTTGAAGAGTCAGCCTTCTTCCATTAGACAACTTAATATCTATCAGATTTGTTCTCGGCACTTCACACGTACAGGGCAGATTGCCGCAAACCGGGCAAGGCTCTGGCTGGCAGATGCAAGGTATCTGACCGCACTTCGGACAGGGCTTAGGAGGACGGGGGCCATTCTTCTTACAAGTACAAGGCCAGTTGCCACAAATTGGACAGTAGGTGTCACCATCCCAATCTGGATCTTTGAACATGTCGCATGCACCAACAAAATCATAGATGGTGAAATAATACTTCTTGTCAAACAAGCGAGTACCACGACCTATAATCTGCTTAAACTCAACGATGTTTTGAACGGGTCGCATCAATACGATGTTGCGCACATTACGAGCATCGACACCAGTACTCAGCTTATAAGATGTTGTTAGGATGGTTGGCAACAGCTTTTCGTTGTCTTGGAAGGTTCGCAATGTTGATTCTCCCACTTCTCCGTCATCTGCGGTCACTCGCTCACAATAGTTGCTGGCAGGTCGTTTCTTGTGCTTGTTTACCATATCGCGTACTATCATCGCGTGTTTCTGAGTGGCACAGAAGATTATCGTCTTTTCGTCTGGATCAATCTTGTTCAACAACTCCTGCACACGATGTTCGTCACGCTCCTTTATCTGTATCCTACCATTATAGAAATCCGACTCTGAGTAAACCTTTTCAAAGTCTATTTCTCCACTCTTCACGATGTCGCCTTCTTGATACTTATAGTCATCGATATTACTTGTAGAGATGTCAACACGGAAGGGAACAAGGAAACCATCCTCAATGCCTTGTTTCAGAGAATAAGTATATACCGGGTTTCCAAAGTACGTATAGGTATTGGCATTGTCTTTTCTCCTCGGTGTGGCAGTCATACCAAGTTGATAGGCGCTGTCAAAGTATTCCATCAACTTTCGCCACTCACTTTCATCATTGGCTCCACCTCTATGACACTCGTCGATGATGATAAAGTCGAAGAAATCACGCTCATACTGCATATAGTATGGCTGGTCCTCTGAGCCTTCTGCCAACTTAACACCTTGCTCTTCTGCTTTTTGGGCATTGGGCGATGTCATCATCGTCTGGAAGATGGTGAAGTAAAGGTTGCGTGCTGTTGGCACCTTGTAATTGTTCTTTTTCAGTTCCTTTGGTGTCACTCGGCACATAGCATCTTCCGGGAACTGGTCGAAATCATTGATGGCTTGATTGGCAAGAATGTTCCTATCTGCTATAAACAAGATTCTTGGAGCACGTTCAACACCCCTTGTATTCCACTTTGTTTGTGTCAGTTTCCAGCAGATTTGGAAAGCCGTGTAAGTCTTTCCCGTTCCTGTTGCCATCGTCAGCAAGATACGGTTTTTCTGCTTAGCCACCGCTTCCAGCACATTCTTAATGGCTATTTCCTGATAGTAACGAGGCGAACGGCCACCACTTCGATTAAGCGCACAAAGATTGAACTTGTCTCGCCAAGGATTTTCCTCTGGGAAGGTCATCTGCCACAAATCCTTTGGCGTTGGGAAATGGTCTATATCATGTTCCTTGCTGGGGATGATATATTCTCCCTTACTATTCTTCACACCCATGTCGATGAACCATATCTCATCACCATTGGTGCTATAGGTATAGCGAATCTTCAGGGCATCGGCATAAAGTTTGGCTTGGTCAACACCTTCAGACACGTCTTTTTCATCACTTTTCGCCTCAATCACAGCAAGTTTCATACCCTTGTATTCAAGGATATAATCTGCCTTCTTCGGATTCTTGTTGCCAGTCGTTGTAATACGACCTGGTGCAATATAAGCACTCTGCTCCACAAGAATCTTACTTCCTGGAACTATCCCCCAGCCAGCATCCCTTAGCTTAGGGTCTATCTTGTTAAACCGTGTCTGAGCTTCGTTCATATATGCCTATTTCTAATTGTCCATTATTGCGATAATGGGAACTGTTTTTATAACATCCTTTTGGGTCGGATATTTATATACACCTATTTGTCTAAACACCTTACCCTTAGGCAATTTAATAATTTGATCATCGTAATATGCATTCTTCTGTTTGCTTACGATTGCATATACTGGTCCTGCATACATTCCTTTTAAAGATGTTCCACCTATCAACTCTGTATCGCCATTCGCTAATGCAGCATCTTCAGCTATAACTTGAAACACCTTGATGGATTTTTCGTTAATGATGTCTCCCGCTTCTTCAAAGATAGTAACGCCATCACGATTGTCTTCTACCTCATTCTCTTCTTTGGCTTGACTAATTAGCGTTTCAGCGTCTTGATTAGCTTTTGGCACTGGGCTTGAAGAGCTTAAAAAATAAAGAATAGTCACCGTCAGGCACACCCCCAACACAAGACCACCAACAAAATATAACCACTTATTCATACTCACAGATTTTTTAATTATTCAAATATTTGTCGTAATATTGCTTGTTTCAGGGCGTCGCACTCCTGAGAAATCTTTTCGTAGTTCTCTTGGAGACGGTCAACCTTGGATTTGAGAGAGTCGAGGGTGGTGACTATAGATTGTTGTTCGGAGAGAGGTGGGACATTTACGACAACATCATCTAACATGTATCGTGTAATTTGATTAATCATGTTAGCCTCACCATGTTTAATTTGATTTCTAAAGTCATCAGACTTAAAGAAATAAAACAGGAATGGATTATAGTCGCCTCGAATAATCATCATAAATGTTCCATAAGTCATTCTTTCTGTTGTCTCAGGAATAATAGCGACCTTTCCCACTAATTTCGCACTGCCGTTTCGTGAACACATCAAGATATCACCCTTTTGAACATACAATGCTTCTTTTATTGGACATGAAACTCGAACAATATCACCTAACTCTAACTTGTCGTTTTGAATGTTAGAAGAACGCAAAACAATCGTACCGTTTTCATTAACATCTGATGGCTTATACGTAAGACCTATGGAATATTTGGAAATTTCTTTTAAAGGTTTTTCTTCCCATCCTTCTTTTGGTTCAAGCATTTTTTTGAGTGATGCTTGGAAGAGGGCTTTGGCTTCATTGAGGGCTTTTTCTGCATTAGCCTTCATCGCATCTATCTTATCAAAAGCAGTGTCAAGATAATCAACGATGGATTGCTGTTCGGAGAGAGGGGGGACAGTTATCTCTAATTGTAGTAATTTACTTGCTGCAATTACAGGCTGTGCAGCTCCTTCAGCATATGAACCAAGTTTCATTGATTCAAATTTACGGCATAACCATTGAGGATTTACATTGCTATCTTTAAGAGTAACCACTAAAGCATGCTCAGTTGCATAGAAGGGCTCCTCGCAAAAATGTATATTACCACATTGAGCACCAACTCTTCCTATTATAGGATTTCCACCAACTTGATTTGGAGATGAAACGAAACCGCGAAGCCCATTACCACCATAGCAAGGTATATTGTGATTCATATCCTTGTCGGCGATAAAACAAGCCTTAATACTTTTGCCAGAATTAATTTTGCAGATATCTTTCAATTTCATTTCACCATCTCAATTATATCGTCAATAAGAGCCTGATTCTCGCTGTTGAGGGCAAAGATACTTTCAGCAATCTCGCTTGGTGTGCGCTCGTCAACTTCCTCAACCTTGTTGGGGTTCTTCACGCTGAGGTCACAAGCATCATCAAGAGTGCTGACATCGAGTGTCCACGAGTGTTCGCTCTCACCCTGCGTCTTCTGCAAGCTGAGGAACTCTTCCATATCAGCCTCGGTAAGGGGCTGCGTCTTAGTGAAGTGCTTATCTACCTGATAGTACCAAATCTTCTCCGTAGGCTCGCCCTTGGTGAAGAACAGAACCACCGTCTTTACGCCAGCACCCGTAAACACGCCCGAAGGAAGGTCGAGGATAGTATGAAGGTTGCAATTCTCCAAAAGCATCTTTCTTATCGCGCTTGCATCGCCATTGCTCAGGAAAGTATTCTTGATGACAATACCAGCACGGCCTCCAGCCTTCAGCATCTTGATAAAGTGCTGCATGAACATATAGGCTGTTTCAGAAGTGCGAATCTCAAAGTTCTGCAACACCTCGCCACGCTCGTTGCCACCAAAGGGAGGATTGGCAAGGATGACATTCTTGCGGTCGCTCTCCTGAATCTGACTGAGGTTCATGGCAAGAGTATTTCCGTGAGTGATATTGGGAGCTGATACCCCGTGGAATATCATGTTCATGGTGGCAATGATATAAGGCAGGCCTTTCTTCTCTTTGCCATAAAAAGTTTCTTTCTGCAAGATATCGTGGTCTTTCACACTCTTAATCTTATCCTTCATATAGAGGAATGCTTCGCAGAGGAATCCTGCCGAACCGCAAGCAGGGTCATAGACCGTTTCACCTATCTTGGGGTCAACCACCTTGATGATGCTACGGATCAAGGGACGTGGTGTGTAATACTCACCACCATTACGGCCTGCATTACCCATACGCTGGATGTTGCTCTCATAAAGCACCGTCATTTCGTGCTTGTCCTCGGCACTCTGGAAATGTAGTTCATCAATCATGTTGATGATCTCGCGCATATTGAATCCAGAGCGGATCTTGTTATGCAACTCTCCAAAGATTTCGCCTATCTTGTATTCAAGGCTATCCGTTTGGGTAGCGGTGTTCTGGAAGTCTTTGAGGTAAGGGAAGAGTTTCTGGTCAACAAACTCTACAAGGTCATCGCCACTCATGGCGTTAACGGTATCTAATACCATCTTGCCCGTCTGAGGGTCTTTCTTCTTGGGTGTTGCCCACTGGCTCCAGCGATAGAAGCCTGATACCAGTCGCTTGTATGTTTTGCCTTCCAATTCGGCTTCATCCTCGCGTTCTGTTTCAAGGTCGTCAAGGTATTTCAGGAACAGCATCCATGATTTCTGCTCCAGATAGTCTAACTCACTACCACAGCCCTGCTCCTTCCACAGAATTTGGTCTATTGCCTTGAATGTATTTTCGTATTTCATATATATCGTTTATCGTATTTATTTTGTTTTATTTGTTTTGCTCAATTTCCTGTTTTTCGTTCAACTGCGAAAGCTGGTGTTCCAAGACGGCTATTTTAGCCTTTAAGTCGAAATTCTCTTCTCTCAGCTGTTCGATCTTGGGGTTTTGAGTCGGGATGATCTGGCTCCCGTCGCGCTGCTGTTTCAGCTGGGCCATATATTTCTCGATCGTTTCAATCTTCGTTCTGAGGCGCGACAGGGCTTGATTGAACTCATAGGTTAGGATGTTCGATTTTGCGCCTCTTTGCTTTGCAACCTCTGCTATCGTTCCAAAGCGCAGAATGTCCTCCAGGAGCATCTTATCTTTATAGCTGAGTGCGTCGTCCTCGTCATCGTTGGAGAAGACGGCATCGAGCAGACTCCAGATCAAGCGGCTTACCACAGGGTTGACCTTTATGTCTTTAGTCTCACTATAAATGCAATAGTCTTTCTTTTCAGGGCTCCAGCGGATGTCGGAGCCGAGATAGAGGCTATGATGTCTTAAAACGCTCTTGATGAGGTCAACGGCATGGGCTGACATTTCGTCAAAACTGGAAATCTGTTGTTCCGTATGCCGTATGAGTTCAGAAACGATATGGATGTTGTGATTCTTCAATTTGGCGCAAATATGGGGAGGGAGCCCTATCTCGCTCAGCCTTTTCTTGAGAATCATATTGATTTTTTCGTCAATAACGACGAGATTGTCGCTCTTCTCTTGACGGTTTGAACTGTCTTCCAAGAGCGACCTGAGGTATTTGTTCTCAGCTTCTAATGATCTGGTATGATCGTATAAGTTGGAGATTCGTTCATCTTTCAGCCTGGCCTCTGATTCCAACTGCTTCTCTCGGGCGGCCTTCTCTAAATGCTCCTTCTGGGATTTTTCCCAGTCCTCCACTTTCTGAGATAATAGATCAAGTGCAGAGAGAACATGGTATCGGATGGTTGAGACTGATACATTCGCAGAGCGGGCTATCCTGCTGAGACTTGTACCATTCAACACATCTTCCAGCCATTCCCTGTCCTGAAAGGATATGTTCGTGAAGTCCGCATCGACTATCGTGAGCAGACGACGTATCAGTTTGAGGGCGTAAGATGGGAGCTTTTCGGCGGGCTGATTGGGGTTCTCGATCATCTGGAGAACCGTCGCACGCATTTCTTTACCTTCCTTTATAGGGGGGGTAATTCGTTGATTTTCAGTGAGTTACATTTGCTAGCTTCCTCTTTAGGCATCTTAGGAGTTAATTATTATGATGCAAAGATAGTGAAAAAAATTGATTAAGCGAAGAGAATACAAATAAATTTGCATTCTTGGGCGTGAGAAATTAATCCGAATTCCTGATTACCGGCTTAAATTTAAACTGTGATCTGTGATTTGTAATCGGGTGGGGCAGAGAATCGCTTCCCTTGACCCACTCCGATTTTTGATTTACTGCTGCTTCGTCAGCGTAACCTTGCCGAGATCGTTCGGTCCGTCTGCCGTGATTGTCGCGTTAGGAATAGTGCCGACGTAGGTATATGTCCCACCACCAACAGCTGCAGTTCTGTATGTGGCGGTAACTGTCAATGTTTTGTTGTTCATTGCAGTAGGCAATAACATAGTTACCTCACTACCACTGTCGTATGTCAAATCTGTGAGTGTTTTCGAATTCGTACCGTCGCTGACGGTGATTTCGGTAAGCCATCCCATCCCATTGAAATTGACTATGAATGTACAAATGGCTCCATCAGCGCACTCCATCCTCACCGTGCCTAGATTGAGCGACGCACCAATGGTTTCTGGAACTGTATAAGTACCAGTGAATGTGCCAACAAATTCGTGTGACTTATAGTTGAAGCTGACGTTCTTGGCCGTAAAAGTCAGTGTCTCACCAGGACTGACGATGATTCCCGCCGTCAGTCCGCTGGTGCTTTGGCTGAAATAGGTCGCGGGTGCGGTTGGAGTCACTTTCCATCTTCCCTTGATGCCGCTGATGGTCACCGACGGGGCTTGAAAGCTTGATATGTCGTTCATTTCAGCGTATGTCTCTGCAAACACTCTGAATTGTAGTGAGAAAGATGCCGAGGTTTCGTATCCGACGAAATTTGTCGCGTCTGGCATCGCCCGAGTCAAATTATAAACCTTTGGCTCGAACGTCTTCTGTCCGATGACATAATCCTTCGTGTGTTTGCCATCGCTGAGCTGGACTACCCAATATTGATTCATGTTTAAATGTTCATGATTTCCGCTGATGGCGAAACGAGCATTGCCAAGACCATCGGTAGTGACAGTTGAGGCGTAGGTGATTTCTCCTGAAATAACGTTAGATTCGTAACTATCCTGATCCGACGCCATCCTCAGCTTGACGGTGTAGGCGGTGTTAGGCGTGAGACCACCAAGGGCGCAGTTCAGGATAGGGTACTGCTTAGTGAGATTGAAACGCTGCTGGGTGTCGTCGTAGCTGCCCTCGACGTAGAGTGCCGTCTTCATCAGCGTGTTCACGTCAGACGCAATGCTGTACGATTCGTTGAAATCAAATCCCATATGGTTCGCTTCGTTGAAGCATCCCGATGCGGCTCCTGATTGTATGAAGTATACCTCGCTTCCACTCAGCGGGTTGCTAATGCTAGAGTAGTCATAGTTTGTGACTTCTTTGTTATAATTATCGTACATCTTGACATCACCACTGAATGTGGCACTCAGACCATCGTCCGTCGGCTCGCCGTCCATCGTAAGGATGCCTGTCAGATTATTACCATCGATGTATCGCCAGAAATACAGCCTGTCGCCTGTGGTGAATTTGAGCGTGTGAGTAGGTTTGTTATCGGAATTCGTGCCGTCTACCACGTCGGCGCGGGTTGTGGCGTTGTCGTTGGCGATGCCTGCGCCCACGGTGATGTGGAGGCTTGTGGGTGCGGGTTCCTGGATCGTCGGCTCGGCGATGCTGTCGGCGTCGCTGGAACAGGCGGCCGTTCCTATCGTGAGGGCTGCGGCCACGACCAGCCAGCCCAAGGTCTTCTTCATCGTCTGCTTCATCATTTTAGATGTCCTCTTCCTCATATACGACGTTCATCTGTGAGTTCGTACTATTTACCTTAGTACTTACAGCTAGAATCGTGAGATGCTGGCGTAGTCTGACGACTTTCATCGTCGGTTTACAGTAAAGTCTTTTAATGGTGTAATTGTCTTGTTTCATAAACTATAAGTTTTGCGGTTTATTGAGATTCTTACTACTGCTCCCGGAGTTCGATAATACCGAAATTGCTTACCACACCGCCTGTGCTGACAAAGTTTGGAAAAGTGCCGATGTAGGTCGTTGTTCCGCTATTGTATGTGAAGGTGGCGGTCGTTGTGCTGGTAGGTTCTGTGACAACGTAGAACTGCGTAGTGTCGTCAAAGTCAGGGTCATCAGTGCCTGTTCTGATGTTATAGGTATGCCCATTGCCATCATTGATGGTGAAGTGCGAGAATTTCATATTACCTAAACCCATGCCATCCTTGTCGGTTAACATGATCTTGAACTTGGCGAGACCATAGTCGGTATGCGTACTCCATGTTGCTTCAGTAAGGCAAAATGTATTGTAAATATATTGCTCCGTACCTGCCTGATTATAACTGAACGCTGAAGGTGTATATGCTCGTAGGTCGCGAGTTAAGTTATAAACCTTTGGCTCGAATGTTTTCTGGCCTATGACGTAATCCTTTGTGTGTCCGGCACTGCTGAGCTGGACTACCCAATAATTATTCGTGTTTAAAGATTTATGACTTCCGCTGATGGCGAAACGGACATTGCCGAAGGCATCGGTAGTGACCGTTGAGGCGTAGGTGATTTCGGCAACATAAACGTTATACTTGTAAATTTCCTGATTATAAGCCCGCCTCAGCTTGACAGTATAGGCGGTGTTTGGTGTGAGACCACCGAGGGCGCAGTTAAGGATAGGCATCTGCTTAGTGAGGGTGTAGCGCTGCTGCGTGTCGTCATAGCTGCCCTCAACGTAGAGTGCCGTCTTCATTAGTGTGTTTACGTCTTTGGCGATGCTGTATGATTGGTTGAAAATAGCACCCAAATGGTTCGCTTCGTTAAAACATCCCGATGCGGCTCCTGATGGTATGATGTATGCTGTGCTTCCACTCAGCGGTTTGTTAATGCTAGAGTAGTCATAGTTCGTGATTTCTTTGTTATAATTATCGTACATCTTGACATCACCACTGAATGTGGCACTAAGGCCGTCGGCTGATGGTGAGCCGTCCATCGTAAGGATGCCTGACAGATAATTATCATCGATGTATCGCCAGAAATACAGCCTGTCGCCTGTGGTGAAGACGAGTGTGTGAGTAGCTTTACCTGTTTCGCTGTTCGTGCCGTTTACCACGTCGGCGCGGGTTGTGGCGTTGTCGTTGGCGATGCCTGCGCCTACGGTGATGTGGAGGCTTGTGGGGGCGGGCTCCTGGATCGTCGGCTCGACGATGCTGTCAGCGTCACTTGAACAGGCGGCCATTCCTATCGTGAGGGCTGCGGCCACGACCAGCCAGCCCAAAGACTTCTTCACCGTCTTCATCCTAGATGTCCTCCTCTTCATATACGACGTTCATCGCGGCGGCACTCCTCGTACTTGTGATGCTGTTCGTGAGTAGCTTCGCTCTCTGTCTCAACTCGATGACCTTCATCGTTGGCTTCTGGTAATCACTTCTTTTCATTTGCTTTAAGATTTAGTATGTGATTTTAAGTTATAATATATCATGATGATTCTCTACTGCTTCGTTAGCGTAACCGTGCCGAGGTTGAGTGTCGCACCGATTTCGCCGCTAGGCACCGTGACGCTGCCTCTGAACGTGCCGTTTTGATGGTTCATATATTCATACTCGTAACTCACGCCCTCGGCCGTGAAAATAAGCGTCTCGCCAGAGACGACGGTGATTTCCGCCGTCAGTCCGCTGGGGCTTTGGCTGAAATAGGTGGCGGGAGCAGTGGGTGTCACCGTCCAGCTTCCCTTGCTGCCGCTGATAGTCACCGACGGGGCTTTGACGTCTGAGACCTCGTAACTTCCACCGTATCCCTCTGTAAACGCGCTGAATTTTAGTCCGAAGGATGCCGTGGTGGCGACGGGCACGTCTACTACATCCCGCGTCAAATTATAAACCTTTGGCCCAAATGTTTTCTGCTCAATGATGTAATCCTTCGTGTGTCCGGAACTGCTGAGCCGGACTACCCAATATTGATTGTCGGTTAATTTATCATTATTTCCGCTAATGGCGAAACGAGCATTGCCGCCGGCATCGGTAGTGACCGTTGAGGCGTAGGTGATTTCGGCAACATCAACGTTATACTTGTAAGTTTCCTGATTATAAGCCATCCTCAGCTTGACGGTGTAGGCAGTGTTAGGCGTTAGACCACCGAGGGCGCAGTTCAGGATAGGAAACTGCTTAGTGAGATTGAAGCGCTGCTGCGTGTCATCATAGCTGCCCTCAACGTAGAGTGCCGTCTTCATCAGCGTGTTCACGTCAGACGCGATGCTAAACGATTCCTGGAAAATAGCACCTATTTGGTTCGCTTCGTTGAAGCATCCAGCTGTGGCTCCTGATGGTATGAGGTATACCTCGCTTCTACTCAGCGGGTTACTAATGTTCGAGTAGTCATAGCCCGTGATTTCTTCTTCATCATCATTATACAACTTGACATCTCCGCTGAATGTGGCACTCAGACCGTCGTTCGTCGGCTCGCCGTCCATCGTAAGGATGCCTGTCAGATAACCTGCCCCACTAATGTATCGCCAGAAATACAGTCTGTCGCCTGTGGTGAAGACGAGTGTGCGCGTAGCTTTGCCATTGGAATTCGTGCCGTCTACCACGTCGGCGCGGGTTGTGGCGTTGTCGTTGGCGATGCCTGCGCCAACGGTGATGTGGAGGCTTGTGGGTGCGGGTTCCTGGATCGTCGGCTCGACGATGCTGTCGCTGTCGCTTGAACAGGCGGCCGTTCCTATCGTGAGGGCTGCGGCCACGACCAGCCAGCCCAAGGTCTTCTTCATCGTTTGCTTCATCATTTTAGATGTCCTCCTCTTCATATACGACGTTCATCGCGGCACCACTCCTCGGGTTGTTCACACCCTGGCCGCTCAGAGTCAGCAACCGACACTTCTGTTTCAACTCAATGACTTTCATTGTAGGTTTACAGTAAAGTCTTTTAATGGTGTAATTGGCTTGTTTCATAAATCATTAGTTTGACGGTGCAAATATAAGGATTATTTCTGAAACCTGCAAGGATTTTGAGAGAAAGTTTCCGAGCGAGTCACGCGGCCAATCCCACTGATCCCGGGGGCACAAAGAGGGGGCGCTATCACAGTATCACAGATCACAGTTCTTTTTCAAGGGGGGTTGCGCCTAAGAGTGAGAGGAGAGTTAAATTTATATATATATAATATTTAATATATATATAATATATATATTATATATATATTAATGTCTGATTCGTGGGTTTAGGGGGTGGCTTGTTTTTAAACTGTGATCTGTGATCTGTGATTTGTGACGACGGAAACAGGCATCCTCCAACCACACACACTACTGCGATAAATATTTACAATCTTAACCATATAAAATGTGCCCCGGCGGCGGGCTAAGGAAACCAAAAGTTTGCAGGCTTGAAAGTGGGAGTTTGCAGGCTTGAAAGTCTGACTTTGCAGGCATGAAACTCCAGAGCCCGAAAAAGGGCTGAAAAAGGGGTAAAAAGGGCAAAAATCAGAAATATGAAATTATTTTACAAAATTTAACGGAAAATATTTGGTGGTATCAAAAATATTTACTACCTTTGCAGTGCATTTGAAGATGCAGTGCCAATCCGGAAAGACACGATGCGGGAGGCGGCGACCCGATGTAGTTCGCTGCAAAGGATTTAATATCATGAAGAATAAGAAAGGAACAAAAGAAAATGGCAAGATCTGAAATTCCCATGGTGATTAACCTCCGTCAGAACAGGAA
>JAEEGH010002924.1_pt1 | contig 45480 bp, 40 predicted proteins | sample 9134181 | NCBI WGS metagenome assembly JAEEGH01 (sample SAMN16246544, study PRJNA631951) | gut metagenome | biome: gut microbiome; feature: rumen; material: DP-attached | host: Bos | place: Iran: Karaj | collected 2018-10
AACCGTTTCGTGACCGGAATGCGCATCACCAAAGAGGATGACGGAAAATTCTCTTACGAGAGGCGCAAGATCCGCGACTATCAGTCCTATACCGACAAGTACCTGGTACTTCCCATCCCTCTGGAAGATGCCAAGAAGATGACCGGAATGACACAACCGGAAGCTTGGCAATAAACCTTCTAAAATCAAGCGATATGAAAAAGATATATCATATTATTCTGATTCTCCTGCTGGTTGCCCTTGTCGGTTGCCAGCAGAAAGAGACGCCGGCTCCTGATCCGGCTTCAGATCTGAAAGCCTATCCCGGCATCGGCCGCGTTATGCTCGAGTTCAAGACTCCTGCCGAGGCTGTATCGGGCAAGGTCTACTACAACGCAGGCAGCGTCAAGAAGTTCTGGATTGACCAGGAGAAAGATGTGCAGACGGTTGAGGTGGACGGCCTTTCGGCAGGTGAAAACATCATCCGAGTGGTGACACAGGACGTCTCCGGCCGCGAATCCCTTCCCATGGGTGTGGTTGTAGAAGTATATGGAGATTCCTACTATCCGGGCGCCCTGCCCAACCGCAAGTTTGTCAAGATGAAAGAATTATCTGACAGCTCCATTGAGATAACTTTCGAACAGGGCAGTGAAGAAGAGGCTTATGTGGTTGTGGTCTACAGCGATTTTGCGGGACAACTTCACAAGAAGACTCTCGATCCCAGCCAGACCACTATTACAATCGACGGCGTAGATACCGATTTGCCTGTTACTTATTACACGGTGTACAAGCCAACGGAAGACTTCCTTGACGAGTACGTTTCAACGACAGTCAATGTTCAGGACGCTGCGCTTATGCAGTTGGATAAATCTATCTGGCTGATGGATGTAACCAGTAGTTCGTCCAGCGCACCGCTGTCCAAGGCAGTGGACGGCAACCCCAAGACTTCGTGGATTGCCGGCGCAGAGGGCGACCAGGTCATCACCATCGATATGCAGAGTATCAAGCTGTTCTCCGGTATCATACTTACTCAGGGTTGGGATTTTGATGCAGCTACAATGGCGGGCCACGTTTTGATTGAAACAAGCAACGACGGCGCAACTTGGGATGCGATGCTGGACAAGAGTTTCCCTCACACTTGCTTTGCGCAGCAGCTGCCGTTTGCACGTGCAACTAAGGCCCAGTATCTGCGCATCACCCTCAGCAACCCGATGGACAGCCGTCCGATTCAGTTGGGCGAGATAGATCTCTATAATGACCTTTTCAACACCAATACAGACGAAATCGTAGCCATGCCGTCACTGGTCAACGCAGTTGTGCCTATCGAAAGCGACGGAAGTGAAGATCTTGGTCAACCAACCGGTGTTGGCCGAATGCAGAGGGCTGTTGGCTGGAATACCAGCGACAACTCCATCATTACCACCGATACCGCGGTTGGCGGATTGTGTATCTTCAGCGCAAATGCATGGGGCATTCCCAACGTAGTGAACGGCAAAGTTTGGCAAACTGTGGAACTGATGCCAGGTTACTACAGTGTAGAGTGGACCATCGGGTCGGTTACCGACACCCGCGGTCTGGATGCATTCGGCGTCGTGGCACAGGGCAGTGCCCTGCCGGATATCGATGCCGCAACCAGCGACTCTTCTGTTATTTCCGTGTTCTTTATGAACAGTTACAAGTCATCTGTATACAACCAGGATTTCGAACTGAGGGAGCCTACAACCGTAACTATCGGTTGGGTATTCAACACATACGACCTGTATGTGATAACCGGTTCTATCCCCTGGAGTGACTTGTATATGACCAGCATAGTGCTCAAGACGCGATGAAATTCACAATAAAAATAGCGATGGCCATTGCCATGCTGACAGCAGTCTGCTGTCAGTGTGGCCAGCCGCGCTACGACAATCCAGACGACAAACCGGGCGGCAAGGAGCAGGAGAATCCGGAAGAAGTCACCACTCCTGTGGATTCTGTCTTCCAGATCACCCTCAAGGACGATGACTGCAACTTTGCCGACTGGGCGGACTACGGAATATATGTCCCCGCCGGGAAGCGACGCCTGCAAGGCATCCTCATACTGCAGCACGGTTGCGGCATGGAGCAGTTTGGTCTTACCCGTCACTACGACTTGCAGTATCAGGCTTTTGCCCGCAAATGGAATCTGGCTGTGGTTGAGACCGCCATCCACGGCACCTGCGGCTTGTGGGGCTATCCCGAAAAGGGTAGCGCCGCCGGCCTTGAAAAGGTGCTGGCAAAAGCGGCCGTAAAAACGGGCCACGACGAAATCATCACCGTCCCCTGGCTGCTGTGGGGCCATTCCGCCGGCGGATTCTGGACGCTGGGCATGCTGCGCGACTATCCCGAAAGGATAATTGCGGCGGTTTGCTATAGCGCTGCCTGGGATCCCGACTATGCCTACACTCAGACCGCGGCGGAGGTGCCTCTGTTGCTGCGTCACGCAGGCAAAGACGATGGCGACCCTTCCAGCAAATGCCCAGAAACGGCCCGTCATACTTTTGCCAAACTTAGGGCCATGGATGCCCCGGTATCCATCGTGCTTAATAGCGGGCAGAACCACAACCTGAGCTTCCTTCGCACAATGGCCATCCCGTTCTGGGAGGCGGCTTTGAAGCAGCGCCTGAGCAGTTCTGGTGCATTGCAGCCCCTGGACCGCAAGCAGACCTGGTTGGCCGACACCACCACCTTCGAAATCTTCAAGGAGGATGGCTATACCGGCAATAAGACCCGTCTGGCCCGTCTGCCCGACGAAGCCAGCGCAAAGGCTTGGAAGGAGTTTGCCACCACCAACGTCGTGACCGACAAAACCGCACCCGCGGCTCCGTTCGACGTCACTGCAAATAAGTTGGGCGAAGTTCTGGAAATATCCTGGAAGGCAGTCGCCGACGTCGAGTCGGGCATCGGCTGTTTCAACATCTACAAAGACGGAACTTTGATTGGGCGTGTTCCCGAAACTGGCGTCTTCCAGGATTATGACCGCAATGGAGACAATACCTATCCCGTGCCGGCCCCGGCAATGAAATACCGCCTGACCGAAGCTCCGTCCAAATCTGCCCGAATTGGGGTGGAGACGGTCAATCGGGACGGCCTCAAATCAACCATCACAGAAATCAAATACAAACCATAAATAAAACAACCATGAAAAGAATCTTTTCTATCATTTTGGCTGTTGCAGCCCTGACAATGGTCGGCTGCCAGACAGTTGATCTTTCTCCCCTCGAGAAGAGAGTAGCCGACCTCGAGAAAACAGTCGGCAACCTCAACGAGATCAGCCTTACAGGCGACTATGTAACCGACATCCAACCCCTCACCGAAAATGGTGCAGTCGTGGGATATGTTGTAACATTCAAAGATCACGGCACCTACACCGTCCGCAACGGTAAAGACGGCAAGGACGGTAACGACGGAATCGGCATACCGGGCGAGCCCGGTGCTCCCGGTGACACCTGGTTCGCAGACGTCACCGTTACCGACGATACGGTAGTCTTTACACTGGACGACGGCAACAACACCCAGTTCGTGATTCCCCGTGCCGGAGCGGCTGCAGATTTCGGCCTGATTATCGAGCAGCGTGAGTGGACAGTTTCTGCCGGTGGCCAGAAGATCAAAGTGCCGTATACAATCAAGGGCGGTGACGACCAGACCGTAGTCTCTGTAATGCCTTCCGAAGGCTACAAAGCCACAGTTGAGGCCGACAAGATCATCATCGTTGCTCCCGAAGAGCCGGGTGATGCCCAGGTTTGGGCCGTAGCAGAAAACGGTGCCGGCAAGAGTAGCGTAGTAGTCCTCAGAATCTCTTTCGAAGAGGCACAGATCATCGCTCCCGACAAGACCAAGTGGACAGTATCTGCCGATGGCAATGTGGTTACAATTGACTTGGGCGGCGAGAGCTCACAGAGCGCAATTGTCATCAGCCAGTCTGCCGATATTGCAGAGGCAACCTTGCCCGGCAAATTCTCCGTGGCTGCCACTATGGACGGCGAAGAATGGTCGGATGTCCTCACCGACAAAGAGCTGGCAGGCCGCACAGGCAGCCAGGTGTTCGACTTTGGCAAGTTTGTAAACGCAACCAAACTCAAAGTGACCCTCACCGAGCCCTTCGAGGCTGATCTCCCCGTCAAGCAGCCGCAGATAGACGTTATGTGCGGAGAAGCTGCAACCTGCGAATTGGTAGATATGGCTGCAGTACCGGCTCTCAAGAATGCTACCCGTCCGTTCAGCTATATTACCGACTATTACTGCTTCGATACCGACGGTACCGGCCGTTTCCGTACACTTACAGATTGGAATTACTCCCAGTCAACTTGGCGAATCTGCTACGACCTTGCATTGGATGCCGCCGGTATCTGGACCTGCCCCGCCTGGGGATGCAATAACGTTACCAACGGCAAAGTTTGGCAGACTCTCGATTTCGAACCCGGTTACTACTATTTTGATGCATACATTCACGGAGCGGATTATGAACCCGACGTAGATATGTATCTGGTTGTTTATGCCGGCGACGGCGGCGAAGACGGTGCCAACCTGCCCGATGTGGACGGCGAAGGTAATCTTGCGCCCAAGGACAACACCCTCGCATCTCTTGATGTACACGATGTTCACTTTGTGGACGAGGGTGGCCAGCAGGTTCCGACTCTCAAGTCAATTCTCTTCAAGGTTACCGCTGCCGGTCCCGTCAGCCTCGGCTGGGTAGAAAACACTCACATGAATACATATCAGGACGAAAGCGGCAACTGGCACTACATCTGGCAGTGCTTCTATTTTACAGGATTTGCTCTCAGGTAAAAAATGTTAAAGACGCTCAGATTATATACCGTTCTGGCGCTGCTGCCGCTTCTGCTTTCTTGCGGATGCGGCAAGCAGGGCGAGGTCGGCTATAAGATAGAAAGCATCTCGGTTTCCCCGCAAAGTCTGGAGATGGTGGTTGGCGACAAGGCAACAGTCAAGGCCTATCCCAAGCCCTCCGTGGCAAACGCCCTTTCCTTTGCCTGGGAGACTACAAATGCGGCGGTGGCTACCGTTTCCGACGGCCTTGTAGAGGCTGTCGGGGCGGGGGAGGCCGTCATAAGCGTCTCCTATCAGGGAGTCAGCGCGCAAGTGCCGGTAACGGTGATGGAACGACCCGAACCCGAACCCGAACCTGAACCCGAACCGGTGGAATTCGCAAGGGCCACTATGTTCGACGGGAAACCATCCTCCGCCAACCGGCTTGAGGCGCTGGAAACAGCCGGAGTCGCAACTTATCAAGAAGATGGCCTGCTGGTCAACAAGACCGGCGGTGTCGTCAAGCTGAACCGCTTCTATGCCCTTGCCGAACGTGCCGTGCGTTATCGCATCCGTCCTTCGGGCGATGCCGTATGTCTGTTCCGCAGCAGCGAAGGCGACTTCCAGGCATATGTCGACGTTCCGTCCAAAAAGATCTATATGGGTACATCCCCGACTGTTACCGGCGAAGTGTCCTTCCTGGAGGGCGACAAGGAGTATGACGTAGAAATCGAACACGTCTATCAGCAGCAGCTTGTACGTGTCACAGATGTGGCCAGCGGCCAGACGGCAGAAATCTCTGCAGTAAATGACGGAGAGGGAGGCTGCGGCAAGGGTAAGGTACACGACGGATTTTATGTCGGCCCGGGCTGGGACCACTACTGCTTCGGCCTGCAGAAAGGTTCTACGATGCTGGTCAAAAGCATAACCGTAGAGTCGCTCAAGGACAAGGTCCGGCTGCTGATATACGGCGATTCCATCACCCAGCCGGAGGCCTACTATCCTACGGCCGATTTTCCCGAGGCATATACGCAGCTGCTTATGACGCGTCTGGGCGGAAGCGCAATGTCCAGCGGACGTGGCGGTGGTACCATCAATACCATACTGGAATATCTGCCGCACGAGCTGCCGTATATACAGGCAGATTATGTTATGGTGACGGTAGGTGCCAACGGCGGCAATACAGAAGCCAACCTGACGCAGCTGATAGAGTTTATCCGCTCCTGTGGATCCTCTCCCATATTGAACAACATGCCCTGCAACGAGAGCGGAACCCAGAACGACGATGCTTTTGGCGGCAATCCCCTGATACGCCGTGTCCGCGCAAAACAGGGCGTCAAAGGTGCGGAACTGGACAAAGCGACCTCTCTGGCAGGCGACGGCAGGCAGGTGGACAAGAGCATGATGTATTGGGAAGATTATACCGGTTATCCCGCCCCGATGACGGGCTGGCAGATATACCATCATCCCAACCCCAAAGGCGGCCGCGCCATGTACGAACAGATCCTTCTGGATCTTCCGGAAATTTTTGAATAGTTATGAAAAGAGCCTTTTTATTCATCACCCTCTTTGGCCTTTTGTGCAGCTGCGGTTGTGAAAAGCAACCTGGCGACAACGGCTACAAATTGGAACGGATACATGTCGACAAGAGTGAAATATCCCTTTTGAAAGGTGATACGGAGAGTATTAAAGCATCTCCCGTGCCCAGCACGGCAAATACCTTCTCCTTTTCCTGGACATCTTCCGACCCCAAGGTTGTCACGGTCGAAAACGGTCAGATAGAAGCCGTCGGCTTTGGCGATGCCATTGTCAAAGTAGAGTTGATGGATAAATCGTGCGACATTCCGGTGCATGTCCTCTCGGTTCCGCCCAAGGACATCTCTTTCTATACCGGAGCTTCACAGCTGTTCCACCCTGCATCGGGTTTTATGAACGACCCAAACGGCCTGTTCTATAAAGATGGTGTATGGCATTTGTACTTTCAGTACGACCCCAACATCGATGCCACCAACGAGGGCAAGTGCTGGGGTCATGCTGTGAGTACCAATCTCTACAACTGGCGGGAGTGCAAAGTTGCCATCAGGCCCGACGAAAACGGCGCCATCTGGTCGGGCGGATGCATTATTGACGAGCGCAATGTCTCCGGGTTGGGCAAGGATGCGGTGTTGGCATTCTATACCTCCTACGACGGCAACAAAGTCAAGAATCAGCAGACATCGCTCTACTACAGCAACGACGGCGGATACACATTCACTCCGTACTCGAAAAATCCGATAATGGTTCCCGATGATTACGATATCGGGTTCCGTGACCCTCAGATTATCTGGTACGAGCCGATGAGCATTTATGTGATGACCCTCACCCGCGGCAAGGCGGTGGACTTCTACAAGTCGACCAACCTGCTCGACTGGACCTTGCTGAGCCGTTTCGAAGGCGCCCCCGATATGGCAAAGGGAACCTTCGAGTGTCCAAGCCTGTTCCCCATATCTTCGGGCGGACAGACCAAATGGGTGGTGATGGCCTGCAGCCTGATCATCGACTCGATGGACGGCCGCAGCGGCGTTTTGTATTACCTGGGCGACTTTATCAACGGTGTATTTGTGCCGGATGATACCGATACCCACATGGCCGATTTTGGCTGTACCTACGCCGGCTCTACCTGGAACCACGCCGACAGGCGGATAATGTCATCCTGGCTGTTCGAATACAAGCACTGGCAGCAGCACTACAAAGAGGCGATGTACCGGACCACCGAATGGTGCGGGCGACTCACCACGCCGCGCGAAATCACGCTGGGGACATATAATGGCAAGCAGATCCTCAAATTCTATCCTCCAAAGGAGGTTCTGGAAGCCGCTTCGGCCCAGGAGTGTGTCAAAGCAGAGCTGTCTTCTTCCAGCATATCTTTCAAGTGCGACCCGTTCACCCTTACGTTCGATGCATCGAAGGCTACGGTAACCACCAAGGGCCTTATGAACGATGCCGTACTGAAGGTTGACGGCTCCGCAAAGCACGACGTGCTTATTCTTCGCGGAGACTACTGCGCCCAGATCTTTATCGACGGCGGCGCCGTGTGTCACACCGGCCTGCTGTCCACCAAGTAGGATCAACATACAATATCGGGACAAAAAATGGGAAAGTGACGCAATTTGCGTTACCTTTGCCGTTTGTATTGTATAATCGAAAGGATCTGATGAAAAATTTTGTAGAAGAACTCAAGTGGAGGGGTATGATTCAGGACATTATGCCCGGGACAGAAGAGAAGCTTATGGAGGGACCGCAGGCGGCGTATGTGGGCATTGACCCTACCGCCGACAGCCTGCATATCGGCCACCTGGTGAGCGTGATGATACTCAAGCATTTCCAGAACTGCGGACACAAGCCGTTTGCCCTTGTTGGCGGCGCCACCGGCATGATTGGTGACCCGTCCATGAAGAGTGCGGAGCGCAACCTGCTGGACGAGGCGACGCTGAACCACAATGTAGCGTGCATCAAGGCTCAGCTGGCCCGCTTTCTGGACTTTGACTCCGACGCCCCCAATAAGGCGGAGCTGGTTAACAACTACGACTGGATGAAGGACTATACCTTTATCAATTTCATCCGCGACATAGGCAAGCATATCACCGTCAACTATATGATGGCTAAGGACAGCGTCAAGAAGCGCCTCTCTCGCGACAGTAGCGAGGGTATGTCCTTCACCGAATTCAGCTATCAGCTGATGCAGGGCTTCGACTTCTACTGGCTGTGGAAGAACCGCGGCTGCATCCTGCAGCTGGGCGGCAGCGACCAGTGGGGCAACATCACCACCGGCACCGAGCTTATCCGCCGTATGGACGGCGGCGAGGCTTTCGCCCTGACCTGCCCGCTGATCCGCAAGGCCGACGGCACCAAGTTCGGCAAGACCGAGAAGGGCAATGTATGGCTGGATGCCGAGCGCACTTCGCCTTACGAGTTCTACCAGTTTTGGATGAACGTATCGGACGAGGATGCCGAGCGCTACATCAAGATATTCACGATGCTGGACCGTGAAACCATCGAGACTGCTATCGCCGCCCACAAGGAGGATCCCGGCCGCCGCGAACTGCAGAAACTTCTGGCAAAGGAGATCACAGTGATGGTACACGGACAGCAGGCCTACGACAACGCAGTGGCTGCATCGCAGATGCTTTTCGGCGGCAATTCGGAGGATTTGAAGAAGCTGGATGAGCGCACCTTCCTGGCGGTGTTCGGCGATGTGCCTTCGTTCACCCTGCCCAAGGCCGAACTGCCCTGCAATATCCTGGAGCTGCTGGCAGTCAAGACCAATATCCTTCCGTCCAAGGGAGAGGCCCGCAAGATGGTTGCCGGCAACGGCGTCTCCATCAACAAGGATAAATTCACCGATCCGAACGGCAGCGTTAGCGAGGCCGACATCATCAACGGCCACTACATCCTGGCGCAGAAAGGCAAGAAGAATTATTATATCATAAACATCGTATAATTATGGAAGGCACCGCAAGCACCAGACAACTCAAGGTCGCGTCGCAGATCAAGCGCGACATGGCGGAGATTATCCGCAGCAAGGGTATGGCGGCGTTCGACGGCGCCCTGGTATCGGTCAGCGGCGTAAAAATCAGCCCCGACCTCTCCCAGGCCAAGATTTACATCAGCATTTTCCCCTCATCCAAGAGTGAGACAGTGATGGGAATCTTTGACGAGCAAACCCGCTTCTTCCGCGGAGAACTTGGCCGCAGGGTGGGCAAGCAGCTGCGCATCGTTCCGGAAATCCAGTTCTTCCTGGACGACAGCCTGGACTACGTAGAGCATATAGAGGAATTACTCAAGAAGTAGTTGAACACCACTTTCTTCATAGCGCGGCGTTACCTGTTTGCCAAGAAGTCGCACAATGTGATCAACATCATTTCTGCGATTTCTGCTGCGGGCATAGCGGTGGGCTGTGCCGCGCTGGTCATAATCCTCTCCATCTACAATGGCTTTGACGACCTGCTGAAGGGGATGTTCGAGAGTTACACCCCGGATGTGGTGGTAACTCCCGACCGCGGCAAGGTATTCAGTCCCGACAGCACCACCGTGGCAGCCTTGCTTGCCCGAGAAGATGTGGCATCGGTCAGCGAGGTGCTGGAAGAGACGGTCTTTCTCAAATACGGCGACCGGGATGCGATAGTCACTGCCCGCGGCGTCGATTCGATATACCAGAACGTCACCGGCCTGGCGCAGTATGTCGTCCAGGGCAGTTTCGACCTGAAGGACGGTGAGATAGACCAGATGGTGCTGGGCAGCAGCATCGCCCAGGACCTGCGGGTCAACACCACCTTCCTGACACCGCTGGAGGTCTATTTCCCTTCGCGCAAGGCCAAGGTGTCGCTTACCGATCCGACGTCGTCGCTGCGCAAGACGACACTGTTCCCGGTAGGTTTGATAGCGCTGGAAAAGAATTTTGACGAGCAGTACGTCTACATGCCGATAAGCGCGTTGCGCAAAGTGCTGGAGCGCACCGATGAGGTCTCCATGCTTGAAATCCGCCTCAAAAAAGAGGCGCTGACTGCCACCGGAGACATTTCCGGCAAGGTTCAGGAAGAGATTGCAGCCCTCTTTGGCGAAGGTTACAACGTCCGCAACAAGTATCAGCAGAACGAGTCCCTGTACAAGATGATGACCTACGAGAAGCTGGCCATCTACCTGATTCTGCTCTTTGTGGTGCTGATAATCTCCTGCAACGTGTTCGGATCGCTGTCCATGCTTATAATCGAGAAGCAGGATGATATAGAAATCCTCCGCTCAATGGGTGCCGACGATAAGACCATAAACCGCATATTTACCACCGAAGGGTGGATGATATCGCTGCTGGGTGCAGCGGCGGGCATAGTACTGGGCGTTCTGATATGCCTGGCGCAGCAGTATTTCCACATCGTCCGCCTGCCGGGCAATTTCATTGTATCTTATTATCCGGTACACTTGCAATGGTTTGATATACTGATAATTTTCGTGTCAGTGGCGGCCATCGGCTACGTTATGTCGCATTTTGTGAAAGCGGTGCGCATCAAAAAAGCCTGACCAATAACAACAACGGCGGCTTTTTTATACTACCTTAGCCGCTCGGATAACAAATTATAATACTATGGCAGCAAATATCGATTGGAACAACATCGGTTTTGGTTATGTTAAGACCAACGCCAATGTAAGGTGCTCTTATGACGGTAAACAGTGGAGTCCGCTCACCGTCACAGAAGATGAATACATCCATATGCATATGTCCACAATGTGCCTGCACTATGGCATTGAGGCGTTCGAGGGGCTAAAGGCCTTCCGCGGCGTGGACGGCAAGGTGCGCCTGTTCCGGGTCCAGGACAATGCAAGGCGTCTGCAGTCGTCTGCAAAAAAACTGTGTATGACGCCGCTGCCGGAAGAGACCTTCGTTGAGGCCTGCATCAAACTGGTCAAACTCAATATGGATTTTGTGCCCCCGTACGAATCGGGAGCATCGCTGTATATCAGGCCGTTCATCTATGGCGCACAGGTAGCGCTGGGTGTGCATACCTGCCCTGAGACGGAATTCGTTGCGTTCTGCTCGCCGGTAGGGCCTTATTTCAAAGGTGGTATGCAGATGATAAAGGTTGTGATAGACCGCGTCCAGGACCGCGCCGCACCGCGCGGAACCGGAGATATCAAGGCGGGCGGCAACTACGCCTCCAGCCTCCTCTCAGGCGACAAGGCTTCAAAACTGGGCTATGCCAACGTGATGTATCTGGATGCAGCCGAGCATAAATATATCGAGGAATGCGGCGCCGCCAATTTCTTTGGCGTTAAGGACGGCACGTATGTAACGCCCGCTTCGCCCTCTATACTTCCTTCAATCACCAACAAGAGCCTGCGTACACTGGCAGAGGATATGGGGCTCAAGGTAGAGCAGAGGCCGATTCCGGTAGAAGAGCTCAAGACCTTCTCCGAGGCAGGCGCCTGCGGTACCGCAGCTGTCATTGCCCCCATCGGCTCCATCTACGATTTGGACACCAAGGAGTTTGTAGAATACGGCACCGAACCGGGTCCGGTATCGCTCGCCCTCTACAAACAGCTCCGTGACATCCAGTACGGCCGCGCCGAGGACAAGCACGGCTGGTGCGTCATCGTAGAGTAATTATTTGTCAATTATGGAATATACCGATTACTCCAGGCTGACCGAAACTGAGCAGGTCAAAGAGGCTCTTGCTAAGGTGCGGAAGACTTCCAGGACCTGGGGGGTCATTATTGTGCTGCTTCCCATTGTCATAACCTTCTGCGTGGGCATTTTCTCCAAAGGCATCACTGTCGCCAAGGCTTTGCCGATAGGTCTGGGCGTTTCAGTCATTTTCTTGATATTCAACCTTGTGAACTGGGTCAAAGAGTCAGCCAAGAAGCCCTGGAAAGGCGTTGTCGTGGATAAGGAGATACTGCCTGTGACCAATCGGGAGAATTCTAGCGGAACCCGCGATAAATATGGCAAAAAACGTGATACTACGCGTCACGAGGTGCGGCTTGTACACGTCCGGGACGAAGAAGGAAAGATACATACGATAGAGGCAGGCGTCCTGAGCGGCTATGTCTATGACTATTTCAACGTCGGTGACCAGCTCCGCTTTGTGCCCGGCTTCCCGTTTCCGTACGAAAAGCGCGACAAATCGCAAGACACGTACACTATCTGTATGTGGTGTTCCCGCAAGGTGGATCTTAGCGAGGAGACTTGTCCCCGCTGTCATAAACCGGTTATAAAGTAACTGCCGGACAGCAGGTCGGCGCCCGTTATTTGGATGTGGCGGTCTTTGGAGGATACTTGCCGCCAAGCAGCCGCATCTGGGTCAGTATTTCTTTCCGCCGCTGGAGCATATATTCGCTGGGGTTTTTGCAGTTGCGCTGCAGGGGATTTGGCAGTGCTGCGGCTATCAGGGCGCTCTCTTCGCGGCTGAGACTAGAGGCGTTGTGGCCCCAGAAGTGTTTGGCGGCCGCCTGCGCGCCATAGATTCCGCGCCCCATCTCTATCGAATTGATATAGACTTCCATAATGCGCTCCTTGCCCCAAATCCATTCTATCAGCTTGGTGAAATAGGCCTCCAAACCCTTGCGCAGCCAACTCTGCCTGGGCCAGAGGAAAACGTTCTTGGCCGTCTGCTGGCTGATGGTGCTGGCGCCGCGCAGGCGTCCTCTCTGCCGCTGCTCTTTCACGGCGTTGTTTATCTCCTTGAAATCAAAACCGTTGTGGTCAAAGAAGCGCTGGTCTTCACTGGCCCAGACCGCAAGCGGCAGTGAACTGCTTATCCGCTCCAGCGGGACCCAGGTGTGCTTCAGCGTGAGCTTTTTATCCTCTTTTTGCTGCTCGAAAAGGCGTATCACCATCAGCGGCGTGATGTACACCGGCAGGTATTTATAGACAAACACCATCCCGATACTGCTGCCAAAGAAGACAATCAGCACCCACATTATGACTTTGCGCAGGAATTTTAGCATACCGCTGCAAATTTAGCGAAATACGCACATAGCTCAAGACGTGTTTTTTTATTGATTGATATAGTGTAACTTTACACCGATCAGTCATCTTTATTCCAATGAAAAAATTCATTATCCTCATAACCGCAATAGCGCTGGTCGTGGCGTCGTGCGTACCCAAGGTCGACCCTGAGCAGGGACAAGAGCAGAATACGGAAGGAAATGAAACCCCAAATCCTAACGAAGGCTGGGAGAACACCTTGAGTTTGACACTGTCTGCAGACAAGATGGTTTTCTCTTCGTATGGCGGCTTACAGACCTTCAGCGTGACGACCAACTCCGAAACATTCTCTGCAACTGCTTCCGAAGGCGATGCTAACTGGATAACAGTATCACAGGACGGCTCGGCCTTTACCGTGACCGTTTATGAGAACACCGGTACCGAAGAGCGGACAGGCAAGATTATAGTATCTTACGGGGACAAGACGGAGGTGGTGACAATCCGGCAGGAGGCTGCCGTTGAAACGCCGGATATGGAGGATGTTGAAGTGTCATACACGCTTAGCGAAGACGCCGTCGTGACACCAAAGGAATTGGCATCATATATCACTTCTTATGAGCCCGGTATGTTTATCGTGGACAAAAGCGCGCCAGCGGAACTGCTCCCCGCCGTGCCATCGAAACTGATAATCAATACACCGACAGAAGTGCTTCCGGACGGCCTTCTGGCCAAGGTTTACGATATGCAGGAGGAGGACGGGGGCTATAAGTTCTACTATTCGGACATGCGTGTCAACGAGGCGTTCAAAGACCTGAATATCAATATGGAGGGGATAGATTTGGGCTCGTATGTCACCCGCGTTGAGGATGCGTCGGGCAAGGAAATGGAGTTCTTGCGCACAAAAGCGGCGGGTATGACCAAGTTCCACATTGTGCTGCCGGAAGTTTCCTGGGATTTGCCTCTGGGTTTGACTCTCACGCCCAAAATGACTATAGATCTTGCGTTGAAGCTCCAGATGATTGTCGGGGACTGGAAGATTTCTACATTCAATTTCAAGGTGGATGCCGATGTCAAAGTCGGAGCGGAAATAGAATTTGCAATCGGCGAGTCTCTGGATAAGGCTTTCAAACTGCTGTCGCTTTATTTTGCCGCAATACCCGTCGGGCCGGTATTGTTGACGCCGTCTGTAGATATTTATGCCAATGTGGGAGTGGATGGCAAGATATCGCTCGTGGCATCCGTCAGTTCGGTTATGCACTCATCTTCGCACCTCCACTACGATGAAATAAACGGCCTTAGCGGAGAAAGCACCACAAGCGACTTCACGCCTGAAGAAACAGAGTATTCCTGCGGGCCAAAGATAGAGGGCGGGTTCAGTTATGGCATCGGCATCGGGCCGGCGCTGGGTATTTACGGTGATGCCATTTCCGCCGGTATTATACTGAACGTGGCAAGGCGGGAGGCGGTAAGCACCAGCATAGACTTGACCAAGATTCCGGAAGGGCAGAACTGGTTCTATCCAAATTATTATGTTGCAGAAGGAATTCGGGCCGCGGAGTACGCCACTTCTTATGTCGTGAAGGCAAGTTTGAATTTCCGGGCAGTCGGTTTTTCGGAAAAGTACGATTTGCCGGCCGTGACGTTCCCGCAGGAGTCTTACAAATTCTTCCCCCCGTTTGACAAAGATAATGTACAGATTGAACAGCGTGGGAGCGAAATGGCGGTTAAACTAAACGTGAATGCGCCGTCGGTATTCTCCGGATGTTCAGAATCGGGGTCGCTTATAATGCTGCTATATAATGAATCTATGCCGTTGCAATCTACTTTGCAGTTCCCGTTTGACATTTCCGAGGACGATGCGGCCAAACTTATGGACGGCGAGATATCTTCCTATGAAACGGAAGCCGTGGTTTCCGGATTGGAAGTGGGGAAGTATTATGATGCGTATGTTGCGTGGAAATACAATGATCAAGTTTTCCCCCTGTATCCTGTCTATAATCTGAGAAATTACGGTAGTATTGAGTCGGACGTGAGGGCGATTCTTGACAATGTCCGTTCACAAGGTAAAGGTAATTGGGATGGGTGCAACTGGGATGATGACGTGCCCCTGAGTCTGATGAAAAACATTAAAATGGACCATTGGGCCACTTTGAATAATTATCAGCTCATCATCGCGCTTCCGAATGAATGGGAATTGGGCAACAACCTAAAATTCAACCATAAGATGAGCGGTTCGGAGGATTTCCGATGGAGGATTGAGTTGAATCCTGATGGCAGTGAACGGCATTTTTCCAGTATAGAAGTAACAGACGAAACCTTTGACGGACTCGCAATCAGGAACAATGCCTGGCGGGGTACCAACCAAAGTGGCGGTTTTGTAGTTGCAGAGAATTTCGAGTGCCATACTAAGTCTATGTATTCTTTCCCTCTCGTAACCAATAAACTTGATATCAGTGGCACAAGTATAACCCACCTTGGTTTGGGAAGATGGGGCCCCAGAGGATATGATGCCACATACACAGAAGCCTCGGAAATCATTGCAGACAATTGCCAGGAGCTGGAATCCATCAGTATTGAAGCCCCTGATGACGCCAGAATAACGTCTCTCTCTGCAAAAAATTGCCCGAAATTGGAGTCCGTATCCTTGGAAGGAGCGATAGATGTAACCAGCGCCTTAATCACGAACATAGCCCAAACCTCTGGTTACGGCGTGGCATTGTCTATAGAGTGCCCGGATACAAAAAATCTTACCATAGGTAGTGGAATCCGCAGTCTTCATACCCACACCTGCGAAGCGCTGACGGTTTCCGGCGCTTCACAACTTGAAGAACTGTATGTGAACAACAGCAACCTAAAAACGCTTTCAGTGACAGATTGTCCCAAGCTTCGGAACCTTTATGCCGGAAAAACGCAACTGTCTTCTTTCAGCATTTCCGGTAGCCCGTCGATGACTAACCTGTCGATTGAAAACAACCCCAGCTTGAAGTGTACGGTTCCGGCCGTGTTCGACCAGATGCGTGCATCGGGATTCACGCCCCGCTATGACCAGATGTACGAATACAGTTGGAGCACGAGCTATTATGAAGGGGCCCAAATCACTTGGTATTTTGGATCTGGCTGGCATTATGCCACTTCCCGTCAGAACAGCGAAGGAGATACGTGGTACTCTTATTGGCATAAACGGTTGGACTACGGCTTTTATTATTCTAGAGAGCCCGGCTGCGGCTACCACTTGAGCAGTGAGCTGCCTCGATGAGAGTTTGTCTGTATCTTTGTAAGAGAGTTGAATATTTTCGACAACTGTAAAAAAAGTATATATATGAAAAAAGTAATTATTTCCAGTTTATTTATCCTGGCATTTGTAGGGGTGGTCTGCTGCGTGAAGGAAACCCACATTGGCGGTGAACCCGCCTCCATTGGCGAAGTGGGCACCGAAGTGCGCCTTGGCAACGAGGGCTTTTCCGATGTCAACATCAGTATTGTGGACTGCACCAATGGCGTGTCGGAGTTTACCGGCACTATGACCGTGACTGACGAGCGCTATCTTAAAGTCTTTAAGAACCATCCCAAGTATTTCGAAGTCGATGGCAATTCTGTACGCGTCCACGACGTGAAGTTTAAATTTACCGACCAGGGCATCGAGAACCAGACCGGCTTTCTAGATGGCGTTGTGGTACGCTACGATGCTAAGGAAGGCGACAAATTCGCCGACGGTCGCAAGGTGACCCACGTGTCCACCGACAACGATTACGAATGGTTCATTGGCAAAATCAAGGTCATTGAGATTGAAGGCAAACTCAACGAAGATGGCATCTCACGCATCAAATATGCCTGCAACCATCGCTTTGGCCTGGTCGGATTCGAGTTTGAATTCGAAGACGGCACAGTCGACAAACTTCCTTTCCGTCTTTGGTAGAGCAATTCTAAAACCAAACAAAAAAGACCTTATGTGCTTGATTCAATGCACATAAGGTCTTTTTGCGGTGAGGGGGGGATTCGAACCCCCGGTACCCTAATCGAGTACGTCAGTTTAGCAAACTGGTGGTTTCAGCCACTCACCCACCTCACCTAATATGACTGGGGCCAGGCCCCAGACCCCTCGCTCCGGCCTTGCTATCGCTTGGGCTACGCTGCTCGGCCTCCGCTATCGCCTGATGGCGATTCTTAATTGACGAGGGAATGCAAATGTATAGGTTTTTTCAATATTCCCCAAATTTTTGTACCTTTGTAGTCCAATCGGGATGTGGCGCAGTTGGTTAGCGCACCTGGTTTGGGACCAGGTGGTCCCCCGTTCGAGTCGGGGTATCCCGACAGAAAGGCCGGCAGAAATGCCGGCTTTTTTAGTTCCAGAACTTGAACATGTACCAGAACATCACGCCGCTGGCGACGAGCTTGAGGAAGGTGCCGCAAAGGAAGCCGGCGAAGGATCCCAGTGCGGGTTTGATGCTGTCGGCCACGGCTGTGCGGTTGATGAGGACCTCGGCCAGCAGGGCGCCGAGAAAGGCCCCGGCAATCATGCCCCACGGAGGAAAGAAGATAAGCCCCGCAATCAATCCCACCAGGGAGCCGCGGCCCGCAGCCTTGCTGCCGCCGGTCAGGCGGGTGAAGTGTGCCGGCACGGTGTAGTCCAGGATAGTGACCACGATGGTTATTCCCAGCCAGATGAGCAGGAACTTTAGTGACATCTCTCCGTTGCCGAAAAAGTAGAGCAGCAGCAGTGACAGCCAGCTCAGCGGCGGCCCGGGAATAACCGGCAGGAAGCATCCGATGATGCCCGCCAGCGCTATTATCAAGGCTATGATATTTATCCACATAGTGTCTGTAGTGTTTTGGATTGCCGGTCAAGCCTGCAATGACTGATTATTTCACTGAGAAGAGACCTTCGGTGGTCTCGTCTTCTACCAGGCCGACCTCGATGGGAATGAAGAACATCCGCTCTTTGAGCCGCTCGTGTACGGCGGGGTTGCGGCGCAGCCGCTGCGAGTCCTTCTCCGTTGTGAGCAGGATGGCCTGCGGATGCTTGTCGGCAAACTTCTCTATCTGTTTTATATCCTTATCTGTGAAGACGTGATGGTCATCGAATTCGATATGGAAGTTGCGGGGATAGCGGGCGCTGACGTGGTGGCGCAGCTGGTCGCTGTTGGCAATTCCGGTAAAGAGAATGGCCTCGTGTGAATAGATGTAGCGGTTGTTGCCATCAGGGAATACGGCTACCGGATCGAAATACTGCACGGTGGTAAAGAACACCTTCTGGTGAGGGTTGATGCGGTTGACGCTGATTGCCTGCTGCTTTTCCCACTCGTTGAGGTAGGGCGGGCATTTGGTGATGATGACGGTGTCGGCACGCTTCAACTGCGAGGGCAGGTCGCGCAGCCGCCCGAATGGGAGCAGGCTGTCCTTGAAGACGGGTCGATTGTAATTGATGAGGCATATCTGGCGGGTGGGGAGCAGGCGTCGGTACTGCATGCCGTCGTCCAGAAGAATCACCTCCGGCACGTCGCCGAAGGGGAGGGCCATCAGCATCTTTACGGCGCGCACACGGTCGCGGTCAACAATGACTTTGACCTGCGGGAACTTGCGCTTTATCTGCAACGGCTCGTCGCCGACATCCTCTACACGGCTGTCGGTCTCCACAAAGCGGCTGGTCTTGGGATTCTTGCGGCCGTATCCGCGGGAAATCACCGCCACGCGCCAGGCCTGATCCAGCAGCTGCCGGATGAACAATTCCACATGAGGGGTCTTTCCGGTGCCGCCCACGGTGATATTACCGAAAGATATTATGGATACGTTGTCGATTTTCACGCTCTTGAGCCAGCCTTTGTCATACGCCTTATTGCGCATCCAAAGCCCCAGAGCATAGGGAAAAGCGAATATGTTGCCGATGTTAGCCATCTATATATATTATTGCCAATGTTCCCCGACATAGTCGAGGGTTTTCATCAATTCGTCAATGTCGGTCAAAGTTACCAATTTCAGCCGGGTTTCCTTGAAATTTTCCAAACCTTTGAAGTAGCAGCTCAGATGCCGGCGCATCTCGAACACGCCGCGGCGTTCGCCCTTTATCTCGACCGATTTTATCAGATGGTCCTTGGCCAGCGCCACGCGGTCGGCCACCGACATAGGCGGCAGTTCTTCTCCGGTGTCAAGGAAATGCCTGATTTCGCCAAAGATCCACGGATGGCCAAAGCTTGCGCGGCCTATCATTATGGCATCCACGCCGTAGCGGTCAAAGGCGTTTTTTGCATCCTGCGGGGTGCGGATGTCTCCGTTACCTATTATAGGGATGTGCATCCGCGGGTTGTTTTTAACCGCTCCGATCAGGCTCCAGTCCGCTTCGCCCTTGTACATCTGCGCGCGGGTGCGGCCGTGTATTGTCAGTGCGGCGATGCCGGCATCCTGCAGCCTCTCGGCCAGTTCCACGATTATCTTTGAGTCGTTGTCCCAGCCAAGGCGGGTCTTGACGGTGACGGGAGTGTGGACCGCCTCCACCACGCGGCGGGTGATTTCCACCATCTTGTCGGGCTCGCGCATCATGCCGCTGCCGGCGCCGCGCCCCGCGATCTTCTTGACCGGGCAGCCGAAGTTGATGTCAATCACGTCCGGCCGTGCCTTCTCTACCTTTACGGCAGAATCGACCATGGCGTCGGGAATGTTGCCGTAGATCTGGATGCCGATAGGGCGTTCGTAATCGTAGATGGTGAATTTTGCCAGCGACTTGGGGACGTCGCGGACCAGGGCGTCGCTAGAAACGAATTCGGTATAGACCATGTCGGCGCCGAACTTCTTGCAGATGTAGCGGAATGAGGCGTCGGTAACGTCTTCCATCGGCGCCAGAAACAGCGGCCGCGGCCCGAATTCTATATTTCCCAGCTTCACGGCGGCGAAGGTAACATATTTTTGCTGCTTTGAAAAAATTATCTACCTTTGCAGCCCCCCAGACCAAAGCTGGGTCGCAACACATAGTATTAACCAATAAATCAACAGACTGTGGACACATTAAGTTACAAAACCAAGTCGGTCAACAAAGAGAACTCCTCTAAAGAGTGGGTTGTCATCGATGCTACCGATCAGGTCCTTGGTCGTCTGGCAAGCAGGGTTGCAATTTTGCTTCGCGGCAAAAACAAACCCAACTTCACGCCCAACGCAGACTGCGGTGACAATGTTATCATCGTCAATGCAGACAAGGTGCGTCTCACCGGCAAGAAGATGACAGACAAGGTGTACGTACGCCACACCGGTTATCCCGGAGGCCAGCGCTTCACCACCCCCAAGGATTTGTTCTCACGCAAACCCCTGGCCGTACTCGAGCACGCCGTTCGCGGCATGCTTCCCCGCACACGTCTTGGTGAGCAGCAGTTCAAGAACCTGCACCTTTATGTAGGCAGCGAGCATCCTCACCAGGCTCAGAACCCTAAAACTATTACTCTTAACGAAATTTAAGCATGGAATTAATCAACGCCCTTGGAAGACGTAAATCAGCAGTTGCTCGCGTTTATGTATGCCCCGGTAAAGGCAACATCACCATCAACGGCCGCACTATGGACGAGTACTTCAAAGAGGATACCCTCCGCTTCATCGTCCGTCAGCCCCTGGATGTTACCGATACCCTCGCTTCTTTCGACATCAAGGCCAACCTCGATGGCGGCGGAATCAAAGGTCAGGCAGAAGCACTCCGCCTTGCAATAGCCCGCGCTCTTTGTAAAGTGGACGCTGAGGCTTACCGCCCGGTTCTCAAGTCCAACGGTTTCCTTACCCGCGACGCTCGCGAGGTCGAGAGAAAGAAACCCGGTCAGCCCGGTGCACGCAGACGCTTCCAGTTCAGCAAACGTTAACATTAACACTGATTTACATTACGCACAGCAGGTATTTCAAAATTACGGGACCAAAGTTTTTGCTACCCATAATTTGTACTGCTGCGGAAAATCTGGGAGATCAATAAAAATTGCTACTCCCTCATTGATGAAAAGAGATTCCCGGGCCGCATAGAGGCCCATAAGGAACAAAACCAAACAAAAAACACTAAACAAAATGTCAAGAACAAATTTCCAAGACTTGCTTGATGCAGGTGTTCACTTCGGTCACCAGAAGAGAAAATGGAATCCTAAAATGGCTCCCTACATCTTCATGGAGAAGAACGGAATCCACATCATCGACCTGCACAAGACTGTTGTCAAAATAGATGAGGCAGCTATGGCACTCAAGCAGCTCGCCCGCACGGGCCGCAAGGTGCTCTTCGTAGCTACCAAGAAACAGGCTAAGGATATCGTGGCAGAGAAGGCTCAGGCTGTAGGCATGCCCTACGTTACAGAGCGCTGGGCAGGTGGCATGCTCACCAACTTCCCCACCATCCGCAAGGCTGTCAAGAAGATGACCAACATCGACAAGATGAAAGAAGACGGTACTTACGACACTCTGGCAAAGCGCGAGCGTCTGCAGATTGACCGTCAGAAAGCCAAACTCGAAAAGAACCTCGGTTCCATCAAGGATCTCGCACGTCTCCCTTCGGCACTGTTCGTAGTGGACGTACAGAAAGAGATCAACGCCGTAAAAGAGGCAAATCGTCTGAATATTCCGGTATTTGCAATGGTTGATACTTGTTGCGATCCCACCAACATTGATTATGTAATCCCGGCAAACGACGATGCTGCCAAGTCTATCGCTATCGTTATGGACGCTATGTGCGCTGCTATCGCAGAGGGCTCACAGGAGCGCCAGATGGACAAGGACAAAGAGGCTGAGGAGAAAGGCGATCAGGATGCAGAGGCTCCTGTAAAGAAGGTTCGCGCACGCCGCACCCGCAAGGAAGAACCCAAGGCAGAAGCTCCCGCAGCAGAAGAGAAGCCCGCTGAGTAATTGTTAACCGAAAAAATCATTCGAGATGGAAATTAAAGCAGTAGATGTTGCAAAGTTGCGCAAAATGACCGGCGCAGGAATGATGGATTGCAAGAAGGCTCTCGTAGAGGCCGAAGGCGACTTCAACCGCGCACAGGAAATCATCCGCGAAAAAGGCAAGCTGGTTGCAGCAAAGCGCGCTGACCGTGAGACCAACGAAGGTGCAGTTATCGCACGCATCACTCCCGACGGCAAGACCGCTATCCTGGTAGCCCTGGGTTGCGAGACCGACTTCGTGTCCGCTACCGCAGAGTTCAAGGCTCTTGCAGAAGCTGTGGCTGATGCAGCCATGGCAGCCCTTCCCGCAGACAAGGAAGGCCTCGAGAACGCAAAGATGGCAAACGGCCAGACCGTTGCCGAGTTCATCACAGAGCAGGCTGCAAAGTGCGGTGAGAAGCACCAGATTGCTTACTACGCCAAAATGGAGGCTCCCTTCATTGGCTCTTACATCCACTTCACCCGCAAAGACGGCGCTATCGTCGGCTTCAACAAAGAGGTTCCCGCTGACCTGGCAAAGCACATCGCAATGCAGGTGACTTCCATGAAACCAGTCGCTGTAGACGAGGCAAGCGTTCCCGCAAGCGTGGTAGAGCAGGAGTTGACCGTGGCTGTCGAGAAGACCAAAGAGGAGCAGGTTCGCCGCGTAGTGGACAACGCCATCAAGAAAGCGGGCATCAACCCCGCTCATTGCGATAGCGACGACCACATCTCTTCCAACACCGCCAAGGGTTGGCTCACAGAGGCTCAGGCAGCACAGGCCCGCGAAATTATCGCTACCGTAGGTGCCGAGGCAGCAGCAAACCTCGATGAGAACAAGATTCAGAACATCGCAAAGGGTCGTCTGGCCAAGTTCTTCAAGGAGCAGACTCTGGAGAACCAGGAGTTTGTAATGGAAGGCAAGATCAGCGTCAAGGATCACATCAAGAGTGTGGATCCCGAGGCCAAGGTGGTTGCTTTCTGCCGCTTCTCCCTGAGCGACTAAAGAATTAATCTCTTTTTTCAGAATAAAAGATTAGCTTTGTAAGCTGATCTTTTATTTTTTATGACCGATATGAAGAAGTTTTTGCTGATAGCGGCTGCTTTGATTGTTGTTGCAGCCTGCACCGAAAAGAAACCGACATTCGACTGGACACCCGCAGGTGACCATATCCTCACAGAATGGGGCGAAAATCTGGACCCGACCAACGTGCTTCCCGAATATCCCCGTCCGCAGATGGTCCGCGAGCAGTGGATGAACCTCAACGGCTTCTGGGATTTCAGGGCATACGACACGGTAGGAAAGATTCTGGTGCCGTTCCCCTTCGAGAGCGCACTTTCCGGCGTGGGACAGCGTCTGCGCCGCGACTCCGTGATTACATATTCCACAAAGATTACTGTACCCGCCAGCTATCTCAAAGACCACGTGCTGCTCAACTGCGGCGGCATCGACTGCGTGGCGGAGATCAAGATCAACGGTGAGTATGTCCGAAAGCACGTCGGAGGATTCACCGCCATCAGCGAAGATGTCACCGAATATCTCAAGAAGGGAGAAAATGAAATCGTAATCAAGGTCACCGACGCCACCGATACCGGCTATCAGGCGGTGGGCAAACAGCGTTGCGAGGCCACCGGCATCTGGTACACCCCCGTGTCGGGTATCTGGCAGACAATCTGGCTGGAACCGGTGAGCGAGACCCATATCAGCAATCTTAAGATAACCCCGTACCTGGATCTGGAGACCTTTACAGTCAACGCCGCCACTTCTACCGGCAAAGGCACCGTCTTTGTCAAGATATTCGACGGCAAGAAGCAGGTTGCTTCGGGCACGGGAGAGGCCGGCAAGGACATCAACATCAAGGTTAAAGACCTCAAGCTATGGTCGCCCGACAATCCGTTCCTCTACGATTTCAAAATTACCGTGAAGGACGGCGGCAAGACCGTGGACAAGGTAAAGAGCTACAGCGCCATGCGCAAGGTGTCGGTCAACAAGGACGGCTTTGGCACTTTCCGCATCGCTCTCAACAACAAGCCGGTTTTCTGTGTCGGTCCGCTGGATCAGGGATGGTGGCCCGACGGCCTCTATACCGCACCGACCGACGAGGCGCTGGCCTTCGACATCGTCCGCACTAAGGAACTTGGCTATAACACTATCCGCAAGCACGTCAAGGTAGAACCCGACCGCTGGTACTATCATTGCGACCGTCTGGGCATTATGGTATGGCAGGACATGCCTTCCGGCGACTATCAGTCAAGCCCAAAATGGGAGTTTGCCGCAGATTACAGCGCAGAGCCCGAGGCGGCACATTGCCGTTCCAAAGAGAGTGTCGACCAGTACTGGAAGGACTGGACCGGAATCATGACCCAGCTTTACAATCATCCTTCCATCATAGTCTGGGTGCCTTTCAACGAGGCTTGGGGCCAGTTCAATACCATGGAGGTGGCTACCCGCACCAAGTTGATGGATCCGACCCGCCTGGTGAATTCCGCCAGCGGCGGCAACCTGTTCCCCTGCGGCGATCTGATGGACTTCCACAACTACTCCAAGGAGCCGCAGCCCTGGACTGCGCCTCATCCCGATGCTGTTGTGGTGTTGGGCGAATATGGCGGCATCGGACTGATGATTCCGGAGCATACCTGGGCTGGAGAAGGCTGGGGTTACCGCAATCTGGAAACCAGTGTGACCAAGGCTACCGACCGCTATGTCTCCTATGGCAAACACATTCTCAAGAATGTGGACAGCATGGCCATTTCCGCTGCCATTTACACCCAGACCACCGATTGCGAAACCGAGCTGAACGGCTTCTATACCTACGACCGCAAGGTCTTCAAGTTTGAAGAAGAGCGCTTTGTGGAGATAAATAAAAGGCTGAGCCATTGCCTGGATTGATTCTGAACCTCCAATGGCGTGTTTTTTGCAGTGAGAGAGCGTTCATTATCAACGTTTAGCAATATGAAATTCAACATAAAGAAGGTGGTTTTGCCGGGGCTGGTTTCGCTTGCCTGTCTGGTTGCCACCTTCAATGTTTCTGCACAGGAACGGCTGTCTCTGTCGCTGCAGCAGGCCATGGACATGGCGCTGGAGCGCAACAATACGCTGGCCAACGCCGCCCTTGACATCAAGATAGCCCAGGCCAACAAGTGGGCCGCGATTGCATCGATGCTGCCGCAGATTACCGCCAGCGCCGACTATTCCAACTTCATGGGCTACGAGATGGACCTGCGCGGCATGACCATCGCGATGCCGCCTTATGTAACCCTCGGTATCAGGTCCAGCATGACTTTCACCCCGTCTATGTTCGTCAACGCACAGATCGGCGAGATATCCCGTAAGATGTCCGACATTTCGCTGCAGCAGAGCGAGCAGGAGATTACCAATCAGGTCAAGACGCTGTATCTCTCGGCGCTTGTTTCTGAAGAGGTATTGGACCTGCTTGGCAAGAATCTGGAGTGCCTGAAGCGTCTGCACGATATGACGATGACCGCCGTGAAGGTAGGGACCAGCGAACAGACCGCGGCCGACCAGATAGCCGTGCAGGCGGCGCAGCTGGAGAACAGCATCGCCAGCAGCAAGCGGGCCCTTGAGATGACCTATAACTCCATGCGGCTGTTGCTGGATGTCGATGTCGATACGGAAATTACCCTGACCGACACTCTTGACAGGCTGATGGCCATAGACGACTATCTGAACCTGATTGGCGAGGAGTTTGACATGGAGCGCAATTATGCATGGCAGCTGGCCCGGCAGAGTACGGAGTTGAGCAAGAAACAGCTGGACGCCACCATAATGGGCTCGCTTCCGTCGCTTACGGCTTATCACCAGTACAGCTACAAGGAGTATCTGAGCAAGGATGCCAACGTAATGAACATGACGCCGCCGAACATGGTGGGCGCGACGCTGTCGGTTCCCCTGTTCACCTCCCTGCAGCAGACCAAGAAGGTGCAGGCCGCCCGACTGGCATACGAGAAGCAGCAGAACACCATGCACGACACCGAGCAGTCGCTGCTGGTACAGCACAGCCAGCTGTGCTACAACCTCTCCACCGCATACGACACCTACAATGCCCAGAAGCAGAATATGGAGGTGACCCAGAGAGTGTTTGACAACATCTCCCGCCGCTACGAGCAGGGTTATTCCTCCGCTATGGATCTTACCAACACCGGCACCACTCTTATCAATGCCCAGAGCACTTACGTGCAGTCCATTATGGAGTTCCTGAATGCCCGCATCGCACTTGAAAAACTCTTGAATAAATAGAAAAGATATATGAAGAAGGTTTATTTTTTGATGGTTTGTGCACTGCTTGCATCCGCCGTCTCCTGCCAGAATCAGCAGAATGGAGCCGCTCAGCAGACAGCCGTCCGTGAAGAACTTGTAGAGACGACGGTGCTTCATCCGCAGGAGGTGATGCGCACCATAGACGTTTCCACCACCCTCGAAGGGTATCAGGTGATGAGCGTCGCCCCCAGTGTGACGGGCCGTATAGAGCATATTTATGTGGATGTCGGCAGCAGGGTAGCCCGCGGCACCACTTTGGTGAGGATGGATCAGCAGCAATACAACACCACCAAGCTCACCTACGCCAACCTGGCGCTGGAGCTTAGTCGCCTGGAGGCGCTGGTTGCTTCCGGCGCAGTGTCGCAGCAGACCTACGACCAGACCAAGCTGAGCTACGACCAGACTCAGGAGAACCTCCGTTTCCTGGAGCAGAACACCTTTGTCCGCGCCCAGTTCTCCGGCATCATTTCCGCCAAGAACTATGAAGACGGCGAGCTTTACAGCGGCCAGCCGATTCTGGTGCTCACCCAGGTGAACACTCTCAAGGCCCTGGTGGCTATCCCGGAGACTTATTATCCTCTGGTAAAGGCCGGTATGAAGGTGGATATCCGTTCTGAGATATACCCCGACACCGTGTTCCCCGCCACCATCGAGATAGTTTATCCCACCATTGACGTGGCTTCCCATACCTTCAATGTCAAGGTCAAGATTCCCAACGGCGACGAGCGCCTGCGCCCCGGTATGTATGTCCGCACCTCGCTGGAGATGGGCAAGAGCACCGCTTTGCTGATGCCCTACCAGTCGGTTCAGAAACTCACCGGCGCCAACGACCGCTATATCTACATTAACAGCGACGGAGTGGCCAAACGTGTTTTCGTACAGATTGGCCAGCGCTTTGACGATAAGATTGAGGTCATCTCTGACGAGGTGGTCGAAGGTGTAGAGGTGGTTACCACCGGCGCCGAAAAGCTCATTCCCGGAGCCAAACTTAAGATAGCAAAAGTCACCGAGTAGGAGAGTCCGCTATGAGCATTTATAAAACAGCGATTGATAAACCGGTAACCACCGCCCTGATCTATGTGGCGGTTGTGATCATCGGTGTGTTTGCATTCCTGCAGCTGCCGGTGGACCGCTTCCCGGAGATGGACCCGCCGTATATCACGGTTATGACGACCTATCCGGGCGCGAGTGCATCCGAGGTTGAGGTGAATGTCACCAAGCTGGTAGAGAATAGCCTCAACTCGGTGGACCACCTCAAAAGGATGACATCCACCTCCAGGGACAACTATTCCACTGTTTTGCTGGAGATGGAGTGGGGGTCCGACCTGGACGAGGCTATGAACGATATCCGCAGTTTCGTGGATATGCTCAAGGATAATCTGCCCAGCGGTTGCAGCAACCCGTATATTTTCAAGTTCAGCTCTTCGGCCGCGCCCATCATCAACTACTCCATAACCGCCGACGACAGTTATGCCGGTCTGGAGAAGATTCTCAACGACGTGGTCATCCCTCAGCTGAACCGTGTGGACGGCATCGGTAACATTTCCATTTCCGGCGCCCCCGACCGCTACATCTATATTGACGTGGACCAGCAGAAACTGGATGCGTTCGGTATCCCCCTGGAGACCATAGGAAGCGCCATAAGCGCCAACAACGTGAACCTCTCCAGCGGCGTTGTGAAGATGGAGCGGGAGCAGTACAATCTTGAGGTCCGCAGCGAATATGCCCAGAGCCGCGAGATTGAGGATATCGTGGTGACCACGACCGCCACTGGCCAGAAGGTCTTCGTAAAGGACCTGGCGACAGTGCGTGATACCATAAAAGACCTTTCTCTGGACGAGAAGACCAACGGCCGCGACGGAGTGCGTATGCGCATCACCAAGCAGTCGGGCGCCAACACCGTGCAGATTTGCGCCAAGGCACGCAAGGAGATGGAGGAGATAAAGCACAACCTGCCGGACGATGTCCAGATACAGGTGCTGTTCGATACCTCCGAGGATATTGAAGACTCCATCAATTCACTGGAGGAATCGATCCTTTACGCGCTGCTGTTCGTGGTTCTGGTGGTGTTCATCTTCCTGGGCAAATGGCGCGCCACTTTCATCATCGGCATCACCATCCCCATCGCCCTTATAGTAGGATTCATATATCTGTGGCTGGTTGGCAGTTCGCTCAACATCATATCGCTCTGCTCCCTTACGGTGGCCATCGGTATGGTGGTGGACGACGCCATCGTAGTCTTGGAGAACATTACCAAGCATATCGACCGAGGCAGTTCGCCGCGCGATGCCGCCATCTACGGTACCAACGAAGTGTGGATTTCGGTTATAGCAACCACTCTGGTAATTGCCGCGGTGTTCATCCCGCTCACTATGCTCAAGGGTATGGCGGGCATCCTGTTCAAGGAGCTCGGCTGGATTGTGACCATAGTGGTGGCGACATCCACCCTGGTGGCTATCACCCTGACCCCGATGCTGGCCTCCAAACTGCTCAAGCCCCGCAAGGTGGCCGTGGACGAGAATGGCCAGCTGGTGGATATGGAGAACACCAAGAGCTGGTATCAGAAATACGTGGTGGGTTTCCTGGACAAGGTGGACAATGCGTATGCACGCCTGCTGCGCTGGTGTCTGGCCCATAAGGCAATCACCCTGATTCTGGCACTGGTTCTCTTTGGCGTTTCGCTGATACCGCTGATTACGGGCAAGATCGGCACCGACTTTATGCAGCAGACCGACAACAGCCGCGTAAGCATAAATATCGAACTCCAGAACGGAACCAAGATAGAGCAGACGCTGCTCACCGCCCGCGCACTGGAGGCCCGCTTCTGGGAGCTTGTCCCGGAGATGGAGCGCCTGGCTACCACGGCCGGTACCAACGATGCCAGCGGTACTTCTGCCATCTTTTCCAATACCACCAACAACACCATCTCTATGATGGTTGTCTGCGTCAAGAAGAATGAGCGCAAGCGCTCGATTTTCGAGATTGCAGAGGTGCTGCGCGAGGAGATATCCAAGTATCCCGAGATAGTCCGTTTCCAGTGCGTGGTATCCAGCGGTTTCGGTGGCGGTGGCGGCGCCTCTACGGTAAATGTCGAAATCTATGGTTATGATTTCAATGCCACCAATATCGTTGCAAACGAGGTCAGCGAGGCCATTCGCGACAAGGTGCCCGGCGCCCGCGACATCAAAATCAGCCGCGACAAGGACCGTCCCGAACTTAACGTAGTGGTGGATAAGGAAAAAGTGTCGCAGCTGGGCCTCAGCTCATCTTTGGTGTCGACCTACATCCGCAACCGCGTCAGCGGCCAGACCGTTGGCTTCTTGAAAGAGGACGGCGATGAATACGACATTGTGGTCCGCCTTAAAGAGGAGAACCGCAACAGTATCTCCGACATTATGGACCTCACCATTCCTACCCCTACCGGAGGCCGTGTGAAGCTGAGCGAGGTGGCCACTGTAAACGAATATTTTGCCCCGCCCAAAATCGAGCACAAGAGCCGGCAGCGCTATGTGAGCGTGAGCGTCACGCCATACAAGGTCTCCCTTGGAGAGCTGGCGCAGCAGATCAACGGCGTGATGAGCGAGATGAATATGCCCAACGGCGTGACCTATACCCTGGCCGGAGACTATGAAGAGCAGCAGGAAAGCTTTGGCAATATGCTGATGCTGCTGTTTATGGTGCTGATGCTGGTATATGTTGTGATGGCTTCACAGTTTGAATCCTTCTCCAAACCAGCAATCATTATGCTGGCCATCCCCTTCGCCATTACCGGCGTCATCCTGGCCTTGCTAATCACCAACACCTCCCTTGACCTTATCGGAGCCCTGGGTGTGATTATGCTTATGGGTATCGTGGTCAAGAACGGTATCGTGTTGGTGGACTACATCAACCTGATGAGGGAGAGGGGTTATAAACTCAACGATGCCGTGGCCCTGTCGGGCCGTTCCCGTCTGCGTCCTGTGCTTATGACGGCCCTTACGACCATCCTGGGTATGGTTCCTATGGCCCTGAGCACCGGCGAGGGCAGCGAAATGTGGCACCCTATGGGCATTGTGGTAATAGGCGGTCTGCTGGTTTCTACCTTCGTGACCCTGATAGTGGTGCCTGTATTCTATGCAGTCCTGAGCCGCCACGGCGAGCGCGACAAGGTCAGCCGCCAGCGCAAAGAGTATATCTTTATGCAACTTAAACCCGAAGAGGAGAAATAAGCCGATATGAAAGCAGTTTTTATAGTGTTCAATCAGGCCAATACGGGCCGTGTGGAATATATGCTGGACGAGCTCCAGATAGCCGGCTTTACCTTTTTCGAGCAGGTTCAGGGACGCGGCACCAACGGTGGCACGCCGCACCGCGGGACCCACGCCTGGCCGGAGATGAATTCGGCCGTTATGACGGTGATAGAAGACGACAAGGTGGACGAATTGCTGCTCACTGTGCGCAAGTTGGATCTGCGCAACAAAGAGGTGGGCGTCCGCGCCTTTGTGTGGAACATAGAACAAACAGTATAATCAATTAAAACGTACATATTATGGCACAAGTAATCAACGATTCCAATTTTAAAGAGATACTTGCCGGTGGCAAGCCCGTCCTGGTAGATTTCTGGGCAACCTGGTGCGGCCCCTGCCGCGCAATGGCTCCCGTAGTGGACGAACTGGCAGCAGAATTTGAAGGCCGCGCAATTGTGGCTAAGTGTGATGTGGACGAGAGCGAGGAATTCCCCACTCAGTTCGGTATCCGCAACATTCCTACCTTCCTGTTCTTCAAAGACGGACAGATGGTGGACCGCCTGGTGGGCGCAAACCCCAAGAGCGCACTGGTAGAAAAACTGAATGCACTTCTGTAATATGAAACGCCTTTTGACCATCGCGCTGGCGCTGGTGCTTAGCCTGTCGGCGTTTGCGCGGGGCGGCTTTCTGGTAAAGGCCGGCCTCTCAAACTCCAATATGGATTTGAACAAAGACGTCGCCACCGTGATTTCTGACGACGTGCTAAGCGGTGCATTCTTCAAGAATTTCACCGGCTATCACGTGGGCGTCGGCTACCGCACCGGAACCTGGAGCGGCCTCCGCTTCCAGCCCGAGCTGGTATATAACGTCCGCGGCACCCGCGTGGACGACGCCACCCGCTGGACTATGGGCTATCTGGAGATGCCCCTCAACCTGCAGTGGGGCCTGGACCTGATAGTGCTGCGTCCCTTCATCCAGGTGGCGCCTTGCATCGGCTACGACTTTATGAACAACACCAGCGACACCGCTGCCGGCAATGCCCTGGGCACCGTGACCACAGATGCCAACCGCTTTGAATACGGCCTCAGCGTGGGCGGCGGCCTGGACATTATGAATTCGTTGCAGCTGAGCGTAAACTACAACTGGAACTTTGGCCCCGTGGCCAATCTTACTGCCTACAAAGACAGGGTAGAGGGTATCGAGCGTCGCAACGCCCGCTGCCTGCAGATATCCCTGGCTTATATTTTCTAACAGATGGTATCGGAGGTAAAAGCATATCTGGGCGAAGACTGGAAAGCTTTTGAAAAGCTTTTCGCCGAGACACTCGCCTCCAGGATACCGGTTCTGAACAAAGTAAACGAATATCTCATAGGGCGCAGCGGCAAGCAACTGCGCCCTATGCTGTGTATGCTCGCCTCCAGGCTTTGCTCCGGAATATGTTCCCCGGCCAGCATACGATGCGCGGTGGCTTCAGAGATGATTCACACCGCAACCCTGCTGCACGATGATGTGGCTGACGCGAGCGATACCCGCCGCGGCGCCCCCACGATAAGGGCCCTGATGTCTCCCACGGCTTCTGTCCTGGTGGGCGACTACTGGCTTTCGCGCGGCGTGATAACCCTTATAGATGCTTGCGAAAAAACGACCTTGCGGGACTTCTCGGAGTGTCTGGGAGACCTTGCAGAAGGGGAGATGTTCCAGATAGAGAAGGCTGAGAGCCTGGACACCACGCTGGACGATTACATCTACATAATCGCCCACAAGACATCGTCGCTGTTCCGCGCCGCTATGAAATCCGGGGCGCGCAATGTGGGTTGCACCGCTGCCCAGCTGGAGGCGATTGATGCCTTTGCCCTGCACCTTGGGCTGGCGTTCCAGATGCGGGACGACATCCTGGATTATTCCCCGCAGCTGGATACCGGCAAACCTGCCGGACAGGACATACTGGAGCATAAAATCACGCTGCCGCTGATAGGGGCGTTTGAGAATGCCGGAGCTGCCGCCCGGGCCGCTGTGGTGGCCGACATAGGGGCGGATCGGTTCAACAAAGTGCTGCCCTTTGTGCAAGACAACGGCGGCATCGAATATTCCCAGAAGGTCCTCGAGAAAGAAACCGATCTTGCGGTGGCCGCGCTTGCCTTTTTCCCCGACAGCCCCGCAAAAGCCCTCCTGTGCGGCCTTGCCCGCAGCCTCTGCCTGAGGCAGGCGTAGTTATTCGGAACAAATATGATGAAGAGAGTTCTTGTAATTATATCCGTGTTACTGTTGTTCCCCGGGTGTGGAAAGGAATTGGTCCAACCTGGCCGGGAAGAAGAGAGGGAAGTATATAAAAAGGTTGATTTGGGCCTTTCTGTGTTGTGGGCCGACTGCAATGTTGGGGCAGCCGTTTTTTCTGATTTAGGCGATACTTATTCATGGGGAGAGACTACGGCTCCAATCGGTTATGATGCTGAAGGCGTTAAATGGGATAAGTACTATTTAGATGAGGTATATCATACTACAGACCATAAAACAGCGCTGGAAGAATGTGACGATGTGGCGCATCTGACTGCGGGTGGAAAATGGAGAATTCCAAGCAAGAATGAGATGGAAGAGTTAGTGGCCACAAGAAATAATCCTGACTATCAATGGTGGTATGCAAATGGAGAGAATGCCCCGTACTGTGGATGGTCTATCACATATCTCGTAAATGGAAACAGCATTTTTTTACCAACGGGATGGCATGGAGATGATCCGTTTCTTTATTTGCGCGGCTATTATTGGTCTTCAACGGGGTATAAAGAAGATATGAATTATGCGTGGTATTTTGATTTTGACAAAAATTTTATGTCCGTACCAAGGGGTCACCGCTCAATAAAGATGGCTGTCCGGCCAGTATGGGGTGACCGAGTGGCAGTAACTGGTATCTCTCTTGATAGATCCTCCAGTACATTGGCGTTGACCAGTACGCCGGATATGTTTTCCGATGTTTTACTTTCGGCGACAGTATATCCACAGGATGCGTTTGAGAAGGGAGTTGCCTGGAGCAGCTCCAACCCCGGAGTTGCCTGGGTATTTGACGGACATGTCGTCGCGGTCTCAAAAGGAACAACCACTATAACCGCTACGAGCACCGATGGCGGTTTCACTGCCACTTGTGAAGTTTTGGTGAAATGAGTTTATTCTAAGCCGGATTCTCTTTCGGTCTTGCCTGACACCACCGCAAAAACCCTATTGCGCGACCTTGCCCGCAGCCTCTGCCTGCGCAAGGCTTAACCGTTTCTCTTCTTCGCCAAGATCTTACGATAGCGAAAAGCTTAACCGTTTCTTTTCACACACACCACCTGCCGGGCAGAAGCCTTCGCTTGAAGTGCCGTGTCTTGCTGTCGCTATGATACTGGGGCTCCGCCCCAAACCCCGCCGCTCCGGCTCTGCTCTCCAATGCTTCGTCTTTTTCTGCCCGGCGGACGGTGTGTGGTAGCGAGATATAAATAGGCGCTTGTTTTTGTGTCTCGCTGCAAGGAAAGATGTGTTATAGCAGGATATCATGCAGCGAAGTACAAATTTCAAGCAGAATGTGTACCTCGTCGCGGAAAATGGGAAAAGATTATTTACTGCTCTTCCGCCGAGTTTAATTTCTATTTATATTTGCTAATGATAGTTCATTTCTAACCAGATTCTGTGCAAGGAGGCACGAGGCGTATTATGAGAAAGACCGTTCATCTTTGTCTTTCGTCACATCAAGAAGTAATGTATCGCAGCGAGGCGGACCTCAATATGGGGTTCAACTGCCTGGCACTGGCTGTTATGGAAACAGAGTCCCGGTTGCTTGGCGAGGGGTTTATGACCACACACAATCACAAGTTGGTGCAGACCGACGACCCCGCTGAACTGGTCCGGCGGGAAAGGTATGCCTATTCAAGATACTTCAACGCGAAGTATTCCAGACGGGGAAGTCTGGGAGAGCGACAGTGTTTTTCTTTGGAAGTGGTAGGGACGTGCCATCTGCAAACGGCGCTCAATTACGTTCTCCGGCAGGGTCTCCACCACGGCCTTGCCGCCACGCCGTTCGGGTATCCGCATTGTTCGGTGAATGCTTTCTTCCGAAAGGAACTTGGGAAAGACCATCTGCCGGCTCTGCTGTCGGCCAGCGGGCGCTATAAATATCTGCCGCACGGCAAGTCGCTGCCAGGCAGCTGCAGGATGTCGGCACAGGGACTGATTCTCAGGGAAGACGTGCTGGATACCGCCCTTGTCGAGCAGTTATACATTACCCCACGCAACTTTCTTTTCCAGATGAACCGTTTTACCGACGAAAAGATTGTGCAGGAACAAATGCAGGAGAATGATTCCGCCCCGGTGACGCTGGATTCCATCGAGATCGGCGTCAATGGCTTTGATTTGAAGGTAGCGCTGGTTGCGGAGGGAGGCCGGGTCAATAACAGCTTTCTGACGGATTTAGAATTGTGTCGCATTATTGACGAAGTGTACCTTCAACACTTTCTGCCCCGCGGGGAGAAAGGGACGATATATACGCTATCGCATTCCAGACGTGTTGACTTGGGGAATGCGCTATGGGAAGATTTCAAGTTGGGACCCGCGCGGGAAAGGCCTTATTCAGAAGGTCTGTTCGCCGGCCGCAAGGCCACTGTTGAGCAGATACGTCGGTGCCTGGCGCTGTGATGACGGGTCTGATTGCGAAGACACGCCTCATACGAAGTACAAAATGGTGCCCGTTTTTGTGTCTCGCTGCGGAGAGAATGTGGTTATAGTGGGATATCGTGTGGCGAAATACAAATAACCCGCAGAATTTGTACCTCGCTCCAGAAAATGAGGAAGAAGTAGTGGTGTCGTTTTAATGATTTTTTATACCTTTGTTGGCACTTGGCACGCTATGTGCTATTATGTCACTTTGAAAAACATTTTACCTGACATTATGAAAAAGATAATTCTCACTTTGGCTGTCGCTCTGGCGACTTTCTCCTTTGCAAAAGCACAGGACATTGAAACCGCCGTGAACCTCTACAACGAGGCCGGCACTATGGTGAACGAAGGCAATCTTGCAGAAGCGCTTCCTAAATTCCTGGAGTGCCTCGAAATGGCTAAATCTCTTGGAGACGAGGCCAGCAACGTGGTTGGTGACTGCCAGGGTATCATTCCGCAGATTTATATGAAGCTTGGCGAAGCTGCTGCAGAAGAGAGCGATTTTGACGCTGCCGTAGCAAATTTCAAAAAGGTGATAGAGACCGCTACCGAATATGACAACAACCCCGACGCCGTAGAGCGCGCAGAGGGCCTGATCCCCAAGATGCTTATGGCAAAGGGCGGTGCGATGCTCAACGCCAAGAACTTTGCAGAGGCTGCAGAGGCTTTCAAGGCTGTTGTGGCAGCTGATTCCACCAACACCAAGGCTATGATGCGTCTGGGTCACGCTCTGGTTGGCGGCGGCGATATCGAAGCAGCCGTTGAGACCTTTACCAAGGCAGCGGAAGTTGCTGGCGAAGGCACCGCAGAGGCCAAGGATGCTATGAAGCAGATTTCCAACTGCTACCTGAAGAAGGCAGTCGCTTGCCAGAAGGCAAAGGATAACCGCGGTACAATGGAAAATGCTCAGCGTTCCGCTCAGGCAATGGATTCTCCCAATGCAGAGAAGCTCATTGGCGTAAGCGCCCTCAACCTCAAGCAGTATGACACTGCAATCGCAGCATTCGAGGCATATCTTGCACTTGCTCCCAATGCAAACGACAAGTCTCAGATCATCTATCAGCTGGCCACCGCATACGAAGGCCGCAAGGACCGCGCAAAAGCCTGCTCTTACTACAAGCAGATTCTCAGCGATCCCAAGTTTGGTGCAGTTGCCAAATATAAAGTAGAGGAAGAGCTTAAATGCAACCAGTAAAGCTTGAGCTGTTAGCTCCGGCTAAGACCAGTGACATCGGCATCGCGGCGATTGACTGCGGTGCCGATGCCGTATATATCGCAGGGCCGGCATTCGGGGCGCGCGCCGCGGCGGGGAATCCCACCAGCGACATCGCCTCCCTGACGGCCTATGCCCATAAATTCTCTGCAAGAATCTACGCCACTGTAAACACCATTGTCTATGAAGACGAGTTGGCGCAGGCGCAGAAAATGATTTGGGATTTGTACGATGCCGGGGTGGACGCACTCATTGTGCAGGACCTCGGCATCACCCGTATGGAGTTGCCGCCCATCGAACTGCACGCCTCCACGCAGTGCGCCATCCGCACGCCGCAGCAGGCCGCAGCGCTAGCTTCCCTGGGCTTCAGGCGGCTGATTCTTGAACGCCAGCTTTCGCTGGACGAGATCCGCGCCATCCGCGCCGCAGTCCCCGACACAGAGCTGGAGTTCTTTGTACACGGGGCCATTTGCGTCTGCTACAGCGGCAATTGCTATCTGAGCCAGTATCTGGCCGGCCGCAGCGCCAACCGCGGCGCCTGCATCCAGGCCTGCCGCAGCCTCTACGACGTGGTGGACGGCGAAGGTCGCGTGCTGGTCAAGGACAGAGCCATCCTTTCGCCCAAGGACTATCGTCTGGACGGCCGCCTTGAAGAGCTGGCCGATGCCGGCATCTGTTCTTTCAAGATAGAGGGACGGCTCAAGAACGACTCGTATGTCAAGAATCTCTGCCGGCACTACCGCCGGAAGATAGACGAGATATGTGCCCGCCGGCCGGAGTATGTAAAGTCTTCCAGCGGCACGCTGGAGGGCGGTTTCTCTCCCAATCCCGAGGCTACTTTCAACCGCGGCTACACGCAGTTTTTCATAGACGGTGAGCGGCATCGCTGGAACAGTCTGGAAAGCACCAAATCCCTTGGAGAATACATTGGCAACGTCGTCCGCGTCAGCCCGCGTACGGCGACTATCTTGCCCGGCTCCGGCTTCGAAAAAGCTTCGCTCCGGGCCAGGGAGGACATAGAACCCCTGTTCCCTACGCGAAGTTTTTCTACGCCGAATGAGCTGGGAAGTCATAATCCGCTAAGCAATGGTGACGGGTTGGTGTTTGTGGGGGAGAACGGCATCACCGGGATGAGGGCCGATGTGGTAGATGGCAATGTCGTTACGGTAAAGGATGCCGCCGGCATCGCTCCCGGCGACTATGTCTATCGCAACTACAACATCAGGTTTGAGAAGGAGCTGCAGGCCAACATGCCGCGCCGCAAGATTGATGTGGAGGTGGTGTTTGGCTCCGGGAGTGCCGTGGCGGTGGATGCCGACGGTTTCAGGGCCGAGTTGCCGCTGCCTGAAGATGCGCCGCTGGCAGAGAAGCAGGATGCCGCCGCGGAGAATATCCGCCGCAATATGGGCAAGCGCACCGACCATTTCGACTTCAAGTGCGACAGGGTGGAGCAGAGTCCCGTGCGATTCTATCCCGCTTCCGCCCTCAATGCTCTCCGCCGGGCGCTCGCAGAGAGTCTAACCGAACAGCGGATGGACGCGGTATCTCCAAATTATTCAGGTATCGGTCCAAATAATGGCAGGATACCTGAAAAAACGGCCCAAAATTCGGGTACCGGTCCACAGTCTGGACCGTTACCGCAGGATCGGAATTCCGATGATTTGATGGTTGAAACCAATTCGGGAGGCGGCTTGCCTGGCGGCACTGCCAACTACACTGCGAATTGTGCGAACCATCTGGCGAGGGAGGTGCTGATGGATTTGGGCTACGAGAAGGTAGAGGATGCTTACGAAATCAAGCCGGTGGCGGACGCAGAGCTGATGCGCAGCCGCTACTGCATAAAATACGAGCTGGGGCTGTGTCCCAAGCTGCGTCCTTCGCAGAAAGCTAAAGAGCCGCTGTACCTGGTGAACGCCGGCCGCAAACTCAAACTGTCTTTCGATTGCAAATCCTGCGAAATGATAGTATCTTTGTAAGTTATGCGTTTTAGCGAGATATATGGCAATGAGGCCCTCAAGGCCCGTCTGGTCCGGATGGTAGACGAGAACCGCCTGGGCCACGCCCTGCTGTTCGTGGAGCAGGAGGGGATGGGCGCGCTGGCCTTTGCCATAGCTCTGTCGCAATACCTCAACTGCACCAACCGCTCAGGCGGCGACAGCTGCGGGGAGTGCTCGTCTTGCAGGCGCCACGCGCACCTGACCTATCCCGACTTGCACTTCAGCTTTCCAATAAGCACATCGCCCAAACTCTCCGACTCGGAGAAAAAGACACCCATCTGCAGCTATTTCCTCCGGGACTTCAGTGCCCTGGTGCAGGAGAACCCCTATTTTGACAGCCACGACCTCTACACCGCCCTGGGCATAGAAAACAAGGCGGGAGCCATTACCGTGGCGGAGGCCAAAGAGATTGCCAACACCCTCTCGCTGCAGCCCTACGAGTCGCAATACAAGATCCAGGTCATCTGGGAGCCGGAAAAAATGAACTCCGACTCTGCCAACAAACTGCTCAAACTGCTGGAGGAGCCCCCCGCAGGGACGCTGTTCCTGCTGGTTACCCACAAGATAGAGAAGATGCTCACCACCGTGCTGTCCCGCTGCCAGATTATCCGTCTGCAGCCCGAGCAGCGCAGCAATATGGCGGCCATCCTGGAGCAGAAATTCGGCATCGGCAAAGAAGAGGCTATGGATTTTGCCACAATCTCCGGCGGCAGTGTGGGCAAAGCTTTCTCTGCAGTGGAAAATGCCGGCGAAAGCGGCCAGAATGAGCTTCTTGTGCAGGAGATGCTGGAAGCGGCCCTTTCCAAAACCTTGACCGGAGTGCTGGACGTGGCCGACGCGCTGGCCTCTATGGGCAAAGACCGCCAGAAACAGTGGTGCGTGATAGCCGAGGGGTTTGTAAGGAAGATGTTTGTGACCTCTCAGGGCCTGGAAAGCATAGCTTTTTTGAACAACGACGAAAAAGAATTCATAGAGCGGATGGTCCCCCGCATCAAAGAGACTTTCTACAGCAGGGCCGCAGATGCGCTGGATGCTGCGCTGCGCCTGCTGGATAGCAACGTGTCGGCCAAGCTGATCTTTGCCGACCTGGCCAACCGCTTTTATTTATACATTTAGAACGATGGACTACGACAATAAGAATCACGATTGCTCGCGCGGCTGCATTGTGGATCGCGACAATACCGGTATGCTGCAGGTGGCCTACGACCGCGGCTGCTGCAAGCTGTCTGACTACAACTGGCTGGCGGGCATCGACGAAGATAAATACACCGACCTCTACGAGGTAAGGTTCAAAAACACCCGCAAGCTTATCTACCGCAACGAATCGGGACAGATGCTCAAAGAGGGCGACCTGGTGGTGGTTGAGGCCACCAACGGCCACGATCTGGGCATTGTGACCCTCTGCGGGGTGGTGGTATTGCGCCAGATGATCCGCCGCAAGATAAACCCGGAGACCTATCAGTTCAAGAAGATTTACCGCAAGGCTAAGGCGCTGGATCTGGAGCGTTGGCAGGAAGCCATTGCGCGGGAGCAGAGCACAATGATCCGCGCCCGTCAGATTGCCGCCGGGCTTGGGCTGGAGATGAAGATAGGCGACGTGGAGTTCCAGGGAGACGGCACCAAGGCCATCTTCTATTACATAGCAGACGAGCGCGTGGACTTCCGCCAGCTGATCAAGGATTTTGCCGAGGAGTTCCACATCCGCATAGAGATGAAGCAGATTGGCGCACGCCAGGAGGCGGGCCTTATTGGCGGCATAGGCGTTTGCGGCCGGCCGCTGTGCTGCTCCAAGTTTATGGCCGATTTCAAGTCCATAACCACCGCTGCGGCGCGCTGCCAGGACCTGGCGCTGAACCCGCAGAAACTGGCCGGCCAGTGCAGCAAACTCAAATGCTGCATCAACTACGAGGCCTCTACATATCTGGATGCCCGCAAGAGCCTTCCCGACGCCCGCGAGCCGCTGGATTTCAGCGACGGCCTGGCATATCTGGTGAAGACCGACGTGCTGGTGGGCACAATGTGGTTCTCTTTTGACAAGAGCAATATGGCCAATATGTTCCCCCTCTCGGCAGAGCAGGTGATGCAGATTCGCGAGCTTAACCGGCAGGGCAAGAAGGGCGATCCGGTGATAGAAAAGTCCAAGGGCAGCGACGATACGCCCGAATTCGTGAGTGCTGTGGGCGACGACAGCATTTCCCGCTTTGACTCCACCGGCCGCAAGCGGAACCGCGGCCGCGGCAGGGACCGCCGCCGTCCGTCAGACGACCAGAAAGGCCGTTCCGAGGGAGGGCAGCAGGCATCTGGCCAGATGCGAAACGAGCAGCGTTCCCGCGAGGAGAACCGCCCCCGCGAAGATCAGCGTCCACGTGACGAGCAGCGTCCCCGCGAAGAGCAACGCCCCCGCGAAGAGAACCGCCCTCAGCAGGAGCAGAAACCCAAAGAGGAACAGCGCTCCAGAGGCGACCGGGGCCGCAGATGGCAGGGCGGCCGTAACAACAACCGCAGACCCCGTGGCAATGAAAACAAAGCTTAACGCCATATTTGCGGCGCTGCTGCTGTGCCTGGCCACCGGCTGTGACAACCCGTACGAAGAGTTCTCTCTTGTGCAGGAGATTACGCCGGAAGAGCTGCGCGGCGGCTATAGCTTTGATTTCCCTATGGACTCCGGCTTTGTGTACAACACCGCCGTGGTGTGCCGTTTTGACTCCGACTACTGGGTCAAAGAGACGGCGGATATTACTTTTGACGTAATCGCGCCCAACTTTGAGACTTTCTCCGAAACGGTGACTTTTCCCGTGGTGAGCAATGTCCGCCAGAAAAACTCCCTTGGCGACGGGGCCAACGTGCTTTTCAAAAGGCGCGGCAGCTATCTGGACAACCAGTGGGGGTGGCGCCGCAACATAGGCTGCGACACCCTGCCCGGGCGGTGGCGCGTGATAATTTCCTGCAAGAACGAAACCGACCTGGATCGGATAAAGGCCATCGGTTTTACATATAAAGGACGACGCAAATGAGCAAGAACAAACTCTTCAAGTTTGCCCAGAACGAGACCTTCAAGTGCCTGATACAGCCTCCCACAGAGCAGATGCTCAAGGGAGAGCATCCCCTCAAGGGACATTGGAAGGAAGAGGTATTCCACAACTCCAACCCCATAGTGCTGGAGCTTGGCTGCGGCAAGGGTGAATATACTATTGCGCTGGCGTTGCGAAACCCCGACATCAACTATATCGGCGTGGACATCAAGGGTGCAAGGCTCTGGAAAGGGGCCAAATACGCCACCGAGAACGCTATGCCCAACGTCGCCTTCCTGCGCACCAGAATCGATTTCATAAAGAGCATCTTCGCTCCCGGAGAGGTAGACGAAATCTGGATAACCTTTGCCGACCCGCAGCCCAAAAGCCCCAACCGCCGCCTGACATCGCCGGTTTTTCTGGACCGCTATCGCGCGTTCTTAAAACCCGGCGGCATCATCAACCTTAAGACCGACAGCCAGCTGCTGCACGAATACACGCTGGAGGTGGCCCGCGAGCAGGGTTTGGAGATTCTGGAGGCCAACAACGACATCTACGGCACCGGCCGCGTCACCGAAGAGGATATCCTCAACGTCAAGACCTACTACGAGCAGAAATTCCTTGCAGAAGGGCTGCCCATCACCTATATGGCTTTCCGGCTGAAATGATTTCTATAAACGATATCCTGATTTCTGACGAAATCCTCACCGAATACTTTGCGTGCGACTACGAGCGCTGCAAGGGTGCCTGCTGCGTGATAGGCGAGAGCGGGGCGCCGCTGGCACAGGGAGAAGAAGAGCAGCTGGAGCAATCCTGGCCGGCATTCAGCCCGCTACTCACAGAAAGCGGCAAGGCGGCGGTGGCCGCCAAAGGCTTCTTTGAAATTGATCAGGACGGCGATATGGTGACTCCGCTTATGCAGATGGCCCCCGAGGCCAGAAAGGCCACCGGCAATAAAACGCTCTGCGAAACCACCGACAACCCCTGCGCCTACACTTTCTTTGAGGATGGCAACTGCCTGTGCGCGGTAGAGCGCACGCATATTTGCGGCGGCTGCAAGTTCAAAAAGCCCATTTCGTGCCGCCTTTATCCCATAAGGGAAGTGACCTTTTCGGATGGTAGCAAGGCGCTGAACCTGCACCGCTGGAACCTCTGCAAAGAGGCCTTTGAGAAGGGCCGCAAAGAGGGAATCAAGGTCTATCAGTTTCTGAAAGACCCCATCATAGACGCCTACGGCGCAGATTTCTACGCCCAGCTATCTGTAGCTGACGCGCTGTTACAGGAAATATAGTCAGTTGATTTATTCGGCAGCCTCGGGCTCTGCCCCGGGTTCGTCTGTAACCGTGGCCGCAAGAATCTCGCAGGCGCGGTCATAGTCTTCGTCTGCAACCACCAGCTTGATGGCAAAGTCTGCGCAGGGCGCATAGCTGATATAGAGCAGATTCTGGTTCAGGATGTCGCACATTACACCCTCCGCCTCCAGCAGGGAGCGGTCTATTTCGGCCGGCATCAGCTCGGGATATTCCTTTACCGTTTTCATATTATTCTTCGCTTTGAGGGTGTTCCATACGGTAGTTGTAGTAAACGCTACCCACCAGGCGCAGGGTGTCGCGGCTGGGGCCGTCCACCTTTACCAGGGCGGGGTCGTTCTCTTGCTGCTCAAAGGTTATGGCATCTTCCCACATACGGGAAAAGCGCACACCGGCGCGTTTTGAGCGGAATTTAAGGGTGCGGTCGGTCTCGCTCACCAGCTCGTAGTCGGCGCCTTCCATAGTCTTCATAATGGCATTGCGGTAGTCTTTCCATTCGCCGTCCAGCACCAGCTTTGCCTTGCGGTAACCCACGGCCGGGTAAAGCAGCGCAAAGCCCAGGAAAATGAGGCAGATGGGCAGGAATGAACCCTCCTTGAAAAGGGACGGGATGTCAGAGAAGGACTGGTGTGAGAACAGCACCACAATGGCGAGGCACAGGCAGAATATAATCACAAAGTATAAAAGATACTTCAGGGAACGGATCAGGTACTTCATAATCGTGTGGCTTAAGAATTGAATGTTTACAAAAATAACTATTTTTGTATCAAATATATCATCTATATGGAAACTGCGGAAAAACTTAGAAAAATCATTGTTGCCCTGGGTATGGTGGCTGCGATACTGCTCATCGCCCTGGGTGTGATTTGGTTTAACAACAGCAAGATAGTGAAGCAGCTCAAGGTAGAGAAAGCCGATCTCACAGAGCAGATGGTGGCCCTTCGTGCCGACTACGATTCCCTGTATGTGAACAGCACCCTGCTCACCGATTCGCTGGCAGTAGAGCGCGAGAAGGTGGACCAGATGATAGAGCGCCTCAAAAAGACCGAGGCTACCAACCGCGCCCAGATCCGCAAATACGAAAACGAGCTGGGCACAATGCGCTCCATTATGAGGCATTATATCGTACAGATAGACTCCCTGAACAATCTTAACACCACCCTTCGCCAGCAGGCGTCGGACGCCAAGAAAGAGGCCGCCGACAGCCGCAAGAAATATGATGAGCTGCGCACCACCACAGACAATCTTGAGAAGCAGGTTACCAAGGGCAGCGTGCTCAAGGCCCGCGGCATCACCCTGGTGGGCATCAACGGCAGCGGCGACGTCACCGACCGCAGCAGCCGCGTGGTCAAGCTCCGCACCGACCTCTGCCTGGTAGAGAATGCCCTGGCCAAGACGGGTTACAGGCGCATCTATATCCGTGTCAAAGGCCCCGACGGCATAGTGATGACCTCCGGCGACCAGCGCGTGTTCAAGAGCGGCGGAGAGGAGATGATCTGCAGCGCTTCCCGCGAGGTTGACTACCAGGGCAGCGAGGTGGATATGAGCATCTACTTCAGCGGAGCCTCCAGCTACACCAAAGGCACCTATTCCGTAGATGTCTACGGCGCCGACGGCAAGCTGGGCAGCGCTGACCTTGTACTGAGATAATTTTGGCGGGGATATACGTCCATATCCCGTTCTGTGCTTCTTTCTGCACTTATTGCGGATTCTATTCCGAGGTCTGCCCCCGCTTCGGCGGGCACGGCCGCTATGTGGCTGCGCTCAAAAGAGAAATGGCCCTCAGGCGGGATTATCTTGACTGCTGCGGCCCTGTAAAGACCGTATATTTCGGCGGCGGGACGCCATCGCTGCTCTCTGCCGACGACTTTACGGCGATTGCGGCTGCGCTTGGGGAAGCGTTTGACCTGTCGAATATTGAAGAATTCACCGTTGAGGTCAATCCAGAAGACGTGGCGTCGGGCGCGGCGCCGCTGGAGGCCTATCGCGCTGCCGGCGTGAACCGCATCAGTATGGGGGGCCAGTCTTTCTGCGACGATCATCTGAAATGGATGAACCGCCGCCACACGGCCGCCACGGCGCGGGAGGCATTCGCCCGTCTGCGTGAGGCCGGCTTCGGCAATATTTCCATAGACCTTATTTTCGGCTTTGCCGGCCTGACAGAAGGGCAGTGGCGCTACAATCTGGAACAAGCGGTGGCGCTGCGGCCGGAGCATATATCTGCCTATCAGATGAGCATCGATCCCGAAAGCGCTCTGGCAGAAATGGCCGCCCGTGGCGAATATTCTGAGCCGAGCGACGAAACCTGCGCAGCCCAATACTCTATGTTGCAGGATACCCTCTGCGCGGCGGGCTACTGGCAGTACGAAATTTCCAATTTCTGCCTTCCTGGCCGTCACAGCCGCCACAACAGCGCCTACTGGGACCGCACCGCATATCTGGGTCTGGGTGCCGCAGCGCACTCTTTCAACGGCTGCGACAGGCGGCAGTGGAACCCCGCTTCGGTAGAGGAATACTGTTCTGCCCTGGAGGCCGGTCACCTGCCCTATGGCGGCGGCGAGAGGCTCACGGCAGACGACGTCTATAACGAGAAGATTATGCTGGGCCTGCGCACCGCCCGTGGCGTGTCCAAAGAGCTCATAGATGAGCCCGGCATATTACAAGAAACGGG
>JAEEGH010002927.1_pt1 | contig 45449 bp, 36 predicted proteins | sample 9134181 | NCBI WGS metagenome assembly JAEEGH01 (sample SAMN16246544, study PRJNA631951) | gut metagenome | biome: gut microbiome; feature: rumen; material: DP-attached | host: Bos | place: Iran: Karaj | collected 2018-10
CAGACCGCTGACTGTATGCTGGCTGCTATCGAAATTCTGAAGGAGAATGGTGTGGAGCTCATTGAAGGTGGACACACCACGGGCTGGGGCTACTCGCTTGGTGGTCCGATAGTATTAGAGTCTGCCTGGTACTACGACAAGCAACTATCAGCCAGCCAACGGGAAAAAATTAATCTGACATCAGTATATGCCGGAGGTGGCCCATTCCTTTTAGACAGGATGATTCAAATTCTCAATGCTGACAAGAACCTTCATGCCACGGTTTTACGTTACCTCCCGCACTTCCTTAGCAGTATCCCGGAAGAGGAACTGGGCGGTTACCAGCTACGTGATTTCTTCCCCGCCTGGATGCATGAGACGAAGGTAACTATTGACGGTGAGACCATGAGCTTCTTCGAATCGGTGGTGAACAACAAGAGTTTTGGTGGATCATGGCCTTCGGAAGTGGGCTTAAGCCAGGAGGTACTCTACAACCACTTCGCTGCCGACATGTTTACAGCCGACTCCTTATTAGACCTGAGTCATCCCAAGACCGTGGCCCTGCTGAACGCAGTAAAAAAACAATTCGACTGGGCTGACTGGACGCCATCGGCCAACATTTACTTGACACACGACCCTAACGATAAGAACATTCCCTATAAACAAACGCAGGAACTCTATGAGCAACTTAAGCCATCAGGCAAGGTATTCTGGCGTAAGACTAGCGCCGGTCCGCTAGGACTGGTTTGGGAAGCTCACCCTGCCAACACCCTTATGTCCTGTGTCTACGCTATACTGTACGAAGAGCCACAAGAAGCCTTCCGACTAGGTTTTTAATAGCGGACTAAACATAAACAATGTGAGATTCAAATTTAACAAAAAAAGTTTGGTCTGTCACTATTTTTCTGTACCTTTGCACTTTCTTATCAAGTTTTTCATGTATAGACATGGTGTTAGAACCCTGATACGTTATTATCAAGAGATTTAAAATACAAACCCTAAAAATATAACATAATCATTATGAGAAGTAGAATTAGTTTTAAGATGACGACTTCCCGTCTATTTGTTTTAGTAGCAATGGGACTGTTTACAGCATGTAGCAGTGGTGGTGATGATGAAAAAGATATTCCTGGCGGCAGTTCACAACCGCAGACGGAAGAGCCAAATAACGATAATACTAATGTTTCTGGTGAAGAGGAACAGGAACCGAAACCTGAGCAGTTCCATCCAGTAGATGCTTCTACCAAGACTTTGCTGGAGGTAACTGAAAAGCATGAGTATGCTCCGACTGAGTATGGCGAGGTGATTGGCAGTTGGCCTATGCTGGGTGTAGCAGGTGAGCAGTTTGCCGATCTGATGAAAAGAACGGCAAAAGCTGTTGCGGCAACCCGTATTCCCTTGATGGATGCACGTTTTCTGAGATCGGTAGGACTTGCTGCTAACGGCTCCAGACAATGGGTTGTGAAACGCTATGTGTTCAAATATAAGAGTGTTTCCAACATGACCGGTAATGACACCACTCTCGTAGGCAGTGTCATCTTCCCTACCAATACTGTAGGCAAGCCTCACAAGGTGGATATGCTTACACTGTATCACCATCAGGCTTATTTTTATAACTCATGGTTGCCTTCTCACTCGGTCACTTTGATGGGAATGCATGCGCTGAACAATTCTGCCGTGATAGAACCGGACGGTCAGGGGGCATCGGATGATATGAACAAGTTGGTTGCAGAAGTAATGTATGGTAATTTATCCTGCCTTCAGATGGTTGACTGTGTGCTGGCTGCCCTCGAGGTGATGAGTCAGGAGAATGTGTCTTTGGCTGACAACGGATATACGAATAACTGGGGAACTTCGTTAGGCACCACTTCTGCAACTGCCTTTGCACAGTATATGGAGAACGAAGCGGCAACTGACTTGCAAGAGCTCCTCAAACTGCGTGCCACATACATTGGTGAGGGACCGACAAAGTTTAGCCAGGTGCAGGGGTGCAAGAGTTACGAACCCTACCTGCCAAAGCAGAAGTATTTTGAGGAATGGAATCCTCGTCTGCCATTCTACATGTCACTCTGTAAGGATGATGAGATGATAGTTTATGATGAACTGAAGGATTACTTCACGAAGTTGCGCACTATGCCAGACGGAACTATAAATAATAATGTGCATTGGAGCGATTTTTATATGCCTGAAGCTGTAAAAAGAATTACAAGTTCAGAGGATATCAGCAAAATGACTTGGGGAATCGGCAACCATTTGCTCTCAGCTGTAGTTTCGCTGATGGGTGCCAGCGCGGTGAAAGACCCTGCTGACATGGAGAGAATCTTAATTTCCAACATCTTTTTAGGTGAAGAGTAAACCCAACAGAAATATTAACCCTAGAACACGTTATTAGTTATGAAAAGTATTATTAATATTAAGGTAATGACATTCAGTCTTATGGCACTGATGTCAATCGGTTTGTTCACATCATGCAGCAATGATGATGATTCAAATAATGGTGAAGGCAGTGGTTCACCATCGGGTGGCTCAGAGCCCACACCTGAAGTGTTTCACCCTATCAATGCTTCTACCCGCACGCTTATCGATGTAGTAGAAAAGAATGAATATACCTCTACGGAGTTTAGAGAGGCAATAGTCAAATGGCCAATGCTCAGCTATGCCGGCGATGCCATTGCAGGCCTTATCAGACCGGCTCTAAGACTTGTGTATGCAAGACGCGTCACACAGTTGGATGATGTTTTCAGGAAGACTGTAGGAACCGGTCCCCTCGGTGCTCGCCAGTGGAATATAAAGCGTTATGTGTTCACATATAAGAGCATTTCTGGCGTAACGGGTAATGACACCACTCTCGTAGGTAGTGTAATTTTCCCAAACAATACCGTAGGCAAGCCACATCAGGTGGATGTGCTGACGCTGTATCACCATCAGGCATACTTTGACAATGCATGGCTAGCATCCAAGTCAGTCACTCTGATGGCTCTGCATGCTCTGCACAATTCTGCTGTGATAGAGCCGGACGGTCAGGGTGCAAAGTACGAGATGGAAGACCTTATAAGAGAAAACCTGCAAGGCGACCTGACAGGTCTGCAGATGGCTGACTGTGTGCTGGCTGCCCTTGAAGTGATGCGCCAGGATAATGTTACTCTGGCTGCCAACGGATACTCCAACAACTGGGGTACTTCGCTCGGAACAGTTGCTGCCACAGGTTTTGCACAGTATATGGAGAACGATGCAACACCTGACCTGCAAGCGCTCTTCAACCTGCGTGCCACATATATCGGCGAGGGTCCGACTATGCTCAATCAGGTAAAAGGATATGAGACTAGTGTTCCCAACCCTCCAACACAGAAGTACTATGACGGATGGAATCCGCGTCTGCCCTTCTATATGTCAAGCAACCCTTACGACGAACTCGTCAACTATGATGAACTGAAGAAATACTATACCAAGTTGCGCACGATGCCGGACGGATCGGTAAACAGCAATATGCAATGGTATGATTTCTATATGCCTAAAGTAGTAAGGGATATTGTCAATATAGAACAAATCCAAGAAAAATTAGGTGGACATGCCATTCACTTGCTTTCGGCAGTACTCTCGCTGTATGATGCCAGCATAGTGAAAGACCCTGCAGATATGGCGGGCGAGTTAGACCCAGACAATGCATTTGCAAATCAATAATCTATCCTCTTTTATTTCAAAGCGTAACAGAATACTTTTATGACAAGAAAGATATTCGTAAAAGCAATTACATTCAGCCTCATCACATTGATGTCAATGGGTATGCTGACAGCATGCAGCAACGATGATGACAATGGCGGTGCACCATCTGACGTTTTTCATCCAATCAATGCTTCTACCCGCACGTTGCATGACGTAATCGAGAGAGACGTATATACCCCCCAAGAGTTTGGCGAGGTGGTAGGCAGTTGGCCTATGCTGAGTGCTGCAGGCGAAGGTGTTGCCGACTTGGCGAAAAATACGCTAAAAACGATTGCCGCAACTCGTCTTCCACAGATGGATGCACTATTTAAGGAGACTGTGGGCACTGCCGAGGACGGTTCACGTCAGTGGCATATCAAGCGTTGTGTCTTCACATATAAGAGTGTATCCGGCGTAACGGGTAATGACACCACTCTCGTAGGCAGTGTCATCTTCCCTACCAACACCTTAGGCAAGCCTCATCAGGTGGAAGTGCTTTCGCTGTATCACCATCAGGCTTTTTTTGACAATTCATGGCTACCATCTCATTCGGTCACGTTGATGGGAATGCATGCGCTGAACAATTTTGCAGTGATAGAACCTGATGGTCAGGGTGCATCGCCCGATGCTGTGAAATTGACTAAAGAGAATATGCGAGGTGATTGGCTAGCTCTGCAGATGGCAGACTGTATGCTGGCAGCTCTTGAGGTAATGCGTCAGGAGGGCGTGACATTTGCTGAGAACGGATACACAAACAACTGGGGAACATCGCTCGGGACAGTTGGTGCCACAGGTTTTGCACAGTATATGGAGAACGATGCCACACCTGACCTGCAAGCGCTCTTCAACCTGCGTGCCACATATATCGGCGAGGGACCGACAATGCTTAGTCATTTGAGGGGAGCTGAAGATATGATGCCAGACCTACCAGCACAGAAGTACTATGACGGCTGGAATCCACGTCTGCCTTTCTACATATCATGCGCCCCGGACGACGAATTTATCAATTATGACGAGTTAAAAAATTACTACACAAAGTTGCAAACTATGCCAGACGGATCGGTAAATAATAACGTACAATGGCTCGACTTCAATATGTCTCCTACAGAAAAAGCAATTGCAGCCATAGGATTCAGTGGCATAGAGGGTTTGTCAGACTGTAACAATCACCTGTACTCAGCTACATTTACATTATTGTATATATGCATGGCAAAAGACCCTGAACATATGAAAATGTTTTTAAAACAAAATAAGTGAATATGAAAGATACAGAAAACAAAATAGTCAAACCTTCACAAGAGAAGGTATGGTATAAGCACTATGAACCAAAGGGAATAGAACTTCTAAAGGAAAAGATGCCTGAGCAGACACTGTGGCAGTTCATCTCTACAGCTATAAAGACTGATAATGACCAACACGATGCTATGGTGTACTTCGGACGCCACATTAAGCGCAGTACAGTATTGGCAAAGGTAGAGAAGTGGGCTCGTGTGATGAAAGGCATGGGACTCGGTGTGGGCGACCAGATTCTACTCTTCAGTCCTGCAGCACCAGAATCATATTACGTGCTCTTTGCTGCCGACAGCATTGGTGTCACCACTATCATGCCAAATATGTCAGCCAGTTCGGAAGCTCTGAAGAAATACTATGCTCAGGCAAAGGTAGCCTTTGTGTTCGACGGCATGGAAGGTCTGCTCAGCAAGATACTGGAGAAGCCTCAGTTCAAATATGTAGTACTGATGGATGTAACCCGTTCGATGAGTGCTCCGCTGAAACACATCCTTGGATTTGCCAACTGGGTGAAAACTCGCAAAGTACGCAATCGTAACACAAAGTATATGACTATGCGTCAGGCTATTGACCGATTCAGCCATTATGAGGGTCCAACTGAGGCTCCTTTCCAGAAAGACCGTGTAGCAATGGTGTTCTCAACAGGCGGTACTACGAAGGCAGGCGAGGCAAAGCTTATCTGCATGACCGACAAGGCAATGGTAGAGATGTTCCGCGGAATAAAGATACTGAATATGCGCGCGAAGATTCTCACTCCAGGTTATACATCGCTATGCCAACTTCCTCCTTTCGTATGTACAGGTTTGTTCGTATTAGTACTTGTACCATTGGTGTATGGCATGACAATATATATGGAACCTCGTCTGAACCAGGACACCTTCAATAAATGCATAAAAAAGATACGTCCGAATATGACGCTGGTACCCGGTCCGCTGTGGGCAGGCTTCTTCCGTCATGTTGAACAGCAGCTGGCACAAGGTAAGAAGATTGACCTGAGTCATTTCGTACTGCCTATCATGGGTGGCGAAGGATGTACTCCAGAGAAGTTGTCATGGATGGACAAACTGGCAAGAAAATGTAACTCCAAGACTGGTATCGTGTCGGGCTACGGCATGAGCGAGGTATTCTCTGTCATCGCTGTTGACTATCGTCCGGAAGTGATAGACAAGAAAAACGACAAACTCGCTATCAGCGTCGGCTATCCTTACCCAGGTTTCACTGTGGGTATCTTTGATAAGGACGGCAATGAACTGGGATATAATCAGCGAGGTGAACTATGGGTTAACACCCCTACCCGACTTGCCGGTTATCTGGAGAATGGTGAAATATCACGCTGTGTGAAAGAAGACGGATGGATACATACCGGAGACCTCTGTGAGATGGATGAAGACGGACTGGTTTACGTATATGGACGTATGGGCAAGTCTGTGGAAGCTCCAGACGGCACTCCTGTATATCTCTTCGACATAGCAAACCGTCTGCGCCAGGACAAGGATGTAAAGGAAAGTCTCGTTACTGCCATCGACAGCGACAAGATACATCATCCGCAAATAGTGGCTCACCTTGTATTGGAAGAGGGGGCACAGATGAATTACGAACTGCTGAAACGCCTTGATGACGACTTGGCAACAATGCTGCCAAAGGGTTTTGAGGTTTTAGGCTACAAGCAGCAGCAGGAATTTAAGATGAGCTTTATCTGCAAAACCAATTCCAGCTACTACGGAACCGAGCACGACGGCTATCTGAAGCCGACTGACGGAAAATTAGAAGCGGTATCTTTTAATAGTTGAATGAACCATATTTTTATGAGAAAACCTACAATAAGTAGTTTTACCATACTGACAATACTGACGTGTTTGCTGTCGCTGACGGGAAGCATAAAGGCTGAGGTTCTGACACTCGACGACTGTATTATGATGGCAATGACATCGAACAAGCAGATACAGTCCAATAATCATATGGTGAACCAGTATAAGCATACCCAGAAATCAGTCTATGCAAACTTCTTCCCTAACATCAGTCTTAATGCTGCAGATTTTTACAGCACGCTTCAGGCTAATTCCATCATGAACATAGCATCACCATTAGGCAACTATGTCGGGCAACAGGTGCAAAATATGTTACCTCTCGTTGTCAACGATGCTTTAAGAAGGCAGATAGCACAAAACGTCACAAATGCCGTGCAGCCACTGAATCCGGAGGTAGGATTCAAGGCAAAGAACATACTGACTGCCAATATCACCTTGGAACAGCCTATATATACCGGCGGAAAGATTTCTACCGCTAACAGAATGGGAAAACTGGGCGTGAAGATAGCTACTCAGGCACAGGCACTTGCGCGTGAGAACATTATCGTTGATGTTTATGAGGCCTACCAACTGCTGGTGAAAGCCAAGGAAATGGCAGAGGTTGCATACAAGTACGACTCTCTGCTTACTCAAATAGAACACGAGGTGAAGAGTGCTGTGAATCATGGCATGGCAAGTCGTAATGATGAGATGAAAGTAGCTGTAAAGAAGTCGGATGCCGAACTAAAAATCCGTCAGGCAGAAAACGGCATAAGACTAGCAAGGATGAATCTTTGTCAACTCATAGGGAAACCACTTGACAGCATGATTAACCCTGCACCACAAGAGGATGAAGACTTCGTAGGGATTGTAGATAAGAATGCCACTGCTACCAACCGAACAGAATATCATTTGCTTGAACTGAATTCGCAAATGGCATACGAAAAGGTGCGCATGGAGAAATCAGCATACATGCCACAGTTGGGATTAATGTTAAATGCCGGAATGCTTGACGGTATGGAACTGCTTGACAGTAAGTTGTTCCGTCATAAGTTCAATATGACCGTGGGTGCTGTGCTGAAAATTCCTCTTTTCCACGCTAACGAAACCAGACACAAGGTTGCTGCGGCTAAAGAGGCATTGCAAAAAGAACTGCTTCGTCAGGAAGAATATACAGACAAGATGAACTTGGATTTGCAACGGCAAGCCAACGACGTGGACGAAGCACAATTGGAACTGCAACTCAGAAAACGCAATCTGAGTCAGTGCGAAGAGAATCTGAACATCAGCCGCAGTGCCTATTCTGTGGGTATGGAGACACTGAGCGACCTACTCACTGCACAAGTGTTGTGGCAAGAAGCTTATGCCCAACTTGTAGAGTCGCGCTATACGGCAAAAGTAAAAATGATGAAATGGCGTAAAGCTGCCGGAAGAATAAAATAATGAACCGGAAGAATAAAATAATGAAAAAGAGATTTATCAACTGCGGCACACAAGTGCTTGCAATTACCATTTTGCTCTGTCTGACGACAGCTTGCAAAAGAAAGAATCAAAACAATCAGCCACAATTGGTGAATGTAGTTGAGGTAGCATCATCAGCAGGAACAACCAGTGCGTCGTATCCTGCCAAGACGGAGGCTATGAACAAAACAGATCTGTCGTTCAAGGTGGCTGGCACTATTGCACAAGTGTTGGTAAAGGAAGGTGACTACGTAAATGCCGGACAGGCATTGGCACGCATTGACGACCGTGACTACCGAACTCAGTTGCGAGCTACGGAGGCTGAATATAAACAGATTAGAGTTGAGTGCGAACGTATCATGGCAATGCACAAGGAACGTGCGGTAAGTGACAATAACTACGACAAAGCCCGCTACGGTCTGCAGCAGATTACGGAAAAACTGACACACCATCGCAATCAGCTTTCTGACTGTGTGATACATGCACCTTTCAGCGGATATGTTGACGATGTATACAAAGAGGCAAAAGAAACTACAGGCCCAGGACTACCCGTGCTGTCTGTCTATTCCTCTAAGGGTGTAGATGTGGTCATCAACATTCCTGAACGTGCCTATGCACAGCGTAAGCAGAATGCCACCTATACGGCAACATTCCATTCCATACCAGGAAAGTCATTCCCGCTTACCGTCAGAAGCGTATCAGCTACGGCAAATGACAACCATCTGTACGAAATGCGCTTGTCGCTGACTGAAAACGTTCCGGATATCACACCGGGAATGACTGCTATGGTAGAAATAAAACAGGAGCAAAACACGAATGACAATGTAAAAGTACCTATGGGAGCTGTGTGGACTGAAGACCAGAATAGCTTCGTGTTTGTATATGACAAGAATAGCTCCACAGTGAAGAAAACAGAGGTAAAGATAGAACGTTTGGAGAACGACGGAAACCTAATCATTTCTGCAGGCTTGCAGAAATGCGCACATATTGTTGCCTCTGGCGTTCATCATTTAACTGACGGTCAGGAGGTAAGCCTTATGAAGGAAACATCAAGTCTGAACGTAGGAAACCTGAAATAACTTTGAGAAATTCATGATAAATATTGATTTTTCGCGTTGGGCACTGAACAACCAGAGGTTAGTGGCGCTATTCATTGCCATCCTCTCGCTGGGTGGACTGTTAGCCTATTATGTCATGCCCAAACTGGAAGACCCAGAGATAGTCGTACGTCAGGCGGTGGTAGTAGGTATATACCCAGGTGCTTCGTCGCATCAGGTAGAACTCGAACTCACCGAACCGCTTGAAAAAAGCATAAACAAAACAGGCGACTTAAGTTTCGTGCAAAGCTATAGCTATGCCGACATGTGCTATATCCTTGTCACACTCGACCCAGAAGTGCCTGCCGACCAACTGCAACGCAAATGGGTACTGATGCGTAACCGATTAGCAGAAACGCCATTACCATCGGGCGCACAATATATGGTAAAAGACGATTTCGGTGATGTATCAGGTATGTTCTACGCCCTGACAGGCGATGGCATGAGTCCGAAAGAGTTAGAGACCTATGCCGACATGATAAAACGCGAATTGCAGGCGATTGACGATGTCGGACGAATTGACATATATGGTAAAAAGCCCCGTTGCATCAATGTGTCGCTGCGACAGGATCAGCTTGCAAATCTGGGCGTATTGCCTGCAGAAGTCGTTGCCACACTCAACGGACAAAATGCAAATGTCTATTCCGGCTATTTCAAAAGTGGCGGACGACGTATACGTGTCTGTGTAGATGACCGTTATCAGACACCAGACGACATTAAGAGTCTTGTCATTCAAGGACATCAGAACGATCAGATAAGATTGGAAGATATAGCTGATGTAACAATAGACGAAGAGAAGACCTTGCGTGAGGAAATGCTACGCGACGGACAACACGCCCTGGGTATCAGCATCTCAGCTGCATCAGGCACCGACATCATAAAGGTTGGAAACGAAGTAACCAAAAAGCTTGAAGAAATAGAAAGTACCCGTCTGCCAGCAGGTGTGAAATGTGAAAAGATATTCTACCAGCCTGAACGCGTAAGTTCCGCATTGGGAACTTTCATGCTGAACCTCATAGAATCTGTGTTGCTGGTTATTGTGCTGCTCATCTTCTGCATGAATTTCCGCTCAGGACTCATTCTAGGTATTACGCTAGTGATTACCGTATTGGGCACCATCTTTGTGCTGTACTATTTCGACGGAACACTACAGCGAGTATCTTTGGCGTCATTTGTACTGGCAATGGGTATGCTTGTTGATAATGCCGTCGTTATTGTGGACGGAATATTAGTTGATAGCCTTGCAGGAAAATCACGCATGGAAGCCCTCACATCCATTGGACGAAAAACTGCCATACCACTTTTGGGAGCTACACTTATAGCTATCTTGGCTTTCCTGCCTATCTATCTGAGCCCTGACGTCACAGGTCTCTACGTTCGCGATATGTTTATCGTACTCGCAGTATCACTATTCCTATCATGGATTTTGGCTCTGATGTTTGTGCCTATTCTCGCAAAAAAATGGTTGGTTGCAAAAGAAGAACAGACACCGCAAGCCCTTTATAACAGTCGCTGGCATCGCATGCTAGCAAACGTGCTGGACAAGTCGCTTAACCATCGTAAACTGACGGTGTCGTTAATGTTGATGCTACTATTGATTGCAGGTCTGGGCTATCAGCTGATGCCGCAGGGACTATTCCCCGACATGACGTATGACCAGCTATATATAGAATACCAGTTGCCAGAAGGTCACGATCCCAGTCAGGTTAAGTCCGACCTCGAAAGCATGCGTAAGAAACTGATGGCAAAAGACTACGTGACACATGTCACCACATCGGTAGGAGCCACCCCCTGTCGTTACAATCTGGTACGTTCTGTGGCACTACCATCACTGGCTTATGGGGAACTGATTGTCGATTTCAAAGATGCGCATACCCTCGACAAACACATCGATGAGTTGCAGGAACAACTCTCTGCCGAATATCCCGATGCATATGTAAGGGTAAAAAAGTATAACCTGATGTTCATGCGCTACCCCATCGAACTGCGTTTCTTGGGGTCTGATCCTGCCGTATTACATCAATTGGCTGACACAGCGATGACCATTGTCCGCAACAAAGGCATAATGGCTCCTGTAACAAGTGACTGGATGCCACGATACCCCACTCTGCACGTTGACTATAATCAGCCCAGTGCCCGTCAGAAAGGCATTACACGTTCCGATGTAGGTCTGTCGCTGATGTCGGCTACCGACGGACTTCCAGTAGGTGTGTTCTACAGTGGCACCGAGAAAAGCAATATCTACGTAAACATCACGGACGGCAAAGGTCAGCCACAAGCAAACCTTGACGATGCAACGGTATTCAGTATGCTGCCGGACATCAACCAACTCACAAACAAAGAGCAGTTGCTAAATACCCTGAAGGACGGAAAAATGCCACAGTTGACCAATACTGCACAAATTGCAGAAGTAAGCGACGGCATGAGAATAGAATGGGAAGAACCGGTTATTCCGCATTACGACGGAAAACGTGTACAGACCATTGAAGGTGCACCGGCTCCAGGTTATGGCATTGAAGAAGCCCGTAAGATTCTGGAGGAGGAAATTGAAAAGTTACAGATTCCTTCTGGATATGAAGTAAATTGGGGCGGTGAGAAGAAAGCTACCGATATGTCTATGAAAAATCTCTTTGCCAACTATCCGCTGGCTGTACTGCTTATGTTAGGAATCCTGGTATGGCTGTTCCAAAGCTATCGCACGTCGTTGCTGCTGTTCTGCTGTATTCCGTTCGTTTTTGTAGGTGTTATCCCAGCCATGCTTCTTTCTGGTCAGAACTTCGGTTTCGTGGCCATCGTTGGTGTACTAGGACTGGTGGGTATGATGCTTAAAAACGGAATTGTGCTCGTTGACGAAATGCAACTACAGTTACAAAGCGGCAAAGACAGCCAACAGGCACTCATTGATGCGTCACTCTCACGTCTGAGACCAGTAACTATGGCATCTCTCACGACAGTGTTGGGTATGGTTCCTCTGCTTTTCGATGATATGTTTGGCTCAATGGCTGCTGCTATAATGGGTGGACTCATCGCAGGAACCATCATTGTACTCATCATAATCCCCGTACTTTACTCTATATTCTATAAACTGAAATAATGTCCAAAAGGGAATAGACATTAAAGGTTATAGGGCTTTAAGCGTGAAACCGAATATGAAGTAGAAGGACTGTTCGTTGGGGTTGGCAACGAGTTGTCCGAATACGGGAAGTGAGAAGGACTTAGATATTTGAATCTCCTTCGTAGCACGCAAAGAGACGTTTATGAGTCGGAATCCGTTGGTATTGTAGTAGTCTGATTTCCAAGGCACGAATCCCATTGCGGCATTCCAGTTGCAGGTGACAAAACGGAAAGGTGCTGCCACTTCGAAATAAGAACTGAAGGCACGTTTTCCGCTGTCTTCCTGAAAGTCGGCACCGGCAAAGTAGGTCTGCCATGAGGCAATCACAGGACCGAAGTTGTAGGAGACAAAACCTTCGAACGAGTGACCTGTGCTATCGTTTTTGTAGTAGAAGAAACGATTGTCGTTACCATCGGTCCAGTAGTCGATAACTCCGAATGAGAGTCCACCTATCTCGTATGAGAGTGTCAAGTCGATTTCGCGGCTGTCTTTGCTGTCTGATAATCCCGTATTACCCCAGGCTTTCAGACACAGACCTTTCCAACTTAAGGACATTTCCGGTTGCAGGGACACATGTCCAAAATTGAGACCACGCCAAAGGTAGTTGGTCACTACATCTCCTTTAAGATGAAATACAAAATCGCTTTTTGCAGGCTGATCTTTCAGGCTGCCGGTCTGTGCTTGTGTGTTTATCACGCTGCTCATAGTCAGCATGATAGCAAAAATTATTATTTTATGTTTCATAATAGCTGAAAAAAACGGACAGCTTCGAAGTTGAAGTTGTCCGGGGATTTCTTGAGGTGCCTACCCGATTCGAACGGGTGTAAACGGTTTTGCAGACCGGTGACTAAGCCACTCATCCAAGGCACCATTTTCTGAAATGCGGGTGCAAAGGTAAGGTTTTTTAGACTACAAACAAAACAGAAATGAAAAATTTTTTGCTTATACGGATATTTTTCTCGTTTTTTGATTACCTTTGCAGACAGAGTATGATATACGAACTGAATGTGTACTAACAATCAATCATAACAACCATGAATAAAAGGATATTTGCAAGCATTTTTGCTGCAGCTGGAATGATGCTGTTAGCAGGTAGTCAGACGGCAAGTGCCGAAGGTCTGAAGGATGCATATAAGAACGAGTTTCTGATAGGTGTAGCTGTGAACCAAAGAAATGTGAGCGACCCTATGCAGAGTGCTCTCATCTGCGAGGAGTTCAACAGCATAACAGCTGAGAACGACATGAAACCACAGCCTACGGAACCTGCTGAGGGGAAGTATAACTGGGAACGAGCTGACCGCATAGCAAATTTCTGTCGTGAGCACGGAATAAAGTTGAGAGGACATTGTCTGGTATGGCACAATCAGATTGGTGAGTGGATTTATACAGACAAGAACGGCAACGAGGTGGACAAGAAGACTCTGCTGAAGCGCCTGCGCAAGCATATCAAGGCTATCGTAAGCAGATATAAGGATGTGGTTTACTGCTGGGACGTAGTGAACGAGGCTATAACTGATGATCCGAAGGCTGAGAATCATTTCCGTCAGTCGAGACTCTATAAGATTGCAGGCGACGATTTTATTCGTGAGGCTTTCAAGGCTGCAAGAAAGGCTGACCCCAAGGCTCTGCTTTTCTATAACGACTATAATGAGTGTGACCCGGTGAAGAGCAATCGCATAGCTGAGGTGGTGCGTACGATGAAGGCTGACGGAGTGCCTATCGACGGAATCGGTATGCAGGGGCATTATAATATCTATGGTCCGTCGGAACAGGACATAGAGGCTGCAATAGCGAAGTACCGGGCTGTAGTAAATCATTTGCACGTGACAGAACTGGATGTGAGAGCTAACCGCGAAATGGGTGGAGCTCTGAAGTTCAGTAAGGAGGCAAGCGACCCAGACGACAAGGTGAAGGCTAAGCAGAAGGAACAGTATGCAGCCATTTTCCGTGTTCTGAGGAAGAACGCCGACATCATAGACTGTGTGACGTTTTGGAACCTCTCAGACCGCGATTCGTGGTTGGGTGCTGAAAACCAACCTCTGCTCTTCGACAAAGACTATAAGCGCAAGGAAGTGTATGATGTAGTTTTCCAGAAGAAGTAATGAAGGCAAAGACGTTCAGAGATACCGTAAGGCGGTTTATAGAGGCAGAGGCTATGCTGAGGGCAGGCGACAAGGTTGTCGTAGCCCTGAGTGGCGGAGCTGACTCGGTATGTCTGTTGCTCACTCTGAAAACACTTGGTTTTGAAGTGGTAGCAGCTCATTGCAATTTCCACCTTAGAGGCACAGAAAGTATGAGGGACGAGGAGTTTGTGAGGAACCTATGCGAGAGGATGGGTGTGAAACTCCATCTGACAGACTTCGATACTACAGCTTATGCACGAGAGAAGGCTGTAAGCATTGAGGTAGCTGCAAGAGAACTGAGGTATGATTATTTCAAACAGATTGTCGAGGAGGAGGGTTGCTGCGCCATAGCTGTAGGACATCATAAGGACGATAATGCTGAGACTTTCCTGCTGAATTGCGTAAGAAAAACCGGCATAAGAGGTCTGGGCGGCATAAAACCTGTGAGCACAAACCAACAGGGAAGTAAGGTGGTGCGTCCCCTACTCTGCGTTTGCCGGCAAGACATAACCGACTATCTGGAGGATTGCGGCGAGAAATGGGTTACGGATTCGAGCAACCTGAAAAACGATGTGTCGAGAAACAAAATGCGACTCGACGTGATGCCTGTTCTGAAAGAAATAAACAAAGGAGTTGTGGATAATCTGTGCGACACCATGCAGAATGTTGCAGAGATGACGAAGATTTACGAGGACTGGATAGAGAAAGAGAAGAAACGTTGTAGCAGAAGAACTGAGGACGGAACTCTGGTGATAAACCGCGAACGACTGGCTCAGAGTGCCTCTCCTATCTCTGTGCTGCACGAACTACTCAGTCCGTTGGGATTTAACGAAACACAAGTGAAAAACCTATTGACTGCAAAGGGTTTCCATTCTAACCGACAGAAAGGTGCATACGAAATGCAATTGCCCGGTGGCGGAACTGTTATGATAGAAGTAAAATGGAAGGAGTTAAAGTTTAAAGTTTAAGGTTTAAAGAGTTTTCGTTTTGGTTTTCGTTATCGTTAAAGTTAGTAGCCAATTGATACGGCAAAGATGGTAACAAGGATATAATTCAGGAAGATAACCGTAAGCAGAAGATTCATATCATCTACGAAATAGCCTGTTGCAGTAAAATGGGAGGATACAGGACTGTTGCTGCTTATCCCCTTACGCTTTGATACAAACTGCATGAGGAAATAGAAGATGGTGCCGAGAATGGCGCCTATGGCGAAGCCTACGAGCACATCGCCCAGATAGTGAACTCCCAGATAGATACGAGTGAAAGTGGTTGAGAGCGACCAACAAATGAGTGTTAGGGTCACGTTGCGATGACGGAATAGCCACGAGAGGAATACGGCTATACACATTGTGTTGCAGGCATGTCCTGAGAAAAATCCGAAACGGCCTCCACGATAACCCCGAACGATATCGACCAAGTACATCAGTTCAGGGTCTTGAGTGGGTCGCCAACGTGATATCATAGGTTTTATTAAACCCGAACAAAAGCGGTCAGCGACAGCGATGAGAAGTATCATCGTAACAGTTATCATAAGGGCTTGACGCACATCATTATTCTTGAAGATGATGAAAAACAATGTCAGTATGACCAGAGACCAGGAAAAGGTGTTGGTGTAAGTAAACATGACATTGTCCCAGAAGAGGGAGTCGCTGCCATTGAGTGCCAACGTCCATTGGTGATCCAGTTCATTAAGATGTACTAAGTCCATATATGAGGAAGTGGTGTTAGATTATTTCTACTGTCTTAGACGGAATCCAGCCTTGCTTACCCTCTTCGAATTTCACTTCTATCCAACCCTTCATCGACTGATCGAGAATCTCAACCTTCGAACCCTCGTGGATGAGGAATAGGTCGGTACTATTATGACTTGGGGAACTCTTTACAGACACAGCAGGAGCCATCACGATTGCTGCTGCATGGTCGCGTATTTCGGAGTTCTGCGAATATGCTGCCAAGTTGTGAAGAATTACTACCATCATGAGAAGTACTCCGATGGTGAATGATATCTTCCTAACACGAATGTTGAAAGAAAGAAAATAGACAAGCAGGCTGATGAGAGCTATGATAAACAGCACGATAGCCTGTTGTGCCCAAGCATCAACACTTTGCAGGTGGGTGAAGTTGTTCCACCATGTGACGAAGAACATCTTAGATGGTGGTACCACCTTATCAACTGTCTTGCCGCGAGCAAAGGTCAGGTTATTGCGAATATCATTATCGCCTGGACTCAGTTCATAGGCACGTTCATAGTTGAGGATAGCAAGTGGAATGCTATCCAACTTATAATAACAGTTTCCGAGGTTGTAGTATATCTCCGCTGCCACACCCTGAGTATTCAGAATTTCATTGTATGCAGCTGCTGCTTTCTTATATTGTTCCTTGCCGTATAGAGCATCGGCTTCCGCCTTTGTCACAGCCAAAGCAGGCAGAGAAAGGACGGAGAGGAGGAATATGAATAGTATCTGTTTCATGTGCATTATAGGCTATCTTCCATTTCACTAATAGTGCTGATGGCACTCTTGTAAATATTCTCCATATTAGCATTTGCATCGCCTGGAGCATAGCGGGCAAATTCGCAGTCGCTCATAGTCTTGAGGAATGCTGCTATGTGTTCCTGAGAAACATTGCTGGCAGAGAGTTCTGATTGTATATTGTCTTTATTCAGACGTTCCTGAGGGATGTTGAGTTTGTCGGCTACATATCCAAGCATAGCACGCAGTACCTCATCGTAGAACTCGTTCTGCTTTCGTTCTGCCAAAAGTTTCTTTGCTTTCTTCATACGACGCAGAGCCATCTTATTAGCTTTCCTACCACGTACTCGAGCCTTGTCGTTGTTGGCTGCAATACGTTTGTTACCAATAATGATTGCTATGATGAAGAGGAGGAACGGAACGAGGTAACTGAGCAACTGAGCAGATGTGCCCCAAAGAGTCTGGTCGCGCTGTTCCAGTTTTGCATCACCCAACTTGATGTGGCGGATATCCTTAGCCAGTTCCTTCACATCCTGCTGACTGTTAGAGTAGTCGGCTGTGTGAACTGTACCACCCTTACCCTTCTTCACTTTCAGGGTGTAGGATTCGGTAGTCAAGGTCTTGTACGACTTGCTGTCGGTATCGAAATAAACAAATTCGGCAGCAGGAATAGTAAATGTGCCTGCATGACGAGGAACCACCAGATACTCGAATGTTTTCGTACCCGAAAGACCAGCACGAGTAAGTGAGAAATTGTCGTTTATCTTTGCGTCATAAGTCTCAAAATCCTTAGGGAAGGCTATTTCAGGAGTACGGATGAGTTTCATATTTCCTGAACCCTTCACACTCAGTTTCAACGTCACAGCATCATTGGCTTCAACTTCCTGAGTGTTGATAGAAGAAGAAACTGTGAATTTACCCACAGCTCCTGTGAACTTAGCTGGTTTTGCTGGCAGCGGAGACACGTGGATAGTGAGTTTTGGAGTGACAATCTTCTTCTTCACCTCCTGCATAGCTGAAACTCCATTGAAGAATGCATCAAACGGGTCAACATTTCTGCGAGGAATGACCACAAGACCTTCGTAGGTGATAGAAGGAATTACGAGGTCACCACTCTTCTGTGGGAACAGTACATACTGGCTCCAGATGACCGAACGATAGTTACGACCATTATATGTCTCCAGTTCAAATTCTTTGTTTCGAGGCAGAGGAATCTCCTGAATCTGGAAACCGTCGAGTGTTGGCAGTTTTCCATCCAGTTGCGTGAGGTTCAGAGTGGTATAAATCTTATACGTAAGCAGGATTGCCTCCTGTTCATACACATTTGTACGACTGGCAGTAGCTGTCATGAAGAGTTCGGAACCTGACACCTTTGCTGCAGGAGCATTCGATTGGTGCTGTTGCTGTTGCTGAGTTGCTCCACCACCCTGCTGAGCATTAGAACCACCACCCTGTCCGGCTGGAAGCACCTTTACTGTGGCACTATTGGAACGGAGCACCTTTCCGTCAACAGTTATGGTTGCCGGTTTAATGGTAAAGGTACCAGGTTGGGAAGCCATCACTACAAACGTATATGTGATGGTGCTCGACGATGACATGCGACCGTTGATAAACTGCACGCTGCTTTGTTGCGAAGTACTTGGACCATAGATTACGTCCAGACCCTCAAAATTTGGTGGAGTAAAATTGCTACCGCTTTGGGTGTTTACAGTAAACTGAACACGAAATTTATCACCCTGCTCTACTGTTGATGGAGCTGAGAGTCGCATCGTGGCATCAGCAAGAGCGTTAAGGGTTATCAGCGTGAATATGAATAATATGCTTATAAAACGTTTCATAATCGTAGGTTTACCAGTCTTTCTCCAGACTTCTTCTTGTAGCGTTCTGTTGCTTTAATTTTCTTTGTACATCTTTCTCATCCTGCTGAGCAGAATTGAGCAATTGTTCGGCAGTCTGTTCCGACATATCGTTCTTATCCTCCTTCTGCTGCTGAGGTTTCTGTGGTTGTTCGTTCTGCTGCTCAGGTTGTTGATCTTGTTTCTTCTGTTCGTCCTTCTTCTCCTCCTCTTTCTTCTGTTGCTGCTGATCCTGATTCTGCTGGTTCTGCTGCTGTTGCTGCTGACTCTTCTTCAACTGATACTGAGCCTTAGCGAGGTTGTATCGAGTCTCGTCGTCATTAGGATTGCAGCGCAAACTGCTCTTGTAGAGGTTTACGGCATTCTGAAAGGCAGACGTAGCGTCCTGGTTACTCTTCAACAGATAAGACCCCTGTGCATACCACACATTTCCAAGATTATGGAAATTCATGGCGCGTTTCAGTTGGTTGTCAGTACCCAACGAGTCGGCATCCATCATCTTAGCCACAGCTGTAGAGTCTTTTCCTTGCAGGAGATATGTGAGTCCGAGATTATAGAATGCTTCATATGTAGGACGTACTTCGAGCGACTTCAGATAGTCTGTTTCAGCTTTGTCGTATTGTTCAGAACGGAAACTGCGATTGCCTCGACGCACGTAGTCACGTTCGTTTATCTGTGCTGAAACTGTAGAATTTACAAATGTAAAACATAAAGCTAACAGTATGATTTGTACAGACTTTGGCGTACGGCTAAAGAGTGTAAGACGACGAATGAACGGACTTCTGCGTTCCATCACAATACACTCAGCAATTAGGACGAGAAGAAGTAGAATAGCAACAGCGATAAACTGTTCGTCATACTCCGAATACATGGACATAGAGATATCTGCTTTCTGCATCTTTGAAATCTCTGCATCCAGGATGTCCTGTGCCTGATTAGACCTGTCAACATGTATGTAGAGGCCGTTTCCAGCCTTAGCAATTTCCTTTCCTACCCTCTCGTTGAGTTTGGTTGTAACCACATTGCCCGAGAGGTCTTTCTTATACGAACCGTCACCCATTGGTATCGGACCACCATGATCAGTACCTACGGAGAGCACGAATATCTGAACTCCTGCCTTCTTTGCTTCCTTAGCCATCTCGACTGCTCCCTCCTCATGGTCTTCTGCGTCGGTAATGAGAATCAGAGCCTTGCCAACATTTTTCTTATCCGAGAAACTGGCAATAGAACGCTGGATAGCCTCTGCCATATTTGTTCCCTGAACCGACACAGTCTCCGGATTCAGTTGGTCAAGAAACATCTTGGCACTCACGTAGTCGGCAGTCATAGGCAACAGAGTGATGGCAGAACCGGCAAATGCCACAAGTCCCACCTTATCGCGGTCAAACTGTTCGATTAGCTTGCTAACCATCATCTTCGACTTATCCAAACGGCTTGGGTTCACGTCTTCGCAAAGCATAGAATACGAAACGTCGCAAGCTATCATCACTTCTATTCCAGAACGTTTAACCTCCTCGTTGCGAGTACCATACTGCGGACGAGCCATAATGAATATGACAAGTGCGAGGGCAGTCATCATCAGTGCAAACTTCAGGTGTACTCTCAATCTTGACACATCAGGCATCAAGTGAGCCATGAGGTTTACATCACCAAACTTACGCAGTTGGCGGCGCATTCTCCAGCGGACAACTATATAAATAGCTACCAGTACTGGAATGAGCAATAGCAAATACAAATATGTAGGATGTGCAAATCTGAACATTGTTGTTTTCTCTACTCTTTTAAGGCAATCTCTTTAACACTATATATCTCAGCAGAATCTCTAGCAGCAGCACGATGAAAGCAGCCAGTGCATATGGTTCGAACAACTCATTGCGCTTGCTGAATTCCTTCACGTTAAACTTCGTGCGCTCCATCTTATCGATATCTGCATATACGGCAGAAAGGTCGGCATTCTTCTGTGCTCGGAAATACCTACCTCCTGTCTCCTTTGAAATTCTGTTCATCGTAGGTTCGTCGATTTCTACCGGCAACATCACAGTACTTCCCGTAGGCAGCGGATATGGAGCCATTCCAGTAGTACCAATTCCGATGGTATAGATACGGATTCCGTACTTCTGTGCTATCTCTGCAGCAGTAGTCGGAGAGATGTTTCCGCTATTGTTCACACCATCGGTCAACAGGATTATAACCTTCGACTTAGCCTGACTGTCTTTCAATCGGAGGATGGCATTCATGATACCGTCTCCGATAGCTGTACCATCGTCGATAATGCCTCGTGCAGCCATATTACAGTCAACACTACTGTAGAGGTTCATCAACACAGCATGATCGGTAGTCAGCGGACATTGTGTGTAAGCCTCTCCTGCGAAGATTGTCAGACCCATATTATCGTTCGGACGACGTTCTATAAACTGCTGTGCAATAGCTTTCAGAGCCTCCACACGATTCGGTTTGAAGTCCTGTGCCAACATACTGGTTGAAACATCGACAGCCAGCATAATGTCAATACCCTCCACATCTGTATCACTCCAAGTGTGCTTACTCTGCGGACGAGCCAGAATGCACACCACAAGGGTGAAAAGCACCAGGCGAAGCAAGAAAGGCACATGGAACAGATAGAGTCGGAAACTCTTCGGAGCCATCCTATATTTCACCGTCTCTGGTACTTTTAGAGAAGGCAAACTTCTTTTGTATTTCAGCACATACCACAGGATGTAGGGTACCAGTGCAAGAAGCAGTATGAAAAATATCGGATTCTTAAACTCCATAATCAAAGTGTCAGCATATAAATTCGGTAACACAAAAATCCTATCACTCCCACAAGCCCGATGGCTGCTACAGCCACACCAGCTATCAACAGACGCTTAGTCACCTTAGAGTGCGGTTCGACGACTACAATCTCCTCTGGCTGAGCCTTCTGCTCTTCCTCTTCCTGCTTGGTCTGGTTGATATACTCGATAGCAGTAACAAGGTTGCGGTCGTTTTCGTTTATCAGCGTGTTGTATTTTGCAAACTTCACAAGGTCAGCCGTTTGGAACAACTCTCTCAACTCACCGATCGCCTCTTCGTCGTTAACATCCTGCAGATGCTGGATAATCTCGAACGAAGTCATCTCCATAGCATTGAAACCATAGCGTTCTTTGATGTAATTACGCAGAGTATCAGTCAATTGAGTGTAGTATTCCTTCGAGTCTTCGCTCTGCCACAACATCTTGTCCTCCTTAATCTCCTCAATCTTCTGCATAGCGGCCTTGTGTGGAGCCAGACGTTTCTTCAGCTTTATTCGCTTGATGATTGGTTTGTTGTCCTTCAGTCTTACAGCAACATAAATCAGCACGAGGGCAATGATAACTGCAAGGATGGAAAGTCTGAACACCAGACTCCAGTCAGCCCACACGAACGGAGGCGCCATTTCGCTTTTCAGTCCGAAGATACTATCCACATTCACAGTATCAATATCGAATGTTATAACCTTCATTCCTAATCTGTTAGTCTTATACACCTTACCATCTACTTTAACCTCCATAGGAGGGATACTGTAGAGGGATGTATCGAATGAAGTTACGTAGTATTTCTCTTTCAGCACCATTCGTTTTCCGTCGTTCACATAGTCGGTATCTACTGGTGTAGCATTGACGAACTCAAGCCCCGGAACAATCTGTTGCAGGGAGTCGAACTGTGGCAGTTCTACGAATTTACCTGCATCGGCACTCACCTCAAGAGTAATACCCATTCGTTTTCCTACCAGAATGCCTGCTGAGTCGAGTTTTGCCTCTACCGTCACCTGTGCCTGAGTCAAAGTGCTCAAAACACAGAAGAAGGCACACAACAGGAGTCGGGTACCAAAAACATTTTGCAGATTAATATGTAATGTATGATTTCTCATTTCTTATTTCCATTTAGCATCCAAACAACATGGACTACATACTTCTGCGTCGGAACAGTCCGAGCAGAGCCTTCACGTAGTCTTCGTCTGTACGCACGCTTACACAATCTACATTTGAACGTGTGAACACATTGCGCAACCAACCCTGATATTTCACCCACCACTCGTGATGAGCACGACGTACTGCCCTACTGCTGGTATCCACCAGTATATCATCGCCCGACTCAGAGTCGCGCATCTTGATAATTCCCACATCAGGCAGTTCTGTCATGCGGTAGTCGTACACCTGTATAGCCACAACATCGTGTCTGCGGTTGGCAATTGTAAGCTGGTTCGAGTAGTCCTTGCGGTCAAAGAAGTCGCTGAGCAGGAACACCGTACAACGTTTCTTGATAGCATTGGTCATATACTCTATGGCAGCACCAATGTCTGTCTTCTGACTTTCTGGTTCGAAGAACAGTAGTTCGCGGATGATGTGCAGTATGTGTTTTCTTCCCTTCTTAGGTGGAATAAACTTCTCTACCTTGTCAGAAAAGAAGATAACACCAATTTTATCGTTGTTCTGGATAGCCGAGAAAGCGAGTGTAGCAGCCACTTCCGTTGCCATCTGGCGTTTGGTTTGCTGCTGAGTACCGAAGTCAAGACTACCAGACACATCGACCAGCAGCATCACGGTCAGCTCTCGTTCCTCCTCAAACACCTTCACGAAGGGTTTTCCGAAACGTGCAGTCACATTCCAGTCGATATCGCGAACATCGTCTCCATACTGATATTCGCGCACTTCGCTGAATGCCATACCACGTCCCTTAAAGGCAGAGTGATACTCTCCAGCAAAAATATTGTTGGAGAGTCTTCTCGTCTTTATCTCAATCTTCCGGACCTGCTGTAAAAGTTCTTCGTATTCCATTAAGGCACTTCAACCTTATTTATAATCTTGCTAACTATTTCCTCTGCTGTCACATTGCTTGCCTCAGCCTCGTAGGTGAGTCCGATACGATGGCGCAGCACGTCATGAGCGATAGCACGCACATCCTCTGGGATTACATATCCGCGATGCTTGATGAAAGCGTATGCTCTTGCAGCCAGAGCCAGATTGATACTTGCACGAGGTGAACCTCCGAAACCAATCAGACCCTTCAGTTCCTTGAGTCCGTACTTGTCTGGAGTACGAGTAGCAAATACGATGTCAGCAATATACTGTTCTATCTTTTCGTCGAGATATACCTGGCGCACTACATCGCGAGCCTCCTCAATTTCCTTGGTTGACATGATAGGCTTTACCTTTACCTTATCACCCTGAGTAATGTTCTGTCGGATAATCTTCTTCTCCTCATCAATCTTCGGGTAGTCGATCATCACCTTCAGCATGAAACGGTCAACCTGAGCCTCAGGCAGCGGATAAGTACCCTCCTGCTCTATCGGGTTCTGAGTAGCCATTACGAGGAAAGGCTTTGGCAGTTCGTAAGTAGTAGTGCTGATAGTCACCTGACGCTCCTGCATAGCTTCGAGCAATGCTGACTGCACCTTTGCCGGAGCACGGTTTATTTCATCTGCCAACACGAAGTTAGCGAATACAGGACCTTGCTTAGCCACGAACTGTCCATCCTTCTGACTGTAAATCATAGTACCTACTACGTCGGCAGGCAGGAGGTCTGGAGTGAACTGAATGCGGCTAAACTGAGCGTCGATGAGTGACGAGAGTGTTTTGATAGCCTTTGTCTTTGCCAGACCGGGAACACCCTCGAGGAGGATATGTCCGTCTGACAGCAAACCGATGAGGAGCGACTCCACGAGGTGCTTCTGACCTACAATCTCCTGCTCCATTCCGGTCATAATGTTTGTAACGAACGAACTGTGTTTCTCGATAAGTTCGTTCAAAGCTCTGATATCAATGGATTCAGCCATATCTTTTTATTGGTTTTTATTATTTGACTGCAAAATTACGACTTTCGCCGTATAACAACCATATAACTGATATTTAAAATAATCTAAAAAAGGTTGATATCCCTTTATTTTAAGACATTTTAAATGAAACTACAAGCCCTTTCTGCACCACAAGAATGATTTGGTACAAAAAGGGCTTGTAGGAAAAGAATATTTCTGAGTATTTTTATGGCATCAGCAGAACTGTACCTACCTCAATACTGTCAGGATTTGTAATCTTATTCAGACGGATAATGGCATTCACCGAGTCGGCAGTTCCATACACCTCACGAGAAATCTTTGCGAGGAAGTCTCCGCGCTGCAGAACGTAAGTCTTCTGCTCTGGCACAGTATCTTTAGGCTGTTCCACTACTGGTTCCTCGACTGGAGCAGCCTCTTCGGATTCCCCCGAGCGTCCGCCACAGAATTTTACAGCCAGCAGAATGCAGATAGCCACAGCAGCAATGCAAAGCAAAGCCTTCACCAGTTTGCCGTTATTCTTATTACCCTCCGCTTTCTTAGGAGCCTCAGCCTTCGGTGTCTCAGCCTTTGGAGTTTCAACTGGTTTCTCAGCCTGTTTTGCAGGAGTCACCTTCTCGGCAGCCTTCTCCACTTTCTCAGCAGCCTTCTTAACTACCTTTGCTGACTCAGGAGTAGCAATCAGACTATCGATACCTCCGAACTGTCCGCTATCCTCTACAACTGTTTTTTTAGTTTCCTTCTTTTCAGCTGGTTTCTTAGTCTTTGCAGCATCCTTCTTTACCTTCTTCTGTACCACAGCAGTCACTTCCGACACATCTGCCACAGAGTCTATAGGAGCGAAGGTAACCTTCTTATATCCTTCAATTACAATACGTTCTCCGTTATTTACGTTCACACTCTCACGTGGTGCCACATTCACAAGTTTGAACGTACCCAGACCGTTAATCTTTACCACTCCGTCTTCTTTCAGACCCTCGATGATAACGTCAAAGAAAGCGCGACCGAGTCCCTCGGCAACTTTTTTCGAAGCCCCTGTTTGAGCTACAAAGGCATCAACTATATTTTGAATTGTCAGTTTTTCCATAGTTTCCTAATGTTATTCGTTTTTCGTCTTTCGTTTTTCGTTTTTCGTCCTTACTGCACTTTTTCCTTCAGCGCAGCACCCATCTTGAATCCGACAGTTTGCTTTGCAGGAATTACATTAAAAGACTTAGTTGTAGGGTTGTAAATTTTTCGTTCCGCTTTCATTTTCTGTTCAAACACGCCGAAGTTTTTGATAGTGACAGAATTGCCGGCATTCACCTGTGAGAGTAAAGCCTGTACAAAAACGTCCACTTGCTGTTGCAGTTCGTCTGCGTCGCTGCCCAGCTTCTTAGCCATACGGTCAATAAATGTACGATTGTTCATAAAGTAAATATGTTTTATTGTTTATAATTTCGTTCCATACAAGTCGAAGTCGTCGGCATCGGTAATCTGCACATCGTAGAAACAGCCTGTTCGCAGCAATCCCTCAGCCACAGGTATCAGCACCTCCGGATCTACCTCAGGCGAGTCGTACTGAGTGCGTCCCACATAGTAGTTCCCTTCCTTCCGGTCTATTATCACTCGTTGCACACTTCCTATCTTCTCTGCCTGCACCTCTGCTGAGATATCCTGCTGCAGAGCCATCAAGTCCGACAGGCGCTGTTGTTTCACTTCCTCAGGCACTTCGTCCTTAAACATCTTAGCAGCAGGAGTGCCGTCTTCTTCGCTATAAGCGAAAGCACCCATGCGGTCGAACTTAGCCCAACGCACGAAGTCTTTCAGTTCCTCGAATTCCTTCTCCCCTTCTCCCGGGAAACCCACCATCAGGGTTGTTCTGAGACAAATTCCCGGTACTTCCCTTCTGATTCTTTCTATCAGTTCCTTCGTCTCCTTGCTGTCTATATGTCGCTGCATATTCTCCAACACCTTGTCGTTGATATGCTGTAGAGCTATGTCAAGATACTTGCACACATTATCCCTCTCTCTCATCACCTCCAGCAGTTCGTAAGGAAAATGAGTAGGATATGCATAATGCAGTCTAATCCACTTCACGCCCTTCACGTCACTAATCCGGCGTACCAGTTCGGCAATCATCTGTTTTCCGTACAGGTCTATGCCGTAGAAAGTAATCTCCTGGGCAATCACCTGAAACTCCTTCACACCCTCAGCCACCAGTTGTTCCACCTCTGCCACAATCCTCTCCATCGGCCTGCTCTTGAACGTACCAGTTATGATAGGAATCGAACAGTACGCACATTGTCTGTCGCACCCTTCGGCTATCTTTATATAAGCATAGTGCTTAGGAGTAGTCAGACGTCGTTCATCTTCTCTTTTCTCATCGTAAGTCTTTCCTATATCGCCTATTAGCTCAGTCCAATTAAACTTTCCGTAGAACTTATCTACCTCAGGTATTTCCTTTCCTAATTCTTCGAAATACCTTTCCGAGAGACACCCCATCACATACAGTTCTCTGATTCGTCCCTCCTGCTTCGCCTCTCCCAGTTCCAGAATCATATTGATGCTCTCCTCCTTTGCGTCAGCAATGAAACCGCAGGTGTTCACCACAACGATTTCTGCATTCACCTCCTTCGGATCGTGACGGACTGTAAATCCGTTCAGTTCCAGCTGACGAATCAGCCTTTCCGAATCCACCAGATTCTTCGAGCACCCAAGAGTGATAATATCTATCGTATTTCTTTTCATTCGCCAGCAAGAAAGCCTTTACTCACCAAAGAGAGAATCCACAAAAGCCTTACGGTTAAATGGTTGCAGGTCTTCCATACCCTCTCCCAGTCCTATATACTTCACAGGAATCTTAAACTGGTCGCTGATACCGATTACCACACCACCCTTGGCAGTACCATCGAGTTTTGTGATAGCCATCGAAGTCACCTCCGTAGCCTTCGTAAACTGCTTTGCCTGTTCGAAAGCATTCTGTCCTGTAGAACCGTCGAGCACGAGCAACACATCGTCTGGAGCCGTGCCTACCACCTTCTTCACAGCATTGCGAATCTTCGTAAGCTCATTCATCAGTCCAATCTTATTGTGCAGTCGGCCTGCAGTATCAATGATTACCACATCAGCACCATTTGCTACAGCCGAACTGACAGCATCGAAAGCTACAGCAGCAGGGTCGCTGCCCATCTGTTGCTTCACCACCGGCACACCTACCCTTTCGCCCCAGATTACAATCTGTTCTACGGCGGCGGCACGGAATGTATCGGCAGCACCCAGATAAACCTTCTTTCCTGCTTGTTTGAATTGCCAAGCCAACTTACCAATCGTCGTAGTCTTACCCACACCATTCACACCCACTACGAGAATCACATATGGCTTATGGTCTGCAGGCAGTTCAAAACCGTTCGTATCCTCAGTATTATTCTCAGTCAGCAGCGAAGCTATCTCCTCGCGCAGAATCTTATTCAGTTCACTTGTATTTACGTACTTATCGCGAGCCACGCGTTCCTCAATCCTCTTGATGATGTTCAGAGTAGTCTCCACACCCACATCGCTCGTCACCAGCACCTCCTCAAGGTTGTCCAACACATCGTCGTCAACCGTAGATTTTCCGGCTACAGCACGTGCTATTTTACCAAAAACACTCTCCTTCGTCTTCGAAAGTCCCTCGTCCAGAGTTTCCTTCTTTTGCTTAGAGAAAAAATCAAAAAATCCCATTTCCTTATTGAGTTACTATGATATACCAATGCTATTAGGCGCAAAAGTACAAATAATTTATTGAAAAACCACAAAAAACCTCCCCAAAAAATTTTTGGAGAGGTTTTCGACCATACATATTTCTATGCGTATTCCTTATTTTTTCAGATAGTCCTTAACCTGATCAGCAGGAACCATCTTCTCGTCAAATGCGTATGCACCAGTCTTTGGAGACTTGAACATCTTTATAACCTTAGTAAAAGAACGGCTGTCTTTATTCTGAAGTGTAGCGACTGTTTTCTTTGCCATAGTTTCTTACTTTTATTTAATCTCCTTATGAACTGTCATTCTCTTAAGGATTGGGTTATACTTCTTCAACTCCAAACGGTCTGGAGTATTCTTGCGGTTCTTTGTAGTGATATAGCGTGATGTGCCTGGAAGACCGCTATCCTTCATTTCTGTACATTCGAGGATTACCTGTACACGATTACCTTTAGCTTTCTTTGCCATAATGATTTCTCCTTTCGTTTCGTTTTAATTAACCAATCACCTGGTTCTCAAGAGTCTTGATATCCAGAACACCCTTGTCGAGAGCGTTACGGATAGCCTTATCAAGACCGATACGGTTAATAATGCGCAGACCTGCTGCACTCACTTTCAGGTAAATCCAGCAATCTTCCTCTACATAGTAGAACTTCTTAGTAAACAGGTTGACATTAAACTGTCTTTTAGTGCGTCGCAGAGAGTGAGAAACGTTATTTCCCACAACAGCTCTCTTACCTGTAATCTGACAAATTTTTGACATATTTATTATTCTTTATTCTGTTTAATTTTCTTTGAACTTTTTGGAGAAGGTAAACGGAGAGTGACATCTGCGAGCCCGCAATGCCCGCCTTTTGCGAAATTTGATATCGTCTCACCGCCAAAGTATTTGAAAATTAAGGGGTGTTTCGTTTTTCTTCGAAGGGATTAAATATCCCTGACCCTGCCACGGGCAGTCTTTTCATCCGGAAGGGATTAAATATCCCTAACCCTGCCACGAGCCATCATTCGAATCTTTTCCTTTATAAAAAATCTGAAAGTAAACTTTCGCTTTTTCCTAAAGTAAAATCTTCGTGATCCGGAAGGGATTCGAACCCTTGACCCACAGCTTAGAAGGCTGTTGCTCTAATCCAACTGAGCTACCGGACCATCCTTCCGAACCGTTCAAATGCCCTACAACAAAGGCACTGAACTAAAAGCACAGGATAATCCCATGCATTTTGCGGGTGCGAAGGTACGACTTTTTCACGAACTGACAAAATAAACCTAAATAAATTTCCCCACAACACCATTTTTTATTTCTATCTTTGCACCCACGAAAATAAACCTATGATATGAAACAAAAACTTCTGAACATACTCCTGTTCCTGCTCACAACTACTATAACCCTCGCACAAGAGCAGCACCAAAGCGACAGTCTCTACATCCCTACTCCACCCAACTACTCCCTGCCCGACATGTGGATAACATCCATGAGCGACACCACCGACACCGGAGCAGACATATTTTATATAGTATCTACATGGGAAGAAGACTGGCACACTACCGACGGACTGCTCTGCCACTATGCCGACGTATGGAACCCCTCCCATCGCTACCACATGGCAAAGGAGATGAACCGCATCATGAGCTACATGGCACCAGGCAACAACTTCTACGCACCCTACTACCGCCACATGACAATGGAAGGATGGATGACCTGCAACGAAGACACCATCAACCGCCGCGAACAACTCTCCATGCACGACGTCTTCCTTGCCTTCGAAGAATTTCTCCGTCTGCGCAACCCGCGCCGTCCCATCATCATAGCCGGATTCAGCCAGGGCGGCTATGCCGTAGTGCAACTGCTCAAACATATCAGCGACGACACCTACCGCCACCTCGCAGCAGCCTACGTACTCGGATATAAAGTAACCCCGCAGGACACCCTGCAGACCACACATATCGTACCGGCACAGAGCGACGACGACATAGGAGTAACCATCTGCTACAACACCGTCAAAGACGTGAAATACATCAATCCCGTCATAGCAGGTTCCTGCATCGCCATCAACCCCGTCAACTGGCGTACCGACGAGCGTCCAGCCACCCTCCACGACACCATACAGATACGTCTCGACACCACCTACCACGTCCTGGTAGCCACCAACTACAGCGCCTCTGAATACCGTCCCTACAAAGGATTCCTCAACGTTGGCGACATCCACAGCTGCGAGCCCTGGCTCTATAGCGACTGCCTACGCGAAAACATCCTCCTCCGCACCCGCAAATGGAGAGAAGAAAATGAATAATTACTTCACAAGGGCAATCAGTTCGTCAGAATACTTAGGCATAGCCCCATTCTGAGTACATACAAAAGCAGATACCTTAACAGCGATTTTATGAGCTTCCTCAATCGGTTTTCCATTGAGGATAGCAGCACAGAATGAGCCTGTGAAAGAATCGCCAGCACCTACAGTATCAGCAACTGTTACCTTCGGAGTTTCCTGGAAGGAAGTAATATTCGGAGTAAACACATACGATCCGTTGGTTCCACAAGTCAGCACCACCATATCAAGACTATAGTTTTCGAGCAACTGCTGACAAGTAGTACGCATATCCAAACTCTCGAAACCGAACATACGATTAATGATTACCAATTCCTCATCATTTATTTTCAGTATGTTACAACGTTTAAACGAGCCTTCTATAATATCCTTAGTATAGAACTGCTGACGCAAGTTGATATCGAAAATCTTCAGACAATCAGCAGGAGTATCATCAAGGAAACGGTGTATTGTAGCACGGCTTACCACATTGCGTTGAGCCAGCGAACCAAAACAAACGGCACGACAGTTGGAAGCTATCTGTTTTATATCATTATCGTATGGAATATTATCCCATGCAACATTTTCTTTGATATCATACGTTGGGATACCTTGAGCATCGAGTTGCACCTGCACCGTTCCAGTTTGGTACGGAACCTTAGGCAGCAGATCGTTCAATCCGTGCTGACGAAGAGCTACGAGAGTTTCTTCAGCAAGTTCATCTTCGCCTATAGCACTTATAGCTATGGTATTATCATTACCTATGAACTGTCCTGCATGGTAGGCAAAATTAGCAGGTGCGCCTCCGAGTTTCTTTCCTTCTGGAAGTACATCCCACAGGACCTCTCCGAGTCCTACGACATAACGTTTTGTTTTCATGTTATTTGATATTTTTTATGTACGTAAATAAATATAATACTCCGACAGTCATAACCAGCACAGCACCAGCCTGTCCCATTGCATCGCTTGCAAAACCCATCAAGAGAGGGAATATCGTTCCGCCGAAGAGTCCCATAATCATCAGTCCGCTCACCTCGTTCTGTTTCTGTGGCATAGCTTTCAGTGCCTGGGCAAAGACAAGTGAGAATATGTTTGAGTTGCCGTATCCGACAAGCGCTATGGCAGCATAAAGCATCCACTGTTCTGTACCGAAGAACAGACCACACATAGAGCATGCCATCATAACAACAGAAATGATAAAGAACCATCGATTATTCATGATGCGCAAGAAGAATGAACCAGTGAGACATCCTACTGTACGGAATATAAAATATAGTGATGTTGCAAAAGCAGCCTCATTAAGAGACATACCGAGTCGTTCCATCAGAATCTTCGGAGCAGTAGTGTTAGTACCTACATCAATACCTACATGACACATAATTCCGAAGAAAGAGAGAAGCACTACTGGCACACCGAGCAGTTTAAAACACTCCACAAATGTCGATGGTTTTCCTTCGACAGGAGTTTCAGTGATTGGTGTAATAGCCAACCATAATGTTGATAGAGTACCCACAATGAAGAATATAGCAAAGAGAACTCTCCAGTCAAGTCCAAAAGAAGGTATTGCCTGCGTTGCACCCCACATAGCCAAATAAGGTGCAGAGAACGAGGCAATAGCCTTCACAAACTGACCGAACGTGAGTGTAGATGCCAGGTTGTCGCCTCCGATTACTCCCGACACAAGAGGGTTAAGTGATGTCTGCATCAGAGCATTACCTATACCTAAGAGTGAGAAAGCGATGAGCATCACATAGAAATTATTTGCGAAAACAGGCAGCAACAGAGCCAGCACTGTTACGACGAGCGAGAGTAATACAGTCTTCTTTCGTCCAATTCTATTCATCAGCATACCTGTTGGCACACTGAAGATAAGGAACCAGAAGAATACAAGTGAAGGTAGGACATTAGCAACAGAATCGCTCAATGCCAGGTCTTCTTTCACATAATTCGAAGCTATACCTACCAGATCCACAAAGCCCATGCAGAAGAAACAGAGCATCAGCGGAATAAGTGTTAATTTCTTACTTTGACTCATAATCAAATCGAATTTTCCTTATTATTTAAATTCATACATTGTAGCCTTTCCACCAACAACCTTTATATTATTATACGGTTCTTGAGGGAAAACAAGATTAGTCATTGACATACGTCCTTCAGCATCAAACACTTCAATAGAACTACGGTCTATAAAGATACGGAACTGGCGTATATCTCCATATACTGGAGCAACAGTTTTGCAAGGGAAGTTCTCGCTGAAACTTGCATAATTGCGAGTACGGTCCATTGCGAAAGTCTTACCCTTTGCGTCGTAGTTGAGCACTATTTGTTCTCCTATCTGATTCGAAAGAGTTATCTCTGCACTACCCTTCAGGTCAACAACTATTTCGCCAGCCTGCGGCAACTTGTTTGTGGTTTTACTACGCAGAGCCAGCAATTCGCGAGATGGTGTCACACCGCAATAAGTCTGTCCCTGATACTCAAAGAGATCCAAATCGCGTGGTACACTATTTGCATTGCGGAATTGCTTTGTAGGCACCTGATTTGCATATTGCCAGTTTGACATCCATGCAATAGCTATATGTCGTCCGTCTGGAGCATTATCGAAAGTCACCGTTGCATAGTGATCCTTTCCATAATCCATCCAGCGTGTATCAGTGTGTTCGCAAGTGAATTTATGTCCGTCAAATTCACCTACAAAATACTGTGTTGCACTACCGCCGAAAGGACCTCCAGGGTTGATATTACAAATAAGGAGCCACTTCTGTTTGTCTGTGCCTCTCACCTGCAATTTTATCAGATCAGGACATTCCCATACACCATCGTGACAACCCAAGCCAGTACCGAAAGAACTTTCATACTTCCAGTCCATCAAATCAGCCGAACTGTATATTCGCATTTCCTGTCCTGCAGCAAGGATGAGGTTCCACTTTTGTATTTCCGGGTTCCAAAAAGCCTTCGGGTCGCGAAAATCAGCCTCAGTACTTACGAGCACCGGATTTCCTGCATATTTCTTGAATGTCTGTCCTCCGTCAGTAGAAACAGCCATCGACTGCACCTGAGTCTTATTGCCATCTGAGGTGTAGAGAGCCACTACCCTATTATTCTTCTTGTCAACCACACACGAACCGCTGAAGATGCTTCCGAGTGCATCGGGTTCGATAGCTGTAGGCTGAGCCTCCCAGTGTATGAGGTCGCGGCTTGTAGAATGTCCCCATGTCATATTTTCCCACTGTGAACCATATGGGTTCCACTGGTAGAACAAGTGATACACCCCATCCTTGTAGAACATACCATTAGGGTCGTTCATCCATCCATATACAGGAGTATGATGATACACAGGATTATACTTTTCCTCCTTCTTTGGTTCAAAAGAATTGCTTTGTTTCATCTCGTTCCAGCAGATGAAATCCTTCATTGATCCAGTGAAACGGCGATCTCCGTGGAATGTGATATCAAGCAGTATCTCGTTTATGCCAAATCGCTGCAAATCGAGTGGAACATAATAGTCCACCTTGTCAACTGCCAGTTTTACATTCAGAGTCTGTACCTGTTGATTATTAGCCAACACTCTTATGCTGGCATAATCTTCGCGTTCCTGCACAGGCAATAAAATATAGCGTTGAGTAACACTTACGCGTTTCATAGCGTGATTATTGCCTAAGAGAAGCGGAGAAGTATTCCCTGCCTGAGAAGACAGGCAGAGAATACTAGCTATCATTATTACGAATAGTTTTTTCATGTATTAATCAGTTATGGGTTAGTATTAATACTTGCAAAAATACGATTATAAATTCATCCTCACAATAAATGTGTTATGAAAAACACAATCTCCTGATTATTTCCCGAATACAACTTTTTTACCTTTAACTATATAAATACCTTTTTGAACAGGATTTGTTACAGGACGCCCCTGAATGTCATAAATAGTTTCAGCTTTCTCAGCCTTTGCAGAAACGCTCTGAATAGCTGTTGGCTTAGCAACGAGTTCTACCTGTGTAAAGTTGAATGGTGCGCCACCTTCCTTGTTGCACTGAATCATAAGACGATCTACGTCAGCAAGTGCTTCCTCCATGATGATGTCCTCAAGGCTGAGTTCTGCATATTCGTTGGTCATGGTCATAGTAGTCTGGTCGCCGAGCTTACCACCATCGCCCCACTTGGTCAGTATGTTGATGACATAGTCAGTGCGGCCAGCCTCGGAATAGAAGCGGATGGCAGAGATATTGTCCCAATCAATGCCCACGAAGCTGTTCTTTGTAATCTCCAGAGTGCTCCATTCGTCCATCCAGAAGAAACCGCTCCAGGCAGTCAGGTCGTCGATGCCCTCTTTGCCGTCACCATACCAGATTTTAGTAGCTATGAAATCCATACCGCAGACCTCAAGGCCATGCTCCTGCAGATACGAAAGCATTGCAGGAGTGGCAAATACCTCGATACTACTCTGGTCAGGGAAGATGAAGTGTGCAAAGCGTGACCCTGGGAGCATGCCACCGTCGCTGTGCAGCTCAATAACCTCGCCTGTAGCGTCCTTGAATTCAATAACCAGTTTGTCGCCAACCTTCATGTCTGCAAACTTGGCAGCCTCGATTTTCAGGGTATTGCTCCAATCTACAGCGTGCTCACCTTCCCACACGTCAGTTGCTCCTGCGATAACAGTTGTTGCCATAAGGCACATAAGTAAAAATAATTTTTTCATAATAAAAGGTTTTTGAAATTAATAAAAAAAGTATTGTTGTTGTTTTAAATGTCACCCAAGACCCATAGACCTTGGGTGACATTTATTGTAATTAGTTTATTGTTGCAAAACTGCCACATTGTTGATTTTTACATCACCACCATAGCCATTGATACTCCAGCAGTTCTTATTAACTCCGTATATACGCTGAGTATAGCATACATTATCGTTAATATACATAACAACTACAGAATTGTCGGTGTAGATATCCACCTTATAAGTATTGTCACCAGGAGTCTTGAACTTATAGCTGTCAACACTTGCTATGAAACCCTTACCCTTCGGTCCTTCCTCCTCGAAATTGATTTTGCGGTTACTGCCGCCGTCTTCCGGATTGATGACCATAGTATAATATGTAGGAGCATCAGAAGAGCGTACCAGTGACACACCGAATTTATCAGTAGTAGTAACAGTGAATGAGATATGATTGCAGCGTCCGAGACGGTTATACATCACATATGCGCCATCACCGCTCAGAGTTCCGTTTACAAATCCGTTCTGCTGCATCACCTTCACCTCCTTGGTCTTATTATACTTAGCCTTTATATTAGGCACTTCGCCAAGGGTAAGTGTACCGTCTTCGTGCTGTACGATGCGGTGGCACACCAGAGCTCCAGCCCACAGAGGTTCGCCATCTGCTCCTACTTCCACATTGCGCTCGGCATTTGTTCCGTTCGGACGTATAGGGCACCATCCCCAGATGAATCTGTCAGTTCCATTCGAAGCAGTCTTTCCTGCATAGTATGCGCGGCTGTCCAGAATGCCCTCCCTGCCGTCAGAAGGGAAGGTAGGAGTACTTCTGCTGAAACGCTTCTTCAGATTATCCCATGAGTCGGCAACCATATATTTCACCTTTCGGCTCCATGAAATAGCCTCACTATAAATCATATACCACTTGCCGTTCATTTCAAACACATCTGGACATTCACACATACGGTCCCAGACCATGTCGAACGAACCTACATGTTCCCAGTCGCGGAGGTTAGAAGACTTAAAGTCTGCAAACTTAAGGTTCGAACTGATTACCATGTGCCACATACCGTCGTCAGCCTTGAACACCTGTGGGTCACGGAAGTCGATTGCTGAATAACCGTAATCAACACCTTTCAGCACCCATGAAGGGTCTTTGCGCCAAGTCTTGAAATCAGATGAAGTAGCACGCATAATTACCTCTCGATTTGAGAGCAGCATATTGAAAGCTGTGTAGTAGATATAATAGAGTCCGTCCTCTTCGTTATAGAAAGCACAGCCTGTACCCAATACTGCATCCTGTTGTCTTGAGTTAGTTCCAGTTGGCAGCACCTCGTTCAACGATGTGTAGTTAGCACAGTCCCGAGTTGAAACACCCCAATATGGATGATAATTGGCACCATTATTTTCGTACTCCTGCAGATAGAGCACCTTAAACTCCTTTGCTTTCTGGTCGTAGAACGGCATTGGGTCGCCACAGCGTCCGATAGCAGGGTTATAGTATGTTTGGAAACCGTTATCATCGCTCGATTCCAGATAAGTGGTTGTACCGTCCCAGTCTTTCGATGGGTCGCCATCATACTTATCATCACTGCAGGCAGCCATTACACACACAGTGCAAGTCAAAATTCCTGTATATAATATTTGGGAAACAATCGTCTTCATAGCTTATTATTTCGTTAAGTGATTAATAGCATTCGTTGTCATAATAGCAATGTTCTTATGGTAGTTCTCTACATATCCGCTTCCGAATGTGTATGAATACCAGTCGAAACATCCGGAACCGATACATAGGATACCGCCGCGAGAGCCTTTAGCAGGATATTCCCAGGCTACGATTGCCTTGTCACCACCTACACCAAGGATGACACCATCAGTGCGTGTGAGCCATGCGTCGTAATTGTCATATCCACCCCAGTCTCCACCAATGTGATACTGTGCTGTAGAGTTAGTCACGTAATAACCCTTATCTGTACAGAACACCTCGTTTGCTGTGGCTCCCATAACAAGTCCTTTATACAGGTCGTGTCCTTCCTGTCCTCCATACATAAAGAAAGACCATGGTCCGCTACATTGTTCAGCTTCCATTTCTTTATCACCCCAGCAGTTGTTTGGAGTAGTCCAGTCATCAGTACCTGTAGCACCGATAAACGAAGCCAGGTTTGTAGCATAACGAGTGAGTAAGAACGAACCACCATTGTTATAGTAAGCAACCAGTTGGTTCTTGATGGTAAGCATGTTCTCTGCCTTCTTTACGAAATCATCATGTCCGTCAACAGCATTATCGGAGTGATAGTGCCACCATATAATCTTACATTCCTTCAGGTCGCAAATACCCTCTCTGATGTCCTCATACGAAGCATAGCGGGCACCTTCCACGTTCTCCAGCATCCAATCGCAAGCAGCACGAGCTTCTGGATCAAGGTCAGCCTTTGTTGCTTCCATACCAAGGAATACAGCCTTCGGTACGATGTGTGGTTTAGCATGTTGCACAGATATCACCCAATCGAGGAATGCATCCCCATTTGTTACAGTCACGCCGTGTGAAGTGCCCATATCCATCTGGTCGCCAATGGCTAGATTACATTTAGCTCCTGCCGACAACTTCAGTCCTGTCACCTTCATTGCCGATGTTTCGTACACTTCTGGCAGGTTTACAACAATCATGCGCTTTGCATGATCGATGACTCCGTTTATGTTATCGAGAGCAAAGGCTTCTATTTCGCAGTCGCCTTCCATATTCATATTGCCTGCTTTGTTGTCGCTACATGCGGAAAAAGCAGTAGAGAGCAGCACAAGAAGCATTGCCAATAGAATATTTGATATTGATTTATTATTCATAGTCTTTAAATTTATTGCTTTCAGGAAAAATGCATATTATAAATAATTTGGAAATTACCAGTTGCCTATGTTCTGTGTGTAATGTCCGTTTGAAGCAGACAACTGTTCAAATGGAATAGGCAAGTATTCATCCTTGTTCTCAGTGAATCGGGCACCTTTCAAGTGTGCACGGATAAGGCTCTCGGTTGAGAAGTACTTATTTATCACTGCAGCAGCTTCACCCCAGCGTACAAGGTCGAAGAATCGTTCGCTCTCCATTGCCAGTTCCAGACGGCGTTCCATCTTCACAATCTGTATAGTCTTTTCTTTTGAATAGCTATCAGAATACTGACCGACTTTCAGCGACACACCATAGTCAGAAGGATAGTTGTTTATCATCTTAATGCTGCCTGAAGCACGCTTGCGGATATCATTTACAATCTGAATAGCCTCAGCACTTTTGTCCAACTGTGCATAAGCCTCAGCACGCATCAGAAGCACATCTGCGTAGCGGAATACGATACGGTTCATCGGACTAGCCCAGTACGAACCCTTAATTAGGTATTCACCGATGAGAGCTGGGTCAACATTCTGCTTCAGCGATACATAATAGCCGTACAGACCCTTTGAGCGACTCCAAGTTTCCGACTGATCCATCATGAAGTTCGCATTGAACATATATGGGAAACCTGGCATACCGATGGTCAGGAAGAGACGAGTGTCGGCATTGTCCTGTCCCTTATCGTAGTTCTTGTCGTTGAAGTTATTGAGCAAAGGCAAACCATTTGCGTCGGTACGGAAAGCATTAACAAGGTTCTGTGATGGTTTGAAGAAGTCGCAACCTCCATCAGTAGCCTTTGGAATGTTTGGTGGAATCAGTCCGTAGCTCCAGTTCAAGTTACCAAACGTAGAACCGTCGTTTCTTGAGTACTGGATAGCCCATATACTTTCTTTTCCGTTCTCGTAAGTTTCTTCTGGACGGAAGTTATTGTGGATATCCGACTCCAAACCATAGTTTGCATACAAAGAAGGATCAGTATATTCAAGCACCTTCTTCAGGTCGTCCTGATTGATTGAAGTCACCTGATGACTCTTTGGGTCGTCCTGTCTGTAAGCCTTATAGAGGTAGAGTTTAGCCAGCAGTGCTGCAGCAGCAGCCTTGGTAGGTCTTCCCTTTTCCTCCTGACTTTCCGGCAACACATTGTAAGCAGCCAGAGCATCTTTAATGATAATCTGCCATCCCTCATCGTTAGTGTATTGGGTATTAGACAGTTCGTTATATCCTTCCGACGACATATTCTCGTCTATTACAAACGGAATATTCTTGTACAGTCTCTTCAGCAGGAAATGTCCGTAAGCACGTAGGAACTTCATCTCTGCCGTGCGCTGAGTCTTTAAAGGATTCGAATCGTCAGCCTTGTCCAGAATGGCAAGAGAAGCATTTACACGCGACAGACAGTTGTACAATCTCACCCACATATCATTGATATTCCAGTTTGTGGTGAGCACGCCCTGTTGCACTTCCAACTGGTGGAACACACCACCGTCGTTCGTACCTATACCGCCTTTGTAAGCATCGTCAGAACGCACCTCGAAGTTCCACATTGAGAAGGAAGAGTTGATATCTTCAGCCGAAGTAAAAATAGCATACGACGACACCACCATATGTTCTATATTGTCCGTATTGTTTACAAACTCCTCTTCGAGCGAAGCCTGCGGAACGTGTGTATCCAGGAAGCTATTGCAGGAAACGAAGACTGAAGACTGGAGGATGAGTGCAGTCGCCATCATAGTGCCCGACCACTTATTCATTCCTCTCTTACATATATTTATTATTGTCTTTTTCATCTTTTCTGTATGTTTAAAATCTCTGAATTTCATTTTATTCATCTCTTACTTAAACTCCTTAGAACGATACATTCAGACCGAATGTAACATTAAGAGGAATAGGATATCCGAAGTTTGCATTTTCTGGATCTACACCAGTAAACTTCTTACTCTTGATGGTAAGCAGGTTTTGAGCTGATACATACACGCGCAGACGCGACATACAGAGTTTTTCGCACACTTTCTTTGAAAAGTTATAGCCAATCTGCAGGTTGCGAAGTTTTGCATACGAACCATTTTCCACATAATATGTAGAAACACGAGTTTCGTTATTAATATCCCTTGTGCTCACAGCTGGAATATTTGAGTCCGGATTTGTCGGACTCCATGCGTCGAGCAGACGGCGACCCTTGTTCAGGTTAGCCACATTCACACCAGCCCAAAGGTCTGTTTCCTTCTTCAGGTCAGTGATTACGTCCACACCTGCAACACCCTGCCAGAACATAGTCAGATCGAAGCTCTTCCATTGCAGGTAGATATTCAGACCCCAAGTGAAGTTAGGCACCGGATTATAAATCCAGGTCTGGTCTTTTTCTGTAATCTTACCGTCACCGTTCAAGTCCTTCCAACGCATACGACCTACTTGCGCACCCTGCTGAACTGCGTGGTTGTCCACTTCATCCTGACTCTTGAAGATACCGTCAAAAACATATCCTACCTGAGCACCCATCGGATGTCCCACAACACTTTCCACACCGTTTCCGCCGAAAGTACCTTTGGCAGCAATTGTTTCAGGCAACTTGGTTATCTTATTTCTGTAAGTACCGATATTTCCGGATAAGTCATAGTTCAACTGGCTTATCTTACCGCGGTAACCTACATTGAATTCAACACCCTTATTCACCATCTCACCGGCATTCACATACTGGTTTGTACTCTCACCCATCGCACCGATACCTGGCATGTTTACAAGGATATCCTTAGTCTTCTTATGATACCATTCAAATGAACCGTACAGTGCATTGCGGAAGAAACCGAAATCGAAACCGAGGTTAGTCTGTGTAGTAGTTTCCCACTTAAGGTCATCATTTCCAAGCTGGCTGCGCTTGAATCCTGATGGCAGAATCTGTCCACCGCCAGTACCGGCAATATCGTAACTTGTTCCGTAGCTCTGACCACCGAAACCTGCCTCGCCGTAGTCGCTCACGTAGAGGGTGTAACGAGCCAGATTGGCAATTTCCTGGTTACCAGTCTGTCCCCAAGAAGCACGAACCTTCAAATTATCAATCCAAGATACATCCTTCATGAAATTTTCCTGATTGATGCGCCAACCAGCACTGACAGAAGGGAAATTACCATATCGGTTATTCTTACCGAAGCGCGACGAACCGTCATGACGCAGAGTAAAACTTGCAATATACTTATCATCGAAAGTATAGTTCAGTTTTCCGAAGAAAGAAGTCAGAGTATAACCTTCGCCATATCCCTTAGCTTCCTGCTCTCCTACTCCTGCATTAGGCCACATATAATTCTTGTCCATGCGAACATAATCATAACGCTTACCGCTGAAACTCATGTCGTCCTCACGATTCAACTCCACACCGAGCAGAGCATCACCGCGATGCTTGCCTGCCTCTAAATTATAAGTCGCAATAGCATTCCACATCCACTTAGTCCAGTGCTCCTGCTGAGCCTTAACTGCATTCACCGAGTTAGCCACAGTACCCTCGGTAATCGGGTAAGTGAATTCTCTCATCGACTTCTGCGAATAGTCAAGACCGAAAGTAGATTTGAAGTTCAGATTCTTTATAGGATTGATGTTGACATAAGCATCACCGAACATACGCCAGTAAGTATATCTGTTGTCACCATTGCGTTTCAGACGAGCCAAAGGGTTTTCACGGTCTGGATAACCACCTACAGGGCCGGCAAACTCGCCGTCAGTGGTATATACAGGCAATGAAGGGTTGAACTGCAATACATTCTGCAGGAAACCGCCAGGAGCCTGCACTTCGCTTGTGCGGTTCAGAGTGAAGTGTTCACCGATAGTAACAATATTCCTGTCATTAATCTTAATCAGCTTATATTCAGTATTCATACGACCTGAGATACGATTGAAGTCGCTCTCCTTGATGATACCCTTATTCTTATAGTAACCGACAGAGAAGAACGAAGAACCGCGCTCAGAACCATTGCTCAGAGCCACGTTATACTGCTGAATTACACCAGTGCGCGTAGTCTCCTTAAACCAGTCCGTATCGCTTGCAGGAGTCTTGCCGTCCGCATCCAGATACTTACTCATAGTCATCTTATTCAGCACAGGCACATTCTGCTGATTGTATCCCCAGTCATATCTGTACCCCAGACCATTGTTATTGGGATTCAGACCATCGTTTACAAAAGCCTGCCACATAGTGCGTCCAAACTCCTCTGCATTCATCACATCCATCTTGTGCACATAATTCTGAACCGACACACTGGCATCGAAATCCACCTTCACCTTACCTTCCTTACCCTTCTTCGTTGTGATGATGATGACACCATTGGCAGCACGTGAACCGTAGATAGAAGCTGAAGCGGCATCCTTCAATACCTGAATCGACTCAATGTCGTTACCGTTAAGTTCGTGCATACCAGCCTTTGTAGGCACACCATCGATGATGTAAAGCGGGTCGTTGTTGTTCATGGTACCAATACCACGGATTCGTACCGTAGCATTACCTGCAGGCGAACCGTCGGCACTGATATTCATGCCCGGCACCTTACCCTGCATAGCCTTGATAGGGTTGTTCTCATTCTGCTTAGCAAGATCCTCTACGTTCACTGTCGAGATGGCACCAGTCAAGTCCACTTTACGCTGCACGGTATAACCCGTTACAACCACGTCGCTCAGCTCGTTCGAATCGTCCTTCATCACCACCTTCATTCCGTTCTTTGCAGGCAATTCCTGTGTCTGAAATCCCATGTAGCTGAAGACAAGAGTCTTGCCAGCCTCCACCGTCAGGGTGAAATTACCATCCATATCAGTAATCACACCGTTCGATGTACCTTTTTCCATGACAGCTGCACCAATCAGCGGTTCGCCCGATGCCTCTGCCACATTACCCGTTATCTTCTGTTGCGCATACATTATATTACACAACACAAGAGCGAGGAAACTCAGAAAAAATCGTTTCATGTGTCTCATTTGTTTGTTAGTTATTGGTTAGTAATTAAAAAAATTTTCACGCTGCAAATTTATCTATCACCAAAGGTGCAGACTTAAAAACATGTTTCAAAGAGTAAAAAAAATCGTACATGAAACAAAAATAGCAGCAAATGAACGAAACTTTTCATTTACTGCTATAAACCTTGAACTTCTTAAACTCTCACCTATCAACTCCTCACGTCTCCTGGCAACACCCCATACTCCTCCTTAAAGCATTTCGTGAAATACGAAGGAGCGGTGAAACCGACCATATATGAAATTTCACTCACACTTCTATCCGTCGTGAGCAACAGTTTATATCCCCTGTTCAATCGTGCAGTTCTAAGTAGTTCCACAGGCGAAGCACCAGTCACAGCCTTCACCTTTCTGTACAACTGCACACGACTCAGATTCATGTCAGAAGCCAAATCCTCCACACTCAGGTTGCAATCGTCGAGTCTTGCCTCTACCACATCCTTAAAACGGCTTATGAACACCGATGTCACAACACCCTCCACCGTCTTCTGTTCCCCGTCTGCCGTCTGCACTTCAGCCTTCTTTCCAGTCTTTATATCCTCCGCATTCAGGTTCCACAGGTTGTTCACCACCCTCTCCCTGCGCAAAGTCATCTTTCCAGTTCGGTATAGATACAGCAACACGGCAACCATCAGCATGAGCACCACCACACCCCAAGTCAACCAGTTGATTACCCTCTGCGTATGCAACTGTTGTATATACTCATCCACCTTCTCGTGCAATTGTTCCAGTCTTGCCACCTGTCGCAAGGTCTCATCCGTCTGCATCAGCAACACACGGGCATTATCGTGTGTCACCATAGCCGACATCATCTTAGCCTCCTTCTTATACGGTTTTCCGTCCAGAATGTCGATAGCCAGTTGCAACAGACTATCGCCATAAGTCGGATAGATATACGAAGCCTCCAAAATCGAATCGCGCACCAGACTGATACCGCCGTTCTCGCCTGGCAAACCGTCAATGCCACAATAGAGTACACTCGAATCGCCCAGTTCCATCATAGCACATCGAGCGCCTATTGCCGAGCGGTCATTCATGCCAAACACTAAATCCACATGTTCCTCAGCATGACTCTCCTTCCACTTGCGTACAATATTATATGCAGTTTGCTCAGTCCAGTCGCCTGTCAGAGTCTCCACCACCTTTACATTCTCAAATCGGCTCAGAGCATCGCGGAACCCCCTGTGACGCTCTATTGCTGGCGACGAACCCTTCAGTCCCATAACCTCCAGCACCTGTCCCCTGCCCTTCAGGCGATTACCGATATAATCACCCATCTGTCGCCCCATCTCATAATTATCCGCACTCATGAAAGCCGTAAACTTCTGCGAATTAGTCTTCCTTTCAAAAACAATCACAGGAATGCCCTGATCATAAGCCCTGTCGATAGCCGGTGAAATGGTAGCCACCTGATTCGGAGCCACAATCAGCAAATCGATGCCGCTCTTCATCAGACTATCAATTTGTTCCACCTGTCGTTCATCACTATCATAAGCAGCTGCAAACCTCAGTTCCACCCCATCATGAAAGAAAGTACCCATACGGAGTTCCGCATTCTGTTTCTCACGCCATATATCAGCAGAGCACTGCGAAACACCTATCACATAATGCCTTGCCTTAGGAGCACATCCTATGCAAACCATCATACATACATAGAGAAACAAATAATTGAACCGATATTTCATTATTTTAACCAAATACGCTGCAAAGAAACACATTTTTTCAAAACCACACAAAAAAGACGGCCTATTTTTCAATCACCTTCATGAATCTTTCTGCCATGAACTTTAACAAAAAGCTGACAAGGCATTTACCCAGTCAGCTTTTTCAATTTTGACTTCGTCGAGCCTCTTGTATTCTCCTTATAACTTGCGGTTGGCTCCGCCGAGCCAGTTGCTTATTCGTTATATATTGAGCCTCCCCGCAGGGGCTACCTCAGCTCAAGGGAACACCGGGACAGGTACGTGTTTCATACCTTTTTATCTAGCAAATATATGATATTTTCATGAAACAGCATGCTATTTCTTTTAAAAAATATTCAAAGTCAACGTTCTTAGGAAAAGAGTCAACCTCTCCAGTGAAAGTAGTCAACGTATTCAGACGAGATAGTCACCAAGATCAGGAAAAGACATTTGGATACAGAATACAGAATACAGTTTTTTAGGGAGTAGGT
>JAEEGH010002928.1_pt1 | contig 45438 bp, 36 predicted proteins | sample 9134181 | NCBI WGS metagenome assembly JAEEGH01 (sample SAMN16246544, study PRJNA631951) | gut metagenome | biome: gut microbiome; feature: rumen; material: DP-attached | host: Bos | place: Iran: Karaj | collected 2018-10
CCGTTCCACCGGCCCCTACTCTCTGGTTACCCAGCAGCCTCTGGGCGGCAAGGCCCAGTTCGGCGGCCAGCGCTTCGGCGAAATGGAAGTCTGGGCCCTGGAGGCCTACGGCGCTGCCTACACCCTGCAGGAGATCCTGACGGTGAAGTCCGACGACGTCACCGGCCGTGTGAAGACCTACGAGGCCATCGTAAAGGGCCACAACGTACCCACCCCGGGCGTACCCGAGTCCTTCAAGGTTCTGGTCAAGGAGCTCCAGTCCCTGTGTCTGGATATCAAGGTTCTGGACGAGCGGGGCGACGAGATCGAGCTCAAGGACGAGGACGAGGATGATGTGGTCTACACCGCCGAGGGCGGCGACGACTACGCCCACGAGGAAGAATTTGTCACCGACGCCGACGAGGTGTTGGAATCCGGATACAACTACGACGAGGAACAGGATGAAGATACCTTCTCCACCGTCCTCCAGGAGGTCGTCGCGGAGGCGGAAGCCGCCGCGGACGGCGAAGACGACTACGAATAAGGAAGGAGGGACAACACAATGCCTAACGCAACCTTTGATTCCATCAAGATCGGTATTGCCTCCCCTGAAATGATCCGCGAATGGTCCTACGGCGAAGTGCTCAAGCCGGAGACCATCAACTACCGCACCCTGAAGCCCGAACGGGAGGGCCTGTTCTGCGAAAAGATCTTCGGGCCCACCAAGGACTGGGAGTGCCACTGCGGCAAGTATAAGAAGATCCGCTACAAGGGCAAGATCTGCGACCGCTGCGGCGTTGAGGTCACCAAGGCCAAGGTCCGCCGGGAACGCATGGGTCACATCGAGCTGGCCGCTCCCTGCTCCCATATCTGGTACTTCAAGGGAATCCCCTCCCGGATGGGCCTGTTGCTGGACATCAGCCCCCGTATCCTGGAAAAGGTCCTCTACTTTGCCAACTACATCGTGGTGGACCCCGGCGACGCCCCCCTGATCCAGAACCAGATCCTCTCCGAGAAGGAGTACCGGGATCTGCGGGAGAAGTATGAAGACGACTTTGACGCCCGGATGGGTGCGGAAGCCGTCCAGGCCATGCTGAAGAAGATCGACCTGGAGGAGCTCTCCGAGAGCCTTCGGGCTGAGTTGAAGAATGCCTCCGGCCAGAAGAAGCTGCGCATCATCAAGCGTCTGGAGGTCGTGGACTCCTTCCGGCTCTCCGGCAACGATCCCGCCTGGATGGTCATGGACGTACTGCCCGTGATCCCCCCCGAGCTGCGGCCCATGGTTCAACTGGACGGCGGCCGCTTCGCCACCTCCGACCTGAACGACCTGTATCGCCGGGTCATCAACCGCAACAACCGTCTGAAAAAGCTGGTCTCCATGGACGCCCCCGACATCATCGTGCGCAACGAGAAGCGGATGCTCCAGGAGGCGGTGGACGCCCTGATTGACAACGGCCGCCGGGGCCGCGCCGTCACCGGCGCCAACAACCGGGCGCTGAAGTCCCTGTCCGACATGCTCAAGGGCAAGCAGGGCCGCTTCCGTCAGAACCTGCTGGGCAAGCGCGTGGACTACTCCGGCCGTTCCGTTATCGTGGTCGGCCCCGAGCTGAAGCTCTATCAGTGCGGCCTGCCCAAGGAAATGGCCATTGAGCTCTTCCGGCCCTTCGTGATGAAGAAGCTGGTGGAGGACAAGCTGGCCTCCAACATCAAGTCCGCCAAGAAGATGATCGACAAGGGCGCTACCGAAGTTTGGGACGCGCTGGAGGTCATCATCAAGGATCGGCCCGTCATGCTGAACCGCGCCCCCACCCTGCACCGCCTGGGCATTCAGGCCTTTGAGCCCGTGCTGGTGGAAGGCCGCGCCATCAAGCTGCACCCCCTGTGCTGCACGGCCTTCAACGCCGACTTCGACGGCGACCAGATGGCCGTCCACGTTCCCCTTTCCGCTGAGGCCCAGGCCGAGGCCCGGATGCTGATGCTCTCCGCCAACAATCTGCTCCGGCCCCAGGACGGCAAGCCCGTCACCGTGCCCACCCAGGATATGATCCTCGGCACCTACTACCTGACCTACAAGCGCTACCAGATCAACCACTATCCCAGCCTCCACGCCGCCATGCAGTACATCTCCAGCGGCAAGCTGACCATGGACGATCCCGTCTTTGTCCGCAACAGCTGGGATGATCCCGAGGCCGAGGGCTTCCACCACTTCATCAAGACCACCGGCAGCGGCATCCACAACGAGACCGACCGGCCCGACGAGGCGGACAACGCCTTTGAGACTCTGGCCGAGGCCGCGGCCGCTCTGGAGGCCGGGAAGATCGAGGCCACCCGCACCGTCTTTATCTACAACACCTGGGACGACGCCAAGGCCATTGCCGAAGAGGATCACCTCTACGTCCGCACCCTGGCCTGCCTGGCCAAGGAAGCCTTTGACAAGGGCGAGCGTCCCCGGGAGATTCTGCCCAGCTTCACCGGTGTCAACGAGGCTATGATGGCCTACGCCGAACACGGCCTGGATATGCACGAGCCCATCCGCGTCTACATGGAGCGGGAGATCAACGGCGAAATGCACCGGGGCATGATCGACGCCACTGTGGGCCGTCTGATCTTCAACGAGCCCATTCCCCAGGATCTGGGCTTCTTCGACCGGTCCAGCGGCGACCTGCTGAGCCTGGAAATCCAGGAAAAGGTGGGCAAGAAGCTGCTGGGCAAGATCATCGACCGCTGCATCCGGGTCCACGGCTTTACTATCTCCACGGAAATGCTGGATAAGGTCAAGGCTCTGGGCTACAAGTACTCCACCAAGGGCTCCATCACCGTCTCCATTGCGGACATGGCCATCCCCGAGCGGAAGTATCAGTTGGTCCACGAGGCCGAGCAGGCCGTGGTCAAGATCGACCGCCAGTACAAGCGCGGCTTCATCACCAACGACGAGCGCTACCGCCTCACCGTCAAGGAATGGGAAGAGACCATCAAGAAGGTCACCGACGCCCTGCAGAGCAACCTGGACACCTTCAACCCCATCTTCATGATGGCGGACTCCGGCGCCCGTGGCTCCATGAACCAGATCCGTCAGCTGGCAGGTATGCGTGGTCTGATGGCCGATACCTCCGGCCGCACCATCGAAATCCCCATCAAGGCCAACTTCCGTGAAGGTCTTAGCGTTCTGGAATACTTCATTTCCTCCAGAGGCGCTCGAAAGGGCCTGACCGATACCGCTCTGCGTACCGCCGACTCCGGTTACCTGACCCGCCGTCTGGTGGACGTGTCCCAGGAGGTCATCATCCGGGAGGACGACTGCGGCACCACCAAGGGCTCCTGGAAGTCTCAGATCGTGGAGAAGGGCCAGACCATCTCCACCTTCGGCGAGCGCATCCACGGCCGCTTCCCCGTCTACGACGTCACCGACCCCGTCACCGGGGAGGTCCTGCACAGCAAGGACGTGATGCTCCACGAGGAGGACGCCAAGAAGTTCCTGGCCCACGGCATCGACAAGGTCTACGTCCGCTCCGTTCTGGGCTGCCGCGCCAAGTCCGGCGTCTGCGCCCGCTGCTACGGCATGAACCTGGCCTCCTCCAAGCTGGTGGATCCCGGCGAGGCCGTCGGCATCATCGCAGCCCAGTCCATCGGCGAGCCCGGCACCCAGCTGACCATGCGTACCTTCCACACCGGCGGCGTCGCCGGCGACGACATCACCCAGGGTCTTCCCAGAGTCGAAGAGCTCTTCGAGGCCCGGAAGCCCAAGAAGATGGCCGTCATCTCCGAGACCACCGGCATCGCGGCGGTGGACGAGAGCCACCGCACCGCCCTGCGCTCCATCACCGTCACCTCCGAGGACGGCGAAGTCAAGGAATATCAGGTTCCTTACTCCGTGGGTCTGCGGGTGGAGAACGGCAAGGAAGTCAAGAAGGGCGACCGGATCACCGACGGTCCTCTGAGCCCCCACGACGTGCTTCGCATCCGGGGCGAGGAGAAGGTGCAGGACTACCTGACTCAGGAGGTTCTGGCCGTCTACCGGCAGCAGGGCGTTGACATCAACGAAAAGCACATCGAGGTTATCATCCGTCAGATGATGCGGAAGGTCAAGGTCAACGACCCCGGCGACACCGATCTGCTCTCCGAGACCCAGGTGGACGTGGTGGAATTCGAGGAAGCCAATGAGAAGATCGAGCGGGAGAATGCGGCCATTCAGGCCCGGATCGACGCCGGTGAGACGGAACTGGAGCTGAAGCGTCCCGCCACCGCCACTCTGATCCTCATGGGCATCACCAAGGCCTCCCTGGCCACCGAGTCCTTCCTCTCCGCCGCCTCCTTCCAGGAGACCACCAAGGTCCTCACCGAGGCCGCCATCAAGGGCAAGGTGGACAAGCTGGTGGGCTTGAAGGAGAACGTCATCATCGGCAAGCTCATTCCCGCAGGCTCCGGCCTGACGGTCTACCGGGATTACAACCTCACCGCCTGCCCTGAATCCCAGGTCACCGGCGATATGATCGCCAACGAAGCCAAGCAGGGCTAAGTCCATTTTGCATCACACACAGGCCGCGGACAGCCAAGCTGCCCGCGGCCTTAAATTTCCCCTGCCAAGGGGATGGGGGCCGGCGGAGCCGGTAGATGGCGGCGCACCCGCCCGCCCGCCCAGGGGACACATTTCCCCCGACAGGGGTGAGCGTCCCGGTGTCCCGGTCTTCGGGCCCAACGACATTTGTCGCCGGGTAAACCAAACGATATGAAACACCCCCTATGCGCAGCATAGGGGGTGTTTCATCCGCTCTGCCCTCGCGATCAGTTTTGAAGCTCCGCTGGACCAGAGTGATATGCGGTTCAGTTTTTCCCGAGCTGCCCCAGATCAATGATATAGTCGTAGTAATCTGCTCCGGCCATGGAGACGATGGACCCGACTACGGTGATGGAGCCGTCTTCCGCGGGGAAGGCCGGTACGGAAATGTTGACAGCGAAAAGCCTTGCAACCTTTGCACGGTACTCATCCCGGGCTCCGATCGAGTACTCCCGCTCTTCCTCACTGATGCCTTCCATGTGTTCGTAATCATTCATAGAATCAAATTCCTCGTAAAACCGGGCGGCGCAGGCCTCCAGGAATTCATCCGGGGTGATTCCCATTTTCCGCAACAGGGCGGATGTGTTCAGGCGGCGGCCGGTGGAGCAGTCATAGCAATACACGTCGTATCCGTCGAAGCCCCAGGTGCAGTGTGTGGTGATGACGGTAGTTACCACGTCCTGCCAGACCGTGACGCTGTACTCCACGGAAGGATTAATCAGGCTGTCGTCTCCGTCCTCCAGGGACTGGACGTAGCGCGCGAGCTCGCCGTATTTGCTGTCAATTTCCTCGTTGATGGCAGCGGCGTCCAGGGTGTCCGCGTTCAGCCGGGGAATGGAATAGGAGTAGTTGTACACGTTGCCGCCGGCGTCGGTATAAGTTCCCTGAATGAGCGTGGCCTCGCTGACCAGCGTTTTGGGGTCTGTCGGCTCCAGATCGGGAACGGGCTCGTCACTGTAGCCCTTGACCTGCAGGGTATTCAGATCCAGACGCTCTACGAGGTAGTCCGAGCTGATCTCTCCCGCTTCCACGTCGATGTGGAAGCCGCCGCTGACGAAGGGAAGATCAAAGGATCCGATTCGGCTGGCATTGTCGTCCTGGTCAATCTTGCGCACTTCGTATTGGATGTGGGCGCCCTCCGTCCCGCTCATGGAAGAATAGACTTCATCGTCTTCCAGGGCAGGGCTGTAGACGTAGTAAAGGCAGCCATCCGAAACCGCCCAGCCAAAAACGCGATTGATCTGCGTCACGATCTGATCGTTCCGGTCAACAGCCTTCAGGCTGCCCCAATTGTCGAGCAGTGTCCAACCGTCCTGGAAGCTGACGGAACAATACTCCGCGAGAACGGTTTCGTTCCTGTTCTCATAAGATACCGCGTAAACAAGATGCGCAATGCCGACCGGCTCTGTTTTTCCTTCCGAAAAATACAGGCGGTTAGCTGTGACGCCCTCCAGGATCTTCTTTTCATCGTCTATCGCGGAAATAAGCGTTTCGACCGTGCCGGAGGACACGTCCTTTTTCTGGATCGCAGCGCCCTCCTGCCAGATCTCGGTCTGGCTGTCGGTGAAATACGTGCGGTCACCGTCCTCAATCCGAATGAAATAGGGCTGCGCAGAGGCCGGGTTAGAATCTGCGGGGACAGGCTCTGTGGCAACTTCCGACTGAACGGGCTTCGTGGGCTCCTCCGTCTGGTTGGGCTCTGTAGAGACATCCGCGGGCTCCCGGGTGGGGAGCTCGGTATCGGTGATGGAAGGTTGGGGGTCGCCGACGTTGGGAGACTCGCGCTTCAAGGCCTTGCTGCCGGCCCAGATGCCGCCGCCGATGACGCACAGGGTCAGAGCGCCCGCCGCCAGCTTGGCGGCCAGTCCGTGACGGATGGCCTCGCCCGCGGTCATGGCGGTGAGCTTCACCACCTCCCCGTCCACAGCGCCGAAAGCAGCGCTTCCCGCAGTGGCTGCGCTCCCGGCTGCCGCCGGAGCCTGGGTCAGGACAGCGGAAAGGGCCTTTTGCCCCAGGGCCTCTCCGGGCTCCAGGTTCCGCAACAGAGCCAGCAGGAAGGGGAAGGGAGCCAGACCGTAGAGCTTGAGACCCTGCTTTTCCAGGGCGCGGACCTTGGTTTCTACTTTCTTCCGGCCAAAGCAGAGCTGAGCCCGGACGGTACTTGGAGCCAAATTCAGCAGATCGGAGATTTCCTTAACGCTCAGATCTTCATAGTAGCGCATACCGACGATCAACTGCTGCTGCTCCGGCAGCTCCGCCAGGATCTCCCGCACCAAGCGGGAAGTCTCCTTCCGGTCCAGGGCCAGCTCTGGCTGGACCTCGGGGTCCGGATCCGGCAGCTCCGGCTGAATCTCGTCTTCCTCGTCACCTGCAAGCTCGGTAAAGGTCGTCGGCAGGCGCTTGGACATCTGCCGGGCGGTCTCGTTCACGGCGATGCGACGAAGCCAGTTCAGGAAGGCCCCGTCGGCCTCCAGCTTGTCCAGACTCTGGAAGGCCTTGACGTAGCAGTCCTGGAGAATGTCCCAGGCCAGGTCCTCGTCGTGGACCATGGAGCGGACGGAGCGGTAGAGGGCGGTATGGGTCTGCTCGTAGAGCTCGGTAAAAGCGCTCTGGTCGCCGGTCCGGGCCTTGGCCACCAGGGCGGGATCGATCTTGGCCTTCTGGACCTTGTTTTCATTCTTCTCTTTCATGGTTCTCTTTTCTCCTTGTGTGTTCGTCGTATTTTATCATCGGCTGGTGCTGATTGCAACAGGAAATTTACTGTGTCCGAGGCACTGCCTAAGTGCGCCGCTGGCGGGGCTTTGGTTCGTGGGGAGGCGGGCCCTGGGACAGTCGCCGCAGCACCGTGTTCAGGGCGGCCTGGGCCCGCTCCGGGCCGGGGTCGAAATTGCTGTCCAACAGCTTCTTATATAGCACCGCAAAGCTGGTTTGCTCCGGCATGGCGTTCCCTCCTCTCGTGCCGTTCTGTCTGTAAGACCCGGGAAAGTGGGAAAAAGCTTAAAGAAAAATAAAAATATTTTCCCGAGGAGAAGAAATCTCATATCGGACCGCTCCGGATAGGCAAACAGACTGGGAATAGCAAACCACCCACGGACACAAAAAATCGTGTCCGTGGGTGGACTTTATGGAGGCGGATTCTCAATCACACCACAGAACCGGGATCATACAATCATAGGAATCGCCGCCCGCCATGGAGCTGACGCGAGCAATGCAGACAAGTCGGCCATAGCGATCCAGCGTAAGCCGCGCGCTGTCTGTGTAGCTGGGCATATTCTGGAGACAGTAGCTGGTATCCTCGCCGTAACAATTGCCGCCGGGGATATAGAGTTCATGGTCAAACTCTATGAAAAATTCACCGTAAAGGGCCTGGAGCAAGCCTGCATCAAACGCCGCGCGGCTCACGCCCCGGCGCTCCAGGAGCTCGTCCTCCGTCAGCTCTCTGGCCTCGGAGACGGAGAAGTACCGGAATTCGATCGGGAAGATTCCCGCATAGGCTTCAGAAATATGTACGCAGAGAATATCGCCGTTCAGAGACCAGTCGTATACCACCATGTTCCAGTCGAAGTATTCGCCGCCTTCAGTCAGAAACTTCTCTTGAATCTCCCGGTTGAAATTCTCGAAAGCCTCACCCTCCAGCGTGATCTGCGGCAGGCGGTAATACGCATTCTTCTCCTTCTCTTCCGGCAGGTCTTCACGGTCCTTTACCGGGGCAGCTTCCGCTGTGCCGGGATTGGAAACAAAGCAATTCTGTACGCGCCATTGACTCGCTTCCGCATCCCAGGTGCGATAGGTGAAGCTGATCAGAGAGCCGCAATCGGCATAGAACTCCTCCGGCGTCAGCACGCTGCCGTCAGCGCTTCGGTAGCTGTGCGCACCCTTCTCCGTGCAGGTGTAGGTCCACTGCTGCTCTTCCCGGAGCGCGGCCTGCGCCGCGTCCAGCCGGTATTCCGTGACCTGGGCCGGGCTCGTGTAGTAGCCGTTTTTCACGCAGCGGATCACGCCGCTGTCGTAGATATCCACAAGATCGTTGCTTGTAACGCCGATCTGGCTCAGCAGCTCAACGGGCTCCGCTCCGTTCCAGGCATAGATCGCGCAGATGCTGTAGAGGGTGTCGTTCAATGCGCCTGAAACGGACTGGCAGATCACCAATTCCTCGGTGCCGTTGCCGTCAATATCCGGATAGAAGGCGTAAAGGCCCTCCTCGTCTGCGTATTTGCTCCAGCGCATGGCCGTGCTGGAGACCGTGTCGGCGTTGACCAGCGGATAGGCTACCGCAGTAAAGTCCGGGTCCGCCAGAGCCTGCCGGTATTGATCCAGCACGTAGTCGTAGGCCGATTCCGCCGTATCGAAGCTGAGTTGAGAATCAGCCTCACCGGGCTTCGTGGGCTCCTCCGTCTGGATGTACTCCGCAGTGACGTCCGTGGGCTCCCGGGTGGGGAGCTCGGTATCGGTGATGGAAGGTTGGGGGTCGCCAATGTCGGGGTTATTCCGCTTCAGGGCCTTGCCGCCGGCCCAGATGCCCCCGCCGATGACGCAGAGTGCCAGAGCGCCCGCCGCCAGCTTGGCGGCAAGACCGTGACGGATTGCCTGGCCTGCAGTCATAGCGGTGAGCTTCACGGCCTCGGCTTCACAGACGGCCCCTCCGAGAGAGGCGGCGCCGCCCGCGGCCGCGGTCCCGGCTGCCGTCGGGGCCTGGGCCAGAACAGTAGAAAGGGCCTTTTGTCCGAGGGCTTCTCCAGGCTCCAGGTTCCGCAGCAAAGCCAGCAGGAAGGGGAAGGGAGCCAGGCCGTAGAGCTTGAGACCCTGCTTTTCCAGGGCGCGGACCTTGGTTTCTACTTTCTTCCGGCCGAAATGAAGCTGGGTTTTGATGGTGCCCGGGGTCAGGTGCAGCAGCTCCGCGATTTCCTTGACGCTCAGGTCTTCGTAATAGCGCATACCCACGATCAACTGCTGCTGTTCCGGCAGCTCCGCCAGAATCTCACGCACCAGGCGGGAGGTCTCCTGCCGGTCCAGAGCCAACTCCGGCTGGACCTCGGGGTCCGGGTCCGGCAGCTCCGGCATGGTCTCGTCCTCCCCGTCCCCGAGCTCGGTGAAGGTCACAGGCAGACGTTTGGACATCCGGCTGGCGGTCTCGTTGACGGCGATGCGCCGAAGCCAGCTCAGGAAGGCCCCGTCCGCCTCCAGCTTGTCCAGGCCTTGGAAGGCTTTCAGGTAACAGTCCTGAAGAATATCCCAGGCCAGGTCCTCGTCATGGACCATGGAGCGGATGGAACGGTAGATGGCGGTATGGGTCTGCTCGTAGAGAGCGGTAAAAGCGGACTGGTCGCCGGTGCGGGCCTGGGCCACCAGAGCGGGATCGATCTTGGCCTTCTGGGCCTTGTTTTCATTCTTCTCTTTCATTGTCTTCTTTTCTCCTTGCGTGTTCGTTGTATTTTATCATTGGTTTCTGTTTATTGCAACAGGAAATTTATTCTGTGCCAGCAGCGCTGCCTAAGTGCGGCGCTGCTGGGGCTTTGATTCCGGATTCTACGCTTTTGGGGGCGGGCCCTGGGACAGTCGCCGCAGCACCGTGTTCATGGCGGCCTTTGCCCGCTCCGGGCCAGGATCGAAGTTGCTGTCCAGCAGCTTCTTGTATAGCACCGCAAAGCTGGTTTGCTCCGGCATGGCGTTTCCTCCTCTCGTGCCGTTCTGTCTGTAAGACCCGGAAAGCGGAAAAAAGGTTGAATGAAACAGAAAAAAATTTTTAAATGCCGAAAAATACTTGACAAATCCGCAAAAATGAGTAGAATACAATCACAACTGAACAGCCTTATCAAGAGTGGCGGAGGGACCGGCCCTGTGAAGCCCGGCAACCTGCTTATGCAAGGTGCCAAATCCGGCGAGTAATCGGCAGATGAGGACGTATATCACGACCTGCTGCCGCCTTGAAAAGGCGGTTTTTCTTATGCCCGAATGGGGAGGGCCGCACGGTGTGTCGTCCCCGCGAATGCTGTGAACGGAAAGGAACAAAACTATGCTGAAACGTATCTTCACCTCTGAATCTGTGACCGAAGGGCATCCCGACAAGGTCTGCGACCAGATCTCCGACGGTGTTCTGGACGCCATTCTGGCCAAGGACCCCATGGCTCGGGTGGCCTGCGAGACCGTTACCGCCACCGGTATGGTGCTGGTGGCAGGGCAGATCACCTGCGACTGCTTCGTGGACATTGCTCAGATCGCCCGCCGCACCCTGCTGGACATCGGCTACGACTCCCCGGAAATGGGCTTCAACGGCAACACCTGCGCCGTGCTCACCGCCATCGACGAGCAGTCCAAGGACATCGCCATGGGCGTGAACGCCTCCTTTGACGACAAGTCCATCGGCGCCGGCGACCAGGGCATGATGTTCGGCTACGCCTGCGACGAGACCATGGAGCTTATGCCCGCTCCCATCGGCTACGCCCACAATCTGACCCGGGCTCTCACCGCCCTGCGGAAGGACGGCACCCTGCCCTGGCTCCGGCCCGACGGCAAGAGCCAGGTGTCTGTCCAGTACGACGACGAGGGCCGCCCGGAGCGCATCGACGCGGTGGTGGTCTCCACCCAGCACGCGGAGTCCATCGACATCGACACCCTGCGGCAGACCGTCATCGACACGGTGATCCGGCCCAACCTGCCCAAGCGGCTGCTGGACGCCGACACAAAGTTTTATGTCAACCCCACCGGCCGCTTCGTTCTGGGCGGTCCCGCGGCGGACACCGGCCTGACCGGGCGGAAGATCATCGTGGACACCTACGGCGGCTACGCGGCCCACGGCGGCGGCGCCTTCTCCGGCAAGGATCCCACCAAGGTGGACCGTTCCGCCGCCTATATGGCCCGGTATATCGCCAAGAACATCGTGGCCGCAGGTCTGGCCCGGAAGTGCCAGCTGGAGCTGGCCTACGCCATCGGCGTGGCCCAGCCCGTTTCCGTGCTGGTGGAGACCTTCGGCACCGGCAAGCTCCCCGACGGCGAGCTCTCCGCCCTGGTGCGCCGCAGCTTCGACCTGCGGCCCGCCGCCATCATTGAGCGGCTGGACCTGCGCCGTCCTATCTATCAGCCCACCGCCGCCTACGGTCACTTCGGCCGGATGGATCTGGATCTGCCCTGGGAGCGGACGGACGCTGCGTTCAATTGACAATTCAGAATCGACCGTTGACAATTTCTTCTCTCGCATAGTTTTCCATAATTCGCAAATACTACCTCCGACGATCAAACGAAGGAGGTAGTACTTTTTTATGAAAGCAGAAAAAATGCTTGGGCGGCTGGCCCTTGGCCTCTTGGCCGCTCTGGCGCTGGCCCTGCCCGTCGCCGCTGACACTGACGGGGACGCCGCCGCAGAAGCGCCTGTTCCGGAGGAGGGGCTCTATTGCTTCTCCCGGGAGGCCCTGGATGAGCGGGCGGAGCTGACCGGGATCTTTTTCACGGAGGTCCCGGCGGAGGACGCGGCCCGGGTATGCCTGGGCAGCAGAGTGCTGCGGGTGGGAGACGCAGTCTCCCGGGAGGACCTGTCCAGACTGACAGTGGAAGCCGTAGGCGGCGGAGAAACCCGGCTGTCCTTCCTGCCCTTTGAGGACGGCCATCTGGGAGAAGAAACCGTGATGACCTTCCACTTTGAAACCGTGGAGGACACGGCTCCCTCCGCGGCAAACAGCAGCCTGGAAACCTGGCGGAATCTGCCCAACACCGGAAAGCTCAAGGCAACCGGCACCGGGGAACTGAGCTTCCGACTGGAAAATCGGCCCCGCCGGGGCACCGTGGAGCTGAACGCCAACGGCAGCTTCACCTACACCCCCAAGAAAAACAAGGTGGGCGAGGACAGCTTCACTTTTACCGTCACCGACGCCGCCGGACGGGTTTCCGAACCTGCCACGGTGCTGGTTACCATCCGCAAGCCCAACGACGCCCGGACCTTCGCGGATCTGGACCGGGACGAGCAGTTTGAGGCCATTTGGATGCGGGAAGCCGGGCTTTTCGGTGGAGAGCTGGTCTCCGACCGGCTGAGCTTTGGCCCGGAACAGCCTGTCAGCCGGGGAGACTTCCTGGCCATGGTCATGGATTTGGAGGGAATTGATCCCGAAATCGGACTCCAGGTCTCCGGCTTCGCCGACGAGGCCGACGCCCCGGTCTGGCTCCGACCCTATCTGGCCTCCGCCCTGCGGCGGGGTCTGATTCAGGGGGAGACCACTCCCGCCGGTCTGGTCTTCCGGCCCAACCAGCCCATCACCCAGGCCGAGGCTGCCGCTCTGGTGGCCCGGGTCCGGGACATGGAAGAGCTCCTTCCCACCGCCTTTGCCGATTGCCAGACGGCCCCGCTGACCCGAAAGCTGGCGGCGGAAATGCTCTATGGGGCATACAGGGAAAAATGAATGCAGAAAAGAGGCAGGAACCACGGCTCCTGCCTCTTTCTGATCCTCCGTTACTTTTTCAGCTTGATTTTTGCCCAGAAGGGGAAACTCAGGGGCCAGACCCCCACGGCGAAAGCCACCATGCAAAAATACCGCAGGCAGTCCCAGAACAGATCCTCGGAAAGCATGGAAAACAGCTTTTTCAGCAAAACCTTGAGGCCAACCAGAATTGCCAAACCCAGAACGGTTTTGCAGATCTGGCCAAGCAGCGGAGCCTTTTCGGAGAACTGCGTTTTCCGGTCCGCCGTATAGCCCACAATCAGGCCAAGCAGAGAGCCCAGCAGGGACCAGGCGTTCTTCAGAGCGTTGGCGTAATTGCTGGTCCCGGTGATGGCGTCAATCTCGTAGGCATCCGCCGGGAATTTCCAAAACTTGACAAAGGCCAGATACCCCAGCGTGATTGCCAGAAGCACCGCCAGCAGGCCGTACATAAAGCGGGTGCTCTCCCTGGCCTTTTGGAAGACGGAATACATCACCAGCACTGCCGTCAGGCCGAGAATCAGACCCACCCCCACGTCAACGGGATAGTGGGCCCCCAGATACATCCGGGAGAAGCCGATCAGCAGCACCAACAGACCCATGCCCCAGCGCAGCCAGCGCCGCCTTGTCATCCGGGCAATGCCGCCGTAGGCGCAGACCGCCCCCTGGGTATGGCCGCTGGGGAAGGAATAGCCGGTGGCGCCGCTTTGGGCGGATTTCACCACGGTAAAGGTCGGATCCTTCACCCAGGGCCGGGGAATCCGGCAGATCAGCTTCAGGCCCTGGGACAGAACAGTGCCCACAAAGCTGGCAGAGAGCAGATAATATCCCTTCCATTTATCCACGCACCAGAACAGCACGATGGCAAGGACCATGAAGACGGTCTCTTCCCCCAGGAAGGTAAAGGCCTGCATGATCCAGTCCAGCACCGGACAGCGGATGGATTCCAAGGCTTTCAGAAATTCCAAAGCATTTCTCCTCCTCAATACCGCGGTTGGATGTAGGGCGACCGGGACTCCGGGTCCGGGCGCATGTGAATGCCGGAGACCAGCCCCATGGCCAAGAACAGCGTAACGATGGAGGAGCCGCCGTAGCTGACAAAGGGCAGAGTCAGGCCGATGACCGGGGAAACGCCGATGCACATGCCCACGTTGCTGATGATCTGGAAGACCAGCATGGCGGCCATGCCAAAGCAGATCAATCGGTTCATGTAGTTGGGGGTTTTCAGCCCCACGTGGACACAGCGGACCACAATGGCAGTCAGAAGCAGCAGGGTGAACAGGCAGCCCAGGATGCCCAGCTCCTCTCCGATGGCAGAGAAGATAAAGTCGGTGTGCTGGGCGGCAATGGCGTGATTCTGGACCATGGTTCCATGGAACAGGCCCTGGCCGGAAATGCCGCCGCCGGAAAGCATGGCCACGGAGCGGTTGGTGTCCCAGCGGATTCCCTTGCCCTCCGGGTCAATGGTGGGATCAAAGAACATCATAATCCGCTGCTTCTGATAGTCCTGGACGAAATGCTCCCACAAAATCGGGAAAACCGCCACAATCACCAGAAATCCTGCCAGGAACCACCAGGACCGCACTCCGCCCACATAGGCCACCACCAGGAAGATGAACAGGAAGACCAACGCAGAGCCCTCGTCCCGGGAAATCACCACGATCAGGCCCATCATAATCAAAGTCTGCAGCACGATGGACGCCACGGATTTCACCGAGGAGATCTTGCTCCGGTGGTTGTTCATGGTCTTGGCCAAAGCAATGACAAAGGTGATTTTGCAGATTTCCGCCGGCTGAATGTTGACCGGAAGAACGGGAAGGTCCAGCCAGGCCCGGTTGCCAGTGTTGCCCTCCACGCCCCAGATATAGAGGGTGGACATGAACAGCACGTTGAAGGCCATCATCAGTTCCCGGTGTTCCGCCAGAATTTCGATATCCAGCATGGACACGGCCACGTAAAGGATAATCCCCAGCAGCAGAGCGGCGGCCTGCACCACCAGATAGCGGGCGGAGCCGCTGTATCGGGTGGCGCTGGCAATGACGACGATGCCGAACACCGTGGCGACCACGCACAAAAACAGCAGAAGCAGATCGCCCCGCCGATAAAACTCCGTGATCTTGTTCCAGATTCGCCGCACAGCCGCACCCCCTCGATTTTTGAAGCGTACGGGGGTATTATAGCATTTTTCCCGGCGGGTGTAAAGAACGAAGAATGAAAAATGAAGAAGGAAGAGTTTCGCTCTTCCCAATTCTGCGAATTGGAAAGAAAATCAACGAGAATTTGAAGCGTCCACGGCAATCAGCAGGCGGCGGAAGCTCAAAAAGAAGTTTACCAGGTGGGACAGGCAATACGTAAACACATAGCCCCCGATGCCGAATCGGGGCAGAAGCAGCCAGAGTCCCAACACGTCGATGACGTTGGTAAAGCTGTTGTAGCGCACCAGATGAAGCTGCTGGCCCAGGCCCTTTTGCAGGCCGTCCACCACGGCATCCGGGTACAGGAACAGCACCATGGGGGCGAAGATCCGCAGATACCGCCCGGCCAGCTCGCTGTGAAAGAGGCCCCTGCCCAGCAGACCGCCCCCCAGGAAAAGGAGCGCCGCCACGCCCAGGGCGTAGGCTGCAGTGAGCGCCAGGCTTTTCCGCACCAGAGCCAGCAGGCGGGCGTGGTCCCTCCGGGCCAGCAGGCGGGCGGTCTCCGAGACCATCAGCTCACTCAAAGCAAAGAGGAACTCCGCTGGAAACCAGAGCACGGGAAACACCATGCCGGAGATCGTGCCGTAGGCGGCCAGGGCCGTATGCCGGGAGCCGGTCTGCTCCAGGCCGTAGGGAATCAGAAACTGCTCCACCGCCCCCAGACCGGAGCGCAGGGCGTCGTTGGCTCCCAGGGGAAGGGCTGTTCCCGCCACCGGCGGCAGACGCCTCCGTCGGGGCAGAGATCGGGTAAGCCGCAATAGAAGCACCGTGAAGGAAAAGGCAGAGGCTCCGTAGGAGCCCGCCACCACAGCGGCGCAAAGCAGAGCCGGATCCGAGCCGGCGGCAGCCAGCAGGGCGAGCGTCACCCCCACGCTGAGCAGCCGTTCCGCCAGCTCCACCGCCACCAGCTCCCGAACCCGCCCGCAGGCGGTAAATGCGGAGCGCAGGACGCCGGAAAGAATCGGCAGGGGCAGCAACATGCCCAGAAGCCGCAGGGCGGGGGCCGTCCGGCTGTCCCGAAGCAGGAGGGTCCCGATAGGTGCCGCCAGCAGGCACAGGCCCAGGCCCGCTCCGGCGCTGACCAGAAAACCGTAGCGCAGGCAGGCCCAAAGAGCCCCGGCAATTCCCGCTGCATCTCCCCTGCCCCAGGCCCGGGCCGTAAGCTGCAGGGCCGCCACCCGAATCCCGGCGGAGCCCAGGGTGCCGGCGAAGCCTCCCACGGTGAGGATCAACTGCAGGACTCCCATGCCCTCCGCCCCGATCCGACCGGCCAGGATGGCCTGAAACAGCACCCCCAGCCCCCGGAGCGCCAGCCCGCTCACCGTCAGCAGCAGGGTCCCGCGAATCAGCGTCCTTCCTTTTCCCACCCGATCACCCCCGAAAACTCTATGCTGCCCCGGAAGCAGGTATGATACACCGGAATCGGGGCATACTGGGAACAGATTCTTTTCAGGAGGGACCGATATGAACCTGCAAAACACCGAAACCCAGAAAAACCTGATGCGAGCCCTGGCCGGAGAGAGCCTGGCCCGAAACCGCTATACCTTTGCCGCCGGACAGGCGGAACGGGACGGTCTGCCCGTGATTGCCGCCGTGTTCCGCTACACTGCCGACCAGGAAAAGGAACACGCCGAAATCTTTGCAGATTTCCTGCGTCGGGGCGGGGCGGAGAACATTCCGCTGGAGGGCGGCTTCCCCGTGGATACCGCCGCCGACACTCTCTCCCTGCTGGCAGCCGCCGCCAAAAACGAGGCGAAGGAGCACGGGGAAATCTATCCGGCCTTTGCGGCCGCCGCCCGGAACGAGGGCTTCGCGGAGGTGGCCCGGAAGCTGGAACTGATTGCGGAAATCGAGAACTGCCACGCGGGCCGGTTCCAGGCCTTTCACAGGCTGCTCAGCGAGCGCAAGCTCTTCGTCTCCGACCTGGCCTGCGGCTGGATCTGCATAAACTGCGGCCACGAGTTCGAGGGAACGGAGGCTCCGAGAAACTGTCCCGTCTGCGGAGAGGCAGGGTATTTCATCCGGGTGGAGATGTCTCCCTTTTCCTACCTCAACCAATAATCGTCCCGTCGCTCAGGGCCGGAGCCTGCCGCTCCGGCCCTTGGTCTATTTTTCACAGAATCACCATACTACTTGCTGGAAAAACGAGCGATTTTGTGCTATTTTATAGGCGGATGGTTCTCCCCGTTTACTCTCGAGAAACATCTTTTTCGGCAAAACATTCCTAATTTGAAAAGGAGCCGCAACATGAACAACCGACTGTGCAAACCCATCGCCCTGCTTCTGGTCCTCTGCCTTCTTTCCGCAAGCTTCCCCGCCGCGCTGGCCGCTGGCAGCCCGGCCGCAGCCGCCGAACCGAAACCCTCGCAAGAACTGACAGAACCCCCCCTCACCGGCTTCCATCATCTGGAGCTTCCCGGCTATCATCTGCCCGCCGAAGAGAAGACCGGCGGAAACCGGGCCCCTCTGCCCGCCTCCTTCAACGCCGCGGCCCAGGGCTGGGTCACTCCCGTCAAGAATCAGCAGCCCTACGGCACCTGCTGGGCCTTCGGCACCCTGTCCCCCATCGAAAGTTACATGATCAAGCACCGGATCCCCGTGGGCAGCACCGGCACCGCCGCTGACACGGACCTGGACCTGTCCGAATATCACCTGTCCTACTTTTCCTACACCAACGCCTACGATGAACTTGGTCTCACCGCCGGCGACAGCTCCATTCTGGCAGACTCCCACCTGAACATCGGCGGAGACGGCTACAAATCCACCCTGACCCTGATGCGCTGGGAGGGCCCCGCCAGCGAAGAGATCCCCGAGCTGGCCTACAACCAGGCCGATCCCACCGAGACGATTGATCCCAAATACGCCTACGCCTACAACGTGGCCCACGTTTCTGACGTTGACTGGATCAACACCTCCGACCGGGACGCCGTCAAGCAGGCCATTATGGAGTACGGCTCCGGCTTCTTCGGCTACTGCTGGATGCAGGCCTACAACTCCACCAATGGCAGCGGCGCCTACTGTTACATTCAGAACGATTACACAAACGGCGCCAACCATGCCGTCACCCTGGTGGGCTGGGACGACAACTACTCCAAGGAAAACTTCAACTATCTGCCAGCAAGCTCCCGCCCGCAGAACAACGGCGCCTGGATCGTGAAAAACTCCTGGGGCGCAAGCGGTTCTCTGGCCGCCTATACTGACGATGGCTACAACTACATCTCCTACGAAGACACCGCCTCCTACAACGAAACCTGTATGTTTTACAAGGCGGAACCCGTGGACAACTATCAGCATATCTATCAATACGACGGCACGCTGAACATCGACGACTACGTGGGGCTCATGCAGAACCACTCCAAGGTGGCCAATGTCTTTACCTCCCAGGGCCACGAGAAGGTGGAAGCCGTTTCCATTCTGACCCTGGAGGAGGGCCTGGGCTATACGCTGGATATCTATAAGGGCCTGACCATTGACACAGACCCCACTTCCGGCACTCTGGTCTCCACTCAAACCGGCACCATCGCCTACCACGGCTACCACAGCATCACGCTGGAGGCTCCAGTCAGCGTGGACGCCGGGGAGAAATTCTCCGTCGTCTTTACCCTCCACAGCAATCAACCCTCCGATTCTCTGATGATGGTGGTGCCGGTGGACGCCTCCCGCACCGACAACTATGAGACCACCACGCTGACCCACACCCACGCCATCCACATGAATACATCCTTTTTCCAGTTGGCCGGCACCGGCGGCTGGAGCCAGCCCAAAGAGGGCACAGGCAACTTCCGCATCAAGGCCTACACCAGTGACGATCCCTATGCGCTGAGCGCCGTCTCCGAGGACGAGAACAAGGGTACCGTCACAGTGGGCGGTCACACTGCACGGGGCTGGAAGGTCACGGCGACCCCAGCCGAGGGCTACTACGCCTCCGGCTGCACCGTCACCGTCGGTGACGCCGCCGTGGAGCAGGAGGGCGGCGTCTTCTATATCGAGCCCACCGTGGACAGCAGCGTGACCATTCACTTTGCCGCCAAGTTCCCCGTTACCGTAACCTACATGGCCAACGAGGAGACCGTGGGCACTGCCTCCGGCGTGACCGGTGAGGCCCTGACTCTGCCTGAGACCGCCCCTGTTTTTGAAAACTGCACCTTCTTGGGCTGGACGCCCACGCAGACGCAGAGCTCCATGACCCAGCCTCAAACCTACGCCCCCGGCAGCGTCTACTACCCCTTGGGCAACGACACGCTCTACGCGCTTTACTACTTCCGCCATCAGGCAGTGCCGGGCCAGGACGGCAGCTATGTAAAAATCACCAGCACCGCCGAGCTGACGGACGGCAAATACCTGATCGTCAACGAGTCCAGGCAGCTGGCCCTGAACGGCGCGCTGATCGACTCCGCCATCGACGTGCTGGACAATGAGATGGCAGTTACCGTCAACGGCGACCGGATTCCCGAGAACGAGACCGTCAACGACGGGGCTTTCACCTACGACGCCGCCACCCGTTCCCTCGGCGGCAAACGGGAGAGCTCCAGCGGGAAGGTCTACTATATCGGCGCCCCCGGCAATCCCAATACCGGCAGGCATTACATCTACACCACCCCCTATCAGACCAGCGCCGGGCTGATTTTCACCTTCAACAGCGACGGCAGCGTGAAGATTGCCGACGATTACTACACCGCTTGGAGCCTGCAGTACTACGACGACGGAAGCGAGTCCAACTTCCGCTTCACCAAGACGAGCGAAAACGTCTATCCCATTTCCCTCTACCGCAAGACCGAGAATACCACCTCCAACTTCTACACCACCGACATCGACGCTGAGCCGATTGTCTCCTACGTAGTCAGCTTCAACTCCAACGGCGGCTCCCATGTGCCGGATCAGACCGTCGCGGCGGGGCAGACTGTGGTGAAGCCCGATGATCCGACGAAGGACAGCTTTGACTTCGCGGGCTGGTACAGCGACAGCGGCCTGACCCAGGCCTACGACTTCTCCACCCCTGTCAATTCCGGCTTTACGCTCCATGCCAAGTGGATGGAGGCCACTCCCAAAACCTACACCGTTACCTTCAATTCCAACGGCGGTTCCGCCGTCCCGCCCCAAACCATTGTTGACGGTGGCACTGTGGTCAAGCCCGAAGATCCCACCAAGGACGGCTTCAGCTTCGCGGGCTGGTTTGTAGATTCCGGACTGGTCAATCTCTACGATTTCGGGATGCCTGTCCACGGGAACTTCAACCTGTTTGCCAAATGGGAGGAGGCTGCGCCTCCCCATACCCACACCCCCGGCGAGGCCGTGACGGAAAACGAGACCGCCCCCAGCTGCACCGAGGCAGGGTCCTATGACAGCGTGGTCTACTGCGTCACCTGCGGGGCGGAGCTGAGCCGGGAAACCGTCTCCCTGGACCCCCTGGGCCACGACTGGGACGAGGGCGTTGTAACCCTGGAACCCACCGAAAACGAGGACGGCCAGCGTCTCTACACCTGTGAGCGCTGCGGGGCCACCCGCACGGAAGTCATCCCCCGGTTGGACCAGGTCAACCCCTTTGTGGATGTAACCTACGGCAAGTACTACTATGAGCCGGTGATGTGGGCTTTCTATCACGAGCCTCAAATCACCTGCGGCACCGACGAAACCCACTTCTCCCCCAGCGCTCCCTGCACCCGGGAGCAGATCGTGTTCTTCCTCTGGGCGGCACAGGGCAAGCCCGCACCCTTCACAAATTCTACATCTTTTATTGACATTAAGCCCAATAAGTATTATTATGAGGCTGTACTTTGGGCACAGGAGAACGGAATCACCAACGGCATTCGCGAAACCCTCTTCGGCGTGGGCAGCTACTGCACCAGAGACCAGGTCGTCACCTTCCTGTGGCGGGCGGCAGCTTCCCCGGAGCCCCAGGGAGCGACCCAACCCTTCCGGGACGTCCCCGCCGACGCCTACTACGCCAAGGCGGTCCGCTGGGCCGTGGAGAACGGCGTGACCGGCGGCAGCTCCGCCAATACCTTCAGCCCCCAAAAAATCTGCACCCGCGCCGAGGCGGTTACCTTCCTGTACCGTTTTGACGAGCTTCTCGCCCAGTAAATCCCCGCATTCCCATCCCTACACTCATTCTCAGGAGGAAAAAAATGAAACCAATCCGAACACTTCTCAGCATTTTCCTGGTCTTCGCAATGCTGGCCTCCATGGTCCCGGCCTATGCCATGGAAGCCAAATCCGACCCCTCCGATCAGCGCACCATCCATGATTGCGTTCTGATCGACGATGATCCCGCCGGCGGGTATCAGGGCGATTACGTCGTAATCTACAACCCTTCTACCAGTCTCTACTCTTCCGGCTACTCCACCGGCAATATGTCCGGCCTTATTGAGACCGAAATCAGCCCCAACGTCAGGGGAAACGACCGGCGGTCCGCTGAGGTCGAAACCCGCCCCTACAAGCTGGACGTGGATCAGCTCCTGCCCGAGGCCCCCAAAACGGAGATGGAGGAATCCGGAGGAACCAAGGCCTCCTTCAACGTAGGCGACAAAAAGACCTTCTCCATTTACGGCTCCTATTCTCCCACCGGCAGCAGCAGCATCGAGTTCAAGTGTCTGTATGTGGGCGAGCACTGCTACATCTGGACACCCACCTCCACCGCCAGCAATGTCCACCCGCTGGACGCCATCGACCCCTCCTTTGCGCAAATTGCCGCCAATGAGTTCGACAGCAAGTTCCCCCTGATGCAGTCCTCCTTCGGCAACCACACCAACGGCTCTCAGGGCGACGGCAAGCTCCACATCATGTACTACAACATTGACGACGGCTGGCAGCCCGGCGATCCCTACGTAGCCGGCTTCTTCTGGGGCGGCGATCTCTCCAACAACGGTCTGCCCATGCTGAACATCGACACCTACCCCGGCGTCTCTTACACGGACTCCCAGGGCAACCCCCAGACCAGAATTGAAGATACCTACGGCACCATGGTCCATGAGTATCAGCACCTGATCAACTACTCCAACGCCGGCATGAGCTCCTGGCTCAACGAGTGCTTCTCCGCCGCCGCGGAGGAAATCTGCTATCCCGGCAGCTCCGTCATTCCCCGTATCCAGTCCTGGGAGCATTACTACTACTCCGACGACTGGCTGAATCCCCCCGCTGAATTCGCCTACTCCCCCTCCTCCGAGCTCCACAACGGCTATTCCATGTACGACTGGAGCAACGGTTTGGACGATATTCTGGCCCTCTACGCCCAGGTATCCTTCTTCTCCCAGTATCTGTATACCCGCTTCGGCAACACCATCTATCGGCAGATCTCCGACAGCTATTCCGGCAGCGAGGTGAACGCCATCTCCTCCGCCACCGGTGTCAACTGCGCCGAGCTGGTTCGGGATTTCCGCATCGCGGTAACAGCCAACGCAGCTCAGAACCTGAACAACGGCGTCTACGGCTTCAAGCCTCAGAACGACTTTGATCCCGCCCAATACCACAACGTCCAGAACCCCTACAACCTGCTGGGGCCCGTGGTCTTCACCGGCACAAGCTGCTCCATTGAAGCCGGCGGCTCCATCACCGTCAAGCCCGTAGGCGGCCTCTACAATCCCCCCTCCGGCGCCAACTCCGGCCTGAAGTACTACGGCATCAGCTTCTCCGCGCCCCACACCGTCACCGCCGTGTCCAACGACGAAAGCATGGGCACCGTGGAGGTTAACGGCTACCGGATCGTTGCCCATCCCGCCCAGGGCTGCTATGTGGCCGGTTATGAAGTAACCGAGGGCAGCGCCACCGCTGTCATCGACGGCAATCAGATCACGGTCTCCGCCGAAACCGACTGCACCATTCTGGTGATCTTCGCTCCCAAGCCCACACTCACCGTAAACTTCGAGGTCTGCGGCCAGAACATCGGAAGCCAGTCTGCTCTGATCTATGACGAGATCACCCTGCCCGCTGCCGTGGACGTCAGCGTGGACGGCTGGACCTTCTCCGGCTGGGTTGCGCAGCAGCTTCCCATGGAAACCACCGACAAGCCCACAGTCTACGCCCCCGGCGCTTCCTACACCGTGACCGCCAACGAGACGCTGTACGCCGTCTACACCCGCAAAGAGGCGGGCGGCGAGATCGTCTATGAGCTGCTAAGCGCCGCCCCCGAGGATTGGGCCGGCGACTACGTAGTCTCCTATGGCACCAGCAGCAGTATGTATATCCTGAAGGGCGTGACCGTCAGCTCCAACGGCGCGGAAATCGAAAACAGCTCCAACGCCTCCGCCTTTGCGGCGACCGGCATTACCCTGGAGGACAACGTCCTGCACAACGTGGGCGACTCCTACCGCTTCATCATGGCGCCTCACGGGGAATACTATTCCCTGCAAAGCGCCTCCACCAACGTGTACGTGGGCGTGACGGCCAGCTCCTACCTGGGCGGCTATACCACCTACACCTCCGGCAGATGTGACTGGACGCCCGGCTCCGGCCCCAACGCCAGCAGCGCTCACAGCGGACAGAACGGCCAGTATCCCTACTTCAGCTTCAACACCAGCAACAACTATTTCTGGACCGGTTCTACCCTCAACAACAACATCCGGTTCTGGAAAGCCACCGACGGCTACACCACCTATTATTGCACCTCCCCCACTGCCGGCGGACACGTTCATACCCCGGAATACGTGGAAGAATTGGCTCCCACCTGCGGAGCGGACGGCCATACCGCCTACTACCGCTGCACCACCTGCGGCAAATACTTCTCTGACGAGGCCTGCGAGAACGAAATCTCCCCTGCCAGCACGGTGATCCCCGCCACCGGCAACCATACCTTCGGCAACTGGAGCTCCAACAACAACGGCACCCACAAGCATACCTGCTCTGTCTGCGGACAGACGGAATCTGAAAACTGCAGCTATAATTCCGTTGTGACGGAGCCCACCTGCACCGAGGCCGGTTATACCGTCTACACCTGCACCGTCTGCGCTTACAGCTATCAGGGCAGTCCTGTAGCCGCTCTGGGACACGATTTCAGCGACTGGACCGTGACCACCGCTCCTACCTGCCTTGATGCCGGTGAAGAGACCCGGAGCTGCTCCCGCTGCAATACGACGGAGACTCGGACTGTGGAAGCTCTGGGCCACGACTATACCGCTGTTGTGACAAGCGCTACCTGTACCGAAGGCGGCTTTACCACCTACACCTGCTCCCGCTGCGGCAACAGCTACACCGACGACGCCACCGAGCCTCTTGGCCACGACTATCAGGCCGTGGTGACGGAGCCCACTTGCACCGAGTCCGGCTTCACCACCTACACCTGCTCCCGCTGCGGGGACAGCTACACCGACAGTGAGACCGAGGCCCTGGGCCATGATTACGTCGCTGTTGTGACCGAGCCCAGCTGCACCGAGCCCGGCTTCACCACCTACACCTGCTCCCGCTGCAATGACTCCTACACCGCCGACGAGACCGAGGCCCTGGGCCACGCCTGGGACGAGGGCGTTGTCACCGTGGAGCCCTGCCACCAGTTCCCCGGCGAGAAGCTGATGACCTGCACCCGCTGCGGCGAGACCGAGACCGTGGAGATTCCCCGGCTGTCGAACCCCTTCGAGGACGTCCACGACGAGGACTTCTTCTTCAATCCCGTGATGTGGGCTCTGGATGAGACCGTCACCGGCGGCGTGGACGATACCCACTTCGCGCCGGAGCGGACCGTCATGCGCGCCGACTCCATGGTGTTCTTCTGGGCCGCCAACGGCCGTCCGGAGTTCACCGCCACGGACAAGACCTTCAAGGACGTGAAGAAGAAGCACTGGGCCTACAAGGCAGTCATGTGGGCGGTGGAGAACGGCATCACCGGCGGCACCGACAAGGAGGGCAATTATTTCAGCCCCCAGCGGACCTGCATGCGCAGCGAGGTTCTGCAGTTCCTGTACGCCGCCATGGGCAAGCCGGAAATCAGCATCGTGAACCCCTACAGCGACGTGAAGCCCAAGCACTGGTACTACGAAGGCGCCGTTTGGGCCTACGAGAAGGGCCTGGAGCGGGGCGAGGACGGCAGGTTCAATGCCAAGACCCCCTGCACCCGCGGCTATGTGGTGACCTATCTCTACCGCTTCATGACCGGCAACGAGCTGGTTGAGTAATCCAAGGAATAATCCAAAGTAAGCAAAGCACAGCCCGGGAAGGACTCATTCCTTCCCGGGCAATTGATTCCTGAAAGAAGACCCAGGAAAGCATCTGCGCTTTCCTGGGTCTTCTTTGTTCAAATTTGACGATTTAGAATTTTCCGCTGGTGCTGTCATGTGTCACGGTGGAGGTGGTAACGTGGGGAGAACCGCCGTTTCCTCCGGTGCGCTGAGTCTCAATCACCCGGGAGGTGGTGTTCGCGTAAAGATAAATATCCCGGTTGACCTCCAAATGCATGCTGTCCGGGCGGCGGTAGCTGGCCGCGTTGTACTTCATGCGAACGGATTTGAGCTGTGAGCGGAGACTTCCTGAGAACAGGAAAGCCAGCAGAAAGCCCACGATGAGGGCAATGATCGTTGTTTTTACGATGCCGGGACGTTCCCGAACCGTACGAACAGGGGAGGGATTCTCGCTGCCTATCAGGAAAGTCTCAAGGCCGTCCTGATAGGCTTTCCGCGAGGCTTCATCCAGTGTGCCGTGATAGGCGGAGAGCATGGTATCGGCGGTGTTCAGATAGGTTCTGAAGCCCGAGAAGTAGTTTCCGCCGGAAATATCGGCCCCGCATTTGCTCCAAAGATAGTCTGTTTCGTTAAAGGAAATTGCCTGCCTCGCGGTCTCGCCCTGCCGGTACAGGCACCAATCCCGCTGCGCCATGGAAAGCAGGAAGAGAATGCCGCTTCGTTCTTCGCCGTATCCACAGCCGTAAGCTTCATAGCAGCTTTCGGCGTATGCATCAGGAGTGCTGGTCCCGATGCTGTTTTCTGTCAGAATCAGCACGTCACACTGCTGCCTCTGACTGATTTCCGCCGCCAGGCGGTTCAAGTCGGCTTCCTCGCTGTCGGAGAGAATATTTGCGTTGTCAACCACGTAGGCGGCGTCGCTTTCCATTCCGGTGATCTGAATGGTTAGACCGTCTTCTGCAAAGACGCTCAGAGACAAGCAGCCGATCAGAAGAACTGAGAGGAAAAGCGTTAGGAATCGTTTCATCTTCGCGCCTCCCTTCAGTGCAGCAGGAAGAAGTAGAGGAGCAGCCAGCTCACGCCGCCGCATATGGCGGTGTAGATCAAATGCCACTTCCAAAACAGCTTCTTGTCCACAGGCATGTCGCCTACAAATTTGCCGGTCTGACCGTTCATGGCAAATTGATAGGTATTTCCCTCGTAGTTGGTGGTAAGCAGCCAGACCGGGTACATGGCGTACTTGGCCTTGCCGTTGTGAACCCGCAGGGAAGAGGATTCCGTGGTGACCGCGCCGTACCCGGCGACGGTGGCGGCAAAAGCCTCCTGGGTGCTGTTCTTGATGCGGGTGTTGGCCCGTTCCATACTTTGTTTGGCGTCAACGTCGTATTTGTCAGCATAGTAGCCGGAGAGATACGCGGTCTGGAAGGGGACGACGTCCTTCATCTCGAAGGGCTCAATGGATTCCATCATGGCGTCGTCCATTTTCGTGGAGCCGTCCACAGGCACGTCGTCAAAGCTCAGGCCGCCGGAACGCTCCAGACGAAAATAGGTGGTCTCGGTAAATTCCCGATCTCCGCTGCGCCAGCGGCGAACCTGTGTCGCCTTGAAGTTGTAGTCGGCGTCGACGTCTGCGCCATAGAGCCAGAAGGGAACGTACACGCCTTTGACCTCGTCCAGGTGGCTCTCCTTGGAGAAAAGCCTGGGAAGCAGCTTCTTTCCGCTCATGTGCTTCTTCAGAGCGGCTTTGGCGTCCTCCTTGCTGAGCTTGAAGGGGATGATGAGATCCGGCTTCAGCGCGCCGGAGAAGGCGCTGGTCAGTACCACCGGATTGCCGCAGAAGGGGCAGTGGGTGGCGCCGGTGGTGGCGTCCGCGATAATCTCGCCGCCGCAGGATTTGCAGGAATAGACGTTCATGCCGGAGGTTTCCGCTTCGCTGAACTGTTCCTGGGGCGTTTCCCATTCCAGTTGATCCGGTTTTTGCTGGTTCAGCGCTTCATCCATCTCCAGCAGGGCAGAGGGATCGAAGGTCGTCTCGCAGTAGGGGCATTTCATCTTCTGCGTACCGGAGTCAAATTCGATGATCCCGCTGCAGCAGGGGCATTTGTATTCCAGTATGTTTGCCATGGTACCTCCTTTTCCGAAATTGATTGATTCAAGAATTTCTATAGCATGGAGAACAGCACAAACAGCCAGTGGGCGGCGACGCCTGCGCACAGGCCGCCGATGGTGTGGCTGATAATGGCCTTACCGGTGTGTTCGCGGCAGCCCAGAACCTCCATCATGGAGACGTGGGTACTCAAATATCCGCTCCAACACATGCAGATTGCCGTAAAGACGGCCATATCGTTGACAGCGATGAGGCCGCCCTTAACCAGGCCGGGGATCATGCCCAGCGCGGCGCCGGCGGAGCCCAGTGCGGTCACGGGGACGGCGATTGCCTCCGCGCTGGCAAGGCCGAACAGCGGCTTGAGAATCGGCCCCAGTAGATTTGCGATCCAGGGCAGAACCGCAATCCCTTCAAAAGCGTTGCCGTGGTAGGGCTCGGGCGGAATAGAACCGCTGAAGATCGGGTCTGCGCCTTTTTCCGCCTTCAAAGGCATTTCAAGCTTGGTTTCTTCATCCGACTTGATCAGAACAAGGCGGTAGCTTACGTTTCCGCTGCCGAATACTTCCGGAGAAATCCGAACGTACAGCCGCTCGCCCTCTTCAAAAATCCGCCCACCACTGTAGGAATAGGAGGGCTCGCTCTCATAGGCGGTCGATTTGGACCAATAGGCGCTGCCGCTGCCGGGCTGAATGCGAAGAATATAGTTGCCGGAATCTGGAATCGCAATCAGATCCGTAGAGACTACGTCGTTGGTTTCCAAATTGATGGCCTCCACTTTGACGTACTTATACTGGCAGGGAGGTCTGCTGTTGGTGAGCATCATCACGATGGAACAAATAATCAGAACGCCGGGAATGATGGCAAGGCCCATCTCCACGCCCTTTTTGCCGCCCTCCATAAGCGCGTCCAGCACGTGAAGCAGACCCTTGTGTTGAAAAACCTGAGCTTCATCCACGGCCTCCACCTGTTCTTCCATGGCGGGCTTATCGAGGCCGTAGGCCTTTTTCATGAAATGGAGCATGATACGGGTGGAGACAATGGCACCGATGATGGCGCCAAGGTTGCCGCAGATCGCGGCCAGCCAGACCTTGCCTTTCATCATGCTGCTCATGCCCAGGGTAAAGCTGGTGACGATCAGGCCCATGCCGAAGGCCGTGCCCAGGTTGGTCAGGGCGGGAATCTGGTAGGCCTTGAAGAAGCGGCGGAACTTTTTGTCGTCCGCCAGGGTGAGAATGGCCGGATTATCGGAAAGATAAGTGGATACAATACCAAGCGCGGAGGCCCCCGGCATGCCGAACAAGGGCTTCATCAGGGGAGACAGGAGCTTGTTCAGCAGCGCAACGACGCCGAACTCTGTCAACAGGCCGGACACTGCGCCCGCAATCACGGCGATTGCCATGATGTAAAAGACAGTATCGGTCAAAAGCTTGTACGCGGTGTTCATCAGGGTGTTCAGCGCGTTGCCCAGTCCCATCGGTACGGCAAAGACGGCGAAGAACCCGACAAAGCAGATCAAACAGATGATTGCTTTTGTGTAAATGCTCATCTGTTTCTTGGTTTTTGCAGCCATTTTTATCGCTCCCTTTCGCATTCGCAAAAAATGCCTTATATATTATAGTAAAAAGGAATTAAAAGTAAAGACATTTTTCCGAAATCAACAAAATAATTTTGAAATGGGAGAAAAAGACTTGCGTGAAAGGAGCGCTGTATGATATAATATAGCCCAAACCCGGAGAGATTGGAGTGATCGCATGGCAGCCTCCGGCATAAAGCTCGTGGCAAAGAATCAAAAGGCACGCCATGAATACTTCATTGAGGAGACCTTTGAGGCCGGAATTGAGCTGGTTGGGACGGAGGTGAAGTCCGTCCGCGCCGGTACGATTTCCCTGAAGGAATCCTGGTGCCAGATCAAGGACGGAGAGATCTTCATCAAGCAGCTGCACATCGCGCCCTACGAGAAGGGGAACATTTTCAACAAAGATCCCCTACGGCCCCGGCGCCTTTTGATGCACAAGCGGGAGATCAATCGCCTGTTCGGCAAGGTCAAGCAGGACGGCTTCTCCATCATTCCCTTGTCGGTCTATCTCAAAAACTCCCGCGTTAAGGTAGAGATCGCCCTATGCCGGGGCAAAAAGCTCTATGACAAGCGGGACGATGCCGCCGTGCGGGACGCCAAGCGGCAGATCGACCGGGCCATGAAAGACAGAAATCACTGATCGGAAAGGAAGAAAACCAATGCCCAATCCCGTTTTTACCATCACCATGGAAAACGGCGGCGTGATAAAAGGGGAGCTCTACCCCGACGTCGCCCCCCAGAGCGTCTATAATTTCATTTCTCTGGCCAATCAGTGCTTTTACGACGGCCTGATTTTCCACCGGGTCATCAGCGGCTTTATGATTCAGGGCGGCGACCCCACCGGCACCGGCATGGGCGGCCCCGGCTACTGCATCAAGGGCGAGTTCTTCATGAACGGCGTAGACAACAAGCTGAAGCACAAGCGGGGCGTGTTGTCCATGGCCCGTTCCTCCAACCCCAATTCCGCGGGCAGCCAGTTCTTCCTGATGCATCAGGATGCCCCCCATCTGGACAAGAACTATGCCGCCTTCGGCAAGATTACCGAGGGAATCGAAGTGGTGGACGCCATTGCCGCTGTCAAGGTGGACATGAACGACCGGCCCCTGACGGAGCAGAAGATGGCTTCCATCCGGGTCGATACCAACGGGCAGGATTATCCGGAGCCAAAGAAGCTCCGGGATCCCTACGGCCGTTAATTGTCACGGAATCATTGCTTTTCTCTTTGCGCGCTTCATTTTTACACGCCGCACTGCGGCGTCCCACGGGGCTGTACCGGTTTCGACGGGGATAGTGAGGCTGGAATAGCGGGCGGAGGTGCCTGACCTCCATAAACCGGGCAACTTTTCTAAATTAACTGACAACGATAATCTCGTTCTGGCTGCTGCTTAATTAGCGGCCCATCCGCCCCGGAAGGACCACGAGCCGGGCTCGGGTGTGATTTGAGTGGTGACCGTGCGTGCGGTAAGCTTTGCCCGCACCATGCATCATGAAGCTACCAAGACGGTAAGGGTGTTTGTTCCCGTGCCGCCGAGGGAATGTAAATAACAAACTGCGCCCGGAGAAGTTCCTGTCAAGTTATTTTCGGACAGGGGTTCAACTCCCCTCAGCTCCACCACGTCGGAGCACCCTCTGCACGGCTCAGGAGTGCCGGTTTCGTAAGAGCCGGCCCTCCTTCGGCTGTGCTCCGGGGCTCCTCCTTTTCCCCATCGAAGCACGCTTCGATGGGGGCCCCGAAAGGAGTGACCGGGCTTCGTATAAGAGCTCCTGCGCTCCAGCATGAAAATCCGTCCTTAATGTTAAATTCACAAAATTTTATATTGACAAACGGGTATATCTATGCTATCATATTTGAGCAGTCAAGCGAAACATATCGCGGGATAGAGCAGTTCGGTAGCTCGTCGGGCTCATAACCCGGAGGTCGGGGGTTCAAATCCCTCTCCCGCAACCATGTCAAGAGGATGTAACGGATTTACGTTGCATCCTCTTTTTTTTCAAACTTGCTTTTCGGCAGGAACGCCCGATCAAACAGAATTTACCCGATCGAAATACATCGAATGCATGATAAAGGGATTGATATTTGTCCGGAATTGTGTTATTATTCACTTAGGCGAAGTACAGAACCCAGTATTCCGAAAAAATCAACAGATGATATCAGGAGGTTCCATTATGGGTAAGTTTGAAATCAAGACCGTCAAATCCGGCATCAAGTTCGACCTGAAGGCTACCAACGGGGAAGTGATTGCCAGCAGCGAAGTCTACACCACCGAGGCTGCCTGCCGCAAGGGCATTGAGAGCGTGAAGAACAATGCCCTTTCCGCCGTGGAGGATCAGACTGTGGAGCCAATCGAGGTGCAGAAGCACCCGAAGTATGAGGTCTATCAGGACAAGGCAGGGGAGTACCGCTTCCGCCTGAAGGCCAGAAACGGCGAGATCATCGCCACCGGCGAGGGCTACAAGAAAAAGGCCAGCTGCCTGAACGGCATTGACAGCATCAAGCGCAACGCGCCGGACGCTGAGATCGTCAAGGTTGAAGGATAAGGAAAATAAAAACGCTGTCCGGTCTGTGGGATCGGGCAGCGTTTTTCGGACTCAAACGGGGCAGGGAAGAGGGGCAGGGAAGAGCGCAGAAGTATGGCGCGATTTCTGCCGGAACGAATCGAACAATTTCCTTAAAGATTTGTATCAGGTTGAGCTGCAGGTCATGGCGTGCAGGGTCTCGGAATCCAGGGGATAGAGGGTCTTGGTCATGCCCAGGGCCTCTTCGATGTCGATGTCCATCATGTCACCGCTGCGGACGCAGACCACCCGGTTGGATTTGCCATCCACCAGGGCCTTCACCGCGTAGTAGCCCATGCGGGTGGCGGTGACCCGGTCCCGGGCGGTGGGGGAGCCGCCCCGCTGAATGTGGCCCAGAATGGTGACCCGGGGATCCAGTCCCAGGCTGTCCCGAATCTTCTGGGCGACCTCATAAGCGCCGTTGGCCGCGCCCTCGGCCACCACGATCATGTAGTGGGTGAAGCCGTTGAGACGGGCATTGCGGATCTTTTCGATGACGTCCCGATCAAAGTCGATGCTTTCCTCCGGGACAAGAACGGCCGTGGCGCCCACGGCGATGCCCACGTACATAGCCAGGTATCCGGCGTTCCGGCCCATGACCTCCACCACGGAGCAGCGCTCGTGGGATTGCATGGTGTCCCGGAGCTTGTCGATGCACTCGATGGCGGTGTTGGCGGCGGTATCGAAGCCGATGGTGTAGCCGGTGGAGGAAATGTCGTTGTCGATGGTGCCGGGAATGCCGATCACAGGGATCCCATACTTGGAAAGGGCCAGAGCGCCCCGGAATGTTCCGTCGCCGCCGATGGCCACGATGCCGTCAATGCCGAAGAGCTTGCAGGTGGCCACGGCCTTTTGCTGGCCTTCCTCGGTCATAAACTCTTTGCTGCGGGCGGAATAGAGGATGGTGCCGCCCCGGTTGATGATGTGGCTGACATCGTGACGGTCCAGACGCTTGACCTCGCTGTTAATCAGGCCGTTCCAGCCCCGATAGATGCCCAGGCATTCAATGCCAAAGGTCACGCAGGCCCGATAGACCGCCCGGACGGCGGCGTTCATACCCGGCGCGTCACCGCCGGAAGTAAGCACAGCAATGCGTTTAACTGCGGAAATCATATCAATCACCTCGGCCATATTTTACACCGAAAGAGAAATAATGTAAACAAGAAGATTAAAAATTCATGGAGAAACCGAAAGGAATGCGCAAAATATACAGAATATTAATCGTGTCATTGCCTCAAATTCGTTCACAATTGACAAAAATTCATAATTTGTTCAAAAACTGCTTGCAATTTGGAAATAATGGAGTAGAATATGTCTGTAATTGCTGAAAGGCAATTACCATATTTACCGCTTTCGGCCGGTGCTGGGGGCGGTTTTTTTATTTCAGGAATCTGTTGCGACACGGTAAAAATTTCGGCAGCGGCGCATTTAGGCAGCGCCACAGTTCAGACATCAAAGTTCAGAGTTGGTAGGGGGCGGCGTCATCGACGCCCTGCGGGCTCCGATTTTCGTAGTCCGTAGGGGCAGCTCTTATCCGGCCCGGTTTGCCGGAGGTGAACAATCGCCCGGTAGGGCGATCCAACCGGGGGCGATGCCGAGACCGGGATGGATTTGCCTGACGGCAAATTGCACCGCAAGCGGTGCGGGCTAGCAGATTTCCGGCGCTGCACGATCCGACTTTATGACCGGATCCAACGACGAAGACGGAGGGGGGAGGCTGCTGTTTCCCGGAACACCTCTCCTCAACGAACGCAACAAAATAAAAATTTTGTTGCGTTCATACTTGAAACTTGTGCCGGATTGTGCTACAATACCGCTGGATGGCAATAATCGTTTTTGGAGGGCCTATGGAACGGTATTTTGACTGCCCGCTGATCCTGCGGGAATTTCTCTCTTACCATGAAACCATCAAGGGTCAGTCTGCCCGGACCATTTCCGAGTATTATCTGGACCTGCGAATGTTTCTGCGCTTCATGAAGCTGATGAAACTTGAAATGCCCTACGATACAGATTTGGAAACGATTCCCATCAAAGACGTGGACCTGAAATTCCTCCGGTCTATTACCGTCACGGATATTTTTGATTTCCTTTCCTATCTGGCCAACGACCGGATTGTAAACGAGGATTCTTTTTCTGAGACCAAGGGCATTTCCTCAGCCAGCAGAGCCCGGAAGCTCTCCGCCATCAAATCCTTCTATAAATATCTCACCGTTCGCACCAAGCAGTTGGACAGCAATCCGGTGGAAAGCATGGAATATCCCAAGCTTCGGAAATCCCTGCCCAAATATCTCACCTTGGAGCAATCCACGGCGCTGCTGCGCTCCGTAGACGGCCCCAATAAGACCCGGGATTTCGCCATTTTGATGATCTTCCTGAACTGCGGCATTCGGCGCTCCGAGCTGGTGAATCTGAATCTCAGCGACGTTTCTGAGGACAGGATCCGGGTCATCGGCAAGGGCAACAAGGAACGGATCGTATACATGGGCTCCAGCTGCAAGGCAGCCATTGACGCCTATTTAATTGAGCGCAATCAAATTGTTTTATCGGACAACCGGGCCCTGTTCGGCTCCCGGGATCACAACCGCATCTCCGTTTCCGCGGTCCATCGGCTGGTGAAAAAGCACGTTCTGGAGGCCGGGCTGGACCCCAGCAAGCTTTCCGCCCATAAGCTCCGGCACACTGCAGCTACCCTGATGCTGCAAAACGGTGTGGACGTGAAGACGGTTCAGGAGGTTTTGGGCCACGAAAACCTCAACACCACCCAAATTTATACCCATATCGAGAATACGGAATTAAAAATCGCCTCGGAGGCAAATCCGATTTCCAAACTAAAACTTGACGAATAACAGGAGGAACCGCAATGAAAGTTGTCATCATGGAAGCTCTCGGCATCAGTCCGGAAGAATTGGCCGCCCGAAAGGCACCCTTTGAGGCCAAGGGCGTGGTCTTTGCTGACTACCCCCGCACCACGGACACCGCGAAGCTGATCCGGCAGGCCCAGGACGCGGACGCCATCATCCTGGCCAATATGCCCATGCCCGCCGAAGTGATTCGGGCCTGTCCCAAGCTGCGCTTTATCGACGTAGCCTTTACCGGCGTGGATCACGTGGGCCTGGAGGCCGCCCGGGAGCGAAATATCGCCGTCAGCAACGCCTCCGGCTATTCCAACGAGGCTGTGGCGGAGCTGGTGCTGGGCATGGTGCTGTCCATGGCCCGGAATCTCCGGGCAGTGGAAGATCGCTGCCGGGCCGGAGGCACCAAGGACGGCCTGGTGGGCTGGGAGATCAAGGGCAAGACCGTGGGCATTGTGGGCTTGGGCAAGATCGGAACCAGATCCGCGGAGCTCTTCCACGCCTTCGGCGCAAAGCTCCTGGCCAGCAGCCGCACGATTCACCCCGACGCGCCGGATTACGTGGAGCAGACGGATTTGGAAGATCTGCTCCGTCGTTCGGACGTTGTTGTGCTCCACTGTCCACTGAACGATTCCACCCGGAATCTAATCAACGAGTCGCGGCTCGCGCTGATGAAGCCCACTTCCCTGCTGATAAACGTGGCAAGAGGCCCTGTGGTGGACGAGAAGGCGCTCACAGCGGCCTTGCAGGTCGGAACCATTGCCGGTGCATGTCTGGACGTATTTTCCCAGGAGCCGCCCCTGGACCCCCTCTCCCCTGCCCTGACGGCCCCCAATACCCTGCTCACCCCCCACGTGGCTTTCGCTACCCGGGAATCCATGTCCCTCCGGGCGGAGACTGTCTTCGATAACCTCCGGGCATGGATGGAGGGCCGGCAGCAGAATCAGGTTAAAATTGAGAGGTGAGAATGAGGAAGAGTTTATTCGATTTACGCAAAACTTTATCAAGCAACTGGCAGCAGGCAACATGTAATAAATCTTATTGATTACTAATAAGGAGAAAAAATGGATTGGGGTATTTTTGTTTTTGAAGGTCGAAAGATTAAGGCGGCGGCAAAGTTTTTGTTTGTTGTAGGCATTATCGAGGCACTGGTTTTGGCGTTCTATTTTGGATGGGACATAACCCCCTACGGGAGGAAAGAATTTGTTGCTTGGCGATTTATTCTGGTTCTCATTGGCGGGATTATTGTCAACTACATCCGCTGCCTGTTGCTCTCCGGCATAGGCTCCCTCATCGAGGACGTCAGCGGACGGAGATACGATATGGAATGCGTCAAAAAAGACATGACTGACTTAAAAAAAAGCGTACAGTCCATCGAAGAAGAAATGACCAAGGAAGCGGAATAAGACCAAGCATCCGTTCCAACCCGAGGGCTGTGGGGCCGGCAATCTGCCGGCCCCTTTTCCTGCGCGCACCCACCCGTTGAGAATTGACAATTGAGAATTTGCGGTGTTTTCAAATTGGCAATTGAAATCGTTGAAAAAGCGCCTGAATCCGCCCGCAGGAACAAGCAATGCTTGTCCGCTTGCTCCAAGCTTGCTCCCGCCTGTAGGCGGCGGAGCCCACGACGCCCCGCCAGTTCCGGCTTCGGTATCAGCGCACTTAGGTAGTGCCACGGGCCCAGTGCCCCTAGGGATTGCAAATTGCGTAGCGCCGGCGATCTGCCGGCCACCCCGTAGGGGACGCTCTTTTCCCGCAGGGGGGAGCGTCCCGGCCTTCGGCACAAGGGCAATTTGCCGCCAGGCAAATCCAGCCTGGTATCGGCATCGAACCCGACCCAATCGCCCTGTCGGGCGATTGTTCCCTCCGGGAACCGGGCGGCTCATCCTGGCGCATAAGAGCTGCCTGCCCAGCGTACCGGGTCGGAAATAAAGAGCCCGTAGTGGCCGCCGACCTCGGCGGCCATAGCGCAAAGCGATTTCTGCAAGAACTTATGGCCGCGCACCTGCGCGGCCACTACGGCAGGGTGCGGGTGGGGAGCAGACCACTCCGCCGCCCTTGTGGGTGGTCCCCATCCGCTTGCCAGGGGGGTAGTCTCCATACGGATCAAAAGGTTTTCAAATGGCAATTTGAAAACACCAACAATTCCCAGTTTTCAATTCTCAATCGTCAATTCTAATTTCTCGGTCATTTCCTTTCAATGTTTTTTTATGCTTTTATCAGTTCAGTCATTTCTTCATTGAGGCCATCAAAATGGCCTCCGCTGCTGCAATGCCCTCCCTGTATTTTTCGATCAGGCCCAGGTTCTCCATGCCGCCAATGGTGACAAGCAGGAAGGTCAATGTCTGGGGCCGTCCGGCAGCTCCCACTTCTTTGATCCCCAGAGAGCCGATTTATTTGTCGTTAATCCGATAAGTCTGTGTCAAATACTTGGAGGCACCTTCGATTAAGCCGTAGGAGAGACAGGTGGTTGGGATGCTCAGGCGGCTGTAGCCGTGGGCCATGGCATAATCCAAAGCAGGTAAAAGCTCGTCAACCAGTTCCGGGGAAAGGTACTGTTCAAAGAAACGGGTACGGGGCAGACGCGCCAGCCGGTTGCCGTAGACCTCCTCCCCGGAAACGTTGAACACTGACATGGAGTGCTCCGCGCCAACCTTCAGAAACGCGATGTGCTCTGCGTCAACCTCGCCCTCAGGCAGGTCATTATCCCGAAAGGCCTTCTGCCAGGTGATGCTGGGCAGGGCTGGATTTTCCGTAGTCGCAATAACGGGCTCTGTGGCGGAGGAATCCGGCTGTGACGACCGAATCTCCCCTCCAGGATCTGTGACGCAGCCGGCAAAAAGCGCGCAGACAAGGGCCAGGCAGAGCGCAAGGGATTCAAGACGGATTTTCGTAGATGTTTCTCCTGTGTATTTAATTATTTCAGTCTCCAGTCACCAGGTGGGCGTAGGAGCGGCCGGCAGATTGCCGGCGCTGCAGGCAGGCGCAGGCAGGGGTTTAGCCCCCTCCACCGTTCCCTGTAGGGGCGGCTCTTATCCGCAAGGATGAGCCACCAGGTTCCCGCAGGGAACAATCGCACGGCAGGGCGATTTGGCCGCGTGCAAAACTGATACAGGGTTGGATTTACCTGGCGGCAAATCGCACCGCAGGCGGTGCGGGCCGGCAGATTGCCGGCGCTGCAGGCGGCGGACGCTTTTTTAACGTTTTCAAATGGCAATTTGAAAACACCGAAATTCTTAATTCTTAATTCTCAATTCTCAACTGAACCTACGCCCATTCGTCGTCCTTGACAGGGGTGCGGATGTCCGACAGGAGCATCTGCTCCCAGAGCATCCACTGGCTGCCCTTTTGGCGCAGGGTGATGGGCCGGTCGGTGTCGGCGCCGAAGGAGTGCATCTGCAGCCGGGCATAGCCCTCGTTCTGATAGCTGTAGGGGTCGTCCCGGACGGTGATGACGTAGGGCTTGTCCGGGGTGTAGTTGTTGGCAGGCGTCGCGCCCATGAAGTAGGAAAAGGGCTTGTACCCCTTCCCTGCCAGCCGGTCCCGCAGAAACTGGATCTCGTAGGGCGTCAGGGGCCGGGGGCCTTTAATCGCGTTCAGCATATCTGCGGTGGCCTGGGGATCGGATTCGTATTTGCAGAGGATGGCGACGGTCAGAGCCGCCGTCATAAAGGGATCGGTCATGGCGTACTCGGGCAGAGCCTGAAGCTCGGATACGGACCCGGGCAGGGATTCAAAGGTAAACGTGTGTTCCATTTGTGGTTCCTCCTATGTTGTTTTGATTGAGAATTGAGCGTTGAGAATTGAGAATGATCGGTGTTTTGCAGATTGCCATCTGCAAAAAGGAAAGATTCAATCGTCCCTGCTCCGTAGTTGCCGCGCACCTGCGCGGCCACTACGACCCTACTGAACAGTTACGTTCAGAGTACAAAGTTCAGAGTTCGTAGAGGCGGCTTGATCCGCAAGGATGCGCCGCCCTATGTTTTTTCAATGTTTTCAAATGGCCAATTGAAAACACCGCAAATTGTCAATTCTAAAGGCGGTGCGGGCCGGCAGATTGCCGGCGCTACAGATGGGTGTGTGCGGAAAACTTGTCCGGCGGTTAGCAGCTATCCCAGCGCAATTTCAATGGCCTCACGGATGTTGCGAACCCGAAGGAGCTGGAGCCCCTTGGGGGCCGTCAGGCTTTCCGTGCCGTTGCGGGGGATGACGCATTTGGTAAAGCCCAAGCGGGCGATCTCCGCCAGCCGCAGTTCCAGGTTGGAGACCACCCGGGTCTCCCCTGTCAGGCCCAGTTCTCCAATGGCGGTGAGCTCGTCCGATACGGGCACGTCCCGGAAGCTGGAAGCGACGGCGATGGCTACGGGCAGATCGGAACCGGGCTCGTCGATCCGCAGGCCCCCGATCACGTTGAGAAACAGGTCGCAGTCCGAAAGCCGCAGGCCTCCCCGCTTCTCCAGCACTGCCACCAGCAGGGCGGCCCGGTTGTAGTCGAAGCCGTCGGTGGTCCGCCTTGGCACGTTCAGAAAGCTCCGGGTGACCAAGGCCTGAACCTCCGCCAGTACCGGACGGCTGCCCTCCATGGCGCAGGCCACGCAGGTTCCGGCTGCCCCCTTGGGACGGCCTGCCAGCAGGACCTCCGAGGGGTTGGGAATCTCCCGCAGGCCGGTGTCGATCATCTCAAAGACGCCGATCTCGTTGGTGGAGCCGAAGCGGTTCTTGGCCGCACGCAGCAGCCGGTAAGGGCCGCTTCGTTCTCCCTCAAAGTACAGAACGCAGTCCACCATGTGTTCCAGGACCTTGGGCCCGGCGATGGAGCCCTCCTTGTTCACATGGCCCACCACGAAGACCGTGACGCCGGTTTGTTTGGAGAGCTGCAAAAGGGCCATGGTGCAGTCCTTCACCTGGGAAATGCCCCCGGGGGTTGTGGTATTTTCGGCGGCGTACATGGTCTGGATGGAGTCCACGATCAGAACGTCCGGCTGCGTCTCGTTGACGGCCCGGAGAATCTCGTCCATCTCGGTTTCCGCGTAGATCAGCAGGGCCTCTTCATCCACTCCCAGGCGCTCCGCCCGCATTTTCAGCTGGCTTTCGCTCTCCTCGCCAGAGACATAGAGAACCTTTTGATCCCGGCACAGCACCCGACAGATTTGCAGCAGCAGAGTGGACTTGCCGATGCCGGGAGCGCCGCCCACAAGGACGAGAGAGCCCTTCACGGCGCCGCCGCCCAGAACCCGGTCGAACTCCCCCAGACCGGTAAAAAAGCGCTGTTCGGCCCCGCTGACGATCTGAGACAGGGGCTTGGGCCGCCGGTCCATCCGCCCTTGGGGGACGGTCTGCCGCCGGGGTTTTTCAGGAGCCTCCGCGTGCTCGGTCAAAGTGTTCCAGGCCCCACAGGCAGGGCATTTACCCATCCATTGGGGGGTCTCGTTGCCGCAGTTGGTGCAGTAGTAGATGGTTTTGGTTCTCATGTGTTTCTCCCCTGTGCCGGTCCCCAGTGTCGGGAAGCGGGCCGATATACCGATGGTAATGAAAAATTACGGTGTTTGCAAATTGCCATTTGAAAACGTTAAAAAAGTGTAGGGGGCGGCGCTCACGAAGCCCTGCATCCCTTTGATGGGGCGTCGAAGGATGGGAGACCCGTCCCCTGCGAATTCGGATCCCTGATCAGCTGTTGCCGGTCAACTGAAAACTATAAACTGTTCCGGCCAGGACGGCCGCCAGCTTTTTCTGATAGGCTGCTGTTTGCAGGAGGGCCTCCTCCCGGGGGTTGGACAGGAAGCCACATTCCGCCAGGACGCCGGGACAAGATGCTTTTTCCAGCAGGTAGATCCTCTCGCTGGGCTTGGCCTGTCGGTGGTTGGAGGGATCGAGGCAGGCGGAAAACTGCGCCTGAAGCGCCTCTGCCAGGGCCTGACTGCCCGCAGTTTTGGCGTAAAACACCTGGGCGCCGTGGTATTTGGACTGGGAGAACATATTTTGATGGATGCTCACCAGCAGGGAATTCGGAATTTGGGAGACAAAGGCCACCCGGTTTTTCAGGTCGGAGACTTTTTTCTCTGAAAACGTCGCCGCCTCCGGGCTGTGAAGGGAAATCTCTGTTTCCCGGGTCATCACCACCGGGACCCCCAAAAAGCGCAGCAGATCCCGAGTCCGCAGGGCGACGGACAGATTCAGACTGCTTTCCCGGACGCCGCCCGGGGAGACCGCGCCCCCGTCCTCTCCACCGTGGCCGGGGTCCAGGACCACTGTGGACAGGCCGGGGCCCGCCTGGGTCTCAGAAAAGGCCGTGACGGCGTCGGTAATGGGCCCTGTGCAGTACAGGGCAAGACAGATTACAAGGGCGTAAAGCGGGAGCATTTTCCTTACAGCGCGCATGAAATCACCTCTGGAAAAGGTATGCGCGGTAGGAAAAAACTATGTGCACAAGCGCTTCGAGCCCGCCGCAGCTACACGCTCCTGCTGCCGAATGCCAGATTCCTGGTGCCGATTGCTCAAAAAGAAGTATATCACATAATCCCGGATTTGCATAGAATAAGTTTGAAAACGTCAAAAATTGACGGGATCAATTCTCGAAACCGGGAGGAATTCCACATGGACGAAAACAAATCCCGGGGCTGCTGCGGCAAACTGCCCGCGATGGCCCCCCTGGCAAACCCCTACGTTCCCTGGCAGCCCGAGGACCAGGATCGGTACGTGGCCAAAACTGGCCTGATCCGGGGCACCCTGTTCCCCTGCCTGGACCTGCCCTTCCTGGGCATGGTCAACACGGAGGAAAAGTCCGACACCATGATGCATCAGCTCCAGGCCCTGGGTTTCGCCGTGCAGGAGCTGGGCCTCTACCTGGACACCCACGGGGACGACGCCGAGGCGGCGGAGCTCTTCCGTCAGTACGCAGAGCTCTATGAGGCCGGGATCCGGCAATACGCCCAGGACAACGGCCCCATGTTCCAGAAGCAGGCATACCAAAACGGCAGATACAGCTGGAACGAAACACCCTGGCCCTGGGAATATCGGGCCAATCAGGAGGGCTGAATATGTTTGTCTATGAAAAGAAGCTGCAATACCCGGTAAAAATCGCCGCCACCAATCCGAAGCTGGCCTCCGTCATCATCAGTCAGTACGGCGGTCCCGACGGGGAGCTGGGCGCTTCTCTGCGCTATCTGAGCCAGCGCTATTCCATGCCTTACCCGGAGCTCCGGGGCCTGCTGACGGACATCGGCACCGAGGAGCTGGGGCATTTGGAAATGATTGGGGCCATCGTTCACCAGCTCACCCGGGATCTCAGCGAAAACCAGATCAAGGCCGACGGCTTCGCCCAGTACTTCGTGGATCACACCGCGGGGGTCTATCCCACCGCCGCCTCCGGCTTCCCCTGGTCGGCGGCCTCCATGCAGGTAAAGGGAGACCCCATCGCCGATTTGACGGAGGATCTGGCCGCGGAGCAGAAGGCCCGGGTCACCTACGACAACATCCTCCGACTCTCCGACGACCCGGACGTGAACGACGTGATCAAGTTTCTGCGGGAGCGGGAGATCGTCCACTTCCAGCGCTTCGGCGAGGCCCTCCAGCGGCTCCGGGAACGACTGGATCAGAAGAACGTGTATTATATGAACCCCTCCTTTGATCGAAGCTGACAGAGAAGCCGAAAACAGCAGAAGACCCGGGATACGATTTCGTATCCCGGGTCAACCGCTTTACCCGTTGAGAATCCACACCCCGGCGTTCAGGTAGGCGGCAAAGCACACCCACAGAACGTAGGGAATCTGCAAATACGCCGCGGGCTTCTCCACCCGGCGAAAGCGCAGGATCATCCAAATAATCAGCGCCAGCAGAATCAGCAGCACGATCAACGCGCCGCCGTAGGTCTGCAGCCTGAAGAAAAAGATGCTCCAGGTAAAATTCACCGCCAATTGCAGCAGGTAGACCTGGATGGCGTCCGTTCGCTCCTCACTCCGGGCGGACAGCACCACCCGGGCCATGCCGATGCCCATGAGAGCGTAGAGAATGACCCAAACAATAGGAAACACCATTGCCGGCGGCGACAGGGGCGGCTTGACGACCTGGGCCTTGTACAGCTCCATGCCGTCCCGGGTCAGCCAGGCGGACAGGGCGCCAACCGCTTCCGTAATCAGGATCCAAAACGCATAAGTCCATACCGGTTTCTTTTTCATTTCATATCACCCGGAGATAGTGTATGCAGTTCCAGGAAAAACATTCGCCCGGCTGCCGAGAATGGTGCACTCGGAGCCGGACGAAGGAATAATCTACGGCATTACGCCTTGGGATGGAACTTGTTGTAGACGGATTTCAGATTCTGCTTGACGATCTGGGCGTAGATCTGGGTGGAGGAAATATCGCTGTGGCCCAGCATCTCCTGAATGGACTTGAGATCCGCGCCGTTTTCCAGCAGATGGGCCGCGAAGCTGTGCCGCAGGGTGTGGGGCGTGATGTCCTTCTGGATGTTGGCGGTCTGCTGGTAGTGCTTGATGATCTTCCAGAAACCCTGCCGCGACATGCGCTCGCCGCCCAGGTTGACAAAAAGGGCCGTTTCCGTGGGGTCCGCGATCATGCTGGGACGGATCTGAGTCAGGTAGGTCTGAATGGCCCGGACCGCAGCGGGATAGAGGGGGATCATCCGGGACTTGCCGCCGGAAGCGCAGCGGATAAAGCCCGCGGGAATGTTGACGCTGTCAACGTCAAGGGAAATCAGCTCGCTGACCCGAATGCCGGTGGCGTAGAGCAGCTCCAGCATGGCCTTGTCCCGGAAGCCCTTGGGATCCGTGCACTTGGGCTGGGAAAGCAGCAGCTCCACCTCATGCCCCGTCAGAATCTGCGGGAGCTTCTTTTCCACCTTGGCCAGATGGATCGTGCGGACCGGATTCGCCTCCACGCTTCCGTTGGAAACCAGGTAGCTGTAAAACCCCTTGATGGAAGCAAGGCTCCGGGTCACAGTGGCGGAGGATTTTCCGGAGTTGGTCAGCCAGGCAAAATAAACAGTCGCTTGCTCCGGCGTCACTTCATCCAGTGAGCAGTCGAGATTATCGCTGACGTACTTATCAAATTGTCGAAGGTCCCGTATGTAGGAAGCGACCGTATTGGCGGAGGAGTGCTTGACCTCCAGCAAATAGGTCTCATACAGGTTGATGAAATCCGTCATAAGCAATCGTTCTTTCGTAATATTTCTCACAAAACCAAAGATGCCTGAAGCAGCGAGCCCACACAAGTCGAAAACAGCATGGACAGTAGCAGAACCAGCGGCCTGCCGGAGCCGTCCCATGATTCCAGCCAAACAGACCCGGCATAGAAATAGACGGGAAGCGGAAACAGAGAATGAAAAAAAACCGCAGGCAGGGCTTCCAAAAGCCGATCTGCTCCGCAAAGGGCAAACCCGCACAGGAGAAAGGCGGTAAAGGCGCCCTTCAGGAAAAACAGCAGATAAAAAAGGTATCTTCGGCAGAGAAGAAAAGACACGGCCATCAAGCTGGGAAACAACAAGGAACGAAGCAAGATCGGAACCCAGGACGTTTGTTTCACGGAAAAATCCACAGAAGTCAACGCAGAAGCCTGTAGTCTTGCGCACAGCGCGCCGCACAGTGACCCAACCAGCGTGCAGGTCAGAAGCCGAATTACTTCCTGTCGATTTGCGTGAAATGCCGATGAGACATGCAGAAAATGTGCCATGAGAAACCTCTCAAACAAGATGTAGTGTTTGGAGCTTGCGCAGGGCACAATCTGTACAAACAAGCGTTATTTCCACCAGTTAGCAAGTGTCTTATGCCCTGTTAATATACCCGAAAATTGTAGTTTTTTCAAGCCTTTTTCTCTAAACACTCGTTTTTTGTGAATTATTAACAGATATTATGTTAATTGCGTTATGTTAACTTAATAACTAAAACAAGCGATAGTGGTTCTTCATCTTGTCAATCTACCAGATATTGAAATACATTTGATTTGTTTCGCGTATTTGCTATTGGCAATAAGCACAAAGACAATTATTCGTAACCGTTTTTCTTTTTCCTGGCGCCGAATAATCCTCCAATCAGCGAGGCTGCTGCGGTGATCCCCAGCATTCGGCCAAGAGAGTCTGTCCCTGCATCCGGCAGCGCAAAAATGACGCTCAGCGTAGTCACGCAAAGCACAGCAGCCGCAAGCCCCGACCAGAGCAGCTTCCCCCGGCTGAATCTTCGGGCGGTCAGGAAGCAGCTTATTAAGACCGCCAGACCGTAGATCGAACTTGCGAACACGCCGCTTTGTCCTATTTCAATTATGTTCCCGTTGATTAACAGTGCGGTTACAGTGATTCCGACTGCAAGGATTACGATTCCGGTCAGCAGACTAAACAGCAAATTATGATCGCGCCGCTCCCCTCTCCCCATGCTTGCGGTCAGGGTACGGATTTGTTTCATGCTGAATCTCCCCTTTCGATTCACTATATGGTCTGGCTTCCGCTTTCATACCTGGCCCGCCCTTGCTTTTTCAGTCTGGGCTTGTTATAATAGTGCAAGGATTTGGGAGAGGTGATTTCTGTGTTCTATACGCCGCCGAAAAGGCCGAAGCTTGCCGTGATTTACGCGCGGGAGGGCCCCGGCATCCCCGGAGCCATGGACGCCGAAAACCAGGAGCGAAGCTGCCGGGCTTTTTGCTTGGAACGGAATATTCCCGTTTCCCATTCGGTTCGGGTTAAATGCGACGAACGAGAGTCCTTGAACGTGTTGAAAGCCCTGCTTCGGACCCTGCCGGAGGAGGTGGATACGCTGATTGCTATGCGCTTTTTCTGCTATTCTACCATCTTGCCGGAACTGGGCAGGCTCTGCCTGGCTTTCCAGTGCCGACCCACCTGGCTGTTCAGCTTCGACGTTGTGGGCCCAATCCAAACCGCCTTCCACACCTTGACCGCCGAGGATTATGAGGAAGCGGATCGGCTGTATCAGGCGCTGCTGGCGGACGGTTGAGCTGTATTTGCGCTCCCTGGTAGTTCTGAATCCGTGAATACAGGAAATTCGATATTGACAAACCGGGTAAAATATGATATTTTATTGGGGCGAAATTCGGAGAGATGTCCGAGCGGTTTAAGGAGCCGGTCTTGAAAACCGGTGACCCGGCAACG
>JAEEGH010002932.1_pt1 | contig 45418 bp, 34 predicted proteins | sample 9134181 | NCBI WGS metagenome assembly JAEEGH01 (sample SAMN16246544, study PRJNA631951) | gut metagenome | biome: gut microbiome; feature: rumen; material: DP-attached | host: Bos | place: Iran: Karaj | collected 2018-10
TCCTGACCTTTTGAATGCCATTCAAACGCTCTACCAACTGAGCTAATACCCCGTTTCGGACTGCAAATATATAAACATTCCTTGAATCCGCAAAATTTTTAAAGAAAAAAGAATCCGGCCGGTTCCCGGCCGGATTCTTTTATCACATTAAGCCTCATCCTGGAACTTGAGAACCGGCTGCCTTGCGGCGGTCGTCTCGTCCGGACGAGTGATCGGAGCGTTGTGAGGAGCGGCTTTCAGGATAGCCGGATCCTCCGCGGCCTCAGCGGCGATCTTCCTCATGACCTCGATGAAAGCGTCCAGCGTCTCGACTGACTCAGTCTCTGTTGGTTCTATCATTATAGCCTGATGGAAGAGCAGCGGGAAGTAGATAGTCGGAGCATGGAAACCGAAGTCCAACAGTCTCTTGGCCACATCCAAAGTAGTGGCTCCTTCCCTCTCGTCACCAGTGCCTTTCCTCGACCCGTCATTGATAAGTCCGTCGAACACGAACTCATGTTTGCAGACCGAAGGGATAGGAAGCTTGTAGCAATCCTTGAGGCTCTCCTTGATGTAGTTGGCTCCAAGGGTAGCGTACTTGCCGACCAGTTTGACATTCTGCTTGCCGAGCATAAGGATATAGGCATATCCCCTGAGGATGACACCGAAGTTGCCCAGGAAACCAGATACCTGGCCGGCGGCCTTCTCGGAATCACACACGACATCGAAGGTACCGTCTTCTTTCTTGACAACCTTGGGGACAGGCAGATAAGGAAGCAGTTTCTCGCAGACTCCAACCGGGCCGGAACCAGGGCCTCCACCACCGTGAGGAGTGGAGAACGACTTGTGGAGATTCAAGTGAAGGATATCGAATCCCATATCGCCAGGGCGCACCATACCGATAAGCGGGTTCATGTTGGCTCCATCATAATAGAGCAGTCCTCCGCACTCGTGGACGAGGGCCGCGATCTCCCCTATCTCCTTCTCGAACAAGCCGAGAGTGTTCGGGTTGGTCATCATGATACCAGCGATGTCAGGGCCCAGAAGCGGCTTAAGATCAGCTACATCCACAAGGCCGTCAGCGTTGGATTTCACGACCACAACCTCCAGGCCGCAAACAGCGGCGCTGGCCGGGTTCGTGCCATGGGCGCTGTCAGGGACTATCACCTTGGTACGGGCCAGATCTCCACGGAGAATATGGTACTGACGCATAATCATCAGTCCGGTAAGCTCTCCATGAGCACCGGCGCAAGGGTTAAAGGTGAATCCTGCCATCCCGGTGATCGCGGAAAGGGCCTTATCCATATTATAATAGACCTCCAGGGCTCCCTGGATTGAGCATGCGGGTTGTAGAGGATGAAGCCCCTGGAAACCCTTCATGTTGGCGATTTCCTCGTTGATCTTGGGATTATACTTCATCGTGCAGCTCCCGAGAGGATAGAATCCGGTGTCGACACCGAAATTCATCTGCGACAGGTTGGTGTAGTGCCTAACCACATCCACCTCGCTCACCTGCGGCAACTCAGGTGCCTCGGAACGCATCAAATTCTCCGGAATAGCGGCGGCCGGGACAGTACAATCAGGAAGAGAATAACCTGTACGACCCTCTTTGGAAAGTTCGAATATAAGTTTGTCGTAATATTTCATATTCCTAGGCCTCCTTCACCAACTTGACGAGAGCGTCGATCTCCGCCTTCGTCCTTCTTTCAGTCGCACAGAACGTGACAAATCCCTCCTCCGTGGGAACAGCACCGAAGAAACCTCCTTCCAAAAGCTTGGACTGAAGCTGGTCGACGGGAACCAACGGTTTGAGAGCGAATTCCTTAAGGAACGGCTGTCCCTCAAAAGCCTCCTCGAACTTACCGGTCTTCAACAGCTCATCATGGAGATAATGAGCGGCGGCACAAGAGCGTTCGTTGACCTCTTTTAGGCCCTCAGGGCCCATCAATGACATGTATACAGTCACGAAAAGGGCCATAAGGCTCTCGTTGGAGCAGATGTTGGAAGTAGCCTTCTCGCGGCGGATGTGCTGCTCACGGGCCTGAAGGGTCAAGCAGAAGCAGCGGCGTCCCTCCGTGTCACGAGTCTCTCCAACAATCCTTCCGGGAAGCTTACGCAGATATTCCTTCTTGCAAGCCATGAAGCCGACATAAGGACCACCGAAAGTCATAGGAATACCCAGACTCTGGCCATCTCCGACGGCGATATCCGCGCCCCACTCGGCAGGAGTCTTGAGGACTCCCAATGCGGACGGATCGCAGTACTCGATGAATATCGCCCCGGCATCATGGATAGCGTCAGCGAAGCCAGTGAGGTCCTCGACAATACCGAAACGGTTGACCGAAGGGACGATAACACCGGCCACATCGCCTTTCTTAAGCTCGGCATTCATGTGGTGAGGACAGGTGTGGCCATCCATCACGGGAAGATAACCAAGCTCAATCCCATGGTATTTGGCATAAGTCTCAATGGTCTTGACCACATTGGGAAGGAGAGTCTTGGAGACAAGAACCCTCGTCTTTTTCTTGGTGCAGGAAGGAGCCATCTTGACAGCCTCAGCGGCGGCGGTAGGACCGTCGTACATGGAGGCATTGCTGACATCCAGCCCTGTCAGGGCGCAAATCATGCTCTGGAACTCAAAAATATACCTTAAGGTACCCTGTGAGATCTCAGCCTGATAAGGAGTGTAAGCCGTCAGGAACTCGGAACGGGAAATGATGTAAGGGACAACGGCGGGAGTATAATGGTCATAAGATCCCTGTCCGGCGAAGACCTTCAGCCTGGCGTCCTTGGCATCCAAAGCCTCGAAAAAGTCCCTGACCTCCTGCTCGGACATGGCATCCGGGAGGTCATATTCACCTTTGAAAATGAAGTCTTTGGGCACATCGGAATACAGGTCGTCCATCGACCCGACTCCGATACGGGCCAACATGGCCTTGACATCATCTTCCGTGTGAGGGAAATACTGGAATGTCGCCATCGCTTCCTATTTCTCGGAAAATGCCTGGTAAGCGGCGGCGTCCATAAGGGCCTCAACTTCAGCGGGATCACTCATCTCAACCTTGATGATCCAAGCCTCATAGGCATCCTCGTTTATTTTCTCAGGAGCATCCTCAAGGTCAGGATTGACCTCAACGACCTTTCCGGAAACGGGGCAGAGAAGCTCGCTGGAAGCTTTCACGCTCTCCAGAGCGCCAAACTCCTCACCAGCCTCAAACTCGTCATCGACCTCAGGAAGGTCAGCATAGGTGATGTCACCAAGCTCCTTCTGGGCGAAATCAGAGATGCCGATAGTGGCCACATTGCCTTCGACTTTAACCCACTCATGGTCCTCGCTGTAACGGAGGCCTTCGATTACTTTACTCATGTCTTATTAGTTTATTTAGTTGATTATTAATTATTTCTTATAGTTTGTCTGATAGAATCTCTTCTTAACCACCTTGCCAGGGAATACCTTTTTGCGGATCCTGATATTAAGAGGGGTATCAAGTGCTCCGTGAGCGCGGTCCACAAGGGCGAAGCATATGCTCTTCTCAAGAGAAATGCTGTGGTAACCGGTTGTTACGACACCGACCTCGGTTCCGTCAGCGAGCTCGACCGGATAACCGGCGCGAGGAATCGCCTTGTCCTGAAGCTCGATACCGACCAGTTTTTTCGCAGTACCGTTAGTTTTCTGATCGACAATGGCATCCTTGCCGATGAACTCGTCCTTGTCAAGCTTGCAGAACATGCTGAATCCCGCCATCACTGGAGAAATCTCAGGGGTAAGCTCATCACCGTACAGAGGCAAACCAGCCTCAAAACGGAGGGTGTCACGGCAGCCGAGTCCGCAAGGGACGACCCCGGCGGCCAGGAAAGCCTCCCAGTAGTTGACAATGAGCGAAGGAGAGGCGTAGATCTCGAATCCATCCTCACCAGTGTAACCGGTGCGGCTCACGATAACCCTGGAGCTACCATCCTGGAAGTCCTTGAATGTGTAGAAAGCAAGTCCCGCGGCCTCAGCGGCGAAAGGAAGGACTTTCACGAGGGTCTCCTCGGCGAGAGGGCCCTGGAGAGCGATCTGTCCCCATTTATCGGACTGGTTAGCGATCTTCACATCGAAACCCTTGCTGTGATCCTTGATCCAGAGATAGTCTTTCTCAATGTTGGCGGCGTTGACGACAAGGAGGAAGTGATCCTTCTCGAACTCTTTGTAGACCAGGAGGTCATCGACTGTGCCACCGTCCGGGTAAAGCATCATCCCATAGAGGATCTGCCCGGGAACCATCGGACGCACGTCATTGGTGAACACATGGTTCACGAATTTCTCGGCATCCGGGCCACAGACGAAGATCTCTCCCATGTGGGAGACATCGAACATTCCGACCTTGTGGCGGACGGCGAGGTGCTCCTCAGTGATCGATGAATACTGGATCGGCATATCGAATCCGGCGAAAGGGCTCATCTTGGCCCCGAGGGCCAGATGGTTGTCATGTAGACAAGTTAAATTAAGGGTTTGTTCCATGGTATATCAGTTTCTAAGTATCTCGTCTCTAATCCTCCAGTCCCCATAGGGATCGATTTCAGCCTCGGCCTTGTCCTGCGCCTTCTCGTCAAGATTGAAGAACAGGTCCATACCGAGCTTGGCCTCAAGCTCGTCCACCGTCATCACGTAATGGGTCAAGTTCCTCTCGCAAGCCTTGTTCGGGAACACGAATCCGATCGAAGCGTAGGTACCGTCTTTCCTCTTCGCGAGCAGGGCCTTGAAAAACGCATCCGGAACCATCACATGGTTGCTTCCTATATGCTTGGGGTTGTTGTATTCGAATATGGGGCCGCAAACGACCCAGATGGATTTGTAATACCGGGCCTCGTACCTTACTTGCTTCTCAAGGTCGTTCCAAGCGCCGGAATTAAGATTATGGTTCTGCGGACAAGTGTTGCTCAGGTAAAAACTCTCCTTCATGGTCTGGGAGCTCCACCTCATGTCCGCGGCGGGAGCCATATGCCCACGGTCATAACCAGACCCGACATAATCCCTGTCATAAGCCTGCCTCCCCTTAACCATCGGATCCGGAGAGAACTCATCCTCCCTGCTCCTGTATGCCGTGATCACCTCTGTCTCAAGAAGTTCATAAGCGACCCAGTTCGGCACCCTGTAGCTATTGTTATAAGACAGGGTGTAGCCCATGTGCTCTATGATCTCAGCCTCGCTGTCCTCCAAGCGGTAAGGGATCTCCAGACGGGACAAGGGATCAACCCCATCCTGAGATGGATCCATGACCAGGCCTTGAGGATCTTCCACTTCCCCCTCCGTCTCATCACCAATCCAAATGAAATGATACGCGGTCCCGAGGACGGCCAGAATCACCAGTATGATTATCGAAGTCTTTTTGTCCATTTTACAGAGCCAATCTCAATCCGAATGTGCCTTTGAAATTCTTTCCGGGCATATATGACCTGTTGCTTATCCTGCAGGCGTCCCAGCGGCTGGCGCAACTTCCACCACGAAGAATCCTGGTGCCACCTTCCTTCGCTCCCGTAGGATTGACTTGGGGATCAGTAGGGTAATCCTCCGCCCTGTCGTAGCACCATTCCCAAACATTGCCGCTCATGTCGTAGATTCCGAGCTCGTTCGGTTTTTTCGTCTTGACGATCTGGGGCTTGGAGTCAGCGTTGTCTATGTTCCACATCGATATCTTCATATCGTTCGAGCCGCTGAAACCATAATGCCGAGAGAACTTGCCACCCCTGGCGGCATATTCCCATTCAGCCTCCGTCGGGAGACGGAAGGTCCTGCCAGTCATGGCGTTAAGCTTGCGAAGGAACACCTGGCAATCATACCAAGAGACATTTCCGACCGGTTTATTCGGCTCTTTTATATCATTCAGATATGGAATGGATCCCATCACGGCGTACCAAAGACCCACAGTTACCTCGGACTCCCCTATCGCGAAATCATCAAGAGTGACCTGATGAGCGTTCACCTCATTCTCTGGAACCTTGAAATCAAGATAGGGGCTGTCAGTGCTATTGAATCCCATGGAGAACGTGCCACCTTGGACCATAACCATCTTGAAACTCTCATTACCGACAGTGAATGATTCCGGCAGTCCGCTCGACGCGTCGACCGTCTCCCTTTTGACCACCGTTCCGTCAATAGGTCCCAGAATGTCCTCAGTCAAAACATCTTCCGTAGGCTGGGCAAGCCTGAATCCGACCTTAACCCTACGTGTATGCGATTCCACAGGCATCCTCTCCAATGTCGTACGGACAACCTTGGCGCTACCCTTCTCTGGACCGACAGGGTTAACCATCAAACTCATAGGGACGAAATAATCATCCTTCGTAGCATCCTCCGGAACCTCATCGTAATTATCGAGGCACCACTCCGCCACCGAGGTGAAGCCCTTATCCCCATTGAGGTGATGGGCATATTCCCACTGGGCCTCGGTCGGGAGGGAGAAAGACTTGCCTGTCCGCTTCTTCAATTTGGATAGAAACTTCTGAATATCAACCCAAGAGACCATGTCAACCGGGGCTTGTGGGTCCTTGATTTGGCTGGGATTCTTGCCCATAACCTCTGTCCATAAGGCTTGTGAGACAGGTTCCGCGCTGATGACGAAACCGTCCAACGCCACAGGTTGGGCGATCCCCTTGGTTACTTTCCGTCTGTTGTCAGCCGACACTCCCATCGTGAAATTCCCCGCCGGGGCCTTGAGCATCTCGAATGAGACAGCTCCGACAGTGTAGGACATAGAGTAATCAGGGCCTGTGGTATTTTCATTGGAATCTCCGCAGGACACGGCCCAAAGCCCTATTAGGCTGATAATTATGAGTATCGCTATCTTTTTCATTCCGGCGCTTACGCAATAGAATACAAATATATGAAAAAAGTCGGGACTATCCAGCCCCGACTCAAACAAAAGGTTCTTTCGACTAGTACTCCACCATAGGAGGGAGGACCTTGGCCTGGTCGATCATCTTCTGGACCATAACCTCGGTGGGAACAACCTTGGTGAGATTCTTCTGCTCGTTCACCTCAGTCATCTTGGCGACGAGGTTGGCGGCTACCCTGTGCTGGAGCTCCTTCACGGTGTCAACACCGGAGGCCTCGAGCAGCTCAGAGAACTGAGGGCCGATACCCTTGATACGGAAGAGGTCAGCATGGTTGACCCATGTGAGGATAAGCTTGCCAGTGATTCCGGTGACCTCCTCGAGCTCTTTGCGGCCCTTAGGGGTCTTTCCCTTCTCAAGAAGCTGATCTACAGTTACAACGCCGGCGGCGATAAGCTTCTCAGCGTAGACAGGACCAACGCCCTGGATGTCGATAATCTTGTAAGTCATTGCAATGAAAATTAAGGTGTTGTTAACAGTGTTATTAAGCCAAAAGTAAATAAAAACTTTGACTTGACAAAATTTACGGCGAAAAACAATGACTTAAAGCCTTTTAGAAGCTTTGGAAGAACTGGATGTCTTTCTTGAGCATGACCTTCGGCTCCATCAGGTAGACTTTCTGGAATAGACGGAACTGATTGACTTTGGAGAGGTAGACCTTATCCTCATGCTTACCCTTGCGCCACCATTTGTAAAAACCGATAGGGTCATTCTCAAAAGGAATCTTGGCAAGAATATCTGACGAGAAACCGGGAAAATCTATGGTCACATTGAGACCCATATATTGCTTATAATATTGGGGATCCGCCCTGCGCAACTTACTCATCAAAGGGTTGTATAACTCAATCTGATCAAGGTGGAGGGTCTTCTCGCGGACTACCATTTTATGGATCCGGACAGGGTCTTCATTAAGCCAGGCGCCCAGACGCAAAGTCTTCGGTCCCTCGGGAGTATCGAGGGTCAACTCGTCCATCGAGTAGTAGACTTTTTCTGTGTCTAAAGGATAAAAAATATCAGCCTCCGCCATGACCAATCCGGTTACATCGGGGCAAATATAAACAAAAAAATGGTCTTGCACAAACGTACAAGGCCATTTTTTTAATTATTTATCGGCATAATAATCTGTAAGTGTCTTGCCGCTCCGGACTATAAAATCGGCCAAATCCTTACCTTTCAAAAGCCCATTAGAGAGAAGAGCCAGATCCGTCACTTGCTTTAGAAGATCACTTTCTCCAGCGAATTCCTCAACCTTGTCAGAGTGGTCTTTCATTTGAGCTACAAGCTTGATCATCAATGGGTTCTGAAGGTTGACAGTAATATTGAACGACTCCGGCATCTCACCGTAGAAGTTCATTCCGCCACCCAATGCGCTCATCTCACGGTAGCGCCGCATGAATTCATTTCTGGTTATCAAAATGGGCAACGCATCCTCTCCAAGATTATCCGCATCGACATAATACTCATTATCTTTCGGAAGCACAGCCTTTAGCATGGTCTCAAGATTTTTCTTATCCTCTTCGGCCATCTCCGGCTTTACTTTTTCTTCTTTAGGTATCAAATTGTCAACCGAATCAGAGTCAACCCTGGCGAATCTGGTATCTGGAATCTTCTGCTCCAATAAGTTAACGAAATGGGCGTCCAACTCACAATCCATAAGCAGCACGTCATACCCCTTGTTCTTGGCAGCCTCGATGAAAGGATACTGTGCCTCAGAATCCGTAGCATAAAGGTAGACAACCTTCTTGTCCTTGTCGGTCTGTGTGTCAGCGATAGCCTTGCGGTAGTCCTCGAAAGCGAAGAACTTCCCGTCCGTATTCTTTAGAAGGGCGAACTTCATCGCGCGCTCACAGAACTTCTCGTCAGAGAGCATTCCGTACTCGATGAAAAGCTTGAGGTTGTCCCATTTGTTTTCCCACGACGCGCGGTCGTTCTTGAATATCTCCTCCAGCCTGTCAGCCACCTTCTTGGTAATATAGGTGGATATCTTTTTCACGTTCTCATCGGCCTGCAAATAGCTTCTGGATACGTTCAGGGGAATATCCGGAGAATCGATGACGCCGTGGAGAAGGGTCAGGAAGTCAGGGACTATATTCTCCACATGGTCGGTCACGAACATTTGGTTGCAGTATAGCTGGATGTTGTTCTTCTCGATCGCCATCCTTTCCTTGATCTTCGGGAAATAGAGGATTCCAGTGAGGTTGAACGGATAGTCGACATTGAGGTGGATGTGGAACAACGGCTCCTCTTTCATCGGATACAGATCCTTATAGAACTTCACGTAATCCTCATCTTTCAATTCTGAAGGCTTCTTGGTCCAAAGAGGTTCTATTGAATTGATTATATGATCCTTATCCGTGTCAACATATTTCTTGTCCTTCCATTCCTGTTCCTTTCCGAAAACAATAGGGACCGGCATGAACTTGCAATACTTGCCGAGAAGCTGGCTGATCTTGCCTTTGTTGCCGTAATCCTTCGCGGAATCATCGTCGAGGAACAATGTCACGACTGTTCCACGGTCCTTCTTATCGCAGGCTCCCATCTCGAACTCCGGGTCGCCCTCGCAGCTCCAAATCACCGCCTCAGCGCCCTCTTTCCATGAAAGAGACTCGATAGTGACCTTTTTCGCCACCATGAACGCCGAATAAAAACCGAGACCGAAATGTCCGATTATGTTCTGGTCCTTATACTTCTCGAGAAATTCCCCGGCAGACGAAAAAGCAATCTGGTTGATATATTTATCGACCTCCTCGGCTGTCATGCCGATTCCGTTATCGATGATCTTGAGGGTCTTTTTCTTCTCGTCCAACTCCACATTGACTTTCAAATCCCCGAGTTCGCCTTTGAAATCGCCGTTAGACGCCAGAACTTTCATCTTTTGCGTGGCATCCACAGCGTTAGCCACAAGCTCGCGGAGGAAAATCTCATGATCCGAATACAAAAACTGCTTGATGACCGGGAATATATTCTCAGTCGTCACACCAATCTGTCCTTTATTAGCCATATCTGTTAGTTTTAAATTATCTTGCCTTTCGAAGGGATCTCTCTCCCCTCCTAAAAAACATAAACCGGCGCCTAATGGAGCCGGTTTATAAGTAGTCAAATAACGTTCCAGCGACAAAGTGACTGACAATTTGTCACTACTTGTAAAGGAAACGTTTGATGGACATCTTGGGCGTCTTCTCGAATGGAGTCTCCTGGACCTCGACCTTCGTGAGTTGGCTATAAGAAGGCAGTTTCTTATTGGAATTGACCCTGACCCTCTCCGGAAGATCAGCCACAGCCTCCGCATCGAGATTGTCCCTCTTTATCGCATCCTGGTCGAAATAAACCAGGGCGACCAGTTTCGAAGCTCTGTCAACAACCACAGACTCAGCCACATAAGGCTGGTCATTTATAATAGCCTCCACCTCTTCAGGATAGATGTTCTGTCCATTGGCGGAAAGGATCATCGATTTGCTGCGGCCCTTAATGAATATATTGCCGTCCTTATCAATAATACCAAGGTCTCCTGTCTTGAGGTAACCATCCTCAGTGAAGGCGTTCGCGGAGGCCTCGGGATTCTTGTAATAGCCAATGCAAATATTGTCTCCCTTTGCCTGGATCTCGCCAGCTATGTGTTCCGGATCCTCTGAGTCTATACGGACATCAGCACATGTTACAGCCTTTCCGCAAGAGCCCGCGACAAAATCCTTGTATCCGATATACGCGAGAAGAGGTGTGGCTTCCGTCATTCCGTAACCGACCATATAAGGCAATTTGATCCTCTTGAACCACTTCTCAACCTCAGGACTGACCGGAGCGCCACCCAGGATGAACTCCTGCACCTCGCCACCAAAAGCGTCGATCATCTGGTCATGGATCTTCTTGAATATTATATTCCTTATCCCGGGAACCTTGCAGAGGAATTTCACCGGCTGCTTGTCCACAACAGGTTTGACCTTCGACTTGAATATCTTTTCCATCACAAGCGGCACGGTGATAAGCTGGTAAGGCTTGACCTGCTGGAAAGCCTTCATCAGGGTTGATGGAGTCGGGGTCTTCCCTAGCCAATAGATCGAGGTGCCGTAGCAAAGCGGATATATGAATTCAGTGACCAGCCCGTACATGTGTGCCATCGGAAGCATAGATATCATCCTCTGGTGCTCATTGGTCGGCCTGTTGACCTGACTAAACTCGATCGTAGCGCAGAAGTTCCTGTAAGTCAGCATTACACCCTTCGGGTTACCAGTGGACCCAGAGGTGTAATTAATAACCGCCAGGTCATCCCAGTTGTCGGTAGGATAGACCACGTCTTCAGGGCCGAAGCCATCCGGATACTTTTCAGCGAACAGGTTGTCGATGTTGTTCCAGATTCCTTTAATCGCTGGATCCGAGCAATACAGGACCTTCAGGTTATCCACATCCATCACGAACCTGATTCCAGGAGTCTTGGACAGATCCAACTTGTTGAACTTGTCAGCGTTCGTGAGAAGGGCCACACTGTCAGAATGATCCAATAGAAATTCCACATTCTCAGGCGTGAAATCCGCCAGGATAGGCACAACGACAGCCTCGAAAGTGTTGATGGCAAGATAAGACATACCCCAACGGGCGCTGTTACGAGCCCAAAGGGCCACATGTTCGCCTTTCTTCAGGCCGATCTCATCGAAAAAGAGGTGGAACTTGGCGATGAGGGTAGCCATCTGGGCATAATTGAAAGACTCACCATCAATGGTGTTTAGAGCGGACTTGTCCCAGAATTTCCTGGTAGCCTGCTGAAGTAGATATAAATAATGATCCATAATCAAGATTTGTCGTTTTAACAAAAATAGTCATGATGATTGAAAATTCAAATCCATTAATGTGTTATCTTTGCCGTCGAATGCCGCAAATCCGTGAAACAAGCGTATTTGTGGCGAAACTCAGAGAAGGATATGAGAAAGAAACCCATTGTAGCGCTCATCTACGACTTTGACGGCACCCTTTCACCTGGCAATATGCAGGAATTCGGGTTCATCCAGGCGGTTGGAAAGACCCCGCAGGAGTTCTGGACCATGAGTGACGGACTAGCTGTTGGCCAGGACGCCAGCAATGTGCTCTCGTATATGAAGATGATGCGTGACGAGGCCAAAAAGCACGGTATTTCCCTCCGCAGGGAGGATCTACGTAGATTCGGGAAGGACATCGAGCTTTTCGAAGGAGTCAAGGAATGGTTCTCGCTCGTCAATGAATACGGGAAGTCAAAAGGTGTCAGGATCGAGCACTATATCAACTCCTCTGGCCTTAAAGAAATCATCGAGGGCTCCCCTATAGCGTCGGAGTTCAAATATATCTTCGCCTGCAGTTACATCTACAACGATGAGGGCGAGGCGGTATGGCCGGGCATCGCGGTCGACTACACGGCCAAGACCCAATTCCTTTTCAAAATCAGCAAAGGTATCTTCAGCGCCCACGACAACAAAAAGGTCAACGAAAGCGTCGCGGATGACAAGAAAAGGATCCCCTATCCTCAAATGATTTATTTCGGAGACGGGGAAACTGATATTCCGAGCATGAAGGTGGTCTCAATGTTCGGAGGCCACTCGATAGCGGTTTTTAATCCAAAAATCCAGAAAAAGAAATCATTCGCCCTCAAGTTGTTACGCCAAGGACGAGTCGGATTTGCCGTCCCGGCGGACTACCGTAAGGAAAGCCGCACTTTCGAGGTCGTCTGCGCCATAATAGACAAGATCAAGGCCGACTACGACCTTAATCACCTTGAGATTCCCAGAAACGGAAGGTAGCTAAGGCATCATCGACAAGCGATGGTACACGAGTCCGAAACGTCTCGCGGCCTCACGCTCAAGATCTTCCCTATCATCAGGATGGGCGATCGAGATCAAAGCTTTCGCCCTCTCCGCCAAATTCTTGTTGCGCAAGTACACGCAACCATATTCAGTCACAACATACTGCGTCTGGAACCTGGTAGTAACCACGCCGGCTCCTGGAGCGAGGTGGGAAACGATTTTGGCCCTCCCTTTACCTGTCCTGGAAGGCATAGCGATGAATGTCTTTCCGCCTTCCGACAATGACGCCCCGTACATGAAATCATGCTGACCGCCAACGGAGGAGAAAATCAGTTCTCCGATGCTGTCAGCGCATATCTGTCCGGTCAGGTCAACTTCTATCGCAGAATTTATTGCCACCGCGTTTGGATTCATCCTGATCAAAGAAGGATCATTAGTGACTCCGACATCAAAGAAAACGCAATCCTTGTTGTGATCGATGAACTCATACATTTCCTTGGAACCGAGGGCCAAAGAGGCCACGCTACGCCCAGGTTCATATTTCTTCATCGAATTGTCGATGACACCGGCACGCATCAGGCGGAAAACACCGTCAGTCATAGCCTCCGTATGGAGTCCCAGATGTTTATGGTCCATCAAGCCGTTCAAGGTGGCGTTAGGGATGCCACCCACTCCGATCTGCAAAGTCGCGCCGTCAGGTATTTCAGCGGCGATATGTGACCCGATAGCGGCCTCGATCTCAGTCGGAGGGCCAAACCGCATGTCGACAGGTGGGTCATCACACTCCACGGCGGCGGTAATAGCGCTCTCATGGATCATCGCCGTACCATACAGATAAGGGATACTCTTGTTGACCTGGGCTATCACAACTCTTGCCACTTCAACGGCTGGCTGGGCCAAGTCAGCGGATATGTTGTAACTGCACCACCCGTTCTCATCGGGAAGAGAACAGTTGATGCATGCCACATCGATTGGTATCTCCCGCCTCCGCATAAGGCCAGGGAGGTCGCTTAGGAAGCCCGGAATCAGGCTCCCATAGCCCTGCGCGACGTAATCTCGCTGGTCCCCACAGAGGAACAAGCTGTTCACGATAAAGGAGTCTTTATACTCCGGCTTGCAGAAAGGAGCCACACCCTTGGTCACATTGAACCCGGACACTATCTTCACATCACGGAGTTCATTATGGCGCCTGGCGAGCGCCTCCTGGATAATGACAGGCACAGAAGTACTGCCCTGGAAAAAGACCCAATCACCTGACCGGACTAAAGAAACGGCCGCGTCGGCGGAAACATATCTCATATTGCTGCGATATTATTCTGAGACTTCACTCTGTAGTTTCACAAAAAGGCCGAGCCGCTCATCCAGAGCCTCGAAATCCTTGTCGGAATTAAGCATCGACACACAGACTCTGATGCCTTGCTGGTCGCTTCTGGTGGCCGTCAAAGTGATAGCGCATATGCCGCAACGCATCAGATCATAAAGAAGAGCGCTTCCCGGCATTCCCTCATAGCCTATGGTGAAGAAGAAACCATCGCTGACATCCTGATCGAGATCCTTGTCATAGACGAGGTTGAAACCGTGTTTGTAAAAGATATCCTTCGCCCTGTGTGCCCTCCTGGCATATTCCCTGAGTTCATCCACGAAGTCATATTTCCCGCTTACTGAAGCCTCCATCATCTCTGACATGGCGTTCTGAGCCGAGCGGGAGCAACCGGAAGAGTTGATATAGATGAAAGTCAAGACAAAGTTATCTCCAAACCGGCTGATTCCATACCGTTCCTGAAGGGCAGGATACTCCCTTTCATACAGTTTGGGGGATATCGCGGCAAAACCGATTCTTTCCCCAGCGTAACTGAATATCTTTGAGGCGGATACCATCAAAGCGAAGTTATCGGTGTAACGTCCTACAGTAGGTTGGTATGGAGGAGAGAACGGGACAGACCTATCCCTGCGGAAATCCATGCACATGTAAGCCATGTCCTCCAAGGCAATAATATCGTACTTGGTACAAAGGTTTCCAACAATCTTGAGTTCTTCCTCAGTCAGGCAAGCCCAGGTCGGGTTGTTAGGATTGGAATAGACGATGGCGCATGCCTTTCCGTCAGCCATCAACTCTTCCAAAGCGGAACGGAGCTTTTTCCCCCGGCAATGATAGATGTCAAGGATTCTGGCCTCAAGTCCCAAAACCTTTGACTGAAGGTAATGCGATGGGAATCCAGGGCTGATGTAAATCACAGCTTTCCTTCCTTCATGAAGTTGGGAGCACTCCATAAGCAAGGTGAAGCAGGCTTGCATGGAGCCAACCGTCGGGATCACGCACTCAGGGGAAATACCTATCCCCACAAAGGCGTTGATGAATGCGGAGGCGTTCCACTTAAACTCTGGAATACCTCCTGTTGGAGGATAAACCGCCGCTATGCCTGCGTCTAGAGCCAATTTCTGCATATCAATCCCGATCTGGGGGGCCTTAAGGCCAGGTACGCCGAACTCCAAATGGACGAACTTCTCACCTGAGATCCTCTCAAGTTCCCTTGTTGTGTTAACGCATTGGCGGATTGTGGCTCTTGAAAGATCCTTGATGTCCATTCCGGCAAGGACATCATCCATGGATGATTTGTCTATCGCTCTCATAATATCATTTTTTTGACAACTCCTGGCCTGCCTCAAAGGCGGCTACATTAGCGGCGACCACCGCCTCACCTTTTCTGGAGAAGACCCCAGCTATTCCATCTTTAAGCTTCCTTGAATCCAGAATGTCACCGAGCGCTGTGGCCGCGGCGCCTAGAAGGACCATATTGGCTCCACGAGGTGAACCGATGGAACGGGCGGCGGCATCACAATCAAGGACAACCAGGTTCCGGACCGAGCGCAACTCCGCCAGAATATCATCAAGCGGTGGATAATTCGGAATATTCACAAGAGGAGTGGAATTGGTCACAACCCAACCATCTTTGGAAAGCCATGGAAGGTACCTCAGAGCCTCCATCGGCTCCAAGGAAAGGATAAGGTCGCACTCCCCTTTCGGGATAAGGTCGCTGAATATCGGATCTGTTGAAAGACGCAAGTTGCTCTGCACGTCACCTCCTCTTTGGCTCATTCCGTGGACCTCAGCCTGTTTCAGATGGAGATTATCCGCCAGAGCGGCTCTTCCGATCACAGTGGCGATCGAGAGGATCCCCTGTCCTCCGACGCCTGAGAGTATAATATCCTTTTTCATAATCATTTCGCTTTAGCCGCCGCTGCGTGACGCTTGGCGGTCTGGATACATTCACGACGGCAGACTACTACCGAGACACCATGGTAATTAATCTCTTCCTCAATTACTTTCTCCATATCAGGATAGTTCTTGGGAAGAGGAATGATTGTCCGGATGTGTTCCGGAGCCACTCCGATCGCCGCGCAGATCGCCTCAATCTTCCCTGTTCCGGCCGAATCCTGGCCTCCGGTCATACCGGTGGTCAGGTTGTCGGAGATGAACAATGTGATATCAGCCCCGAAATTGACAGCATCCAACAAGCCTGTCATACCACTGTGCGTGAAAGTGGAATCGCCAATGACTCCCACTGAAGGCCATACACCAGAGTTGGCCGCCCCGATCGCCATAGTCAGGGATGCGCCCATCTCCACGCATGAATGGATCGCATGGAAAGGTGGCATGTATCCGAGAGTATAACAACCTATGTCACCGAATACCCTCGCCCCGTCATATTTGCGAAGAACGTTGTTGAGGGCGGTATAAAAGTCCCTGTGGCCACAACCCTGGCAAAGTGCCGGCGGCCGTGGAACAGTGGTTTTAGCCTCAGGGAATACTTCCAGGGAATCCATCCCGAGAGCCATCCTGACCAAATCCGGATTCAGCTCACCGGTACGAGGCAAGGTTCCATCCAGGCGTCCTTTGACCTTCACGAATCCGTTTCCGCGGCTGTCATCATAAAGCAACCCTTTCAATCTTTCCTCAATGAGTGGCTGTCCTTCCTCAATCACCAGGATAGTGTCACATGAAGCCGTCATTCGCTTGAGAAGGGCGTTCGGGAAAGGATATCGGGTGACCTTAAGAACCGGGTGCGAGCACCCTCCGGGGAAGCACTCCATAAGATAGTTGAAAGCGATTCCGCAAGTCACTATTCCAATCCTGTGGTCGGGCCCATCAATTAATCTATTGTCATCAGACTCCTCCGAATCATGACGGAATTTATGCTGATCCTCAGCTAGTTCCTTTACCCTTATCCGTGAAATGCCCGGAAGAGTGACCCAGAATCTTTCCCGATCTTTGGGCGGGAAGCGCATCTCATTCTCCTCGCGTGGAGAGCCCTCTATCGCCCGGACAACCGCGCGGGAGTGCGCCATCCTGGTCGTCAGCCTCATCAACACCGGAATATGGTTGGCCTCTGAATAATCAAAAGCCTCCTGAACCATATCATAAGCTTCCTGCTGGTTTGAGGGCTCGAAACAAGGCATCATAGCGAAATCCGCATAGAAACGGGAATCTTGCTCATTCTGTGAGGAATGCTGGGAGGGATCGTCGCAGGCGGCGATAACCAGACCACCGTTCGCCCCAGTAACCGCTGAATTGACAAAAGCGTCGGCGCAAACGTTCATGCCGACATGTTTCATGCAGACCAAAGCTCTTTTGCCCGCATAAGACACTCCAAGTGCCGCCTCCATGGCGGTCTTCTCATTCGCGCACCACTCGCTATGGATGCCGCGTTCTTTTGTTAGCGGATGATTCTGGATAAACTCAGTGATCTCAGTAGAAGGGGTGCCAGGATAGGCATACACGCCAGACAGACCGGCATGTAAGGCCCCCAGAGCCAGCGCCTCATCTCCAAGAAGAAGGTATTTCTCTGACATTGGTTTAAAGTTTTCGTGTTATTCGGGTTTTAAGTTACAAATAAATATTGTTATTTCAAATTTTTCTTTCAAATCACAACATCAGCGCTATTGTAAATAAGGCCTTTCACACATGGATTTATTATGGGATAATCAGATTGTTTGGTTATTTTCGCGGTGATGAAATTCCGCCTTGAATCCACATACAAACCATCCGGTGACCAGCCGGAGGCTATCGATGGTCTTTGCCGCGCCCTCGAGGAGGGAGTAGGCGATGTCACCTTGCTCGGAGTGACCGGTTCCGGCAAAACTTTCACAATGGCGAATGTGATCGAGAAACTCCAGAGGCCCGCCCTGGTGCTTAGCCACAACAAGACCCTAGCCGCCCAACTTTACGGTGAGTTCAAGAGTTTTTTCCCATCCAACGCGGTGGAATATTTCGTATCATACTACGACTATTACCAGCCGGAGGCATATCTCCCGACAACAGACACCTACATCGAGAAGGACCTGAGTATTAATGACCAAATCGACAAGTTACGTCTCAGTGCCGCCTCTGCCTTGATGTCTGGCAGAAGGGACGTCATAGTAGTTTCCAGCGTCTCCTGCCTTTATGGCATTGGCAACCCGGAGGATTTTCACGCCCAGTCCGTGACAGTAAAAAAGGGCGAGACCCGTTCTTTGACCCGCCTGCTCTATCATTTGGTAGACGCCAATTACAGCCGCACTGAGGTGGATTTCAAGAGAGGTACCTTCAGAGTCAGGGGGGATACTGTAGACGTGTTCCTTGGAGGCTCAGACGAGGCTGTGAGAATAGAGTTTTTCGGAGATGAGGTGGAGAGTCTCTCTCTGATTGACCCGGTCACTGGAGCCAGGATCGAGGACCTGGATGAGGTGCCGATATTCCCCGCGACAAACTTCGTGACCACAAGGGAACGGAGCATCAAGGCGGTCAGCATGATACAGGACGACCTGAAGGCTCAAGTCGATTATTTCAATGAGATTGGGAAGGGGCTGGAAGCCAAACGTTTACAGCAGAGAGTCGAAAATGACCTGGAGATGATTAAGGAGATGGGATACTGCCCCGGAATCGAGAACTACTCCAGGTATCTTGACGGCAGGAAGCCTGGTCAAAGGCCATTCTGCCTGATTGACTACTTCCCGAATGATTTTATCACTTTCATCGACGAGAGCCATGTGACTATTCCCCAGATCAGGGCGATGTACGGAGGTGACCACTCCAGAAAGTCCGTGCTGGTGGAATATGGCTTCAGACTGCCTGCCGCCGCGGACAACAGGCCCCTCAAATTCGACGAGTTCAACGCCATCACCGGCCAGAAGGTATATGTCAGCGCGACTCCTGCGGATTATGAGTTGGAACGTTCGGAAGGTCTTGTTGTTGAGCAAGTTGTGAGACCGACCGGACTTCTCGATCCACCAATTGAGGTCAGGCCGACGAAAAACCAGGTAGACGATTTGGTCGAGGAAATACGCCAAAGGGCCGAAAGGGACGAGAGAATACTCGTCACCACCTTGACAAAGAGGATGGCAGAGGAACTGACAGATTATCTGGACAGGATCGGAGTGAGGGTCCGCTATATCCACTCAGATGTCGACACCTCCGAGAGGGTCGAGATCATCGAGGATTTCAAGAACGGACTATTCGACGTCTTGGTAGGAGTCAACCTGCTGAGGGAAGGGTTGGATATTCCCTCCGTCTCCCTCGTTGCCATCCTGGACGCGGACAAGGAAGGCTTCCTCCGCTCCGGAAGGGCGCTTACCCAGACCGCCGGCAGAGCAGCCAGGAATGTCAACGGTCTCGTCATCATGTACGCCGACACGGTAACAGACTCTATGGAGGAGACCATCCGCGAGACTAACCGCCGCCGTACCAAGCAGATGGAATACAACAAGATCAATGGAATCACTCCCACACAGGTTGAAGTCAAGAGAAATATCTTAGCCTCAGAGCTTTACGGCCCTTCCGACAAGGCAGTCAATCCCAGGATCGCCAACGGCCCGAGCGGCAGGGTCAGCGCCAAAGACTCCGTCTCCGACCCCACATATATCCCCAACCCGAGCGAACTTGGACGAGGGACAATCTCTGTCGGCCTCGGCCACGACTCGAGACGGGATGGCAACACGGCCTACGTGGACGGCTATGTCAAGGCTGACCTGGCGGCTGTCCTGCAAGATCCTGTCATCAGGGCTATGAGCCGGGAACAGATCGAGAAAACCATCGCTGAGGACAAGCGCAGGATGGAACACTCCGCCGCCGAGCTGGATTTCAGCCAAGCCGCCAAGTACAGGGACGAGATGTGGGCCCTGCAGGAATATCTGAAAGTCTGGAAATAAGTCACTTAGACCCTCGTGACCTTCACGACGTGACGAAGATTCTTTATCTGGGAAATAACCTTGTCCAGCTCCATATTGGAAGGAACGCTTATCCTCATCGTGATCTCATAAGTGCCGTTGCGGTAGTTCTCCGAGACATTGAAGGAACGCAGCGAGGCTTTGAATGAGCCTACCACCTCCGTTATCCTGCCGATCACCGAAGGCTCAATTCCGGTCACAACTTTCAAAGTGCCCTGGAAACTGCCTCCGGACGGCGACTCAGCCCACCTGACTTTCTGGATCCTATAAGGATAAGTGCTGATCAACCTCGCCGCGTTCGGGCAAGAGATACGATGTATCTTGATGCCTTCAGTACGTGTCACAAAGCCGAAAACATCATCTCCGAAGACAGGATGGCAGCACTTGGCCATCTTATAGTCAAGTCCCTTCAAGTCCTTGGCGTTCAAGACCAGGATATCATCCGAGGCGCTTCGTCCCTCCCATGCCCCAGACCTTGCCTCGATCCGGGCCGCCTCCGCCTCCTTGGCGGCATCAACAGCTAACGCGGCGGCTTTGTCGTGGTCTTGGATGAAGGTCTTCACATCATTCACATCAATGATGGAGTCGGCTACAGCGGCATAGAAAGAATTCTGGGTGGTGTACCTGATCTTCTTCAGATACTCCGCTATCATATCGTCCGGGAACTCGAGTTTCCAGTTCTTCAGACGTCTTCCAAGCAGCTCGCGACCAGCGGCGGCCTTCTTGTATTCCTCCTCATCCAATTCACGCTTGATACGGCTCTTGGCCTTGGAGGTCACGACAAAGTTGAGCCAGTCCGGGGACGGTCTCTGGTTCTTGCCGGACATGATCTCAACCACATCACCTGTCTTCAGTTTTTCCCTGATGGAAACCGCTTTCCCGTTGACACGGCCACCTGTACACTTGACTCCGAGACCAGTGTGGATGTTGAAAGCGAAGTCAAGGACCGTCGCCCCCGCGGACAGTATTCTCAGCTCGCCACTCGGCGTGAACACGAATATCTCCCTGGAAGGCGGCTCCGGCAAATCCTCCGGACTACCGTCACCAGGATGCTCAAGGGCATATCTGACTGAAGTCAGCCATTTGTCCATCTGCTCCTCATGGAGGACTCCTTTGTAAGACCAATGGGAGGCCTGCCCGTTCTCGGCCTCCTCGTCCATCCTACGGGTGCGGATCTGGACCTCCAAATATGCCCCGCGACGATTCTTTACAGTAATATGCAGAGACTCGTAACCATTGGGTTTAGGATTGGTTATCCAATCACGGAGACGGTTGGTGTCCTGCTCATACTCCTTGGTAACATAGGAGAACACTTTCCAGCAAAGATCCTTCTCTATCTTCGGGTCCGGCTCACAGTCTATAATGAAGCGGATAGCGAACACATCGAAAACTCCTTCAAAAGGAACCTTCTGCTTCCGCATCTTTGTCCAGATCGAGTAAGCGGCCTTTGTCCTTATCTTCAGTTTGTACTTGATCCCTTCGTCTGAAAGTTCCTGCTTGAGCGGCTGGATAAACTCCATCATGAGTCTTTCCCTGTCTCTCTCGGTCGCCTTGAGCTTATTCGTTATCGTCCTATACTCAACAGGTTCCGTGTAGCGGAAATAAATATCCTCCATCTCCCGCTTAATGTTGTAGAGTCCCAGCTGATGAGCCAGGGGGATGTACAACATCAATGTCTCCAGGATCTTGTTGTCACGTGAGCTTTTCGGGAACACGTCCAAGTTCCTCATGACCTCGAGCCTGTCCGCGATCTTCAAGACAGTAACCCTCGGGTCAGTGGAATACTGGACTATCAGTTTCTTATAACTCTCAGCCTCCAGACGTGTATCTTTAGGCTTGATCGTGGAGATCTTGTTAAGACCTTCCACCATCTTGACGACATCGTCCGGGAAGCCCGAAAGAGAATCACAATCGCCCATGCGCATCGCCTCATGAAGAAACACAGCGGCGGCGCACTCCGCCGGGAGACCGATCTCATCAGCGGCGATCAACGCCACATTCTCAGGATGCTCCAGGAAAGGCTTGCCATTCTCACGGGTCTTGCCCGCAAGAGCCTCGGCGGCCACATTATAAGCCTTTTCGACAAGGGCCTGACCGGCTCCGTCGAACTGGGGAAATATTTGCCGGATCCTATCTTTCATATTCTTTAATCAATTAAAACCCAGCTACTTCCCTGAAAAACGCCGCAAATCGAGAGCCCGTTGGAACTCCCTGGCGTTACGACTATGCTCAGAAAGCGTGGACGCGAACTTGTGGGTGCCGTCCATAGCGGCGCTGGCGCAGAAATAGAGGTAACCATGACGGTCAGGGTTTAACACCGCATTGAGGCTGGGCTTGTCCGGGACGCAGATAGGACCCGGGGGCAGACCTTCATGGAGATAAGTATTGTAAGGGGAATCCACCTCCAAGTGTTTGTAAAGAATCCTGGTCGGCTCATAGTCGAAGCAAAAAGCCACTGTCGGATCCGCTTGAAGCCTCATTCCCTGATGCAGACGATTCAGATACACTCCGGCTATCGAAGGATATTCCGGCTCGTGGTTCGACTCCGCCTTGACTATTGACGCAACGACCGAGACCTCTTTAGGGGACAGTCCCTGGGCGCTCGCGAGACGCAGGTTATCAGCTGTCCAGAACGCGTCATAGGCGGCCTTCTGCCGGTCAAGTATGTCTTTCATGGAGTCTGTCCAATAGACCTGGTAAGTGTCAGGAATAAACAAGGAAAAGACATCCTCGGGAGTGAACCCATATGAAGCCAGCAAAGCCTTGTCATTCAAAGCTTGGGCGACAGAGGACGAATCAATCAGCATCTGCCTGGAAATCTTCCTCGCGATAGCGCCTTTCTGCCTCATCATGCCTGACAGGGTGAGATTCACCGGGGTCTGCCACCCGGCTCTCAACATCCTGGGCACATACACACTCGGCTTGCCCTTCTCGACCACATAATGGCCAGGTTTGAGATCAGAGTCTGACAACGATGCCATTACCCTGGAAAGGCTGCGGCGACGTGAGACAATGCTGTCCGGAATAGATGCCAGCACATCGGCGACACTCTCTCCCGGATAGACATATAAGTCGGCCTTACCCGAGAAATTGGACTTCCGATTATCACCGTACCATCTGCCGCCGAAAACTCCGACAGCGATAATAGCAAGCAACAAACCAAAGAGAATCAGCAGTTTCCAAGTTTTCATCTCTTATTCCTCCTTTTTCCTCGAAGCACTATGGTGTCACCCTCTCCGGGCTGGTATCCCGCATTGAAACCATTCATCTTCTGGACGCTGGACATCCTGACACCGAACCTCTGGCAGATATCACGCAGAGACTGAGAATCGTCCTCCACAATAAACTTGTCAAGGCCCTTCTCGCTCTGCTTCTTTTTGGCTTGGAGATATACCACAGTCCCAGGAAGAAGCTCCTGAGGAGCCGCAAGGTCGTTATACTTAAGGATTTCCTTCAGGAACAGGCCATAACGGGCGGCTATGGAGGAATATGTCTCCCCTTCCACAGAAGTCACGAATGGCACGCCATTCTTCGAATATGCCTCCCTGGAGAGCGAGAACTTGAACTCCTCAAGCTGGCTCTTGTCTATCCGCTTAGGTTCCTCAAGAGACAACGGAGACTCAGGAATCTTCCCTGTGAGCTCCTCGTCAACCACAGAGGTCTTCTTCTTGGCTTTCTTCTTGGAGGCCTTTACAGATTTCCTTGAGGACTTATCCTTATTCTTGGCCTTGACCTCCTGCTTTCCCTGTTCCGGCTGAACAGTCTGGCCAACTACTTCTTCTGCCTTTTCCTCGAGAGCCTCAGTCTCCGTCAAAGGCATGGTGTCATATTCGTAAAGCTTATAATCCTCGATGTATTTGATAAGCTTGCCCGGATAGCCGGGATCGGTGGCGTAACCAGCTTTCTTCAGACCATTAGCCCATGACTTATAATCAGTTGTCTCGAAATCAAAGAGGAATTTATAGCGATCCCGATAGCGCAAGAAATCAGAATGATCCCGAAACGACTCATCTGCCGAGTCATATACCCTGAAGCACTCTCCCTTCGCATCATCATCGTAGTACTGCTTCTTGCCGGTCCAATCCTTGTGGCATTTGATTCCGAAATGGTTGTTGCCATCAGCAGCGAGAGTCGAGAGCCCGTAACGTGACTCCAATATCCCCTGCGCCAGCGTGATGCTGGCAGGCACCCCACTTCGGTACATCTCCCGTACCGCCGTCGGCGCCCACTGGGCTATATATTTTTCGATCGGTGACTGCGCTGACGCAACCACAGCCATCAGTCCGACCACCACTGTTATTACAAGCCGTCTCATATCATACAAATATAACAATTTATTGGTTCTTGAGGAGAGGAACGTCGAAGACGTCGAGGTCGGAAGCGGCATAGGACTCCGGGAAGATCGCGCGGCATTCAGCCTCATACCTCGCGACATCCTTCACCCTGGAAGAGTAGTGCCCGATGACCAGCCTCTTCACACCAGCCTCAAGCGCGACACCAGCCGCCTGCGAAGTGGTCGAGTGATGCCTGGCCTTAGCCAAATCAGCGAACTCATCCACATAAGTCGCCTCATGGTAAAGAATATCGACACCGGCCACCCAACCTGCCTCCTCAGTAAAAGGAGCTGTGTCAGAACAATAGGCATAGGAACGAGGTTCGAAAGGCTTGTACCCCAACTCCTCGAAAGGCAAAGTCAAATAAGTCCCGTCAGGCAGTTCCCTGACCACATTCTCTCCCCTCTTGACAGCCGCTATCTCAGCGAGACTAAGGCCATATTCCTCAACTTTCCACTTCTTCACATTGAACTGGGGCTCCTTCTCACGGAATAGGAAACCGAATGTCTCAATCCCGTGATTGAGCGGGAAGGCGCTGACTTCCAGCGACTTCGTCTGATAGACCACCTCCGGCTCCCTCATAGTTAAAGGAATATGCCTGATCTCAAAGGCTATCCCCTCACCATAGTAAGACAAGAAGAATTTGAGAAGCGGGCCGAAACTGGCTGGCGCGTAAATATTCAATGGTTGGGTCCTGGAAAGCATCCCCATAGTGGAGAGCAGTCCAGGTAGCCCGAAGACATGGTCGCCATGGATATGGGAAATGAAGATAGAATCAATCTTCATCGGAGATACATGACTCTCCTCGAGGCGTGTCTGCGCCCCTTCACCGCAGTCGACCAAGAAAGAGCGCCCACGTACCGAAAGTACCTGGGCGCTCTGATGTCTTCCGGCGGTTGGCTTGGCCGAAGCCGTGCCCAGAACCGTCAAAGTGAAGTTCATGCTTTACTCACCTTTCTCAAGCTTGTCCTTGAGGGCAGCGAGCTCGCTGATGTCACCAAGAGTGGTCTTCTCAAGGTTGGAGTTGATCTTCTTGACAGCCTTCTTGGTGTTGTCAGCCTCTGCGGCAACCTTCTCCTGCTTGGCCTCGCTGTAAGTCCTCACATGGGAAAGGAGGATCCTGCGGGTGCTTCTGCGGAGCTCAACAACCTTGAAAGGAAGAGTCTCACCAACGATAGGCTGCTTGCCGTCTTCCTTGATGAGGTCGCGGCTGAAAGCGAAGCCCTCGTCATCACCCTCGAGCTTGATGTTAGCGCCCTTGTCGGTCAGAGAGGCGATAGTGCCCTCAACTGTGGAACCGACAGCGTACTTCTGCTCGACAGCGTCCCAAGGGTTAGGAGTGAGCTGCTTGTGACCAAGGCTGAGCTTGTGGTTAGCCTCGTCGAAGTCAAGGATAACGACATCAATCTCGTCACCAGGAGCAACCATCTCTGAAGGATGCTTGATCTTGTTCCAGCTGAGGTCGCTGATGTGGATGAGACCCTCGACACCGTCCTCAGGCTCGGCGAACACACCGAAGTTGGTGACGTTGCGGACAATAGCCTTGTGAGCGGAACCGACAGGATACTTGTCGCGGATGCTCTCCCAAGGGTTGGGGGTGAGCTGCTTCAGACCGAGGGACATCTTCCTGTTCTCACGGTCGATAGAAAGAACCTGAGCCTCGACCTCGTCGCCGACCTTGAGGAACTCCTGGGCGCTGTGAAGCCTGGGAGACCAGCTCATCTCGGAGACATGGATAAGACCCTCGACACCGGGCTCGATCTCAACGAAGGCGCCGTAGTCAGCGATCAGGACAACCTTACCCTTGACAGTGTCACCGACCTTGACATTCTGGTCGAGATTGTCCCAAGGATGAGGAGTGAGCTGCTTGTAACCGAGGGCGATCCTCTTCTGGCTGGGATCGAACTCTTTGACGACGACCTTGATCTTCTCGTCCAGGGAGACAACCTCCTCAGGATTGTCGATTCTACCCCAGCTGAGGTCAGTGATGTGGATGAGACCGTCAACACCACCGAGGTCAACGAAGACACCGTAGTTGGTGATGTTCTTGACAGTACCCTCAAGGATCTGTCCCTTCTCGAGCTTGCTGATGAGCTCAGCCCTGCGGGCCTCCTGCTCAGCCTCAAGAAGAGCCTTGTGAGAAACGACGACGTTGCGGAACTCCTGGTTGATCTTGACGATCTTGAAGTCCATGGTCTGGTTGACGTAGGCGTCGTAGTCACGGATGGGCTTGATGTCGATCTGTGAACCGGGGAGGAATGCCTCGATTCCGAATACGTCGACGATCATACCGCCCTTGGTGCGGGTCTTGATGAAGCCCTTGACGATCTCGTCGTTGTTGCAGGCCTCGTTTACGCGGTCCCAGGACTTGAGGGCACGTGCCTTCTTGTGGGAAAGGATAAGCTGACCCTTCCTGTCCTCAGCGGACTCGACATAGACCTCCACCTTGTCACCGACCTTGAGGTCGGGGTTGTAGCGGAACTCGGGAGCCTGGATGACACCCTCGCTCTTGTAGCCTATGTTTACGATAACCTCTCTCTTGGAGATGGCTGTGACTGTGCCTTCGACCACTTCATTCTCGACGATCTTCGAGAGTGTCTGGTCGTAAGCCTCTTCGATCTCCTTCCTGTCGTTCTGTCCGTAGATCTCGGAGCTGCCTTCGAAAGCTTCCCAATCGAAATCTGCGGGAGCGACTGAGGCGTTCGCGAAAGTTTTCTTTGTTTCTTCTGCCATAATGGTAATGATAAGATAACTAGTTGTTTAACAATATTTTTTCGCCCTACAGGGAATCACAAAAAAGCGAGCCCTGTCAAAAGGCTCGCAAAATTAGAGAAAAATATCTGAAAATCAAAACATTTTCTTCTTCCGGAAGATGTAAAGGACCACCGCCACGAGAAGGCCCATGAAAAGCAGCAATGCGAACCATGCCCAACCCTTTTCCATGAACGGAAGGGGCACGTTCATGCCATAGAAGCTGGCAACCAGTGTCGGAGGCATGAGAAGCACCGACACCAGGGTGAATATCTTCATTATGTTGTTCTGGTCCAGGTTGATAAGGCCCAGGACGGTTTCCTGCAGGTACTCCAGCCTCTCGAAACTGAAATTGGCGTGATTGATCAGGGAGGTGATGTCCTGGAGGATGACGTTGAAACGGGACTGCAGTTCAGGAGGATACTTGTCGCTCTTGATCATGTTCGAGATCAGGCGCTGCTTGTCGATGATGTTCTCGCGGACTATCATCGTATTCTCCTGCAACTGATTGATATCCAGGAGGAAATCTTCATTGATATCCTCCTGCTGGTTGATTCTCTTGCTGTACTGGGCGATTTCTTTGCTCATCAGCTCGATCATGTCGGCATCCAGGTCGACTCGCTGGTCCATTATGCTTACGAACACGCTGTAGCCGTTCAGGAACAGATGGGGCTTTGCGATTATCCTCCTCTGCAGTTCAGTGAATGAACGGAGCGGTACGTCACGCAGGGTAGTGAGGCAATTGTCGACGAAAGTGAATGAAACCGCCTCCATCGAATAATCCTCGGGGCCAGGCATAAGGAAGTTGGTATTCGCGAATATGGCGTTCTCAGTCTCCGAATACCTTGAAGAGCTCTCGATCTCCTCCGCCTGTGCACGGCTCTGGATCTCTTCTCCAAGGAAATCGTCTACGGTGTGCTTCTCCTCACCCGACGGGGAGAGGAGATCGATCCATAGTACATCGTCCCTGTTCAGCTTGGAAAGCTCCGTTTCGGACTGTGAGACCACCAGTCTGCCATTCCGTCTGTAGAAGATCGCGATCATATCCTTCCAGATTCTTCTAGGTTTGCCTTTTACGCCCCTGACATTACGGAGAAGTCAGTTTGCAAAAGTAATAAAAAATCCCTAAAAGCCAAATACGAAGATATTCAGATGATTCCGAACAGGACCCCCAGCCCTATGCAGATGAGCACGAGACCCCCGACTATCTCGGCGGGTCGTCCGAAACGACGGCCTGCACGGTAGCCCCCGTACATTCCGGCGAAAACGGAAAGCATGGTCACAACGAATACAGCCACATGGTCTGCAATCATTGTATTGACCATCAGGGCATGGTCGGATGCCAGGGCATCCTCACCGATCCGGGTCAGCGACATGCTGATTCCTACAGCCAATGCGTCGATGCTTGTCGCGACAGCTCCGAGGATCAAATTCCTGAGGCCGTTCAGGTCACGGACTTCTTCATCACCCTTGATTCCCTCCAGGATCATGGATCCTCCGACATATAGCAGCAACAAGAAGCCGATCCACCTAGCAGCCTTGCTGACGAATCCTACGAAAAGGTCTCCGAAGAGCCACCCGACGAGCATCAGCAAGGTCTGGACAGTGGCGAAAACGATCGCGATCACGAGAACTCTCCGCACTGTTACGGACTTGAGGGTAATACTCGAGCAAGTGGTAACCGCAAAGCAGTCCGCACAGAGTGAAACGGCCAGGAGTATAGCCTGAAGGATGATCATGGCCTGAACGGTTGACGGCCGATGATGGAACGGCCGAGTGTCAGTTCGTCGGCATATTCAAGGTCATCGCCGAAACCCAGCCCCCTTGCCAGGGATGACACCTTGATTCCGAAACCGGAAATCTGACGGAAGATGTAGAATGAGGTGGTCTCCCCTTCCACGTCTCCGCTTAGGGCGAGGATCACTTCCACCTCGGATGGAATTGCGGCTGCAGAAGACACCATCTCCTTGATACGGTCTACGAGAGCCGAGATCGTCAGGTCGGAAGGCCCCACCCCGGCGATCGGGGATATGATCCCGCCCAGCACATGGTAAACGCCATGGTACTGGCCGGTGTTCTCTATGCTCATCACGTCGCGGACATTCTCCACTACACAGATCGTATTGTGGTCCCGCCGGTTGTCCGAACAGATCGAGCAGAGTTCATCGTCGGAAATCATCCGGCAGACCTTGCAGTACCTGGCTTCATCACGGAGCTTGACGACAGACTCGGCGAAATGGTGGACGTTTTCGGCAGGCTGACGGAGCAGATGGAGCGCAAGGCGCAAGGCGCTGCGCTTGCCCACTCCCGGCAATGAACCTATCGCCTTGACCGCATCTTCGAGGAGCTTCGAAGGATATCTTTCGGGAACCGTCATGCCTTGAATGTCTTCGACTGCAAGGAAGCTACCGCCGCCCTGACTGAACCATATTCCAGAAGAAGGGAGCGCGCATAATCATAGTCATCGATCCCTGTCTCGTCCATTATCATCCGCGTCCCTCGGTCAACCAGTTTGTGGTTGGTCAGCTGCATGTCAACCATCTTGTTGCCCTTCACATGACCCAGGCGGATCATGGAAGCGGTGGAAATCATGTTCAGGACAAGCTTCTGGGCTGTCCCGGCCTTCATCCTGGTGCTTCCGGTGACGAATTCGGGACCGACGACCACCACTATCGGAATCTCTGCGGCGGCCGCTACTGGCGAACCCTCGTTGCAGGTGATGCATCCGGTCAGGAGGCCGTGTTTCCTTGCCGTCTCCAGGGCTCCGATCACATAGGGAGTCGTGCCTGAAGCCGCGATGCCCACCAGCACATCGTGCTCATTGGGCGAAAACGGCTGCATATCCTTCCAGCCATCCGTCATGGAATCCTCCGCATTCTCGACACCGACCCGAAGGGCCTTGTCTCCACCTGCCATGAGTCCGATGAATACGTCATATACTCCGTAAGTCGGAGGAATTTCGGATGCATCCACTATTCCCAGCCGTCCGCTGGTTCCGGCGCCGAGATAGAACACCCTTCCTCCGGCGGAGACCCTCTCCACGATCCCGTCCACCAACTCCTCGATCATGGGTATGGCCCTGGTGACTGCCGCAGGGACGGTCTTGTCTTCATTGTTTATAGCCTCAAGCAACTCTCCGGTCGACATCAGGTCGAGATGGTCGTACAATGAGGCTTTCTCTGTGGTCCTGTCCATTCCATTCATAATCTTCCCATATGATAGTCCACCAGTCTCTCCATAGGGGCGGGAATGATGGCCGAAAACTTTACTCCGTACTCCGCGGCGACCTTTTCAAGGATGGCCCTGTTGGCATAACCGAAGCCGCCGACCACTCCGACCGGATACCTAAGGATATCGTACTGCCTGAGGTAGATTTCGATGAAATCCCGGAAGTTCCTGTCCACGAGATTCTTGACATATTCACTGGAATCGTACTTCCCGAGTATCCACGGAGCGAAGGAGCCCAGATATTTGGAAGGAGCCCCGCCGCGATAGACATTCTTTACAACCGTAGGATAATCGACCTCGAACTCACGCGCGAAATCCCCGGCAACAGGCTCAGGCACGAGGCCCTTGATGAAATCCGATACGAAGAGCTTCCCGAGCCTTGCGCCTCCTCCTTCGTCACCAAGGATGAATCCTCCTGAGGGGACATTCTTGACTATCCTGTCCCCATCGAAAAAGCAGGAATTGGATCCGGTGCCAAGGATGGCGACGATTCCGGGATTATGTCCGCAGACAGCCCTTGCCGCAGACAGCATGTCAGAGGAATACTCTTTCCTGGTCCTGGGGAAAAAGCGGCTCAGCACCTTGTCCAGTTCCACGGCCAGGTCCGGAACTGCCGCCCCTTCCTTCCCGACCAGTCCGGCGGCATAGAAGAACAATTCTTCCACGCAGTCGTCGCTTATTCCCAGGCCCTTGAACTCGCCGACAGCCTGCATCACGACGGACTCAATCATATCCGGACTCATGGACGCAAGGTTGATCCCGGGAGTTTTGATTCCTTCCGGTTCCTTGTCCGGGAACACCGCTACCCAGTCGGTCTTGGTGGCTCCGCTTTCAACTATCAGTTTCATTTCAAATATATAATCATAAACCTATCGACGCCTTTCTATCAGGCAACACAGACCGATAATGACCAATATGGCATTGATGAGCAGAATCTCATAACTGAACTTGTAGCCGCCGAACCATCTGTCCGAATTCAACTGCATGACGAGGCACAACAGAGGGGCCACTACTGCGACCACAGGGACGAACCTGTCCCTGACCTTCCTCTTGCATGCAAGGCCGAAGGCGAACATACCAAGGATAGGTCCGTAGGTATAACTCGCCAGGGTATAGACCGCATTGATGGCGCTGGTGTTGGAAAGCTTGTTGAACACTATTATCACCACGGCCATCAGGACAGCCATCCCGACATGGACCATCTTGCGGGTCTTGGTGAGGCCGGCTTCGTCCTTTTTCATGGCGCCGAGTATATCGACCGTGAACGAAGTGGTAAGGGAAGTCAATGCGGATCCCCCTGCTCCATACGCGCTGGCGACCAGACCTATTATGAACAGGATGCCGACTATGCCCGGCAATATGCCGGAAGTGGCGACGGCTGCGAATATCTTGTCACCGGTTTCGCTGATGCCGTTAGCCGCTGCGAACTGATAGAGCAGCACTCCGAGGCAGAGGAACAGGAACACGACGAAAACCTGCAGGATTCCGCTTGTAATCATGTTCTTGCGGCTGTCCCTCGGATCCTTGCAGCTCAGAGGTCTCTGCATCATGTCCTGGTCCAGCCCGGTCATCGCAACGGCGGTGAACAGGCCGCCCAGGAACTGTTTCCAGAAGAACTGGGATTCCTTGACGTTGTCGAAGAACAGGATCCTGGACATGCTGCTTCCCTTGATCGAATTGACCAGACCGCTGAAATCCAATCCCATGTTCCTTGCTATGAACACTATTCCCAGGACAACCGCCAGGATCATGCAGACAGTCCTGAATGAATCCGTCCAAATCACCGTCTTCACGCCTCCCGTGAAAGTATAGGCGAACACTATCAATACCGATATGATTACATTCAGGGAGAAAGGAAGTCCGAGGGGATCGAAGACAAGCATCTGGAGCACCAGGCATACCAGGAAGAAACGGACGGACGCCCCGAGGATCTTGGAAATGAAGAAGAACCAGGCTCCTGTCTTATAGGATGCCGCCCCGAAACGGTTCTCAAGATACTGATAGATCGAGACGACATTCAGTTTGTAAAAAAGCGGTATCAGCACGTAGGAGATTACCAGATAGCCGACCACGAAGCCCAGGCACATCTGAAGGTAACCGAAACCGCTTGAGGCGACCATGCCCGGAACGGACACGAACGTAACCCCGGACATTGGCGCGCCTATCATCGCCAGGGCGGCTATATACCACTTCGACTTCCTGGAACCGCTGAAAAAGGCCGAATTGTCACTCTTCGAACCCGCAATCCACGCGATGCTGAACATGAACAGCAGATATGCGCAGACGGTGATTATTATTACCAGTGTACTCATCCTTCAATCTACGATAATGCAAAAATAATCATTTTGACAGTTCTATTACATAACTGCTCCCTGCAGGCACGGAACATTTGACCTCTCCATGGTCGGAATAATGTCCTAGTGATTCCTTCCCGCCGGATGAAATCAGGTTGACAGAACCGGATGCCGGAATCCCGTACTTGCCCGCATCAACGGTGAAACTGATTTCAGCGTCTTCGTCAGAGATATTGGTCACTGCTATTCCAAGATTCCCTTCGCGGGACAGCCAGGCTCCGGCCAGAAGGGTCCTGATGGTCTTCTCGTACCTCGTGACCATGTCACCGGTCCTGCCGGCATAGATGCTCACCTTTGAAATAGGTATCGTAACCTCCTTTGAATCAAACTCAGGAAGTCCCATGAAACGGCCGTAGAGAAGATAGTCCAGGGCATTATACCGTGTCTTGACCAGATCTTCCAGGAAATCCATCTCCGATTTCCTCTTATCGTACAGGAAGGAGTGATAGTTAGCAAGCGTAGGCTGCATCCCCCAGATGAACGACCTCGCCTGCTCCAGCCTGAACTGCATGTTGAACTCTTCCGGAAGCAGGGTTTCAGCGTTGGCCGGATAGAATTCCTTCGGCCAGAGTTCGTCGTATGGAGGATAGACAAGGGAGGAATAGCTCCCGTATGTCATTGCATAATCGTGATATACTGCCTGATAGAGTGGAATGGGTTCCACGTTTCCGACTCCCTGGTATCGTTCGTGCGAAGATTCAAGTGTAAGGAAATCATCCAGGAGCGGGATCCAGTCTTCCGCCGACCCTTCCCCCGCAAGCATGGCATCCGATCCGTCGGTAAAAACGTCACGGATCTGCCTCGTAAGATTTCCGAAGCCGTCCCACCAGTAGTTGCCTCCGCCCAGGGTGTGCCCGTGGTCAGGATCATAGCAGACCAGGTTCATGCAGGCCTGATCCATGTAAACTCCGTCGACATGGTACCGGTTCACCACGGTATCGCACAGGGATGAATACTTGTCCCTCCAGAACTGTGTAGCCATGCACATCGGTGTCAGTCCGTTGCCGGAGAACTTCTGGTAGACATGCCTGTGGGTGCTTCCGTCTTCTTTCCTGGCGGCATATTCCCCGGCACCTTCGGTCTTCCAGCTTTCGGTCGAATCTCCCCACTGGTATGAATTCATGTAAACCAGACTGTGTATCCCTTTCTCATGGGCACGGGCCACTGCTTCGACAAATGACTCCCGTCCTTCTTTCGGCGGGACATATTCAGGGAAGCCTTCATCGTACGGACAGCCGTGCCACCAATGCCAGTATACGTTCACAGGTAGTCCGATACGGTCCTTGAAATCTTCCGCTTCTTTCAGGACATTCGAAGAACGACCGCGGTTCCATATCCAGAAAGCAGTCTTTTCAAGCCACTCCGGAGACTGTCCGTTATGGAAACGGCTTTCCCTGCAGAATCTCTGGTCAAGCGCCCATTCCCGGTATATACCGGCGGCATCCTCCCAGTTTCCGTCGAACGATCCCACTACCACATCATATCCGGGAGAGAATTCATCCGTGACCGTCTTGTCGGGAACCAGGCAGGTCGCACTGCATCCGACGTGGCCGGGTGCTATCGAGAAAGATATGGATTTGGCAGTGGAAGTGGTGTCCTGGCTGGAGAAATACAGGCCGTTCTTCTTCAATTCCCTGTCATACAGAAGGAACAGCTGGACCGAACCTCCCGGGAAACTTCGGGAATATACCTTCGGCTTGTCCTCCGAGGAGCCGTCGGCCGGATCATGGACCAGGGTACCGAGCCAGGAAGGCATGACCAGGTCTTCGTTCGCATACGGCTTCACTCCGGTGATTACAGGATAGGTGACGCCGTCGCTCATTATCGCCTTCAAGCCGCTGAAAGATGCCCTCCAGTGAGCCATGGGCCTGTTTTCCTCAAGGGAGACGGTCATCCTGACCACAAGCGGGGCATCTCCTTTGTATTTCCAGCGGATATCGACCCGGCTGCTCCCACGCTTCCTGAATGTTACCTTGTACTCCCCGTCTTGGGAGAATGAATCAGGGTCCGCAGGGTCCACCTTCCATGGAAGGCCTTCCACAGCCGAAGGATCGATGAATTCATAGCCATTATCCTTGTCCAGGAATGACACGAGTCTGCCGGTCTGGCGCTCGAAACCAAGCGAAGCCCTGTCGTTGCCGATCTCTACGATTCCGGAGCCGCCTCCGGAGCAACCGGAGAACGCCAGCAGGGCCAAAACGCACAATATGGATGCTGATCTATTCATATAAAAGGTACTTTTTCCTGAGAACCTTGAATGCCTCAACCTCTTCCTTCCACCCTGCCTTTATACGGCCGGACAGGGCCTCCGGATTTTCTTCCAGCGAGGCATTCTCAATTGCATCGCGTACCCTGCGGGTACCTGTCAGAAGTTCGAAATGGCCGTCAAGGTCATTTATGCCGAAGAATGAATCACCGATGCCCAGATTGCGGTAAGCATCAATGACATACCGGAAGTCGATGCCACGTGCAAGCAGGGTATCGAGGGATATCCCCCTCAGATCCCTGCCATGGCAGGTCTGTCCCATGAACCTTGGTCTGCTTGCTCCGGGAATACTCTCAGGGGTGAAACTGAAAGGCTGGCCGGTCATATCCGGATGGCCGTATACTTCAAATGGGAATCCAGTTCCCCTGCCTTCGGAGACGACAGTCCCTGCGAAAAGGCAGGTCGTACTGTAAAGATACACGCTCCTCATCGTCTTGAGGTTGGGCGATGGAGGCAGGATCAGACTGTAAAGTGTCCCGTGGGTATATCCCAGGCAAGGAATGACTTCAAGCTTGCATTCCAGGCCGTTTGCCAGCCAACCCTCTCCGTTCATCATCAGCGCCAACTCTCCCAGGGTCATGCCATGGACGGTTGGGACAGGGATGGAACCGATGCTGGAAAAATACCGGTCTTCGAGTATGTCACCCTCGACATAGAAGCCGTTCGGATTGGGACGGTCGAGGACAATGACCTCCTTCCCGTTTTCGGCACAGATGCCCATCGCATCCTGAAGCGTGATATAATAGGTATAATAACGCAGGCCGACATCCTGCAGGTCTGTCACCAGGACGTCGAAGGATTCCAGGACCTCGCGTGGTATCACCATCTTCCCTCCCTTGTAAAGCGATATGACCGGAACCCCCGTCCGGGCGTCCCTGTCATCCCCCACAAGCTCACCCGGATCCGCAAGGCCGCGGAAACCGTGCTCCGGAGAGAAAACCGCTACGACATCAATCCCCTTATCCAGAAGGACATCGAGAAGATGGGGCCCGAGGCGTTCACTCCCGAACGGAAGGAAAGGCTCGTCTATGCTTTCCGGAGTAACCTCCCTCCGGCACGGCCTGCCGTCAACGACGTCCCCCACTATTCCGCTCTGGTTGCTCAGGATAGCCACGCGCTTGCCTTTCAGCATCGGCAGATATGCTTCAAGGCGTTCATCCCCGAGGACCACCCGGTCTTCGGCGGTATGGCACCCCGGTGCCAGTATCAGCACCAGTGCCAGGGACAGGAAAGCCGTACTTATCTTTCTCACGGCAGGATCACATCTACGAATACGGGCACATGGTCGGATGCCACCTTGACATCACCGTTCTTGAAACCCGTACACACCGCCGACTTGACAACGGTGTATTTCGGGATATTGTTCAGTATCAGGACATAGTCAATGCACCGGTCAGGTCCGGAAGAAGGGAATGTAGGTTCCTTCACGCTGATGACCGTCCAGTACTTGTCAAGTTCTGCCATCGTCTGGCTGTCAGGACGTGAATTCATGTCTCCCGCCAGGAATACCGGCTTTCCGGAGCTCCAATAGTCCCTCCTGACATATTCATTGATAAGCCTGGCCTGCTCCAGCGAAACCGAGCCTGAAACATTCAGATGGGTAGACATGAATACGAAATCCTCGGTCTCTACAGCAAGCAGGCCCATATGCTTCACCCCGGGAGTCTTGGGGATGTCGTAGCTTCTGGTGCCTGTCACCTTGTGAGTCGTCTCGACTCCGACTCCATAGCCTCCTCCCTGGTAGGGGAACATGGACTGGAAAACGTAGCTCCAGCCTTTCCCAAGGCAGGTATTCAGGTCCTGAAGCTGATAGTTGGCGTGCCTCGTATTGCAGCTGTCCAGTTCGTTGAGCCCTACAATGTCAGGCTTCGCTTCCTTCAGCATATCGGCAACCATGGGTATGCTGTTGTCGATATATTTCCCGAATACTCCGACATTGTAGGTCATGATGCGTACCGCACCCTTCGCCTTGGAATAATCCGGGATTCCGGACTTCCCCGCCGGAACGGACTGCCCGCCTCCTAGTGAAGCGCAGCCGATTAACGGGACAGCGACGATAAGGGTATATAATAAATGGAATACTCGTTTCATGTTCTGTACCATTAAAAGAAAGGAGCGGCGTTACCGCTCCTTTCATGGTCATGTATCCAGAAGATTAATTACCGTCATTGGAAGCATTGTTCTCCCAACCGGGATTCTGGGTGATGTTCGGGTTCTTGACCATCGCCATGGCAGGGATAGGATAGAGATACTGCTTCTCGCCGAATACCCTGACGTTGTCCTCCTGCGAATCCCATGAGAGATAGTAACCTCCACCAGGTGCAGGATGGATCTGGACGTTGGAAGAAGTGGGATCAGGAGACACCAGACGTACCTGGCAGTCCTTTCCGCCCGGCATGGCCTGGGCAGCCTTGCGCTTCTCGTCAGTGGTATAGAAGATAACATCGGGTTCTCCGTCGTTATCCATATCCAGAGGCTCGTCGATGACAGGGACATAGATGCCGGTGTAACTCATGGTCAGAAGGTTACCGCAAGCCCAGCGACGCAGGTCGTCGAAACGGAAACCTTCGAGGCAGAGCTCGACAGCCCTTTCACGACGTACTTCCAGGATGGTCGGATCGGTAATCTTGGGGAAATATGTTTTCTGGAACCATTCATCGACCTTGGCGGGTTTGGCCGTAAGACCTCCGGTTATGCCTGCACGGGCACGGAGCGCTCCGATGGTCTGCGCCCAGTCGGAATCGGTGAGAGTACCGAGTTCAGCCTTCGCTTCAGCATAGTTGAGAAGGACCTCACCATAGCGGAAGAGAGACAGTGCGTTGGTATTCAGGGATTTCTCGTCTCCGTAAGTCTCGTCCACGCAAAGCTTGATAGGCTGGTAGCCAAGACGGGCGTAAGCCTTGTACTCAGGAAGGGCTTTCTTTCCTTCACGGGTGTACCCAGGAGTACGGATGATCTGGGCAAGACGGGCGTCGCGGTTCTGGCATTCGTTGTAGAACGTCTCCGTCTCCCATCCCTCACGGTCAGTGTAAGGAGTACCGTCAGTCTGCAGGAAGGTGCAGATGAAAGGACGGATGAAGTTGGCGGCGGTTCCGTAGGTAGCCGAAGTCCAGATCCAGTTGGCGTTATGCAGGACTGAAAGTTCATTGCTGCCTATGATGGCCATCATGATCTCATCCGTCTTCGGATCCGTGTTTATGAACAGGTCACGGTATGCGGTCTTGACGTTGCCGGTGTGCAGTTTGTAACCGGAATTGTCCATCACATACTTGGCTGCCGTGGCAGACCTGTCCAGCCAAGTCTGGGCCGAAGTCGAAAGATTGAGGTTGTGATACTTGCGGAACGTTCCCTCGAACAGGGCGACACGCGAAGCGAAAGCATAGGCAACCCATTTGGTCACGAGGGAACAGGTGTTGTCCTTGGTGCGGGTGATGTTCTGCTCGGCGAACTCAAGATCCTTCCAGACATTCTCCATGACGACTTCACGGGAATCCCTGGGAGCCATGAGGGCGTCGGTTTCCTCGACATCCAAAGCATGGTCGATCCACGGGACGTCTCCGAACCTGCAGACCATACCATAATAGAAGTATGCACGGAAGAAACGGGCAAGACCGAGATAGTTGTTCTTGACGGCAGCATCGACCGTGGATTCCTCGCAGTTCTGGATGAACCAGTTGATGTTACGCAGGGTTGACCATGACCAGCCGCTGCTGTTCTCGGAATTGTAGGCACCCTTACGGAGGAATGCAGTCATACCGAAGGGACTGATGTAATCAACAAGGTTCTGTTCTATGGCGTGCTGATCACTTCCGGACGGAATGGCGTTGTAGAATGACCAGGAATATGTCTCCAGTCCTGATTCCGAACTGAAGATGGCATCCTTACCAAGCTGGGATATGGGCTCTTCATGCAGGTCGCAAGCCGTCAGCATGAGGCCGGCACCGATCAGAAGTAAAAATATCTTTTTCATGTTCATCATAATTTAGAAAGTAAGGGATACTCCGAAGGTAACGGTCCGCAGGAGCGGATAGGAGTTACCGTCGCCATAGTTGCTGGAACTCAGGTCAGCATCCGTACCGCGGCTTGCGGTGTAGACATCCTGATGCCTCTTGGTGATCTTGTACAGAGGAGACCAGCTCCAGAGATTCTCACCGGAGAGATAGACCCTGAGGTCGCTCAAGCCAATCTTGGAAATAAGCGTCTTCGGCAGGTTGTAACCCAGCTGCATGCTCTTGAGACGGATGTAGGCGATATTCTGGACATAACGGCTGTTAGGATAGTTGCTTCGGCCGACCGTTCCGTTGTAGGTACAGTAACGGGGCAGGTAGGCATCAGGATTGTCGGGTGTCCAGTAGTTGCCGAGATGCCACTTCGGGATGTTGTTGTAAGGCCTGTTGTACTGGCCCCAGAACACAGCTTCCTGGCCGGGATACCAGTCCTGCTTGCCGACACCCTGGAAGAAGGCGTTCACGAAGATACCCTTCCAGTCACCGTTGAGCGTGAAGCTGTACATGTAATGAGGAGCGGTATTACCGATGATGAGCTTGTCGCCATGGTCATCCACGGTGTTCTTGCCATAGTCGATCTTTCCGTTTCCGTTGCGGTCGACGTAACGTACGTCACCTACCCTCCACTTACCGTCTGCGGAAGCCTGGACGAGCGTATTGACATAGCCCTGGAGTTCGGCTTCACTCTGGAACAGTCCGTCGGACTCGAATCCCCAGAGTTCACCGATGGTCATTCCGGCGTAGTAGTCGGAGAGAAGCCCGGTCTGGTTGTTATACTTGTCAATCACAGAAGTATAATCGTGGACTGAAGCCTTGATCCCATAGAAGAACGGACTTCCGCCCAGGTCGAACTGGTCTTTCCAGCCTATGGATATTTCCCATCCGCGGGTGGTCATGTCAGCGTAGTTGCCCTTGGGAGAAGTGGCACCGAAGACATCCGGCAGAGTCACACCGACGGTGTACATGTCGGTGGTCTTGCGGACATAGTAGTCACCGCTGAAAGTGAACCTTCCGTCGAAGAGCTGGAAATCGAGACCGCCGTCGATGGTGGTGGCGGTTTCCCATGTCAGTCCTTCAGGTTTGACGGCAGGGTTGCTTACATACTTGTTCTGTATGCCGTTCAGGACCTTGGATGAAGTACTCGGGGAGAGCAGTTCCAGATAACTGTACGGACTTACGTTACCGTTACCCAGGGAGCCGTAGGATGCGCGGACCTTGACGTTGCTGATATACTTGGGATCGATATTCCAGAAAGGTTCCTCGGAGATTCTCCAACCGGCGGAAACCGAAGGGAAGAATGCCCACTGCTGGTCCTCAGGGAACTTGGAGGATCCGTCATAGCGGCCGTCGAATTCGAGGAGATAGCGGTTCTTGAAATCGTAATTGACCCTGTAGAACAGACCGGCCACCCTCCACTTGTTGGCGGATCCGCTGGTGGTGATGTCCTCACCGAGGGAGAGGTTGATATTCTCGGCAGACGAAACGATGGTTCCGTTACGGGAAACGGTCAGGGCTTCATAGCTCTGGGTCTCGTAGTTGTATCCGGCCATCAACTTGATGTTATGGGCATCGGCGAATGAATGCGAATAGTCCGCATAGACATTGGTGGCGGTATAGAGCCTCGTAGCATGCCAGTTGGTGAGGGTGTTGGTCGTGGCTCCCAGCGCTGACGGCTCATCGGGTCCGAGATAGTAGACGATAGGCATCCTCTTCATCAGATAGCTGTCATCTCCGTAACGGAAAGTGTAGTCAGCATTGATGTGCAGGCTGTTGTTCAGGAACGATGCACGGGCTGCCACGGTGTTCTTGAGCAGACGGTCGTTGTTGTCCTTGTAGTTGAGTTTCTGTTCGAATGCACCCACGTCATAGGCGGCGCAGTAGGTCGAAGTACCGTCAGGGTTGAATGCAGGCATCGTAGGCCATCCGCAGACCTCGATGTAACGGTTGATCATGATGGAACCGGAGTTCACGTAGGGCTGATGGTAGAAGGCCTGGTTGTACTCGAAGTTGTTGCTTACCTTGAGCCACTTGGTAGCCTGGAGAGAACCCTTCGCGCGGATGTTGTAGGACTTGTAGGTATCCGGATTATAATTGTAAAGTCCGTCGAACTTGTAGAAACGTCCGGAGAGATAGAAGTCGGCCTTGTCCGTACCGCCCTGGATGGTCACGTTGTGGTCCTGTGCGAAACTCTGGTCCTTGTAGAGGAGGTCATAGTAGTCTTCGTTGCCGTAGTAGACATACCTTCCGTCGACCACTTCATAGTTCTGTGTGTTTCCTGCAGCCTTGCGGGCGCGGAATTCATCAAGCCATGCATCTGAATAGGGCTGCTGGGCATTGATCTTTGCAGGAATGGTGAAGGAACGGTTATAGAATGTTTCGCGGAACATCTCCGCCCAGGTGACACCGTCGATCACGTTGTCAGGGGTCACTGTAGGTGCCCTCAAGGAAAGATTGGCGGTATAGTTGACCCTTGTGCGCCCCTTCTCCGGGTTCTTGGTGGTGATCAGCACCACACCGAAGGTACCGCGCGCTCCGTAGATCGAGGCTGATGCAGCATCCTTCAGGACTGAGACGGATTCGATGTCATTGGGGTTAAGCAGTGACGGGTCACCTTCCACACCGTCGATCAGCACAAGTGCGCTTCCTCCCTGGCCGATGGAAGTCGTTCCACGGACGTTGAAGCTGGCTGAACGGTTTGGTTTACCGTCAGAGAGAGTGATATTGAGGTTAGGTACCGCACCTTCAAGGGCCTGGGCGAGGTTTGAAACGGAACGGTTCTCAAAAACTTCCTCACCGACCTGTTCGACAGCACCGGTAAGGTTGACTTTCTTCTGGGTACCATAACCGACGACGACCGTACCTTCAAGCATCTCCACATCTTCAGCCATGGAGACATTCACGACGCTCCTTCCACCTACCGGAACGACCTGTGTAGTAAATCCGATGCTGGAGAAGACAAGGTTCGCACCGGATTTCACGGTAAGTGAGTACCGGCCGGCATTGTCTGTAATCGTACCGTTAAGGGTACCTTCTTCCTGGACACCGATCCCTGCCAAGGGATTGTTGCCCTGGTCCAAAACGGTTCCAGACACATTCACCGTGTTCTGGGCGAACACGTACGGTGATGCGATTAGAACCATAAGGCAGACCGCCAGCATACGCATAAGCGGCAATCTACCTTGTGCAAAGGCTTTAATCATAACTGGTTGGTAATTAGTTTCAGGCTCCAATAACATGGCCACAGCAAACAGGAGCCAAAATGTTCAATGTGGTGTTTCTATCGTAAATTTACGGATTCTACACGAAAAAAAGAAGCCTATGGCCGGAAATCTTTTATCCGGACCTTCTTCAGGCCGTTGTCAGCAGATGTTCCGCCCACCTGGAGGACATAGTCACCGGCACGGCTCACTACCCTGCCCTTCTCGGGATCCCACCAGCTGAAGGTCTCATCATCGAGAGGAATCGTCACCTTCACGGCCTCACGGGCCTTGAGGGAAACCCTCTTGATCCCGCGCAGTGCCTTCACCGGGCCTTCAGCATCATCGGGCCTGCTCACATAAAGCTGGACGATTTCGTCACCGTCCCTGCGACCGCGGTTCTTGACTTTCACCACCACAGCCTTCGTCCCATCTTCCAGGGTCTTCACCTTGGGACGGCCGTACTTGAAAGTCGAATAGCTGAGGCCGTGGCCGAAAGCATATAGAGGGGTACCGCGGAAATAGCGGTAGGTCCTGCCTTCCATATCATAGTCGCTGAAGTCCTTCAACTGGGAATCATCTGCGTAGAATGTCAGAGGAAGCTTGCCGGAAGGATTGAATTCTCCGTAGAGCAGATCGGCCACGGCTGTACCTCCTTCCTGGCCCGGATACCAAGCCTGGACTATTGCCGAGCAGAGTCTGTCTTCATCCTTCAGGGCGATCGTACTGCCTGAGAAGTTGACGAAAACGACCTTCTTGCCCGCCTCGGCCAAGGCCTTGATCAGCTGCTTCTGGATTGCGGGGAGCTCGATCGATGTCCTGTCACCTCCGAGGAATCCGGGTATCTTGACGTCATCCATCTGCTCGCCCTCGAGCCTGGGGGTTATACCTCCGGCAAAGATGACCGTTCCGTAGCCTTCAAGTTCAGCCAAGACAGCCTGGATATCAGTGGCGACCGTGTCAAGTTCAGCGGCGTAAGGGCAGCCGCGGAGGTACTTGATGTCCGGTATCCTGGCCTTCATGGCATCCAGAAGGGTTATGGTACGGAGAGGAGTACCCTCATAATTACCCCACATCATCACTGAATCGGCGGCATTCGGACCGACAAGCGCTACCTTCGTTTCAGGAGCAAGCGGAAGGATCCCGTCGTTCTTGAGAAGGACCAGGCTCTTGCGGGCCATGTCCAGTGACTGGAGCCTGTGTTCCTCGGAGCAGAGGACGGACTCGGGTATCGAATCCCACGGGGACTCGAAATCCATCTCGCCAAGGGCGAACCTGACGGTCAGCAGCCTCCTGACATGGTCGTCGAGATCCTTTTCCTCAAGCAAGCCCTTGGATACGGCCTCGGGAAGCAGGTATGTGAGATTGCCGCACTCGACATCCATTCCAGCCAGGGTGGCGGCTGCAACGGCCTCGACCCGCGTGGGAACCCAATTGTGGTATTGCTCGCCCACGAAATCCGAAACGGCCCAGCAGTCACTGACTATCAAGCCTTTATAGCCCCATTCATTCCTGAGGATATCCTGAAGGAGTTTCTTCGAAGCACCGCAGGGATAGCCCTCGAAGCGGTTGTAAGCGAACATGACCTCATCCACCCCGGCCTTGGTCACCAGGTCCTTGAATGCGGACAGGTAGGTTTCCCACAAATCCCTTTCCGAAACACGGGCGTCGAAGGTATGCCTGGTCGATTCGGGCCCGGAATGAACAGCAAAATGCTTGGCGCAGGCCTGTGCCTTGAGATATCCGTCCGAACGGTCTCCCTGGAGTCCCCTGACGACGGCCATTCCCAGCTGTCCTGTCAGGTAGGGGTCCTCGCCGTATGTCTCCATTCCGCGTCCCCAGCGCGGATCCCTGAATATGTTGATGTTAGGGGTCCAGAAGGTAAGTCCGGCATACTGCAGGTTCTCGCGGGACTCCACGGTACGTGCCAGACGGTACTTTACCCTGGCCTCGTCGCTTACTGATGTGAATACAGCCTCGATGAGCTCGGGGTCGAATGATGCAGCCATTCCTATGGGCATCGGATACATGGTGGCGTAACCGTTCCTGGCAACGCCATGGAGCGCCTCGTTCCACCAGTTGTAGGCCGGAATCCCAAGACGCGGGATCGCCTTGGAATTAAAATCCATCAAGGATGCCTTCTCCTGGAGGGTCAGTCTTCCCAGAAGGTCGTCCGCCCTTTCCGCGGGACTGAGTTTCTTGTCCATATAAGGCAGCTGGGCAACCGCAGGAAAGGTGCACAGCAAGGCGATAGCGAACGCCAGAACTTTGTAGGTCAATGATTTCATATCGGTTCGTATTTGTATTGTCAAGATATGTATTCCCCTCTCTTACGCCAGCGGAAGAACCCGTAGGCGGAGACGATGACATAGGCTACGTAGAGCGCAGTCATCCAGTATTTTCCTGCAAGGAAGCACATTACTACCAGGACGGTGTCCCCTATCACCCACAGGATCCAGTGGTAGGGAATGGACTTGGCCAGCCATATCATCCCTACGACACAGAGCGCAGTAGAGATGGCATCCATCCAGGGATTGCTGTCATGAAGAGTCGTGAGCAGCCAGACAAGCAGTCCCGTACCCAGCAGGAACAGGAGGGCGCTCCAGAAGGCCATCCTGGGACTGAGACGGGTCAGATGGATCTCCGCTTCCACGGCCTCGCTGTCCTTCTTCCACTGGTACAGGCCCCAGAATGCCATAAGGACATAATAGATGTTGAGCCCCATATTGGCCCAATTCTGTTCGAGGAAGAACTGGATTGCACAAGCCGTACTTGTGAACATTCCGAAGTACCACATAGTATTCTTCTGGAGCACTTCGAAGATCATGTACGGTATTCCCATCACGAGGGCTATGATCTCGATGATTTGAATTATATCCATGCCGTATTACAAAAATACGGATTTTATCCGGATTTTACAATGAGTATTCAACCCTCAGGAGGAAGTTGAATCCCGGCATGGGATAGTTGTCGACGATTTCATACTGCTCGTCCAGCAGATTGTTCAGGCAGAGTTTCAAACGCATCTGTCCCGGACGGTAGGAAAACTCCTTCGATACTGCAGCATCCAGAGTCGTCCAAGGAGCCAGGCGGTAGGCCGGGAGGTTGGCCGAGGTCGTGAAACGCTCGCCGGTAGCGAATACCGTGACATCCAGCCTCCAGCCGTCCAGTTCACCGAAGAGGTTTGCCGAACCGCTGTGAAGCGGAATATACGGAATCTGGCCGTTCCATTTTATATCATAGGTCCCTGAACCTGCTATTCCGGTCCCTGAGCCTGTCGAAGGGCTTGAAGTGGTCCTGTCGCGGGACTGCTGGAAAGTGTATCTCACCAATGCTCCGACGGTTCCCTTTCCTATCCTGCGATCATATTCCGCCCTCACATCGCTCCCGAGTACCGCCACCTTCCCGATATTGTACATCGACCAGCGGAACTGGTTCGATGTCGGCACGGCTATTAT
>JAEEGH010002933.1_pt1 | contig 45416 bp, 30 predicted proteins | sample 9134181 | NCBI WGS metagenome assembly JAEEGH01 (sample SAMN16246544, study PRJNA631951) | gut metagenome | biome: gut microbiome; feature: rumen; material: DP-attached | host: Bos | place: Iran: Karaj | collected 2018-10
CTCTTTTCTTTGGGATCGGCCTGATCCCGTTGTTCTCTTTTGCCTGTTCCTCAGCGGCTTCCAGACAGTTTTCACAGCCTGAGTCAAATCTGGCCTCGTTCTTTGCGGTTGTGTTTCTTTTTCCGGTAATGCCTCGTATATCCTTTCCCTGCATGAAAGCTTCCATCTGTTCTTCGTCAAGAGGAAGAGACGGGTACAGATCCATGCCTTCCTTTATTCGGGATGCAAGGCCAAGGAAAGGCTTCGCCTCTTCCGAATCCCTGCCCATCTCCACCTGAGTAAGGGCAAGGACTTCCGCTTTCAGGAAAGCTTCGCTCCTCGGGATGGAAGCGCACACAGGAAGGCCTACCGCCTCGGCGAATTCAAAAACCTTGTTTTTATCGTCTCCGGCGCCTCTTGAATTGTATATGATACCGGCGATTCTCCTGCCCCCTTCATCCAGGTTCCTTATGCCGCTGAGTATATTGTTTGCAGCATATATGGACATGGCTTCTCCGCTGGTCACAAGGAAAACAGCCTGGGCATACTGAGGCCTTACCGGCACGGCAAAGCCCCCGCAAACAACGTCTCCGAGAACGTCGTACATGATGGTGTCGTAGGGCTTCAGGATGTCGTGCTCGTTTAAGAAATTGAAACTCGTGAGTATCCCTCTTCCGGCGCAGCCTTTGCCTGGCTTTGGCCCCCCGGCTTCTATACAGCCCGTGCCAAGGTATCCTTCCATCAATATATCGGATGCTTTTTGATCGTCGGGGGGAGTGTTCAGGATATAATCAAGGACAGTCGTTACCCGTTGCCCATGATGTAAAAGCCTTGTAGAATCGTGCTTGGGATCGCAGCCGATCTGCAATACCCGGCTGCCCCGCAGGGCCAGCGCAGCGGAGAGATTGGCGCTGACCGTGGATTTTCCGATGCCGCCTTTTCCATAGACTGCGATCTGCATATAAACTCCTCATTCCAACAAAAAGACCGCCCCGGATCGGGACGGTCAGTGCAACGCAAAGCGAGAAGCCGCCTGCCGCATTTCACGGCAAACGCTTCCTTACCTTATACGTTGACATCGCCATCCATCGTGGCCTCTTATCAACGGACATGAGAGCAGGTCTCCTGGCTCGCGAGACCACATTTCCCACGCCTTCCCAGTCGCCCAGTGGCATTTTGCGGGAAATGACTCGCTTACAGTTGCGGGACAGCACAGGACTTTCACCTGTTTCCCTTTTCACGCGGGCTATTGCTTACCGCGCACTCTCTGTCGTTTTAGTGTATGTTGTAGCTAACTATACACCATCCCCCGTTTGATTTCAACCCTCTGTGCATTTTTTCTTGTCCGGATTTTGGAAGAGAAGCAGCTTGTCCTGGTCTTCGGCATGGACGGGATATCGAACGCAACGCGTCGGACAAGCGCCCCCTGCTTGACGACTTCAAGTGCTTGTCCGGGACGGTGGGCACGGAGACCGCCGGCTGGCATTGCAATCCGATCTTCATCTCCCAGCAGTACTCAGTGCCGCTGCCCCACCCCATGTGTTGGAGGGGAATATATCAAAAAGACGTAAGCAAGAAGGTAAGGCCCTGCCCCCGCAGCCCTCTTGCTTACGTCTACATTTTTGAAATCATAGCCAGCGGATTCTTGTAAAAGCTCCCGAAAAAACGTATAATAATGTGGGATTTGATAATCTTCGATAGTTGCAGCAATTATGAGGTATTGTATGCAGGCAGAGCGCGCTGCCGCGGAGAACGCGGTGGACGCTAGTTTTCTGCAGTGGCAGCAGAGACAGAGGGTTGAAAGATGACGTCGAATTTCAAATTCATGGAAGTGTATTGGCCCGAAATGGCGCAGCTCGGCGCGGCGGCGGAATCCTATTTGTATTCCGACCCAAACGCCTGCATTTTCAAGCTCGGGCTGCTGGGTGAGCGCCTTGTTTCCGAGCTGCTTGCTTATGAACACATCAGCGTCGGGGAAGAAACGACGCATGCGGAACGAATCCAGATCGCAAAGCGGGACGGGCTTCTTCCGCAGAACATCGACGACATCTTATATGCGCTGCGAAAAAGCCGCAACGACGCTGTTCACGGATCACTGAACTCCCTCGACCGTGCAAAAACGCTTCTGCGCATGGCTTTTCGGCTCTGCACCTGGTTCATGGAGGTTTACGGCGATTGGAACTGCGAGCCCGAAGCGTACCACGAGCCGGAACAGCACGCTTCGGATGCCGACCTGCTTGTCAGGATTCAGGAGCAGGAGGCTCGTCTTGAAGCGCTGGCGGAAAGGATCGAAGCGATACCGACGCTGGCTTCGGCGCAGGATGCGGCAGAACGTCATGAAAGAGCAGAAAAGGCCGCCGAGAGCATCGGACTGTCAGAAGAAGAGACTACATACCTGGACAGCGAACAGATCCGCATGGAACTCCTGAGTCTGCCGATTCTGAACTTCGCCCTCCAGCAGAACGGAATGCCGACGATCCGGGCAATCCAGCTGGATAACCGGACGCCGCAGGAATTCTTCGACGCTGTGATCCAGATCCATTCCACACCCGCCTTCAGCCGCCCATTTCAGAAAACGATTAGTTATATTCCGGCCAAAAGTCAAATCGAGCTGAATGAAATCGATCTTGCGGTCGATGCAGAATACCTGGCAGGCCTGACAGAGAAAGTCACAGGCAGCCTGACAGCGGAGCTCCTCATTGACGGGCAGCTTTTGTGCTCGGAGACCGTCGACATCTCCGTCCTTGCCTTCAACGAGTGGCACGGTTATGGGATCTACCCCGAATTGCTGGCTGCTTTTGTTACGCCGAATCACCCCGACGTCGTCAAAATCGTATCCCGTGCGGCAGGCTTTCTTGAAGAATGGACAGGGGACCCTTCCCTGGACGGATATCAGTCCAAAGACAATAATCGTGCTCTTGCCCAGTCGGCCGCCGTTTTCAAGGCACTGCAGGAGCAAAACATCGTATACGCCGAACCTCCCGCGAGCTTCGAAACAACCGGACAGCGGGTGCGCTTGTGCGATGAAGTCCTTTCGCAGAAGCTGGGGACCTGTCTGGACCTCAGCCTCTTCTATGCGAGTTGTCTGGAGGCCATCGGCCTTCACCCGCTTCTGATCCTCCAAAAGGGGCATATCTTCGCAGGACTGTGGCTGGAAGAATCGACATTCCCGGAAAGCGTTCAGGACGACGTATCTCTTCTCACGAAACGACTTGCCGAAGGCACCCGTGTTCTCTCTGTCGTGGAGTGCACCCTGGTCACCGCAGGGAAGAACGCTACGTTTGACGACGCCTGCAGGTCGGCGGAATATCTTCTGAAAAGCAAGGATGAAGTCGAATGCTTTGTTGACGTCCGCCGGGCAAGGCTCAGCCGCATTTCTCCGCTTCCGCTGCGCATCCTCACCGCCGATGGCTGGAGGGTCGAACGGCCGGAGCTCAACGCGGACGCTTTGACCAGTGCGCCGAAACACATTTCCGCGCCTATCGAAATGACGGGGACCGGTTCTCAGGAGTTCTCGAAAAAGGTGCTGTGGGAGCGAAAGCTCCTTGATCTCGGCATGCGCAATACGCTCCTGAATATGCGGCTCACAAAAACGATGGTCCCTCTTCTGTCTTCTTCCCTGGACGACTTGGAGGACGCGCTTGCCGCAGGCGGGGATTTCACGATCAAGCCGCGACCGGCCGATTGGCAGGCAGAAGGCGGGAAGGTCGGCTTTGAATCCCTGCACATCGTGGAAGGCTATTCGGCCCTGCTGCAGTCGGAATTCAAGGATGGCCGCCTGCGCTCCGCCCTGTCGGAAACCGATCTGTCAAACGCCATCAAGAACCTTTACCGAGCGGCTAGGACCGACATGGAAGAAAACGGCGCAAATACGCTGTATATGGCGCTGGGGCTTCTGAAATGGTTTGAGACTGAAAAGAGCACGCAGGCCCGGTATGCCCCGCTCCTCCTCCTTCCCATCGAAATGGTGCGGAAAAGCGCGGCGGAGGGTTATCTCATCCGGCTTCGTGACGACGAAGCACAGATGAACATCACACTCCTGGAAAAACTGCGGCAGGACTTTTCCATTGAGATCAAGGGTCTGGATACGCTGCCCATGGATAATAAGGGCGTAGACACACGCAGAGTCTTCGCCGCCGTCCGGCACGGGATCATGGAGCAGAAACGTTGGGACGTTCTGGAATCCGCTTGTCTTGGAATCTTCTCCTTCTCGCAGTTTGTCATGTGGAACGATATCCATAACCGAGCCGAGGACCTTGCACGGAGTAAGGTCGTGCGGAGCCTGATGGAAAACCGGCTCACCTGGCAGGCGGAAGATATGGAAATCGAAGGGCAGGTCCCGGAGGATAAGGTACTGCTTCCCATCTCGGCCGATGCGTCGCAGCTGTTCGCCATCGAATCCGCAGGAGAAGGGAAAAGCTTCGTTCTGCACGGCCCGCCGGGAACAGGAAAATCTCAGACGATCACCGCTCTGATCGCCAATGTGCTTGCTCAGGGAAAAACCGTACTGTTCGTTGCTGAAAAGATGGCGGCACTGGAGGTCGTGCAGAAGCGTCTCACCGCCATTGGGCTGGCGCCCTTCTGCATGGAGCTTCATTCCAACAAGGCGAAGAAAAAGGATGTGCTGGAGCAGCTTCGCCAGGCGTCCGAGGTTACAAAGTACCGTTCCTCCGGCGAATACGCCGCATCGGCAGAACGGATGTCTGCGCTGCGCAAAGACCTCAACAGATATGCCTCCGCCCTGCATTGCCGCCAGAAATGCGGCAAATCGCTTTTTGCGATCATCAATGAGGTTCAGGCTTGTGAGGACGCGCCGGAAATCGGTCGCTTCCCGGAGAACTTCCTGACAAGTATCGGCGAATCCAGCCTTTACGATCTGGACACCCTTGTGGACCGGCTCGTCTCTGCCGGTCGTGCGGTCATCCATCCCCACGACCATCCCCTCGCTGCCGTGCACTGCAAGACTTATTCGCAGCAGCTGAAAAGGACCGCCGTGGAAGATGCGGAGGCATATAAAAGGACCCTGGCGGCACTGGGAACTGCTGCCCGCAGCTTTGCGGAGGCGATCCACCAAGACGTTCCGACCAGCTTCGACGGACTTGGCGTCCTGGCCTATACGGCGCAGTATCTGTGCTCCTTTGAAGCCTATCCTCGCGCCTGGGTAGAAGCGGAGGATGCGGAAACCTACCTCATCGGTGTACTCACAATGTCGGAGCGTCAGCTTCGCACTGTATCTTACGAGAGGCAGCTATCGGAGCGGTGGTCGGAAGGATTCCTGGCCCTTGACGGAACAGCCCTGCTGGAAGCCTATCGCCGGGAATCGTCCAAATGGTTCCTTGGCAAGCTGCTCGGCATGAAGAAATTCCGCCAGCAGTTCGCCGCCCATATGAAAACGGAAGTATCCGACGAGGCCCTTGGGCGGGATCTGGAAACCCTGGTCGCTTACCAGGCGGAGAAAAGGGCTGCGGACGCAATGTACTCAGCCATGGGCGGCGGGCTCGGTTCGCTGAATAGGGGTCGGGATACCGATTGGAAACAGGTCGCGGACCTGGCAACCGCCGCGAAAAACGCGGTGAAGACGCCGAACATGATCGGCAATGGGGACAGGCTGCGCGTCGCCTATGGCACGGATCAAAGAGCGCTCAGCCTCGCCCACAGCATGTCGGACGCCTGGCGGAACGTATTCCAGGCAAAGGACAAGCTCTTCTCCGCATTGGAGCTGCAGGCAGCGGAGCCGGAAAACTGGCTGACTACACAGGCCGCTGCCTGCGACCAGATCATCGCACACGCTGATGAACTTCGCGAGTGGGTCCTTTGGAACAAGGCGGCTTCCGACGCGGAGAACGCGGGTCTCAGCCCGGTGGTCCAGGCTTATCAAGCCGGTCTCGATCACGAGCTGGTCAAGCCTGCCTTCCGGAAAGCTGTTTTCAAGGGTCTCGCTGTTCAGGCCATCGAAGCGGATGAAGCGCTGAACACCTTCTCCGGCTACGATTTCAACAGCAAGGTGGAGCAATTCCGCAAGATCGATCAGGAGCTGAGCGAACTGGCGAAAAGCGAGATCTACTGCCGCCTGGCGTCGCAGGTCCCCAATTTCACCACTGCCTCCGTGGGAAGCTCGGAAACGGGCATCTTACAGCGGGCCATTCGCAGCGGGGGCCGTGGAACAAGCATCCGAAAGCTGTTTGAGCAGATCCCGAACCTTCTGCCGAAGCTGTGTCCCTGCATGCTCATGAGCCCGATCTCCGTTGCGCAGTATCTGGACCCGAACCGAAAGCCTTTCGACCTGGTGGTCTTCGACGAAGCCTCCCAGCTCCCCACCAGCAAGGCCATCGGCGCATTGGCGCGGGGCGAAAACGCGATCATCGTCGGCGATCCGAAGCAGATGCCGCCCACCTCCTTCTTCGCCTCCAGCGCGACGGACGAAGATCATCTGGAGGAAGAGGATCTGGAAAGCATCCTGGACGACTGCCTCGCCCTCAACATGCCGCAGACACATCTTCTCTGGCATTACCGGAGCCGGCACGAAAGCCTGATCGCCTTCAGCAACAGCCAGTTCTATGAAAACAAGCTCTATACTTTTCCCTCTGTCAATGATCGGGAATCCCGCGTGCATCTGATCCATGTGGACGGCGTCTTTGAGCGCGGCGGGAAGCGCACGAACCGCAAGGAAGCGGAGGCGGTCGTGGAAGAGCTGAAACGCCGCTGCCACGATCCGGCATGTGCAGGATTGAGCGTCGGCGTGGTCACCTTCAATATCCAACAGCAAAACCTGATCGACGATCTCCTGACGGACGCCTGCAAGGAAGACCCGCAGCTGGAAGAATGGGCCTATCATTCCAAGGAACCGATCTTTATCAAGAACCTGGAAAACGTGCAAGGTGACGAGCGGGATGTGATCCTGTTCTCCATCGCCTACGGACCGGATCAGAACGGCAAGGTCTCCATGAACTTCGGGCCTCTGAACCGGGAGGGCGGTTGGCGGCGTCTGAACGTGGCCGTATCTCGAGCAAGATTTGAGATGATCGTTTTCGCCACACTGACGCCGGATCAGATCAACCTGAGCAGGACGGGGGCTCAGGGCGTCGCAGCCCTGAAGAAATTTATGGAATTTGCCGCAGGCGGCGCGCTGGCAGAAACGGAGGATTCGGCGGCGGTCAGCTCCGAAGCAGCGGGCGGTATCGCCGACGCGATCTGCAGCGCCCTCCAGGCACGGGGATACGAAACGGACAAATCCATCGGAGAATCCGCATATAAGATCGACATCGGCGTCGTCGATCCCCGCGACCCGGAGAAATATCTGCTGGGCATTCTCCTGGACGGTGCAGGATATCAAACGGCGAAAACCACGAGGGACCGGGAAATCGCCCAAATCAACGTCCTTCGGGGGCTCGGCTGGCGCATTACCCGCGTATGGGCAATGGATTGGTGGGACAACAGCGCCAAAGAGATCGAGCGGCTGGTGAATGAAATCCATGAGGCTGAGCAGGAGACTCCCGATGAGGAGCAGGACAACGCGGAGCCGGCGGCGGTCTCGGAGTCAAAGTCTATCACGGAGGCAGCGGTAAAAAGCGTAGTGCCGGTGAATTCTCCGCCTCCCGAAAACGAGCAGATGCTGAAGGGCGTGATCCAAAGTCTGCCTGAGCAGAAGCAGCCAGTAAACACCTACCGCAGCACGCGGCTCCCGGTCATGGCCATGTCTGCCGAGGCGTTCGTGGACCCGGCCCGCGGCAATCGCAGGGCTGTCGTCGAAAGGGTAAACACAGTCCTGCAAATTGAAGGGCCCATCTGCGAAAGCCTTTTGACCCGCCGCGTCGTTCAGAGCTTTTCCATCGCAAGATCGGGCAGCCGCATCCAGCAGTATATGGCCGGGATCTACCGCTCCATGGCATTGAAAACGACCGTTCAGGCCGGGGAAAAGGTTTATTGGAAGCCTACCCAGGACCCGCTCACCTACCCGGAGTTCCGGGCCAACGGCGAGGGAGACAACAAGCGGGACGCGAAGGAAATCCCCGTTCAGGAGGCGGCAAACGCGGTATGCCGCGCGCTGGAGGAGCAGTTCAGCCTGCCGGAGGAGGACCTTGTCCGCGCGGCAGCCAACCTCATGGGCATCACCCGGATCGGCACCACCGTGAGCGCCCTTTTCCTCGGAGCCATTACCCAGGCTTATCAAACGAAACGCATCCGGCAGACGGATAACGGAAACTGGATGCTCGCGCAGCCCTGAAACCTGGATACACCGGGCGCAAAAGCTATTACAACAGCAAAACAGAGAGGGCCCTACCTATGGCAAAGAAGAAGGCAGAAGAAAAGATCAATCTGGATTCGATTCTGTTCAAATGCCGGGATATCCTGCGCGCGGCGCGCAATTCCGGGTCGTTTTTTGAAAAGCGTGACATGATGCTCACGTTGGTTTTCCTGCGCTTTATCGGAGAGAAATTTGAGGACGGCGTTGAGAATCTGCGGAAAGCAGTAACTGCGCAGGGGTTCGATTTTGACGATCCTGAGATCAAGACCGCTTTTCTGGACGATCCGACTTTTACTGACGGCACATACAATCTTCTCCCGGAGGCCCGCTGGTCCACCATCATCAACACACCCGCGCCGGGTCTGAATGTGGCGCTGGATACCGCGCTGCACAGCATCGCTTCCAACAGCCCCCAGCTCAAGGGCTGCTTTGTGGAAGGCACGTTCACCACCCGCAATCTGGCCCCGAACGACATCAAAAAGCTGATCGACGAGGTCAACAAAATCAGTCATAAGGCATTCGGAGAAGAAAAGGACCTGATCGGCCGCGTCTATGAATACTTCCTCAAGGAATTCGCCGTCAACGCGACCAAGGAGGAGGGCGAATACTATACGCCCCATGACGTTGTGCAGCTGATCGCCGCCATGATAGAGCCCTTCGACGGCACACTGTATGACCCTTGCTGCGGTTCCGGAGGTATGTTTATCCAGAGTGCGGAGCTGGTGAAAGCGAAGCGTGGCGACACCAGCCGAATCAACGTGTATGGGCAGGAAAAAGAGCCCGCGACCTATCGGCTGGCGAAGATGAATCTGGCCCTGCGCGGGATCAGCCATAATCTCGGCGACGAGGCCGATTCCTCCTTTACACATGATTTGCACAAGGGGATTTACTTCAACTATATCATGGCCAACCCGCCTTTCAATCTGAAAGGATGGTACAACGAAAACCTGGGTGGCGACCATCGTTGGGTCGACTATGAAACGCCGCCGGAGAGCAACGCAAACTATGCCTGGATTTTGCACATTCTCTCCCATATGAAACCGCTGGACGGTGTGGCGGGATTCCTGCTTGCCAACGGTGCTTTGGGTGATAGCGACACTTTGGCCATTCGGCAGGAGCTGATTGAGAACGACAAGGTGGAGGCCATTATCATTCTGCCGCGGGAGCTGTTTATCACAACAGATATCAGCGTCACCCTCTGGATCCTCAATCAGAACAAAAAGGGCGGCAACTATCACGACCGTAAGCTGCGCAGCCGGGAGCATGAGATCCTGTTCATGGACCTGCGCACCTGGACGGAAAACCCGGTCAAAAACGAAAATAAAAAGAGAATCCGCCTGACCACGGAACAGATCGAGCGGGCGGCGGGCATTTATCATACATGGCAGAGCGAGGGGACCGACGGAGTACATTACGAAGTTCCGGAGCTTTACCGCAGCGTCAGCTTGGAAGAGATCGAACGGAACGGCTGGAGCCTGATTCCCAGCAAGTATATCGAGTTCATCGACCATGATCTGGAGATCGACTTCCCTGCCGAAATGCGCCGCATTCAACAGGAAATGCGGGACATTTTGGCACAGGAGAAAGAATCACAGAAGATGCTGGAGGATGCGTTCAGGGGGATCGGATATGGGATTGACTAAGTATACTTTGGGAGACCTTCTTGACCGAAACGCGGAATTCAATGAACGCATGAAATATGGAATATCGAATGTCCGTGGTGTTCTGAATACTAAAGGAATCGCAGATACAAAGGTCAGCGTCGAAAGCCGAGATTTGAGCAAATTCCTCGTTGTTAGGCCGGGAGGATTCATATTCAACCACAGAGTACACGACAAGCTGGGGCTGGGATTCAACACATCTAGGGATGTCTACATTTTTACAAATGACTATGTATCTTTTTACGTGAAGCCTGAAATGAACGGGAATGTGCTTCTTCCTGAGTACCTTTACATTTGGTATCTCAGGCCGGAGTTTGATCGCTATATGCTGTTCAAAACATATGGAAGCGCAACACTTTTCTTCAATTGGGACAATATGTGTGAATTGGAAATAAAGCTTCCAGATGTGTCTATCCAGCGAAAATATGTCGATATCTACAAAGCTATGGTTGCCAACCAGCAGAGCTATGAGCGCGGGCTGGAGGATTTGAAGCTAACAATCGACGCTTTGCTCGACAAGGTTAAGCACTCGACCGGAATGAGGCCTGTTGGTGAACTGTTGAGAGAGATTGATTATCGGAACGAGAACGGCAGAATAACGGATGTTCGGGGAATCAATATCACGAAGCAGTTTATGCCATCTGTTGCTGACACAAACGGGGTGAATCTCAGTAACTACAAAGTAGTCAGAAAAGGCCAATTTGCGTATTCAGGCATGCAGACTGGACGGGATGAGTGTATCAGAATCGCGCTATATGATGGCGACGATCCAATAATCATTTCTCCTGCATATTCCGTTTTTGAGGTAAAAGATGAAAGTATCCTTTCCGAGTACATCATGGTGTGGTTTTCACGAGCAGAAAGTGATCGGCGCGGTTGGTTTATGAGCGACGCAAGTATTCGAACGAACTTAGACCTTGACCGATTTTATGAAATCAAAATCCCTGTGCCGGACAATGAAATGCAGGATTCAATTGTTGAATTGTATACTGCCTATACCGCACGCAGAAAAATCAGCGAACAGTTGAAAGCTCAAATTAAAGATATCTGCCCGATATTGATCAAGGGATCGTTGGAGGAAGGCCGTTCATCATAAGGAGAGAAAAACATGACAAATGATGAGCTGAATCACTATATTAAGCATTATATAGAAAAAGACAAAACCGGAAGAGCTGTTATGCTTACCGGTGATTGGGGCATGGGGAAGAGTTTTTATATTAGGAATACTCTTATCCCTTTCCTAGCGGCACCAAAAAATGGCGGGTATAAATGCATTGTTGTTTCACTATATGGCGTTTCTGCTCTTTCAGAGATCAGCAGAGCTATCTATATGGAGGCCAGACTTAAAAAACTGAATTTTGAGTCTGAGGCAGGACAGGCTGCTATTCTGGCAGGGAAAACAGTCCTAAAAGGAGTTACCAGCGTTTTCGGCATCGACCTGAGTATCGATAAAAGAGGCTTGCAGAAGCTATTTAAATCCATCGACCTATCCGGGAAATTGGTCATTTTTGAAGACGTTGAGCGCGCAGAAATTAGCATTCTAGAGTTTCTCGGGTATGTGAATAGCTTAGTTGAACAGGATGGAGTAAAAGTCCTACTTGTGACAAACGAAGAAGAAATCATTAAGTATAAGTCTATAAGAAATTATAAAGAAGATAATAATCCAATTCGCCGCCTACTGAAAGAAGATATACCAGAGTCAAAAGAATACACAGAAGAAACCATACGATATTTAGAAACAAAAGAAAAGTCTGTTGGTGACACGATCAGGTTCTCAGGCGATATCAAGAATGCTATCAAAGGAATAATTCAGTCTTTTAAGGACAATCCTGCTCTCCTGAGGTATTCAGAAGACCAGCATGTTCAGGAGATTGCTGAGATTATGTATTTTATGGGAAGCAGCAATCTGCGATCCGTGATTTATGCTTGCCAAAAAACAGCCGACATTCTCGAGTACATCAATGATGAGGAAGGCTATTCAGAGGATTTTCTTACTACTATTTTCTATAGACTACGAGAAATTGAAATGATTGAAAATGGCCATGTTCCACTTCCTGTCGATCAGGGGCTTGCACCTTTTCAAAAAAGTCGGTCGAAATGAACCTTACCCATGTGGCAGCATGTGAAAGTACAAAAAGTATTAAGGAAGATAACTATTCCAAATGTGATCAAAGGGGAATAAATATGCCTACAGTTTCAAAATATGCTTTAATCTTCAAAAATAGAATGCAATCATTTGAAGAAGACCTTGAAATGATAGACATCCTTTGTAAAGCCCAAAAACAGGATGATTTGCTGAGTGATACCAATCTATTGTTTAAATATTTGAATCCATCGGTGCATAAGGCAATTGCGCGACGCAGTAACACTCGCAGAAGCAAAATGATAGTTGTTAATCATTTAAGACGAACAATTTATGTGTCGTATGTTAAGGATGCTTATGAGGAAGTGTCCCTTTATCTAAAGAGCTTTGTTGCCGAAGCGGCAATAAAAGCTAAGAAAAAAGAAACAGCATATAGGCTATTAGGAGATCAAAAAATAACTTTAAACGCCAGGGACATCCTTCAATATCGAGATATAAACGAATTAGGGAGCTTTATAGCCGAACAAATTGTTCAAGATCTTGAAAAAGAACGTAGTACGAAGTCACTAATAGCTAAAGTTATCAATAAAACAGGAATATCTGTTGAACAGCAGATTATTGATGAAGCTATGCCGTATTTGGAAATGCGCCATAAATTTGTCCATACCGACGGATTGGTTGACGAACAGTTCAAAGCAGATTATCCGATGCTTTCATTTGATACATATAATTATATTGCCTTAAATAAAACCATATTATCTCAGCTTGAAATAAAACTCACAAAGCTTGTCAATGCAATCGATTCGGACGCAATAAGCAAAGGGATATTGATGCCTAATACATAAATGGAGGAAAGGAGGCAGGCTCGTTCTTGCCCTCTTCGCTGTCCACCATACAGCCACGGAAACCGAACGGCTTTCCCTGCCCCGGACTTTTTACGCTTCGGCATTTTGCATACGGGTTGCAGACGTGTATTGGGCTTGGAAACGGCAGACTGCGGGCAAGTCTTTTCAGGTTCCGTCATTCATAATGGCAAGCATACCCCTACGAACCCAGCTCTGTTGAAGAACTGGTCAATGACGAAACGTCTGAGAGAACCTTGCTGCATCGTCGGAATTTTCTCCGTTTTCACTAAACCGCAGATATCCCAGTCACAGATATGTGTGTTTTCGGCTGCTCTACTTTGAGCCCCTCCATGAGCCACCTGTACTGCTAGGACGTGAGCTACTTTGCCTCACGCTCGCTCTAGGGCCATTGGTAGACGCCTCGTTCCAGCCGCTTAGGGCAAAGATTCGTCTGAAGATATGTTAAACAGAGAAGCTTTGACCGATTGTACAGGTCAGCACGCTCTCCTTATTTGCGTTTTACGCGTTGCAACTACCGCTTCTTCTTGACTTTGTTAATTAGAGAAAGTATGATGATTTTGTATATCTATGTGGAGGGGGTGCTAATATGGCGAGTTCCGATCAGGTCAAAAAACTGATCAAAGCTCATCTTGATCAGAACGATGAAAAATTCAAGACAGTCATATTGCAAATTGCAGCCTCTGAAGCAAAACAGGGGCATGAAACTGTCGCCAGGGAGCTTAAGCAGTACGCAGACAAGTTGGCTTACAGCAAGAAAAGTATCGTAAAATTGAATGGCGTCAATTCAATGTTTCTTACATCAATGCCCAATGACAGCTTGGCAGATCTTATAGTGTCTGATGATATTGAAGAAAGAATAAAGAGAATTCTCCAAGAATATCGGAACAAGAATAAACTTAGACAATTTGGATACTGCAATAGAAGGAAAATTCTTCTCGAAGGGAACCCAGGCACGGGAAAAACATTTACGGCATCTGTGATAGCAACTGAATTGGAATTGCCTCTTTTTACTGTGCAAATGGATAAAGTGGTGACAAAGTTTATGGGTGAAACAAGTGCAAAGCTGCGCCAGATTTTTGATTCAGTTGATACCGCTACAGGAGTTTATCTATTTGATGAATTTGATGCAATTGGTGCTGACCGAAGTCTGGATAATGAAGTCGGTGAAGCCAGAAGAATTTTGAATTCATTCCTGCAGTTTATAGAACAAGATGAGTCTGACAGCATAATTGTGGCAGCGACAAATAATCAAAAGATACTGGATCAGGCATTGTTTAGGCGTTTTGATGATGTGCTTCACTATTCAATGCCGACTGATAGAGAAGTAGTACGGTTGTTTGATTTGAAACTAGGCGTTTATTCAGCGGAGTTTGTTCCCGGTGAGAAACTGCTCACGGAAGCGAAAGGATTAAGCCACGCAGAAATTGTTCGTGTATGTGATGATGCGATAAAAGATTCCATTCTGTCCGGCAGTGATATAACAGAAGAAAAAATACTTTCCTTTGTTTATGAAAGAAAGTTGGCATATATTCCAAAGGAGGCGTAAAACATGGCGGAAAAGAAACGCAACATTTTTCTCCAAGATGTAAAAGCCGAGTTTGCCTATTCTTCTGAAGGAGCGCCCATAAAGCGCTCCTTTCCTGTCCGTTTGGATCCCAGACAGCACGCACAGTTTATTGAAAGGCAGTTGAGAAAAAGCCAGAAAGAAGCTCTTTCTCAGCGCCAGGTGGCTGCAATCCGGTATAAAGAAGGCCTGTATTTGGAGTTTTCGGGTGAAGCAAATAGAGAGTTGAATACAAAATCACTGGAAAATATTAATCAGGGCATTCGCCTTCTTAATGTTCAAGAAGAAAACGGTGTTACAAAAGCCACAGTATATGTTCCCTCAGAAAAAGCAGGTTATTTTTTGCAGAAAGTGGAAGCATATGCAGACAGCTTAGACGGCGAAGGAAATCCAAAGAATAATGATCTGATTCGTAGCATCGAAGATGTCAGAGAAGCTGTAATAGAATCTTTCTGGGTTGGGAATAAGGATTACATTCCAGGCAAAGAAGCAGTTTGGTGTGAAATATGGCTGAGATATAATAAGGATCATCAAGCAACTGCAGAAACAAACTTCTCTCAGTGTTGCAAAGAATTGAATATCGTTCGAAACTCGCGAAAAATAGAATTTCCAGAAAGAATGGTATTCCTTGTTAAAGCAAATAGGGACATCTTGGCTGGTTTGCTAAGTTCCTGCGATTATATCGCTGAGTTCAGACGAGCGCCTGAACCGATTTCGTTCTTTGATGAACTGTCAGGAAAAGAACAGGCAGATTGGGTGAGCGATCTGCTGGGAAGGTTAAGAATAGGTGATTCCCAGGCAACAGTATGTTTACTAGATACAGGAATCTCAGCAGAGCACCCATTGATCAAGCCACTTTTGATACAAGACGGATATCAGTCTGTAGATGATAGCTGGCTTTCTTCCGATCATGATGGGCATGGAACTGAAATGGCGGGAGTTACGCTGTATTATGATCTGAGAGATAGACTCCTCACGGATGAAGAAATCTATGTTCCACATAAGCTGGAAAGCGTTAAAATTTTGCCACCAAAAGGGGAGAATGACCCTGAATTATATGGAGCAATCACTGAACAGGCAGTTGCATTGGCAGAAATTCATAATCCAAATGCAAACCGAAGCATCTGCATGGCAGTCTCTGCTCCAGGGTATACAGATGGAGATGGACGTCCTTCATCCTGGTCAGGTGCTATAGATAGCCTTGCAGCCGGGGTTGATAGTGATGCTGGAGATAAGCGGTTAATTCTCGTAAGTGCAGGAAATGTTCTTCCAAATGAATTTGAGCATGGAGAGTATCCTGAAACCAACACTCTACATAGCGTAGAAAACCCTGGGCAATCTTGGAATGCGTTGACAGTCGGAGCCTACAATAACGATATTGATATTCAGGACGAGAATTTTAAAGGATTCACGCCTTTAGCTGATGTTGGAGAGTTGTCTCCTTATAGTGCTACATCCGTATTGTGGGATAACAAGTGGCCTATAAAGCCTGAGATTCTTTTCAACGGAAGTAATATTGCGACCAACGGAACAGACTATTCGGAATGTCCGGATTTTTCACTGTTGACAACAGAAAGAAATCATTTCATTCGTTTGTTCTCAAGTATATGGGCAACAAGTGCTGCAACCGGCCAGGCTGCGTGGATGGCGGCTCAGATTTATGCCGAGTATCCAGAAATATGGCCTGAGACGGTTAGGGGACTCCTGGTTCATTCAGCGAGATGGACGCAAAAGATGTATGACCAATTCTGCGTTGATGATAAAAAGACATCAGGAAGACGGAATCTCGTTCGTTCCTGCGGTTATGGCATCCCGGATTTTGAACATGCAATTCAATGTATGGACAACTCGGTCAATATGATCATCGAAGGAGAGCTTCAGCCTTATAAAATGAAGGTGGGCGGAGGTTACTCGATGAACGAAATGCATCTACATACGCTTCCATGGCCGAAAGAAGCTCTGGAGAATCTTGGAGAAGTAAATGCTGAACTCAGAGTGACACTCTCCTACTTTATTGAACCAGGGCCGGGCGAAGTTGGTTGGAAAGATAAGTACCGATATGCATCTTGTGGTCTCCGCTTCGATGTAATCAATAACAACGAAACACAGGAAGATTTTATCAAAAGGATAAATGCCAGCGCCCGAGGCGAAGATAAAAAAGATAAAGGTGATGGAAGCAGCGGAAGTGAGCGATGGTTCTTAGGTCCGAAGGTCAGAGACGTTGGATCCCTTCACTCAGATTTTATGGTATTAAGTGGTGTCGAATTAAGTGAAATCAATCAGATTGCTGTTTACCCAGTGGTCGGATGGTGGAGAGAAAGAGGATACCTAAAGCACTATAATGATAAGATCCGATATTCTCTAATCATCACAATAGCAACTCCGAAGCAAGATGTAGATTTGTACACACCAATAGTGACTCAGATTGCAACCCCGGTTGAAATCAAAGTAAATGTATAATTTCGGGGGAATTGGTGGTCAGGATATTTGAAAAGAAAATCCGAAGTCCATGATTGAGTTGTCATAGCATTTGAAACTAGGTTCATAATCCAATTACTATGAGGTGGAAGGATAATGTTGACGGATTGCTTTCTGCTTTTTGGAAAATAGGAGTTTTAACCGATTACTACAAAATAGCCTTGATTTCTTCGAAATCAGGGCTTTTTTGTAACTTTTCGGGGCATTTCGCTTTCCAGAGAATGGATGGGCGGAGCTGAGAGAAGCAGCGCCAAGGCAAGTTGGCGCGGATGCGGTGTTCGGACTCTGCGCGGTACTCTCAGATCTCCGAAAACGGCTTTGACCCACAGCTGACCCACACGGGCATAATTTGAGAATCCATGCATCAAAATCATACATCGCACAAAACACCGGGAGCGCCGTGACCCACAGGGTTATGGCGCTCCCGGCATTTGATTCGGTTTTACCGTCACTTCACTTCTGGAAGGAGAGAGAGGAATTGTTCCAGTAACGGGTTGCGGTTCCGCTTTCGCCAGACGGCGGTAATATAAGCGTATTCTCCCCGAATGGGAACTCGTGCAATCTCCTCCGTGTAGGTATTGTCCAGGAAGGATTGGGTGGCAATGAGCATGCCCTTACCGATGAGCAGGCTGCCGATGTGCTCCCCTCCGTCGTGGGCATACTGCCCCACCCGAGGCTTGATGCCGCTGCGGTTGAAAAGGTCCGTAACGAAGGCTCCGTAGCCGGTAGAGGATTCCTGGTCCACCATCAGCATGGGCTGGCCCCGCAACTGGGCCATGTCGATCTCCTCCATGGCGGCGAAGGGATCGTCCCGGCTCATGTAGACGACTACCGGGACCCGGCGGACATTGCGGAGGCAGAATTCCTCCGGGGAAAACCGGTCACAGTCGTAGGAGGTGGTGAAGATCAGGTCCACCCGGCCCACGGCCACATCCTCCTGGAGCTTGGCGAAGGTGCGGCGGTAGGTTTCCACGGCGTATTGGGGATGCTCCCGGGCATACTGCCGGATATTCCGCAGAAAGGAGATGTCCCCCCATTCCAGGAAGCCGATGCGCAGAGCGCCGGAGGTCCCGGTCTGGGCAGCGTGGGCGGCCTGAACGGCATCCAGCACCCCATCCAGGACGCTCTGGAAGCGCTGCTCCAGGATGCGCCCGGCGGGGGTGAGGATCACCTCCCGCCTGTTGCGGATGAAGAGGATCAGCTCCAGCTCCTTTTCCATCTGGGCGATGCGCTTGCTGACCCAGGACTGGCTCACGAACATCTTTTCCCCCGCCTTGGTGAAGCTGCCATAGCGGGCTACATTGAGGAACAGGGCGATGTCCGCCATCTGGAGGCTGTAGAGGTCGATATCCTTCATGCTGCACCCTCCTTTTCGGGCTGTTATTCGAATTATAGCAGTCAAAACCGGATTTGTCATTCCATTTCGGAATATCTGACAGTCTTTTTCCGCCTTTGACGGGCTGAAAGGGCAGATGTTACAATGCAATTAAGCAATTATTACACAGCCAAAAGGAGGATGCGCTCATGCTCAGCCCGAAAGCAAATTTCCTGGAGACCGTCAAGAAGGACGGACACCCCGACCGGCTCCCCAGCTGCTACACCGCCTTCCGCCCCATCGGCGGCGATCCCTGCTTCCAGCTCATACGCGGCAACCGCATACGCGGCACGGAATCCATTGACGCCTGGGGCACCCACATCTCCTTTCCCCAGGATGCCCCCGCGGCCATTCCCATCGTCACGGCGGAGAACCAGGTCATTCAGGACATCGAGGAATGGCAGAAATATGTGAAGGTCCCCGATCTTCGGGGCAAGTGCTCCCAGGGCTGGGAGACTGCGAAGGCCAACCTGGCCGCCATTGACCGGGACAACTACCTGAGCGTGACCGTCATGGGCACCGGCATCTTCGAGCAGCTCCACATGCTCATGACCTTCGAGGATACCCTGTGCAACCTGCTGATGTACCCCGACGAGATGCACGAGCTGATCGACGTCGTCTGTGAATACCGCCTGGAATACATGAAACTCATCGTGGAGAACCTCCATCCCGACGCCATCCTTTCCCACGACGACTGGGGCAGCAAGACCAGCCTTTTCATGCAGCCCGATACCTGGCGGGAATTCTTCAAAGCCCCCTACAAGAAGCTGTATGACTATCTCCACGCTAACGAAGTGCTGGTTGTGCACCACTCCGACTCCTATTGCGAGCCCATCGTGGAAGATATGGTGGACATCGGCATCGACGTATGGCAGGGGGTGCTGCCCACCAACGACATCGTGAAGATCTCCAAGCAGCTGGACGGACGCATGGCTCTCATGGGCGGTATCGATTCCGTCATCGACCGGGAGGACGCTTCCGAGGCGGAGATCCGTACCGAGGTGCGCCGCTGCCTGAAGGAATATGGGGAACTGGGCAACTTCATCCCCAGCCACACCTATGGCGGCCCCGGCACCATCTACCCCCACGTGGAGCCCATCATCTTCGACGAGATCGACAAGTATAATAAGGAGCGTTTTGGCCTGTAAGACCGCAAGAATAGAGAGAAAGGGGACTGCGCAATGAAATCCGCCGCCAAAAAGACTTATCTGCATCTTGCCATCGCGGTGGTGCTGTTCGTGCTGGTTATGCTGGCTGTCAAGCCCGTCAACGGGCTGACGGATACCGGCGTCCTGGTGCTGGCAGTGACCATCCCCACCCTGTACCTCTGGCTGACCCTGAACACCCACTGGACCAGCATCCTTTTCCTGGGCCTGCTGGTGATGACCGGCTCCATGACCTCCAACGCCGTCTGGGCCGGTTCCATGGGCCACTTCTCCGTCATCTCCATGATCGTATTCATGATCATGAACTTCTGCCTCACCCAAACCGGCGTCATCGACCGGGTGTGCAGCTGGTTCATCACCCGGAAGATCGTGCACAACCGCCCCTATGTGTTCATCGGTATGTTCTTCGCCTCCATGCTGGTATTGGGCATGTTCATGGACAACCTCTCCCTTGCCGTCATCTATGTGGGCATCGCCGAGGTGCTGGCCGCCAAGCTGGGGTTGAAGAAGGGCGAACCCTTCTATACCTGCATGTTCATGGGCATCATGTGGGTGGACGTGGTCATTTCCATTGCCTCTCCCATCGCCCACGCCCCCTGCCTTATCCTCATGGGCATGATGAGCGCCCAGCTGGGCATCGCCGTGTCCTACGGCCAGTGGCTGCTGCTGGGTATCCCCTTCGCTGTCCTCATGTTCATCGTCATCATGCTTTGCGTCCGTTTCTGGAAGCCGGATACCTCCAAGTATGTCAACTATGACTATGAAGCGGAAAAGAAGAACGCCAAACAACTCGGCCTCCAGGGCAAGATCAGCGCCATCGTCTTCATCGTCATGCTGGTGATGATCCTCCTGCCGGAGTTGGCCGGCGGCCTGCTCCCTGCCTTTTCCGCCTACTGGAAGAAGGTGGGCGTCATCGTGGTGGCTATCCTGGCCGTTTCCGTGTTGAGCATCATCCACGTGGAGGACAAACCCGTGCTGGATATGCCCGCCGCCCTCAAGACCCTGCCCATGGGCGCCATCATCTTCGCCGGCGTGGTCTGTGTCATGAGTACCCCCATCACCAGCGAGCTCACGGGCATCAACGTCTGGATGAGCAATTCCCTCCAGCCCCTGATCGCGGGCGTACCTCCTTTCCTGGTGGTGGTGATCCTGACGGTGCTGGCCATCATCATGACCAACTTCCTCTCCAACGTGGTGACTATGACCCTGTTCTTCAATATCGGCGTGGCCTTGCTGAACAACGGCAGCACCCACATGGGCATGTTCTCCATGCTCATCGGCATCGCCGCCGCCATGGCAACGCTCACGCCCTCCGCCTGCGCCCCCATGCCCCTGGTCTTCGGCCCCGGCCATGTGACCATGAAGAACACCCTGCGGGTCAACCTCGTCTTCATTATCCTGAGCCTGGTGGTCATGTTCGCCTTCGTGGTACCTGTGGCGCCGCTGATCATCAAGTAAGCAAGCTTACGGTCCGATATTTTGAGAGGATCATAACATCAAAACTGGCCTCTGCATAAAACACCGGGAGCGCCTTGACCCGCAGGGTTTCGGCGCTCCCAATACTTTTATGACGATTACGAAAAGATCCGGCTTGTTCTCGGAGATAATAACAAGCCGGATGCGGCAGATCAGTTCATCGTCGCCAGGAGCATTGACTATACTGAACTCTTTGGCACGACAGAAATGGATCTGGACGATAGTTTTGTTTACGAGATCAACCGGGCAGCGTTCGACAACATAGAAGCATATCGTTCGATCTGAAGCCAGTTAAGGTGAAGACAATGCGGGCAACCTATCAGATTTCTGAATATGGCTCTTTCGTTGCTGACAAAGCCGTTGATGGGTTTGTCACTCTCCCGCTGCACACTTTTGAGGCTTTGGAGAACTTCATACTGGCGAACAATAACAGCGGAGATATTGTCGACCTCATGGGTCTTTCTGTCCGGAAGGGCATCGGGAAAGTGTTTACGGCAAAGAATTATGTCGGCGTTATCACAATGAAGGACGGAACAACGATAGAGATTCTGCCGAAGATCAGTTCAAAAGTCCCTCAAAGTCCTGAATTGGTCAAACGTCTTCTTGTGAACATGCTTAAAACCCTTCGTGACTCCCCTTACAAGTCAGTCCAGACCACGAAGGTTGATGTTGAGAAGATGACGCTATTTGAGATCTTCATTCGGATGTTTGTCGACGAGGTTTCTATCAGTGAGACGAAAGAACAAATTGATACCGCCGCTGAGGTCGTTCAAATGGTGGAGGAGTATCTGAACACACAGACGACCCCATATAACAGCTAAACCGCCTGGTTCCTTGACATACAAGGCTCCAGGCGGTATCGCTTTTTATTCCCGTCTCTTGCAAAAGGGGCTCTGTATTCCGTTGACACGGATCTCTCGCAGACCCAGGCGGAGACAGAGGGCATTTTTGTTTTCAGTTCTTATGATTACCCTGTAACTGATGCGGGGGTCTCCTGCAACACATTAGGATTTACCCGGATTTCCTGCCAAGCAGCGAGGGGCTGCCAGGGCCGGGTAGTCCCCGCCTCTGGCAGCCGAATCAGTCCTTCTCATGGCAATCCGGCACTTGCTGCCTTAAATCGCTCAGCCACAGGGATGCCGAAGCATCGCTGGGCATGCGCCAGTCCCCTCTCGGAGAAAGGGAGACGGAGCCGACTTTCGGGCCATCCGGCAGGCAGCTTCGCTTGAATTGCTGCGTAAAGAACCGCCGGAAGAAGTTTCGGGCCGCCGTCCTCACCTCTTCCGGGGACAGCTCCGGATATGCCCGGAGCGCATAAGCCGCCGTCCGTGCGGGTTCAAATCCGTACCGCAGCGTATAGAACAGGAAAAAATCATTCAGGTCATATTTCCCGATCTTTTCTTCCGTTTTCTGGGCGATCTTCCCATCGTTATTCGGCGTAAGTTCGGGTGTGATCGGCGTATTGCAGACAGACAGCAGGACTTTTCTGAGTTCCCGGTTCCCGCAGATCTCTGCATAGGCCTGACATATGAAACGCACCAATGTCTTCGGCACGGAAGCATTCACCGCATACATGGACATGTGGTCTCCATTATAGGTACACCATCCCAGGGCCAGTTCGGACAGATCGCCCGTTCCTACCACCAAACCGTTACTCATATTTGCGGCGTCCATCAGCAGATACGTCCGCATCCGCGCCTGCGCATTCTCATAGGCCACATCGCCTTCTCCCTGATAGATCAGCTCATGCCCCAACTGCCTCAGATGAAGCTCGACGCCTTCCCGGATCGGGATCTCATGGGCCTCATCCGCAAGGAGCGCCATCAGCCGACGGGCGTTTTCATGCGTGCGTTCAGATGTGTTCCCTCGGTTCGGCATCGTGTAGGCGATGACGCGGATATCCGGGACCAGCTTTTTGGCTTCTGCACACACCAGCAATGCCAGCGTTGAATCCAGGCCTCCCGAAATCCCGATGACCAGATTGGCGATCCCCGTTGCCCGCACCCGTGTTGCAAGGCCATTCGCCTGGATCTGCAGGATCCTGCGGCACCGCGAGTCTCTTGCACTGTCGTCCGCCGGCACAAAAGGATTCCTGGCAACGGGATACTGATGCCGATTCAGGATCCCCGCCAGTTCCTCGATGTCGGTTTCCTGCGCACCGGCGGTCTGAATCCTTACGGGGATCCTTCGATAATCTGAACCGCCCGTGTTTTCGAAGGTATTCTGCCTTCTCCGGTCGTGCATCATACAGCCCAGATCGATCAGGGCCTTTTCGATATGCTCTTCGCCGGGAAATATCGTCTCCCCCAGGATGCTCCCGCTCTGGGCAATGATCGCATGCCCGGAGAATACCAGGTCCGTACTGCTCTCCTGCGTCCCGGCAGACGCATAGACATAAGCGCAATAGCAGCTCCCGCTTTGCTGTCCTACCAACTGAGACCGGTACTCCTGCTTGCCGATCAGTTCATCCGATGCGGAAAGATTCCCGATGATATTGGCTCCGGCCAGCGCCAGGTGGGTGCTCGGTTTATCCGGCACCCACAGGTCCTCGCACAGTTCCACGCCGAGCACGGCGCCGGTATCGTCGTCCGCAGCCAGGATATCCATACCGAAAGGAATGTCCTCTCCCCCCATACGGACGGTTTTCCCGTTCAGCCCCCGCCCGGATGCGAACCACCTGCATTCGTAGAACTCCGAATAATTGGGCAGGTATGCCTTGGGGATCAGCGCTTTCACCTTCCCCTGGGAAAGGACCGCCCCGCAGTTATACAGGCTGTTCCCGAAGCGGACGGGCGCTCCGACCACTGCCGTCAAACCCGCCGGCTTCGTTGCCTCGGCAATTTGCAGGAGGGCTTCCTGCGCCTTTTGCAGGAGCAGCTCGCTCTGAAACAGATCTGCGCCGGTATACCCGGTCACGGACAGTTCCGGAAACACCACCAGACCGCAGTCCGGGAGCGAGGCGATCATTTCCGTGATCTGCTTTGTGTTGAAATCTATGTCGCCCACCCTCAGCCGGGGCACCGCCGCCGCGACGGAAACAAGATGGTTTTTCATGGTCCATGCGTTCCTCCCCAAAAGGCGCTCAGAGACGACGGCGGCAAAGCCGCCTCACCAGCGTTCCGGTCATCATCGGTCCCCTTTCCCTGCGGTGATCAGAAGATGCTCGGTTGTCATGTCATAATACAGTTCGATCTTCTCCTCCCCGCCTTCCCGCATGTATACGATGCTTTCCAGTTCCTCCGGGGATTCTGCGTAGGAAGCCAGGGCGTTCGGCGCCGACTTCATATATTCCCGGTCAAAATGAAGAGTGCTGGCCTCTTCAAAAACGGCAGAATAGAGGATGCCCGCTTCCACCAGATCCTGGAAGATATGGCTCCCGTAGCTGAGTTCGGGGACGTAGCCCGCCTGGGTCTCGGACACCTCCAGGATCGCATCGAACTCGCTGATATCCGCGAAGGAGGAGGGCACGCCCAGTTCGGGCGAAGATGTGCAGATCCGGCCGGGTGTGATCAGCAGCATCCGCTTGTTCTGACCGCGGAGCTTCCAGTTGATCGCGGACAGGGCGTTGCGCACCTTGTATTTGTCGGAGTAGGGCATCTGGTAATAGGCGATGGCGTCGATATACACCAGCACGTCGATGCTGAGATGCCGGGAAAAACCCATGGAAACGCCCTTTGTCTCCACCAGGACCCGGTCATACTGTCTCTCCTCCGGGAAGGTGACGGCTTCCCCCTCGCTGGACATCTGGAGCGGGCGGCATTGGAGCAGATCGACGACATACTTCCCCTCCGGCGACACATTGATCGTATACTCGATATCCACCGGGTATTCGTACTGCGCCTGGAGGAGGGCCAGGATATCCCGCATATCCGCCATCAGCTGTGCATTCTGCACCAGCCCGTCGCAGGAGGTATAGAGGATCGTCTTGCTCCTCCCCCGCTCCCGGAACCAGTTCTCTGCCTGCCAGTCATGGGTGAAAAGCAGGTGCTGCTGATAGGACGGAAGCTGCGGCCGCACTTCCTCCGAGGGCAGGCTCTCTACCTTTCCGGTGGAAGCGCAGACGCCGTCGATAAGGCTTTGGGAATACTGGAACCGGTGGGCTGTGGAGTTCAGCAGGAATCGGGTGGGCGCGTCCAGGGACACGATGCGGGGATAGGAGCCGGTGGTGCGGTCTACTGCGGCGGTCCCCAGCCCGGCAACGAGACGGAGCATCCCCGCCTCCGGGTGTTCCACCCCCATACGGTAGGGGCTCATGGAATAGCCGACACCGGCAGCGCAGGGCATGAACAGGTCGCCATGCCGGGATCCGGACACTCTCTGCACCAGCAGGGCCATCTGTTCGTCCATCTGCTCCAAACCCCGGCGTTTCCGGTAATCCAGGGCGGACAAGCCCACGGAGCTGGCGTAAACGGTCCGGATCGCCTGTTCAAAAACCCGGAGCCGCTCTTCCATATCCCCGGTGCTGGCGCAGAAGACGGACTCGTATTTCCCGGCAAAGGCATTGCCGAAGCCATCCTCCAGGATAGAACTGGACCGCACGATCACGGGGTCGCTGCCATAATAGTCCAGCAGCGCACGGAAAGAGCGCTCCATCCCCTCGGAAAACTTCCCCTGCATGATCTTTTCGGAGATGCTTTCCGCCAGGGCAAAGTAGCCCGCCTCCGTTTTCTGTTCGATCTTCAGATCCCAGAAGCCGTTGTCCACGATATAGGAATAAAAGACGTCGGAGCCGATGTAGAAGGAATCGTGAGGCTCGATGCGGGAGAAGATGTCCGGGCGCCGATTCTCCGTGATCTTCCTGGATAGGAGCATACCGCAGGCTTTGCCCCCGATCATCCCGGTGCCGATCATGCGGGCGTGGACGTCGAAGTAGTCCTGGGGCTTGAAGTTCTGCTTGATGAGCTGCCGCATCCGGGGGTCACGGGTGAGCATGATGTCGCAGATCCTGCCGCATTCCTCCGTGACGTCCAGGCCGTTTTCGTATTTCACCCGCGTGCGCTGGAAGAACCGTTCCCAGCTGTCCACGTTCTGGTCCGCGTTCTTCGCCGAGGCCAGATTGACCTGCCCATAATATCGGCTCATCTCCACGCTCTCCGACAGGGGACGGAATTCCCCGGTCTCCCGGCGGTAGCTGTGGGGCTGGAACATGGTGGGCGATGAGCGCCGCCAAACCTTGATGGGCCGCACATAGAGCTCCTCCGCGCCTTCGCCGGGCTCACATGGGAATACATCCAGGAACAGCTGGGTCGTGTTCCGGATCGTCTCAATGGCCTCAAAGGAATGTCTGCCCCGAAGGACCGGGAAGAATGCTACGGTGTCCAGCTGGAACAGGAACGGGCAGGTCAGGTGGAAAAAGTCTCCCATGAGCAGGTCCGTTGCCCAGGCCTCCTCCAGCTCGGAGAGACAGTCGAAGACATAAAAAGCGTCTCTTCCCTCCCGCTCGATCAGGTTATGGACGTCGATGGTGAAGGTCTCAAACAGATGGCTCAGCTTCATCTTCACGATCTTCAGCCCCTCCATCTCCTCCAGGACAGGCTCATGTTCCGCGAAGCGGACATAGATCAGATTCCTGCCGTCACGGATCGCCTGCTGGGCGAAGGGGCGGGCGAATTCCTGGAATTCCGCGAGCGAGGACACCCGCCACACCACGTTGTCCCCCATGCGGATGCTGTCCAGGGCCTTGTCCATGGAAGGTATCCCGGATTCGATCCTATCAAACGCTGCCATACGGCACCTCCCGTCAAATGTATGGACCCAACTGACCAAAAAAGGAGACAGCGACGGCCGGGCAAGGCTGCCCGGAAGACGTCGTTGTCTCCTTGGTTTCATGTTATACCGGATCGGGAGTGTTGTCAATCGGTAATGCGCAAAAAGTATAACGGATCAAGCTGCATCCGCACTACTCCACCCGAATGCTGAATTCCTTCATCATCCCGTGAGCGCCGAAGATCTTCCATTCCCCCGGACCCAGTCTTTGCAGGATCGCACTGCGCTCCGTGGCGCAGAGAGCCGGGTCCGTATCCACGCTGGTCATCAGCACGGGAGCATACTTGTTGTACTCCGCCTGTTCCCGTGTCATGCCGTGCATATTGACGTAGATGTCGCCGGTGAAAGCCACGTGGCGGGCGTAGTCGATGAGCACCGCCTCACCCGGCAGATGGCCGCCCTTGCCCTGATAGACCTCAAAGTGCAGTTCCCCGAAGTCAAAGAAGCCTGCCTGCTCCAGGGGCTGGGTCTGCTCACCCTGCACATCCCAGAGGGCCGTGATCCGTTCCGGCGCAGGCGGGCGATAACAGGTCAGGGCTTTGCAGATATTCACATACGGCCTGTGGAGCGGGTTTTGCTCCCGGTATCCGTTTTCTCCCCTCGCTTCCAGCGCCAGACAGTCCATGGTTTTCCGCGTCGCCAGCACCTCGTCGAACAGAGGCAGCAGGCCGCAGTGATCCACATCCGCGTGGGTGATGAAGATGCGCTTTTTCATTTTCTCCCAGCCGGGCAGCAGTCTGCGGAAGATGCGGAGCATTTCCTCCTCGTAGAGCGCATAGCCGCAGTCGATGAACAGCGTTTCCTCCCCGCTTTGCAGGATCGCCGTATTGCTGCCGCAGGGGGGCTCGATCAGGATGATTTTGGTATTCTCCCCGACCTTGTGCTCCGTGATCCGCGGCTCGAAGGCTTCTCCCCGGCACTTGGAAAGAAGCTCCGCAAAGCGGCTGATGCTCTCGAAGGTCTTGGAGGGCGGCAGGCCGTTTTCGTCCAGCAGCTGCATCACCAGGTTGGAATTCACCAGCAGGGCATCCCGCTTTTCTTCCGGAAGGCCGGTCAGCTGCATCAGGGCCGAAACGAAGGACTGATAGAAAATGCTGTTGTCGAACACCCGCTCCGAGCGGTTGTAATCCAGTACCCGGACCGGGCAAAGCTCCTGCGCTTCCTTCAGGAAGGCCGTCAGCGTTTCCTCCCGGTCCACGAACAGGCCCATTTTGAAGGCCTGATACGCGCTGCCGTTTTCCTGGGAACTGATGTAGGAGATATTCAGGCGATAGCCGTGGATCAGCCGAAGGACCTCCGTCACGCTGCCCGGAACATCCGGCAGCATGAATTCCAGCAGGACGACGCCGTTTTCACTTTTATCCGTCTGGAGATAGCCGATCTTCGTGAGCTCAAGGTCGGCTTTTTCCAGCTGCCCGGCTTCCCCCTCGGCGTCGATGAAAAGCGTATGGGAATCGACTGCCTTGTTGTAGCTGACGCGGGTGATGTTGATCCCCAGGCCCGCAAAGCATTCGCTGGCTTTCAGAAAAGCGCCGATCTGATCCGGCATCGTCGTGATATAGGTTTTCTTCATCATTCGGTCTTCCTCTATTTGCACGTTTTCCTGCGTTTTTTCTTTCGTATGCTTCCCTGTTCCCGCCGGTACTTATGACCCTACCTTCTCACCGTTCACAATGACGACGTTCATGGGCTCGACCTCGACATTCCCCCAAACCTGTTCCTTTATGTACGGTTCGGAGTCCAGATACTGCCGGAGAAGCTCTTTGCTCTCAAAGTCCATGATGAGCACAGAGCCTTTCATTTTGCCTTCGTCATCCAGAAGTCCGCCGGCACAGATCACCTTCCCGGGCACCTTCGCCATGTTTTCCAAATGACGGGGCCGGACGGCCAGCCTCCGCTCCAGCATGTTTTCCCCATCGTATGCTTTGATGATATACTGCATTTCGTTTTGCCCTCTTTTCTTCCTGCCTCAAGCAGGATCATCTCTCCGCAAAGCGTTCCTCCGCACTCGCATCCGCCCGTCTTACAGCGGCGACGAACGCGGCCATTTTCCTGCGGTCCTTCCTTCCGTCTGTTTCGATCCCGGAGCTGACGTCCACCGCGAAGGGCCTTAGCAGCTTCACGGCCCTCTCCGCATTCTCCGGGTTCAGTCCTCCCGCGAGGAAATACGGCCTACGTATCCTTTGGACCAATTGCCAGTCAAACACGTTCCCCGTGCCGGCTCCGGAATCCAGCAGCACATAATCGGCTCTGCTGGCTCCGGCCATTTCGGCGTCCTGCGCCCTTCGGATGCGAAAGGCCTGCACCAGCGGCCGGTCGGTGAGCTGCCTCAGCTGCCGGATATAGCCGCCGTTTTCCTCCCCGTGGAGCTGCGCAGCGTCGATGACGCCGCTGTTCAAAAGCTCCGCGACAGTCTGCGGCGCTTCTCCCGCGAATACGCCCACCGCCGCGATCTCCGGCGACAGCAGTCTTTTCAGCTCCGCAGCCTGCCGGGGCGTCACATATCGCCTGCTCGCCGGTGCAAAGACGAAACCGATATAGTCCGGCTTCAGCGCATTGGCTTCTTCAATATCGCAGGGGCGGCTGAGGCCGCAAAGCTTGATCCTCGTCATACCGCGCCCCGCAACTGGGCCAGCTTCGCCGCCTTATCCGGCGCGCGCATCAGCGTTTCCCCCACCAGCACCGCGTCCGCACCGGTCTCCCGGAGTTTCCTGATGTCTTCGGCAGTCCGTACGCCGCTTTCGGATACGAAAACGACGTCGGAGGGGATCAGCGCCCGGAGGCGGCGGCTCAGGTCCGTATCCACGGAAAAGTCCTTGAGATTCCGGTTGTTGACGCCGATCATCCGCGCCCCGGCCCGCAGGGCCATCCCCACTTCTTCCCCGTCATGGGCCTCCACCAGGGCGGAAAGCCCCAGCTCGTCGCATAGTCCGATATACTCCCGGAGGACATCTTCGCCCAGGATTGAGCAGATCAGCAAAACCGCCGACGCGCCCAGGAGCTTCGCTTCATAGATCATGTACGCATCCACCGTGAAATCCTTGCGGAGGCACGGTAGGGATACGGATTGCGCGATTTCCTGCAGATACCGGTCGCTGCCCAGGAACCATTTCGGTTCCGTCAGGACGGAGATACCGTCGGCGCCCGCCGCTTCGTATTCCTTCGCGATTTCGAGATAGGGGAAATCCGGGGCGATGATCCCCTTGGAGGGCGAGGCTTTCTTACACTCACAGATGAAAGAGACGCCGGGCTTTTTCATGGCGTTTTCAAAAGCAAAATCCCCTTTGGGCAGAGCTAAAGCCTGACGCCGGATGACCTCCAGGGGTTTTTCCCTCTTTGCTGCGGCCAGTCTTTCCCGCGCATGCGCGGCCAGCTCATCCAGGATCGTCATGCTTCCGCCTCCGGCCGGTTGCTGACTTCAATGAGCTTGTTCAGGGTTTCCAGCGCTTTTCCGGAGTCGATGAGCTGCGAAGCCAGGTCGATCCCTTCCTTCATGCTCTCCGCCTTGCCGCCGATATACAGGGACGCGCCGGCGTTCATCAGGACCGCGCTGCGCTTTGGTCCTTTTTCTCCCCGCAGGATCCCCAGGGTGGTCGCCGCGTTTTCTTCCGGCGTTCCGCCCCGGAGGTCCTCTTTTTTGCAGCGGGCAAGCCCGAATTCCTCCGGCGTGATGACGAAGGATTTGAACCAGCCGTCCCGGATCTCGCACACTCTCGTCGGGGCGCTCAGAGAGATCTCATCCAGCTTGTCCTTGCCGTAGACCACCATGCCCCGCCGGACGCCGAGATTGCTCAGCACCTGGGCCAGGGGCTCCACCAGGTATTCGTCATAAACGCCCAGGAGCTGCATGGACGGTTTTCCCGGATTCGTGAGGGGGCCCAGGATGTTGAACACGGTGCGGAAGCCCAGTTCTTTTCGGATCGCGCCCACATACTTCATGGAAGAATGATACTTCTGCGCAAAGAAGAAGCACATCCCCGCTTCCTTCAGCAGCTCGACGCACCTTGCCGGGCTTTGGTAGATATTGACCCCCAGGGCCTCCAGGCAGTCCGCCGTCCCGCACTGGGAGGAGGCGGCCCGGTTGCCGTGCTTCCCTACCTTGATTCCCCCGGCCGCCGCCACCAGGGCGGAGGTGGTGGAAATATTGAAGCTCCGGGCATTGTCGCCCCCCGTGCCCACGATCTCAAAGAGCTCCATGCCGGTTTCGACGGCGGTGGCGTGGGCGCGCATGGCTTCCGCGCAGCCTGCGATCTCGTCCGCAGTTTCGGCCCTGGCGCTCTTGGTGGAAAGGGCGGCCAGGAACGCTGCGTTCTGGGTGGCGCTCGTTTCGCCGCTCATGATCTCGTTCATGACGGCATAGGCCTCGTCGTAAGTGAGGTCCTCTTTACTGACGATTTTGACGATGGCTTCCTTGATCATGATTCAGCGCTCCTTTATGAAGTTTTTCAGCATGGTTTTTCCGCTCGGCGTCAGGATGGATTCCGGATGGAACTGTACGCCGTAGATGGGATAGGTCCGGTGCTGCACGGCCATGACTTCGCCGTCTGCCGCCAGGGCGACGACCTTCAGCTCCGCCGGGATCGTCGCAGCATCCGCCGCCAGGGAATGATAGCGGGCGACGGGAACAGTCTCCGGGCAGCCGGTGAACAGGGGGCAATCCGGGTCCAGCTTCACCTCGGACTGCTTGCCGTGCATGAGCTTTTTCGCGTAGGTGACCGTCGCACCGAAAGCGGCGCAGATCGCCTGATGGCCCAGGCAGACCCCCAGGATCGGGATCCTGGCCCCCAGGGTCCGGACGGCCTCGATGATCACGCCGGCGTCCTCCGGCCTGCCGGGGCCGGGGGAGAGGATGATCCGCGCGGGATCGAGTTTCCCCATCTCCTCCGGGGTCATTTCGTCATTGCGGACGACCCGGATATCCGCATCGATCTCCCCCACCAGCTGATAAAGATTATAGGAAAAGCTGTCGTAATTATCGATAAGCAGGATCATAAGTTCTCCTCCTGTGCCAGCTCCAGCGCACGAAGAGAAGCCCTCGCCTTGTTCAGGCTTTCCTCGTATTCCTTTTCCGGGACGGAATCCGCCACGATCCCGGCCCCGCTCCGCACGAACACCTTGCCGTTCTTCTTATAAGCCAGGCGGATGGCGATGCAGGTGTCCATATTGCCGGAGAAGTCGATATACCCGATGGCCCCGCCGTAGATGCCCCGCTTGTTGTTTTCCAGCTCATTGATGAGCTGGCAGGCCCGGATCTTCGGCGCGCCGGAAAGGGTCCCGGCAGGCAGCACCGCCTCGATGGCGTCCAGGGCGTCCTTGCCTTCCAGGATCTCCCCCCGCACGGTGGAGCCGATATGCATGACGTGGGAAAACCGCTCTATAGAATGGAGCTTCTCCACCTGCACGGAGCCGAATTTGCTGATCTTGCCCAGATCGTTCCTGCCCAGGTCCACCAGCATATTGTGTTCCGCCAGCTCTTTTTCGTCTGACAGCAGCTCCGCTTCCAGCGCTTTGTCTTCCTCCTCTGTCTTTCCCCGGGGTCTGGTGCCCGCCAGCGGGAAGGTGTGCAGCACGCCGTTTTCCAGCTTTACCAGGGTTTCGGGGGAAGCGCCGGCGACCTCCACGTCCGTGCCGGAGAAATAGAACATATAAGGCGAAGGGTTGATGGTGCGCAGGACGCGGTAGGTGTTCAGCAGGCTTCCCTCAAAGGGAGCGCTCAGCCGGTTGGAAAGCACGATCTGGAAAATGTCGCCCTCGCGGATATGCTGCTTTGCCTTTTCCACCATGGCGCAGAACCGTTCCTTGGTGAACAGGGGCGTGACCTCTCCCAGCAGCTTCCCGCCGGGTTCGTCCTTCTTATCCCCGGTGCGGAGCAGGGCGATCAGCTGCTTCAGCTCCCACACGGCCTTGTTGTAGTTCGTCTCGGGCTCGTCCAGGGCCATGTTCACGATCAGGACGATCTTCTGGCGGATGTTGTCGAAAGCGATCACCTTATCGAACAGCATGAGATCGACGTCCTTGAATTTCTCAGAGTCCTCCGCGTCGCTCCGCACGCTGGGTTCGCTGTAGCTCAGATAGTCGAAGGAAAAGTAGCCCACCAGGCCGCCGGTGAAGGGGGGCAGCTCATTAAAATGCGGGCTTTTGTACTGGGACAGCACCTCCCGCAGATAGGCGGAAGGATTCCCCGTGACGTATTTCTGCTTCCCGGCGTCCAGCACGCCGTTGATGTTCCCGCCGATGCAGGTGATGGCAAATTTCGGGTCAAAGCCGAGAAAGGTGTATCTCCCCCATGTCTCGTCCGCCCGGGCGGATTCCAGCATGTAGCAGTGCTTCGAGACGTTTTTCAGGATGCGCATGGCTTCGATGGGGGTGATGAAGTCCGACAGGATCTCGCAGCTGACGGGAAGCACATCGTATTTCCCGGTCTCCGCGATCCTTTCGACTTCCGTGAAAGCGGGTGAAACGGTCATGTTCTCTACCTCCAAACAAAAGATGCTTTGTCTTTCGGTCAAGGAAGCAAAAACGCCCTTGACAGAAAAACACTTCTGTCAAGGGCGAATAAAAACCTATCCGCGGTGCCACCTTGATTCACGGGACTTGCCCGTGCGCTCTGCGGGATACCATCATATCCCCGGCAACTGACGTATGCCTCCACGTCGCAGCTTTCACTGCGCCCTCCGCGGACCATTATGACGGCTTGTTTCTCACCCGACTCTCAGCAGCGCGGGCTCTCTGTAGGGGCATGACCGCCTTTACTTCCGCATCAACGGTTTTCTTATAGAATTGTTCGGATTGTAGCACAGGCCTTTCATTCTGTCAATAGGAAGTTTTGAAAAGTCTCGCCGGTCCCTCCGAGCAGCGGGGTGCATTTGCGTCTGCGCTGCAGGGACCGAGGAACTGGGACACCTGGAGATGATCGGCGCGCTGGTGCATCAGCTGACCCGCTGCCTCACGGAGGAGCAGCTGCACACCGCCGGCTTCGACGCCTATTTCGTGACCCACACCGCGGGGGTCTACCCCGCCTCCGCCGCCGGCGTGCCCTGGAGCGCCGCTTCCATGCAGGTCAAGGGCGATCCCATCGCGGACCTGATGGAGGACATGGCCGCCGAGCAGAAGGCCAGGGTCACCTATGACAACATCCTGCGCCTCAGCGACGACCCGGACGTGAATCAGGTCATCCGCTTCCTGCGGGAGCGGGAGATCGTCCACTTCCAGCGCTTCGGGGAAGCCCTGCAGCTCACCCAGGAGCGGCAGGACCAGAAAAACATCTACGCCGTCAACCCCGGCTTCAACGCCGCCTGCAGGGCGGACTGAGGTCCGGGCAAGGAAACCGGGCGCGCTGCGGGAAAACATGCAGCGCGCCCGGCGTCATTCCGCTTCATGCGTGTGATACGGATCTCCCGCTTTGCGCCGTGAACTGCGGCCTTAGACCGCGCTTTCCGTGTCGCACCGGGCTTTCTCCGGCCTTCCCGGACCGGCCGCGTTGCGACGCGGCCCGCGGCTCCTTGACAAGCCGTTTCACTTTATTGTATTATCGTGATATCGTAGGATTTCGGATGCCGTGATCCTGCGCTTTGTTGCGATCTCACGGAAAAAAGAAAGGGGCGTTCTCCAATGAAAAAAGCACGGTTTCCCACAAGGACTCTCGTTCTCCTTCTTGTTCTGACGCTTGCATTTTCCCTTGCTTCTCCCGCTCTGGCGAACATCGGCGGCGCGACCTCTTCGATTCTGATCAACGGAGCGTACCCCGAACGCTCCGATGATGAAATCACGCTGTACGAACTGTTCACAGAGAACGGTGCGGCTACCTATCTCTTTGGGATGACGGAGAAGGTCGTGTACCTGAAGCCGGGTGATACGATCACCGTGGAGAATGTCGACCCGAACAGCAAAATGCAGATCTACTATGAGGAGTTTACCAGATATCCCTCCCTGAAGAGCGTGTCGGCTTATTCGGAGGAGTCCGGTGAGGGAACGTTCGATCTCAGCAGCTCCTATGTCCATCTGTACCCTAAAGAGCCAGACGACCCCAATAATGAAAGAGTGAAGCACTACCTGCACAGCGACGGGACATGGTCCATGGGAGACCCTGCCAAAGTGCCGGACCCCAAGCTGAAGTCGTATGACCAAAGCTATTTTCTGCCCAAAAAGATCAGCTTCACGTTTCCGGAAAGCGCATCCAAAGACGCCTATTACAACCTGATGGTCTTAACGGGGTTTTCCCTCGATGCTTTCAGCGGAGACTCCTATGTCTACTACGGTGATCCTTTCTTCATCCGCCTGATCGGCGACAAAACGCCGGCGCCGGAAGCTGACCCCCCGTCCCCGGCGGTCGTCCCCCCGTCCCCGGAAGCCGCTCCCCCCGCTCCGGAAGTCCTTCCTCCGGCCCCGGAGGTCCTTCCCCCGCCAACCGTCGTTCCCTCTAGCCAGAAGCTGACCGTCGACGGCGCGGCATGCAGCGCCGAGATCTACAACATCGACGGCAGCAACTATTTCAAGCTCCGGGACATCGCGGCGCTGCTCAACGGCACCGATGCGCAGTTTTCCGTGAATTACCAGTCAGAAGTAAAAACGATCTTCATCTGGACCGGCGACCCATATCAGAGCGTCGGCGGCGAGCTGCAGATAGGCGCCGACAAGTCCGCCAGCGCGGTCAGGAGCAGCCAGCAGATCCAGATAAACTACCTCCCCGTGGATCTGACCGCTTACAACATCGGAGGCAACAACTTCTTCAAGCTGCGGGACCTGGGCGACGCTCTGGGCTTTGACGTCGACTATGACAGCGCCACCCGTACCATCCTCATAAGCACGGTTGCGAACCCGGACTGGGATCGTCTCGAAAGCATGGGCAGGGTCCAGAAGGAAAACGGCGTAGGCTATTTGTTTGTGACCCTTCCGCGGGACTATTTCGGCGACGGCGTCACGCAGGCGCAGCTTGACGCAGAAGCCGGCGGGACTTACACCTCCGCTGTGCGGAACCCGGACGGCTCCGTTACCTACAAGCTGACTAAGTCGCAGCATAAGGCGCTGATCGACGATACCGCCGCGATCATCGATAACGCTCTCTGGGAGATGGCGGATCAGCCGGATTACGGAATCAGCGGTATAAGCCACGACAGCCTTTTTTCCTATTTCGACGTCTACCTGGAAACGAATACCATCTATTACGCGGATTATGTGAACATGCTCCTGGAAATCTACGGTGAAATGTACGCGTTGATTGCCGAAACCGATACGTATTATATCGTGGTCGATTACTATTCTTCCAGCGGCGAACTGATCCAGTCACACTATTCCGAAGATTTCGGCGGCGGCTACGACGGTTACGACGGTTACGACGACTACGATGGTTATGATGATTACGGCGATTATGACGAAGATGATTTCGATTGGTAAAGCTGCGCGGCCGCCGCGGTTTCCGCTGCGCTGCCGGACGGCGCCGTACGGAGCCGCGGAAAACCTCCATGATCCTACTTGATTTGAGGTGATCAGCTCATGGATCCACAGAATCATATGTCCGACACGGAACTGCGTTCTTCCCTAAAGCGCAGCCGCAGAAAAACAAAACTGGCGGGAGCGCTCATCACCCTCTGCATGATCCTACTTGTGATACTGTTTTTGTTCGGCAAAACCCTTTATGGCGTTCTGATGCTGATTCCCGTGATCATCCTCTCTGTTTACTCGATGAACGTGAGCGCCAAAATCAAAAACGTGATCAGCAGCGAGATCGTGGACGGCGTTGTGAAGGAAGCGCTCGACGACGCCGCTTATGTCGCCGGCGGTCATCTTTCCGACGAGCTCATAAGCGAATCCTATATGGTTTTCCCCTTTACGTATGACAAGACCGGCGGCGACGACGCTGTCGTCGGCGAGTACAAAGGGCTCCGTCTGAAGATGAGCGACGTTGTTCTGAGCTGCAGGGTAGAGACAGACGACGGAACTGAAAATCAGAAGGTTTTCGAGGGCCAGTGGCTCGTATGTGATCTCGGCAGGGAGCTGCCCGGAAAAGTCCAGCTGTCACAGATCACGAAGGGCATGGCGAAAAGCATCGTCAATCAGCGGATTCTTACGGAAAACGAGCCGTTTGACAGCAAGTTCGTCGTAACGGCAAACAATCCCGAGGAAGCGTTCCGGATCCTCACGCCGCAGCTGATGGACTATTGCCTGGCGCTGGCAGACAGGAACAAGGGAGGCGTCTACCTGAGCTTCCTTCGGGACGGCAAGGTCCACGTCGCAGTCAACAGCGGCGCAGAGTTTTTCGAGTTCGGCAAAAACAAAGGCGAGCCGGAGAAGCTCCGGCAGATGTTCCAGGAGCAGCTTCACTGGTACACGGATATCGTCGACGGGCTGCTCTCTGTGCTCCGGCTTTGACGGGGACGGGAGCCTTGCCGGCAGCCTGCCCGCTGCCGCTCAGGGCGTCCGGCCCACAGGCTGTGAAGCGCACGGCGCCGCCCCTTTCCCTTCATTTTTTGCGGCAGGCGCCGAAAAAGGACACATGAATCCCGCAGACCGCTTCATGAGCGGCCTGCGGGTTCTGTTTGCCCATCTGCGGCTTCAGGGAAACGAGGCGCTTCCCGTCCGGGAATGCCAGAGGCGGAGGCCTTCTCCGCGTTTTCCCGTTTTTGTCAGCCCAGGGGGATCTCCACGACCTCCGCCATTTTGGTCAGGCACATTTCGATCTGATCTGAGATATCCCCCACCAGCTTTTCCGTGATATCCTCGTTTTTCTCCTGCTCCAGCTTTTCATACAGCCCGGCCTTGACCTCGCCGCTGATGCGGTCCGCCCTGGAACGGAGATAGCTCTTGGGCATCAGTTTGCGTATGGGCTTGGGGACGTTCATGCGGAGGAACGCCCCCTGCATCTGCTCTCTCCCCAGGGCCAGCACCAGGGCGGAGACCACAAAGCCGATCAGGATGCCCTGCACGCCCGTGGCGATGAGGGCAAGTCCGCCGCCGCCGCACAGGAGGCCCACCACCACGGAGACGATGGCGTCGATCAGCCAGGTCATCTCCCGGATGGCGAACAGGTCCTTGGCCTCCACGTGGATGTCGATATCCGAGAGGGAAAGATAGGAGGTCAGGTTCAGGGCGGTGAAGGGCACGTTGTGGCGGACGCAGACGGGCATGGTATATTCCTCCAGGCCGGAGGAGACCTTCTTCAGCCATGCGCTCACGGTCTTTGCCAGCAGCTCCCTGCCCTCGTCGGAATGGAGATAGGCGTCGATCTCCTTTTCCAGGATGGCGTCGATCTCCTCCAGGCGTTCGATGCCGCCGTCCCGCCAGCGGTCCACCACCGGGATGGCCACCTTCTCCAGGATCGGGTCCACGACGCTGTCCACCGTGCTGCGGTAAAGCTCGCCGATATGCTTTCCCACCACGTCTTCCACCGCCGTCGATTCGATCAGCCCGGCGATATCCGCCTTGAAATCCCGTATCTCCTCGTCGATGAGCCCGCACTGTGCCAGGCCCTTGGCGACGGAATACTCCGGCTCGCTGCCGCAGATGACGACGGCCTCGGGGAACACCTCCCGGCACCACTGCCTGAGCTCCTCCATGCGGGATACGCCGCCGGTCATGAAGATCAGCTCCGGCTGACGGTCGGAGATGCTCTCCCGCACCTGGCGGAGGCTGTCGGTGAACACCCTGCGGAAGGACCTGCCGTCCAGCCGGTCCACCTTTTTGTTCAGGAGCTTATCCGCGATTTCCGGGCTCATGGCCAGCTTCAGCCGCACCGGGATGCGCTGGGCGCGGATGCTGACCGTCTGCGTCAGGGGCTGATCCCGCCAGTATTCCACGTCGGCATAGTATTTCTCCTTGAGGCGGCGGGCGGCAAACTCGCAGTAGGTGCGCCAGGCTTCGTTTTCCTCGAAGATCCGGCGGATCTTCTCCGCCTCCGGCGACGCTTCGACGGCTTCCTCCAGCAGGATCTCATCCATGACGCCGCCCCCCAGGGCCACCTCGCCGCCGGTCTTCAGCTCCACCTCCCTGCCGCTCATGATATAGGCGAAATCGGTGGTGGAGGAGCCGACGTCCACGACCAGCACCGGCTTCGACAGGATATCATAGCCCACCTGCAGGTGCTTCGAGCGGCAGGCGCTCACCAGGGCGGCCCGGGATTCCGACACGATCTTCAGGGGCGGATAGCCTGCGCTCTCGAAGATGCCCCGGTATTCCTCCCGGGCGGTCTTGTCCCATCCGGCAGGGCAGCCCACATAGAAGCACTGGTCGTCGCCCCGCACCAGCTCTCCGGAGAGCAGCAGCTCCCCCAGCACGCCGGCGGCGAAGCTTTTGAGATCGCCCTTCGCGGCGCTCTCCGTCAAAAACCTGCTCTTGAAGCGCAGCCGCCGGACCAGCACATCCGGGTCGTAGCAGGCCCCCTCGCCGATCAGCATCTGCCCGTCCCGCTTCATGGCGTAAGCCGTGATGAAGCTGCCGGCCTCCTGCACGGGGATCACCGCCGGGGCAGTCCCCTCTCCCTTGACGAGCCTGGTGACGGCGCTCTCCGCGTCGCCCAGGTCAAATCCGTAAAAGCGTTCCATCCTTCATCCTCTTCCGGCGGAGGCCATGCCCTTTTTCAGCAGCCTGCCGCCGGCAGCCAGGGCGGGCCGCAGGGTGCCGCCGGCAAAGGCGGGCATCATGTCGAACCACGCGCTGTTGTCGACGCGCGCGCCGCCCTCGTTCCCGCTCTGCCGGACGGCGTCCATGGTCCAGTCCACCACGTCGATCCCCTTTGTGTGCAGGTAGAACCGGATCCGGGAAATCTCCTCCTCCGCCTGCTCGTCTTCGCCCCGCCTGCCGTAGGCGTCCTCCAGCAGCCGGCCCAGCAGCTCCAGCTCCTCCGGGTCCGCGGCAAGGGCCCGCTCCGTCATGCGCGCCTTCGCCTGCTGCCCGGCAGCGCTTCTGACCTCCTCCAGGCGCTTGTCCATGACCAGGATCACGGTCAGGAGGCGGGTGTAAAGGAGGGAAGCGTCCACCGTCGTCTCGGCGTGGAGCGTCTCCTTCGCGCCCGCTTTTCCCCGCCGGAGCAGCATCCCCGCGAAGAACAGCGCGGCGGAAGCCAGCAGCGGCGCGCCCGCCAGGAGCCAGCGCGGCGGCAGCCCGGAAGCGGACGCCGCCTCCGCGCCCGAAGCCAGCAGCAGCGCGCCTGTCACCGTGACGGCGGCGGCGATCAGCCCCAGGATCAGGAGCAGGAGGCCCGGCCCGGACAGCTTTCCCTTCCCGGGGGCGGCATTTCCGTATTCCGTCCTGCCGTAGATCCGCGTCTCCCCGGCGCAGTCCGCCAGGGAGCAGGCCGCTTTTGCCGCCAGCATCATGCTTCCGGCCGCCTCCCGGACGGCGTCGCTCTCCTCCCGGTCGTTAAAGGCATACAGGATGCGGTCCAGCTCGGCGCTCAGCGCTCTCACCGCCGCGGCGCTCTCCGCCCCGCTGAGGGCCGTCGTCAGCTTCTCCCGGTCCTGTTCCAGCAATTCCTGCATCGTCACGGAGGCTTCTCCGCTCTTTTCCGCAGACGCCGGGTTTATTGGCGCCCGAACATCATTCTTCATCCGGTCGATCCCCTCTCTGACGGTCTTCTCCCGAAACCGGCACCGTCCGTCAAAGGCGAACGGCTTTCCTTAAGCATAACGCAAGATGGGAAATGAATCAACTTCATTTCGCGGAATATCCCCCTGACGGCCCGAAAAACGGCGCAAACCGGCGCCGTAAAACGGCGCAAACCGGCGCCGCGCATTGTGCGTCCGCCGATCCTGTGGTATAATCGGGAAAACATCGCAAGCGAAAGAGGTGCGGCATGAAGCTGAGCGTGAAAACATTTCCGGAGCTCACCACGGATGAGCTCTATCGGATCCTGCAGCTCCGCGTCGCCGTATTCGTCGTTGAGCAGCAGTGTCCCTACATGGAGATCGACGGTCTCGACCGGGGCGCGCTCCACGTCTGGCTGGAGGACGAAAACGGGATCGAAGCCTATCTGCGGGTCTTGGATCGGGGGAAAGCGCATGCGCATTGCGCCATCGGACGGGTGATCGCGGTCCGGCGGCGCGAGGGACTGGGGAGCCGGGTGCTGGCGGAGGGCATCCGGGCGGCGGAAGCCCGTTTCGGCGCGGACGCCATCTATCTGGAGGCCCAGACCTATGCCCGCGGGCTGTATGAAAAACAGGGCTTCCGGCAGATCGGCGGGGAATTCCTCCTGGACGGCATCCCCCACATCCCCATGCTGCGGCAGGCGCAGGGGGGCCGGAGCGCAGGGGCTTCGGCAGCGGAATGAGAAGGTGCAGCCTGTGAAGCGGCAATTCATCGCCATCGACCTCAAAAGCTTCTACGCCTCCGTAGAGGCGACGGAAAGGGGCTACGATCCCCTGGACGTGAACCTGCTCGTCGCCGACGAAGGGCGCACGGACAAGACCATCTGCCTCGCCGTCTCCCCCGCGCTGAAAAGCCTGGGCATCCCCGGACGGCCCCGGCTGTTCCAGGCGAAGCAGCGCATGGAGGAGATCAACCGGGAGCGCAGGAGGCTCGCGCCGGGGCACCGCTTCACCGGCAGTTCGCCGCTCTCCTCGGAGCTGGCGAAGGACCCCTCGCTGGAGCTGGACTGCATCGTCGCCAGGCCGCGGATGAAGTATTATATGGAATACTCCCGGAAGATCGTGGAGATCTACCTGCGCTACGTCTCCCCCGAAGACCTGCTGGTCTACAGCATCGACGAGGTGTTCATCGACGCCGGCAAATACCTGGAAAGCCGCGGGCTCACGGCCCGGGAATTCGCCATGACCATGATCCGGGACGTGCTGCGGGAGACGAAGATCACCGCCGCGGCGGGCATCGGGACCAACCTGTATCTGGCGAAGGTCGCCATGGACATCGGGGCCAAGCACATCCCGGCGGATGCTGACGGCGTCCGCATCGCGGAGCTGGACGAGATGCGCTATCGGGAACAGCTCTGGTGCCATCGCCCGCTGACGGATTTCTGGCGGATCGGCAAGGGGATCGCCCGCAAGCTGGAGGCCAATGGGATGTACACCATGGGGGACGTCGCCCGCTGCTCGGTGGGGCCGGAAAACTCCCTGCACAACGAAGAACTGCTGTATCGCCTTTTCGGCGTCAATGCGGAGCTGCTCATCGACCACGCCTGGGGCTGGGAGCCCACGGAGATCGCCGATTGCCGTGCGTATCAGCCGGAATCTCGCAGCCTCACCCAGGGGCAGGTGCTGCCCCGCCCCTATACGGCCGCGGAGGGCCGCATCGTCGTGCGGGAAATGGCGGATCAGCTCTCCCTGGAGCTGGTGCGCAAGGGGCAGTGCACCGATCAGGTCACGCTGGACGTGGCCTACGACCCGGAAAGCCTCAGGGACCCGAAGCGCGCCGCCGCTTACGGAGGCCCCGTCGAGGCGGATTATTACGGCCGGGAAGCGCCGAAGGCCGTCCACGGCTCTCAGAATCTGGGCTGCCATACCGCCTCCACTGCCCGGATCATGGCGGCGGTGGCCGCCATCTACGACCGGATCGTGGACAGGAACCTGCTGGTAAGGCGCTTCAGCATCGCCGTGATGCATCTGCTGCCCGGGGAAGAAGCGAATGCGCAGCCGGAGGCGGAGCAGCTGAGCTTCTTCACGGACGACGCTCGGGATCAGCTTCGGGAAGCGGAGGAAGCGGCGCTGGCGCGGGAGCGAAAACGGCAGGATGCGATCCTGGCGATCCGGGAGAAATACGGCAAGAACGCCATCATCCGGGGCCTGAACCTGGAGGAAGGGGCCACCGCCGTGGAGCGGAACAAGCTGGTGGGCGGCCACAGGGCCGGAGAATCCTGAACGGGCCGCGCCGCAAAACGGGACGCAGCCATTGCGCGGACGCAGGGGGGCGACGGAAATGACCGACGCAAGAAAGGAATACGCAGATATCATCGACCGCGAGCATCCCGTTTCGGAAAAGCATCCCCGGATGCCCCGCAGGAACCGGGCCGCGCAGTTCGCGCCCTTCGCGGCGCTGACGGGCTACGACGACCTGATCCGGGAATCCGAACGGGAGACCGACGCGCCGCCGGTCCTGGATGAAAACGAGCTGGAAGCGCTGAACGACAAGCTGATCCTCCTGACAAGGTCGGCGGACATGCCGGAAGCGGAATTCACCGTTTTTCTGCCCGACGGGAAAAAGCCCGGCGGAAGATACGAGACCCTCCGGGGCAGGATCCTCCGCTTCGATGAATTTGCCCGCAGCCTCACTTTGGACAGCGGCGAGCTGGTCCGGGTGGACGCCATCGCGCAGATCCGCTGCGAAGCCCTGTCCCGGTATGCGGAGCCGTGAAGCCGCCGCTCGTCCCGCCGGGCTAAGCCCGCTCTTTCCCTTGCTTCCGGGCGCGGGGCGGGATATAATGGATGCAGAAAAACCAATACCGACACAAGGAAAGGAGCGCAAATCATGGTACCTATTACGGAAGAAGAAAGAAACGGGCCGCTTTACAAGTATTTCCAGCGGGAAATGGTCGAGCCCGATCCCGCGAAGTACGCCCGGACCCAGGACCCCGTCGATTTTCCCGAGGAGGAGAGCGCCCTGCACCTGGACAATCTCTTCGACCCCGGCTATATGCCCGTGGAGCTGGGCTACGGCTATCTCCCCGACGGGTGCGCCATCCTCGCCAACCTGACCGAGTTCCCCGGCGCGACCGTGGAAATGTTCGATTTCTGGTTCGCCTGGCACCCCATCGAATCCATGCGCTATAAGATCTGGAACCGGGACCAGCACTACTATTGCCAGACCATGAACCCGGAGATCGCCCTGAACAAGTCCCTCTCCCTGCGGGAGCGCCTGTGGAACACCACCCACGACATCGAGGAAGACTGCAACATGGGCAAGCAGCCCCTGAAGATCACCTTCTGCAACCCCGCGGACATCGGCTTCAGCAAGGAAAAGCTGGCGAAGTTCGACGGCACCATCGTCTGCTCCGCCGCCGGCAACATGGTCCATTTCTTCCGCCCCACCGCGAACGGCTGCGAGCTGCGCACCCGCTTCTTCTTCGGCTACAAGGTCGAAAACGGCAGGATGGTGAAGGCGCTGCCCGACGGCATGAAGTTCCCCACCCTGGCGCCGGTCAAGGCCCTTCTGCACCACAACATCAAGGAATTCACCAACCTGGCGGCCATCCTGCCGGAGGTCTACGCCGAGTTTTACGACGACTTTGTGAAATGAATCCGCCGCTTCCGCCGTTCTGAGGCAGAGCATCCCCCGGCCGGGGCGCCTGGCGCCCGGGCCGGGGGATGTTTTTCTCTCCGAGGCAAAGCCGCAAAGGCTGCGGCGCTGACCCGGTACGCTTATCAATCCAGCAGATAGCAGCCGGTATAGCAGATGGTGTCCTTGCCGTGGTTGTACTTGAGGCCGTTGGCGGTGCATACCTCGTTCACCACCAGACCCGCGCCCTCCATGGAGGGACAGAGCTTATCCGGGAAGCGGCAGGGCGCGTCGGGATAGGCGCACTTCGCGCAGCGGCTGCAGCCGCCGGTGCCCATGGCCATGAGGCCGGGCCATTCCTTCCTGAGCTCATCCCACAGGGCGTCGAAGTTCTTCTTGTGGTTCGCCGCCGTCTCCATCATGGTCTCGATGTCGAAGGAATCCTCCATCTGCCCAACGGTCTGCACCAGGATGCCCCGGTGGTAGCCCTTGACCTTCTCCCGCATCTCCTCCAGGGTCCCGCAGGCGGGAGGACAGGCCCAGGTCCGGTTCCACTGGCCGCAGGTGTTGGCCTCGCACATATCCCGCACCTCCGGCTTGAATTCCAGGGTGCTCATATCCAGCTCGCCCCAGGCGGTGAAGCCGAAATCCGCCGCCAGCTTTCCCAGCTTTTCCATATCCAGCATCACGGTCACATCCTTTCTTTTTGCCAATCGGGCGGCTGCGCTTCGGCACGGTCACCCGATAGACTGTTCACAAACTTCATGGCGACACAGCCTCGCAGAGTTCGCGCCCGCAGGCGCGAATGAAGTCGAATCATTTTGGCCCGGAATTCACTTCCGGGCCAAAATACCTCTCGCAGAGCGGACTGTTCGTCGTCGCAAGCTGCATATCACTCGCTTCGACCCAGTGGGTCAAAGCTCGTTCATTTCGCTGCTCCTCCTCTTCAAAATGGAAGCGCCGCTTCCATTTTGAGAAGGACGTTTCGCCGGAATGTTCAAGCAGTACCGCTTGCGGTGCTGCGCCGGATTCCGGCGAATAAGGACGCGGAGTGCGGGGCAGCAGGCGCGTCCCAGCGTGGGGCCCTCGCGCCCGGAATGGGCAGCGGAGCGCAATCTCCCCAAATCACAACCCGGCGGAGCGGTTGTGATTTGGATCGAGCCGCCGGTAGACGGTAAAGTACATGGTGATGTAGCAGGCGCTGCCCCCCAGGAACTGGCTCACGGGCTCGGCCCAGAAGATGCCGTCGGCCCCCAGGCCGGTGATGGCGGGCATGAGGAGGATCAGGGGCAGCAGGATGAAGAACTTGCGCAGCAGGGAGAAGAACACCGCCTTTTTCGCCAGGCCCAGGGCGTTGAAGACGTTCTGACCCACCATCTGGAAGGTCATGAAGAAGAACATGGCGTAATAGTGGCGGATGCCGTAGACCCCCACCCGCAGAAGCTCCGGGTCGGAGTTGAAGAGCCGCACGAAGAAGCCGGGGAAGAGCATGAAGGCCAGCCACATGAGGAAGCAGTAGCCCCCCACCATGCCGGTCATGATGCGGATGCAGCTTTTGCAGCGGTCATAGGCCTTGGCCCCGTAGTTGAAGCCCAGCACCGGC